>Ga0182027_10001499_pt1 | contig 38962 bp, 46 predicted proteins | sample 712E1DmetaG_FD_121300 | JGI IMG/M metagenome (GOLD analysis project Ga0182027, IMG submission 121300) | Permafrost microbial communities from Stordalen Mire, Sweden - 712E1D metaG (Illumina Assembly) | ecosystem: Environmental > Terrestrial > Soil > Wetlands > Permafrost | place: Sweden...
CGAGGTACTCGACGGTGGCAACGTCGGAGTGGTCGACGAGTTGCTCGCGTCCGGCTATGTGAACCCGGGCCTGGGCGGGGCGGACCGCGCGGGCTTCAAGGCAGCGCTGTCGGCCATGGCAGCCGCAATGCCGCAGCGCCACTTGACGATCCACGACCTGGTGGCCGAAGGCGACGCGGTCGTCGCTCGGTTCACCTACGACATCACCCTCGCCAGCGGCGAGAAGGTCTCGGCCCGCGGCCTGACCTACTACCGGCTCGCAAACGGCAAGATCGTGGAGGACGAGCCGCTCACCTCGCCCGATCTGATACCGATTCTCATGGCCCAGATGCGAGCGCCGGCCCACGCCTGAGCCGCCTGGCCCAGGGTCAAGAGAGCGACCAGGTCGCGAGGTACGCATCGGTAGTGCCGCCGCCTGCTTCGAAGAAGAGGTAGGCGGTGGCGTCCTTGACGACAAGGGTCGACCAGTAGATCGACATTCCGATCGATCCCGAATCGACGACTTCGACGCCACGAGGACGACTATCGACAACGTCAACGGCAATGGTTTCATGCCCGTCCTGTCCTGGTCTCCCGACGGCAAGAAGGCAGAGATCGCCGCCGACGGGTCGATGGTTGTTCTCGATGCGGCCACAAACGCCCTGAACCGGATTGCCACCGTCTCAGGCGTGAAGTTTGCAGTGTGGACGGCCGGTGGGTCCTAGCTTGTATGTGAACGACTTCAGCGTCTTCGGCCTGGTCTCGCCGGATGGATCGAGCCCGAGGGATATGTACACGGACAGAACGGGGCTAGCTTCGCGGCCTGTATCACGGCGCTGCCATAAGCGGTGAGGCTTTGGAGTGATAGCGCCATCCAAAGACAAGTTTGAAGGTGTGGGCTCGACTCCTCTCGCCCCGACCCGATGCGAAAGAGCACCAGCGTTCGCCAGCGCGCCGGCGACAGACCCTGCCCGGAAGCTCCTAGCTCGGTAAGGGCGCGCCTGCGTTGTCGGTCGGCGTCGGGGCCAGAGCCGGCGTGAGCTGGCCCGGTTGCGGAATGTTGATCACCGACCCAAGCTGGAGCAGGGCCGGGTTGTCTGCGAGGTTTGGGTTGGCCAGCAGGAGTTCCCACTGGTGCAGGTGGAACCTGGCCGCGATCTTTGCCACAGAGTCGCCGGCCACGACCTTGTACTGCGTGTAGCTCACCAACGGTGCGGGCGTGCCGCCGCTCGCGGATGCCACAACGCCGTGAGACGGAGTGCTCGAGTGGATCGAGTGGCTGGCCGCGGGGGTCGCCGAGTGACTTGCCGTCGGAGCGGTGTTGGGATGGCCGAGTAGCGACGGCAGGAGCACGAACGCAGCCAGCAGCAGGACCACGCCGATGACCGAATACAGGATCGGCCTCATCGGCCGGTGCTCTTCGTGGCCGCGAAGGCGCGGGTAGTTGTACAGGCTCGGCGGCTTCTCCCAGGCCGGATAGCTCGGGATGTTGCGGTTCAGGGACGCCTGAGGCACTTTCAGGGGAGGCAGCGGCCTGGTGGGTGTCGGAGTCGGCAGCGAACCCAATCGCCCGAACGGCCGCTCTATCGGCCGCGGCCTGCGTCGACGCCCGCCGGGTTCCGGACCGATCGGCGGCACGGGATCGACTTGCCCGTCATCCGGCGGACGCCCGAACGGCTCCTCGAAATCGTCGTCGCGATTCACCACTCATCCTCGTCGCAGGGCGCCGCCGCGGGGTCCCGAGCCCGGCCGACGCGTGGCCGTGTGCCGCGCTGAGAGCGACCTCAGATCAAGGCCGATCCGCTCGTAGGGTAGACCATCGGCCGACAATCAACGCAGACGACGGTGCGTCCACACTCACCCGACCCGTCCAAAGCCTGCCGGCAACCGTCAACTCGCGCTCGAGCCCATGTTCGGCGGCCTCGCGATCGGGATGTCCGGCGGCCTCGCGCTGGGTCCGCGCACGGCAAGCTCGGCGGTGGCAGTATGCGCTCATGGAAATCCACTTCTTCGGCGCTGCCAACACCGTCACCGGTTCTCAGTTCCTGCTCGTCACCGAGCGGGCCAAAGTGCTGATCGACTGCGGGATGTTCCAGGGTGGCCCGCACGAGGTGGTTCGCAACCGCGTTCCGCTGGCTTACGACCCGGCAAGCCTGGACTCCATCGTCCTGACGCATGCCCATCTCGACCATTGCGGCCTCATCCCGCACATCGTCGCAGAGGGCTTCACCGGCCCGATCTACGCCACCAAGGGCACGATCGAGCTGGCTTCGCTGGTGCTTCTCGATTCCGGCAAGCTCCAGGAGGAGTTCGCCAAGCGGCAGCGGCATTGGGCGGCCAAGAATCCCGACAAGGCGGCCCGCGAGGAGCTGCGCGACGAGGCCGAGATCGAGGCCCAGGAGCAGATCGCCGAGCAGGAGGAGGCAGCTCCGGCCCCCAGCGCCAGCACCGGCGCCGGCATCGGGATCGGCACTCCGATCGGGTCGCATGTGGGGGACATGACGCCCGACGGCCACGTCATCGCCTCCGGCATCGACGAACTGGTCCTTCGCGACGAGCAGGGCGTCGGCACGCGCATGGGCTTGCCGCCCTTCGGCCACCCCGACCACGAGGCCGCCATGGCCGGCAGCCCGGCCCGGCCCAACCTGGTCCTCGAGGAGCCGGTCTACGACCTGGCCCAGGCCGAGTCGGCGCTGGCCCATTTCCGAGCGACGGACTACGAGAAGCCGCTCGTCGTGGCTCCCGGCATCACCGCCGTCTACCACGATGCCGGCCACATCCTCGGCTCCGCGATCGTGGAGCTGCACATCGAGGCCCAGAAGGACGTCCCGGCCCGAACGCTGGTCTTCTCAGGCGACCTGGGCCGGACCGCTGCGCCGATCCTGCGCGACCCGGCCATCGTCTCCCAGGCGGACTACGTCTTCGTCGAGTCGACCTACGGCGGTCGAGTACACGAGCCCGAGGAGGAATCACTGACCCAGCTCGAGGCGGCGGTCAAGGACGTTCAGGCCACGAACGGGGTGCTGCTGATCCCGTCCTTCGCGATCGGCCGAACCCAGGAGGTCGTGTGGGCGCTGAACCGGCTCCTGGACGCCGGCCGCATCCCAAAGCTGCCGCTCTTCCTGGACTCGCCGATGGCGTCGAAGGCCTCGGCAATCTACCGCGAGCACCGCGACTATTACGACGCTGAGACGCTGGCATTACTCAACAAGGGCGAAGGGCCGATGGACTACCCGGGCGCCAAGGAGACGCCGCTGGCCGCGCAATCCGAGCTGATCGAGCGGTCCAGGCGGCCGTATATCCTGGTCGCTTCGAACGGCATGCTCACCGGCGGGCGCGTTCTGAACCACCTGCGAACCCTCATCGGCGACGCGAAGGCGATGATCCTGTTCGTGGGCTATCAGGGCGAGGCAACGCTCGGTGCCCACCTCCAAGCGGGCGTGAAGACGGCTCGGATCAGCGGGCAGGAATACCAGGTCCGCTGCGCCATCCGGTCGATCAGCGGCTTCTCGGCCCACGCCGACGAGCCGGGGCTGCTGGCGTGGCTGGGCAACTTCATCGCGGGCCGAAAGGCCGGGGACCCGGGCGTGCCACGGCGCGTCTTCATCGTCCACGGCGATCCCGACGCCCAGGTGGCGATCGAGCCCAAGATCGCGGCTCTCGGCCTGCCGACGATGGCCCCGCACTGGCACCAGCACGTCGTCCTCGACTGACCCGCGCAGATGGCAGCCGCGGCGCCGTCTATCCGGCCCCCGTTCCCGCGCTGCCCGGAGCGTGGAGCGGGATCCCGGCCGCGCAGGCCGGGCACGTTTCGGGGCCCGGGTCGTAGGTCGGCAGCTGGAGCTGCCACAACGCGCGAAGCGGATAGCTCCGCTGCGTCATCGGGGAACTGAGCGAAGCGAGTCCGCCGGAGCGATCAGCCAGCACTGCGCAGGTCACGATCTCGCCGCCGAACGCCTCCACGGCCGGCAGCATCGCCAGCAGCGACCCCCCGGTGGTCAGGATGTCGTCGACGAGCAGCACCCGCTCACCCGGAGCGATGGTGAAGCCGCGCCGGAACTCGCGCCGCACAGTCCCGTCCGGGTCCTTGACCTCCTCGGCGAAGATGCTCCGCACTCCAAGCTGCCGGGCCGTCTCGAAGGCGAGGACCACGCCCCCCGTCGTTGGGCCGGCGACGACATCCACGGTCGGCACGCCGTCCGCGCCGCGGTGTCGGGCCGCCCAGAAGCCGCACAGCTCGCTCGTTGCCCGCGGATCCTGCAGGACCAGGAACTTCTCCAGGTAGCGCTCCGAGTGCGCCCCGCTCTTCAGCAGGAAGTGCCCTTCCTTCAGCGCGCCCGACTTCCGAAAGAGCTCTTCCGTTCGCGAGGCGATCGCCGCGTCTGCCGCCAGCTCGACCGTTCGTCGGATTGTCGTCATGCCAGCCTCCAATCACCGGCTTGTACCTCGACCAACGGGGGCAACGGGAACAGGACCGGCCCGCCCCGGACCATGGAGGTCACGGGCGATACTCGGCGCCCTTGACCGAGGGGGCGGAGGCCCGTTTCGGAAGCGCCGTCCCGATCAGCGGCCGGTACGAAGCCAGGCCTCGACGCAGGCAATCGGCCCTCAGCTCGTCGCCGAGTCGGACCGGCAGCTCCGGGTCGGCGAAGATGGCCGTGCCGACCTGAACCGCCACGGCGCCGCAGGCCAGGAAATCCAGCACGTCGTCCAGCGATGTTACGCCGCCGATGGCCACGATCGGGATGGAGACGACCTGCGCGACCTCGTAGACGATGCGCAGGGCCACCGGCTTGATCGCGGGACCGCTGAGGCCGCCGTATGTGTTGCCGAGAAAGGCGCGGGTCCGGTCCGGCGCGACGGCCAGGCCGGACAGGGTGTTGATGGCCGACAGCGCGTCGGCGCCGGCATCTTCGATCGCCTGGGCGATGGGCCGGACATCGGCCACGTTCGGCGAGAGCTTGACCATGAGCGGCAGCTCGGTGACCCGGCGAACCGCCGCCGTCACGGCTCGGGCGGCGTCGCGATCGATGGCGAATTGCAGGCCGCCCTTGCCCACGTTGGGGCAGCTGATGTTCAACTCGATGCCGGCCACGCCGGGCACGCCGTCGAGGCGGCTCGCGACCTCCACGTAGTCCTCGATCGACTCGCCGGCCACGTTGACTATCACCGGCACCTTCCAGCCCTGCCACACGGGGCCGTACCTGTCGATGACCGCGTCCACGCCGGGGTTCTGGAGACCGATGGAGTTGAGCATCCCGCCGGGTGTCTCGGTAACGCGCGGCGGGAGATTGCCGGCCCGTGGCTTCAGGGTCGTGCCCTTGCAGCAGATGGCGCCGATCCGCTGGACATCCACGACCTCGCCGTACTCGACGCCATAGCCAAAGGTGCCGGACGCGACGAGGATCGGGTTGGCCAGGAGCAGACCTCGTTGTGGCGCCAGGTCCACCGACAGGTCGATCCGATCGAGGGCCTCCCGTTCGGCCAGCGTCGGTCGCGCGGGCGGCAGGGCGCCGAGATCGGCCACGGCCCGGCCGTTCTCGATGCGGGCTCGGCCGCCCGCCGGGCTCTTCGTTCGGTCGACCGGAACGATGGCGCTCCGGATGGTCCGAACCGTCGGCGTCCGCCTCGGTCTGCCGGGGCCCTTCGCCGCTCCCACCCCGCCCCCTCCGACTCGAACGTCGGTCGAGGTCACGACCTTCTTCCTCGGCTTCATCGCCCCGGCCTCAAGCGCTCGCCGGCCATTCGATCTCCTCGGCCGCGAAGACCGGGCCCTCGCGACAGACGCGCAGCGGGCCCTCGACGCCGAGGACGACGCAGCCGAGGCAAGCGCCGACGGCGCAGCCCATCGTCTGCTCCATCGAGACCTGCAGGAACGCCTTGCGCCGGGCCGCCGTCGAGCCGAGAGGGTCGGCCCTGCCGGCTCCTCTCTTCCGGCCCAGCTTCGCCACGCCGAGCCGGCCTCGCCGCCCGGCGGCGAGCGCCGCAAGGCGGGCGAGCATCGGGTGAGGACCGCAGGCGAAGGCTTGATCGGCCCAGGCCTCGTAATCGGGGACCAGCTCCGTCACGAGACCGCGGTGTCCGAGCGACCCGTCGTCGGTGGCCACGACATACTCCACCTCGTCCGGCAGGAGGCTGGACGGATAGACGTGGCTCGCGCTGAGTGCCCCGAACAGGAGGGTTACCTGCCGGCCGTCGCGGACCGCCTCGTCGGCGAGCATGCGCAGGCCGGCCATGCCCAGGCCGCCGGCGACCAGGAGCAGGTGGCGGCTCCTAGGGTCGACCTCGAAGGGCCGTCCCAGCGGCCCAAGCATGTCGAGGCGGTCACCCTCGCGGACGCGCGTCAGCCACTCGGTCCCTCGTCCGACCGTCCGGAAGTGGAGGGTGACGATCCCCGTCGCGGGGTCGGCGGTGTTGATCGAGAAGGGCCGCCGCAGCACCAGGCCGGAGCAGTCGCCCGTGCGAACGTGCACGAACTGCCCGGCCCGGGCACCGTTGGCGAGCTCGGGTGCGTGGAACGATTGAAGCCATTGCCCCGGCAGGATCGGCCGGCTTTCGACCAGCTCCGCGGCGACCAGGCGCATCGTCACCTGCGGTCGTCGTCCTCCTTGCCCTCGGACTGGTCGTCGCCCTCGCCTTCGCCCTCGCCCTCGTCGCCTGCGCCGTCCTGATCGTCCGCCTTGGCCTCTCCGGCCGGCTCGCCGAGACTCGGGAAGGCTTCCGCCAGGGTATCGGCCAGGTCGCCGAAGATGTCGGTCGGGTCGTAGAACTCCACGATGGCGTCCGGGCCGTCCAGCTTGCGCCAGGTACCGGCGTCGGCCTCGTCCTCGGGAACGACTTCCGCCGCAAACGAGCCCGAGGCCTTGAGGGTCAGGCGCTCGTCGTCGTCGTCCACGATGATGAGATCGCCCAGGACCGAAGCGAGCGGCGAAGCCGCGGACTCGAACTGCTCGAGCAGATGAGCCTCGGTCTGCTGGCTTCGCTCCTGGAAGGCGAGGGCGAGGTCGTAGAGACGCTCGGCCGCCTCCTCTTCGCCCTCGGGAGCCTCTTCGTCCTCGTGCCCGGCCGCCCAGTCGTCGGCCGCCGCCGCGTATGGGTTCTCGGCGCCGAGGGCGACGGTCTCCTCGGGCGCGATGTCGGCAGATCTGAGCATGTCGGCGGTGGCCGTCGGCTCGGCCTCCAGCCCGGCCTCGGTCTTGGTTGCTTCCTGCAACGCGGCAAAGACGTCGGCCAGGTTGTACAGCTCGACCAGTTCGGACGGGTTCTCGATTACCTCGGTCTCGCTGAGCCACTTGGCGGAAGCGTCGTCGAAGTAGCGGTTGCGGCTTCTGAACGTGCGGTCGGCGGCTATCGCCAGGTAGTCGACCTCGTCGTCGATCAGGACGAGACCGCCGAGCTCCGCGATGCGGGCGGTGTTGTTGTCGAGGAACTTGCGGAGCTGCGCCGACGCCGCCGCCAGGAAGTCGGTCCGCTCCAGGCTGGCGTCCGCGGCGAGTTCGCCGAGCTGATCGTTGCGGCTCGTATCCATCGCTTCGGACCTCCTAGCCCTTGAACTCGAGATCCGGGCCAATCCGCTCCCGGAGGAACATCGAATGATGCCGTTCGAACATCCACTCCCCGGCGCGGTGGCCGAGGGCACGAGCCGCCTCGTCTCGTTCGAGCTTGTCGAGCGTCGCGTAGTCCGGCAGATCCAGCAGGATCACGTTGTCGAAGTCCCAGCCATGGGCGACGTTATACCAGCCGATGAACTTGATCCCGAACTTATCCTCGTACTGCTTCATCTGGCGAGGAAGCATCGTCTTCATGAAGAACTTGAAGAACGGGTCACGCCCCCGACGAACCGAGAAGAAAGTCGCAAGGACTGGCACGGGCTCCGCGTCTCCTAGAGCAGCTAGAACAGCGATCGCGGAGGCACGCCACCGCGAGGCCTCCGTATTCTCGCACGCCGGGCGGCCCGGCCGGCAACGTCTGCGGCGAAGCCCGGCCGCGATCCATGACCCGTACCTGCGGCGAAGTCAGGCGGCGCCGTCCCTGAGTCCGGGATCCTCGTAGGCCAGGCGGCCGCCGGCGATCGTAAGCAGCACCCGGCCGGCCAGCTCCCGACCGAGGAGCGGCGAGTTCTTGCCCCTGGAGAGGAGCGATTCCGGCGTGACGAGCCAGCGATCGGACCGGTCGAAGACGACCAGGTCCGCGAGGGGTCCCTCGACCAGGCCGCGCGGTCGAGCAGCTGAGGAACCGGCCGGGCCCGCGGCAGCGCCGGCCACGCGGGCCGGCCCGACGGTGAGCGCGGCAATGGCGCGTGCCAGCGGCAGCGCCCCGAAGTCGGCGAGTGCGAGCAGCACGCCCAGCGCGGTCTCGATGCCGCTCATGCCGTTGGCAGCCTTGCCGAACTCCACGTCCTTGTCCACGACCGTGTGCGGGGCGTGGTCCGTGGCGACGGCATCGGCCGTTCCGTCCAGCAGCGCGGCCAGGCAGGCCGCGGCATCGGCGGCCGTCCGGAGCGGAGGATTGACTCTCAGCGACGTGTTGTAAGGGGCGGCCACCAGGGCACGATCGACCCACGGATCGCGGGGCGCCCCGTCGGCGCCCAGTGCTTCCCAGGCCCAGCGCCGGGCGCCGGCGATCCACTCGTCGGCGATCGCGAGGTGATGGGGCGTGACGTCGCAGGTCACGGGCAGGCCCGCGGCCTTCGCGCGCCGAACAAGGTCCAGGGCCGCGGCCGTCGAGACGTGCGTGAGGTGGAGCCGAGCCCGCGGCTCGTCGGCGAGGGCGTCGGCGAGAACCGCCAGGTCGCGCGATACGGCTCCGACCTCGGCCGCAACCGGCCAACCCGCAAGTCCCATGACGGAGGCCACGTAACCCTCGTGGGCCTCTGCGCCGACAGTCAGCTCGGAGTCCTCGGCGTGGTCGATCACCGGCAGGCCGAGCATGCCGGCGTAGATCAGCGCGCTCCGGAGCAGCTTGGGCGTCCTGACCGGCGCCCCGTCGTCGGAGAAGCCGAGCACACCGGCGTCGGCCAGCTCACCCATGGCGGCGAGCTGTTCCCCTGCCCGGCCGGCCGAGACGGCGCCGTACGCCAGGACCTCGACCGGCGAGCCGCTCGCCCGGGCAGCCGAGCGAATTCGCTCGAGGACACCGGGCTCGTCGACGGCGGGCGAGGTATTCGGCATCAGGGCGACGGTCGTGAAGCCGCCGTGGGCGGCCGCGGCGGAGCCGGTGGCGATCGTCTCGGCGTCTTCGAAGCCGGGCTCGCGGAAATGGGCGTGGAGATCGAAGAAGCCCGGGGCGACCACGACGCCGCGCTCCGTGACGCTGCCGGCCACGTCGCCCTCGAGCCAGGTCACCGACTCGAGGACTCCGTCGGTGACGACGATCTCGCCGGGGCCTTCACGCCCGGAGACCGGGTCCACCAGCCACGCTCTCTCGAGCTCGAACCGCCCGACCGTCTCTCCGACTCTGAGACCGACTCCGCCCGGGCTGCCCCCGGCGGCCTCCGCGCTCATCGAACAACCTCGCCCGGAGCCGCTTCGTGGGCCCCGGCCAGCAGATACAGGAGAGCCATCCGCACGGCGACGCCGTTGGCCACCTGGTCGGTAATCACCGAGCGGCCGCTGACGGCCACGTCCGGGGAGATCTCGACGCCCTCGTTCATCGGGCCAGGGTGCATGACGATGGCCTCCGGCCTGGCGAGCGAGATGCGCTCGGCGTTCAGCTGGAACCTGGCCGCGTACTCCCGCAGCGACGGCAGCAGGCCGCCCTGCATCCGCTCGCGCTGGATTCGGAGGCCCATGACGACGTCGGCGTCCCGCAGGGCCGCCTCGATGTCGCTCGTGACGTTGAACCGACCGTGACCTGGGATCGCGCCGCCACTCCACGCCGCCGCCCAACGGTCCATCCCTCGCAGAAGAGTGGCCGGGCCGCACAACCAGAGGTCGGCTCCGGCGGCGGTCAGCGTCCAGATGTTCGACCGGGCCACGCGCGAGTGAAGGATGTCCCCGACGATGGCCACCTTGCGGCCGCGCAGGCTTCCGCCGGGCAGGTGCTCTCGCATCGTGTACAGGTCGAGCAGGGCTTGCGTGGGATGGGCATGCCAGCCGTCGCCGCCGTTGAGGACATGCCCGCCGAACACCTCGGCCGCCAGGTACGGCGCCCCGGACACCCCATGGCGCATGACCAGGATCTCGGCCCCGAGCGCCTCGAGCGTCCGGACCGTGTCGACGAGCGACTCCCCCTTCGTGACCGAAGAGGTGGCCGTCGAGATGCTCACCACGTCCGCCGAGAGGTTTCGGGCAGCCGTCTCGAACGAAACCCGGGTGCGAGTCGAGGCCTCATAGAAGAGGGTCGTGACGCGGCGGCCGTTGAGGGCCGGGACCTTGCGGATCGGCCGGGCGAGGATGCCCTTCATCTCCTCCGCGGTCCGCATGATCAGCTCGATCTCGGGCCACGTAACCACGTCCACGTCGATGAGGTGGCGGTGTGGCCACGCGGTCGCAGTGGCGCTCGTCGACGGCGAGGTTGCGGTCGTCATCGGTCGGCCGCTGCGTCAGCCTCGGGGGCCGGGACCAGTCGGCCGATGGTCACCTCGTCGTCCCCGTCGATCTCGGCGACGTGGACCCTGACGATCTCCTCGCGTGACGTCGGGACGTTCTTGCCGACGTGGTCCGCCCGAATGGGCAACTCGCGGTGGCCGCGGTCGATCAGCACCGCCAGCCGAATGGCCCGCGGCCGCCCGAAATCGATCATGGCATCCATGGCGCAGCGGATCGTCCGGCCGGTGTAGAGAACGTCGTCGACCAACACGACGGTGGCGCCGTTCATGTCGAAGGGCAGGTCCGTGCCCTTGACCACCGGCTGCTGGGCGATGAGCGACAGGTCATCGCGATAGAAGGTGATGTCGAGCGCACCTACGGGCACCCGGACGCCTTCGTGCTCTTCGATCGCGTCGGCGATGCGCTTCGCGAGCGGGACGCCGCGGCGCTGAATACCGATGAGGACTAGCCCCTGGGTGCCGGCCTGCTTCTCGACGATCTCATGGGAGATCCGAACGATGGCCCGCCGGATCTCGTCCCCGGTCATGATCTGCCGGTCGGTCATCGCTGCTCGCTGCCCTGCAAGGCGCAGTCCTCCTTCCCGGCCTCACGGTGCCGGTCGTTAAAGGTCGTGGGAAGGATACAGCGCCCGAACGGCGGCCGCCGAGTACCTGTTGTCGAGTGGCCACCCCCGAGTGCCGCGAGACCGCAATGCGACTCGGACGCTCAGCTGTCGGGACGCTCAGCTGCCGGGGCGATCCGTTCAGCTGCCGGGGCGATCCGTCGTTTGCGGGGCGACGGAGTAGGATGCCGTCGCGCCGGGGGACCCCGCGCCGGGGGACCCCGCGTCGGGCAGAGACGGCGCCGGCGTCAAGACGGTCGACGCCGGCACGTCCGGAACGGTCTGCCGGTAGGTCTTGCCGTCGACGGCCGAAGTGTAGACGAGATAGCCGCTGTCGAACGCGATGCTGGACATCACCGTATCCGCGGCCAGGAGAGGCTCGTTCGTCTCGACCAGCCCGGCATTCCGGTCGATCGAGAAGAGGTTCAGCGTGCCAATGGTGTCGCTGCCCGGATCGGCGACCCAGATCGCCACGTTCTGGCCTGAAGCGTCCCACGAAACGAGCCAGTCGTGGACGGCACCCACTGTCGCGGCGGCGGGCAGCAGTTGCGGCATCGACGGCCCGGCCGGGTTCTGAGTCGCTGGGGCGGCGCTCGATTCGGGGTTCGGTGAGGGACTGGAGCCCGGCGCCAGCACGCCGGCGTCCGTCGGTGACGGCGTGGGTGTCGATGCGGGCGACTCGGTAGCGGCCGCCGATGAAGCCGGCGTCGCCGACGCGGACGGTGCCGGTGCCTCAGTCGGCGTGGCGACCGGGCCGAGCGATGCCGGGACGAGGGTCAGGTCGGACCAGCTGTCGAAGTAGAGATCCCCTTCGCCGGGCTGCCAGAGCCCCGACACCGGATCGAACTCGACCGTGCCGGACCAGTAGACGAGGTACTTGCCGGTCGGATCCACGACCGGAAGCAGCATCGGGGTCGTGATCATGAAAGACTCTCCGGTGCTCGGGTCGAAGACGTAGGAGGTGGACCCGACCGTGCCGGAGCCGCCGGGGGCAACAGCTGAGGCGCCTGCGGTCGCTCCGGCGGTATCACCTGCGGCGGCTGAGGCGCCTGCGGTCGCTCCGGCGGTATCACCTGCGGTCGCTCCGGCGGTTGCGGCAGGAGTGGCGCCGGCGGTTGCGGCAGGAGTGGCGCCGGCGGCGCCCGGCGTGGCGCTGATCTCACTGATGAGGATCTGCTGGCCGAACCACCCCGAGAACAGGTCGGCGTGTCCGGACGTGACGGGCTGAGCCTGCGCATCGCCGGCCTGCCAGACGAAGACGTCCGGGCCAGTGCTGTGGTCGGCCGGCCGAGCCGAGAACGCGACCATGCTGCCGTCCGGCGAGAACTCCGGGTCGCGACCCACTATCTCGTAGCCGGATAGGATGGCGATTGCCTGCGTTGCGTCCGTGGCCGATGCCGACGGCGACTCTGCCGGGGTGGCCGACGGCGACACTGCCGGGGTGGCCGACGGCAATTCTGCCGGGGTGGCCGCAGAGCTCGGGCTGGGCCTCGGGCTTTCGGCCGAGGCGCCGGCTGTGGCCGAAACGGCAGTGGTTGCCGGTGACGGCGTGGCGGGTTGCGTAGTTGACGTGGCGGCGGGGGTCGGCTGCGGCGTCAGCAGGTCGAGCGAGACCGTCTGCGTCTCCGCTCCCAGCGGCATGATCGCGACCTTGTCGGACGTCCAGACGGCGGCCTGGCTGGCATCCGGGGCGATGATCGCCGAAACGGCCGAGTCGCTCGAGATGGACCCAAGGGTCTGGCCCGTCCCGCTGGGGACGGTGCAGCTGCCGTCCGTGGCGACGCACTGGGTGGAGCCGCCCTTGATCTCGTACACGCCGTCGCTGGCAGCGATCCAGTAGGTCGTGCCGTTGACCACCGCCAGCGGCGCCTGCGGGCCGCCGGACGGTCCTGACCACGACGGCGTCCCGACCACGATGGCGCCGCTCTGCGTGGAGCCGGGAGCGTTGTTCGAGACCGGGCTTTGCACGATGAGCGAGGCGACGGCCACGACGACCACTATCCCGACGGCGACGGCCGTGGAAACCAGCTGCCGGCTGCCGGCGCCCCTGGGGCTCACGGGCCGGGATCTCCTCCGCCAGCGCCCTCCACGCGCCGCCCCGGCCATGTCGAGGGCAGCCGAGGTCCGAGCCCACAGATCTCGCGGCGGCTCGGGCGCGGAGAGGCCACGAAGCTCGAGATGAAGGTCTCGGTACTCCTCCGCCACGGCCGCGCAGTCGGGGCACGAGCCAAGGTGGTCGGCCAGCCACTCGGCGTCGGGCGGCAGCAACTCCGTGTCCACCGATTCTGCCGCGAGCGAGCGGGCCCGCCCATGAGACGGATCGTCGATCGGGACGGGGCGCTTCACCTCGGCACTCATCGGCCGGACCTCGGCCTGCGGCCGCCGTGCCGGCGCGGATCGCCCGCCCTGGCCTGCTCCGAATACGCGGCGTCGATGGCGGCTTCGCGATCCTTCTCCTGCCGCTTCTCATCGGCGAGCGCCTGGCGGAGGCTCTCCCGGGCGCGGGTCAGGAGCGCGCGAGCGGCCACGTGACTGACACCGAGCGTGTCGGCCAGTTCGAGGCCGGTGAGATCGTGGACCTCGGCCAGCAGCAGCGCGGCTCGCTGCCGATCCGGAATCCGTACGAGGGCGCGGGCCAACGGTCCCGAGAGCCGCATCTCCATGGCCAGGTGCTCGGCCGAGGGAGCTGCGCCGTAGCTTTCGCCCGTCCACGGCAGGAACCGGACGATGCGGCGACGCCGCATCTCGTCAAGGACGACCCGGTGGGCGATCTGGTAGAGCCAGGCGCGTGCCTTGGCTCGATCCTCCAGGGAGTCCTGAGCCCGGTAGGCCTTGATGAACGTGTCCTGCGCGAAGTCGGCGGCAACGTCGGCGTCGCGGACCATCCGGAAGATGTACGCATAGATCTCGGCATGGTGGAGGGCAAAGAGCTCCTCGATGAAGGTTCGGTCGGCCGATGCCTCCGACTCGAGGCTCACGCCGCGCTCCACGTGCCAGGTTGTGGTGTTGATGAACACTCGCTTGCCGCCACCGATCTACGGGATAAGGGGCAGGAGCGCCTCCCCGCGCACCAGCGGTTCTTGACGGGGCGGCTACCGCCGCTGTGACGGCCGGGCACCGATCCGTCTCGTCTCATGGCGAGTCCGCGGTTCCCCCCCCGGGCCTGAAGCGCAACAACTCCTCGGCGGCTTCCTCAGGAGAGACCGGGTTGACCGGCAAGCCCGTCCCCAGCTCGAGCCCGGCGATCTCGCGAAGCCGCGGGTGAACTTCCCAGTGCCAGTGGTACGTCGCGTCCACACGCTGCCGAAGCGGAGCGGCGTGCAGCACCAGGTTGTGGGGCGGGCCGTCGAGGTGGGCCAGGCGTCCCAGCACCTGGCGGAGCGCCTCGGCCGTGGAGGCGATGTCGGCGTCGCCCGCACAGCCGAAGTCGGCGGCATGACTGCGCGGCACGACCCAGACCTCGAACGGAGACCGCGAGGCATACGGAGCGAAGGCAACGCTGGCCTCGTCCTCCCAGATCATCCTCGTCCCGAGGCGCGGCTCCTCTCGCACGAGGCGGCAGTACGGGCACTCGCCCTCGCGGATCACGCAGCGCGCGGCGCCGCCGATCTCCTCCGCGACCCGGTGCGGGATCTGGGGCAGATCGTAGAGATCGAGGCAGAGGTGGTTGGTTCGGGCGCCCGCCTGGGCTCCCCAGTTCTGGACGACCTGGAGGTACTCGGTCTGGCCGACCTTCTGCGCGTCCACGAAGGCAGTGCGGACGGCGGCGAGCATCTCGCGAAGCATCTCGGAGCCGACGGTCTGAATCGGTCGATGCTCGCCCGGTGGGGCCACTATCGTTCGCCAGCTCCCCGAGGCCCTCGACTGCGACATCGCCACCTGGGCCAGGCTGCGCTCCATTTCGCGGGCCTCGTCCTGCGCTCCGACGACGTGGAAGGCGTAGTCCTTGAGGGTGCGCACTCGAACGCCGCCCCCGGGCGGCTGAGTGCAGTTCTGGCAGGTCGCTCCGTCGTCCACGGAACCCGCTGCCAGGGCGAAACGGCCGCGCTGAAATTGGCGGTCGACGACCGTGGCCACCCACCAGCCCGTGATGGCGTCGCGGCGCAGCTCGAAGAGCCCGGCCGCCATCAGAGTGCACCCGCGGGCGTGCCCGCGACCGTGCGCCCGGCCGGCGCGCCCCCGATCGTGCGCTCGGCCGAGGCCGCGCCGGCGCGTTCGGCCGAGGCCGCGCCGGCGCGTTCGGCCAGGAGCCCTTCCATCTCGGCTCTGGCAGCGACCGGGTCTCCGAGCGGCGGAAGCAGGCCGCCCTCGAGCGGGGCGTCGAGCGCTCCCGCGAGCGCGACCGCGAAGGCCGTCGCCGCCCGAGCGACCGACTCGGTCGTGGGGTCGAGCGATTGCCCGAGCTCTCGGGCGATCGACGTCGACTCCAGGCCGGGCAGGCCGCAGGCGTCTATCAGCTCGAAGTCGGAAAGCCGGACCGTTATGTTCAGGGCGATGCCGTGGTAGCTCACCCCGTGCTCGATACGAACGCCGATGGCGCCGATCTTTCGGGTTCCGTCTCCGCACCAGCAACCCGGGTAGCCGACTTTGGGCCCGGCCGCGACGCCGAAAGCCCCGCATGCTCCGGCGAGAGCCGCCTCCAGCGCCCGAACCAGCGGCCGAACGAGCAGCCCCCGGTCGGCCAGCTTCACGATCGGGTACGCGGTCAGCTGCCCGGGACCGTGGTACGTGACTTCTCCGCCGCGCTCGGTTGCGATCAGCTCGATCCGGCGCGCCGCCAGCTCCGCCGGGCTCGCCAGCACGTGCGAGGGGTCGCTGTGGCGGCCGAGCGTGAGGACGGGTTCATGCTCGAGGAGGACGAGCTGGTCGCCGATCGAGCCGGCGGTGCGCGCCGCGACGAGGCGGTGCTGCAGGTCCCAGGCATCGCGATAGGGAGTGCGGCCGAGCCACCAGGCGGTGAGCGGGGCGGCCGGGACGCCGGCCCTGGGTGGCGAGTCTTGCGCGAGGCGATCCATCGACGCCACGATAGCAAACGCGGGGGGCCTCGCTGCCGATGGACGACGCGCGTCCCCTTCCCGGTGCCCATCGGCGGCGATGACGCGTCGGCAACTCCGCCGCTTACCGACATCCGGAGCCACCACCGCCGATGTCACGGTCGCCGAGTCCCGTCCGGGACGGCCCGGCAGACACAGAGACGGGGTCCGAGAATATGAACGTCGAGCCGGGGCAAGGGGCCTTCGGAGCAGGGGCTTCGATCCGGAGCACGAGGAGAACGTGGAAGTCGCACCGCGAATCCGCCGCATCGGCGACAACAGCATCGTCAACGCCTACCTCGTCGAGGACTGGGGCGAGGTAACGATCGTCGACGCCGGCATGTCGGGGCTGTGGAACGACCTTCCGGCCGAGCTCGCCGCGATGGGTCGAACGCTCGACGACGTCCGGGCCATCGTGTTGACCCACGGACACAGCGATCACATCGGCTTCGCCGAGCAGGGCCGGACCGAGCGCGGTTGGCCGGTTCGCATTCACGAGCTGGATGCTGCCCTGGCGCGCGGCGAAGTACCGAACCCGTCCGCCGGCGCGGGTCCGACGCGACCGTTGCCAATGCTCAAGTTCGCCTGGTGGGCGATGCGGCACGGCCGGCAAACGCGCTACCTGGGCGAGGTGGCCGCCTACGGTGACGGTGCCACGCTCGACGTCCCCGGGTCGCCGCGGGTCACCCTCGTCCCGGGGCATACCCCCGGGAGTGCGGTCCTCGATTTTCCGGCGCACGACGCGGTCTTCGTCGGCGATGCGCTCTGCACGTACGCGGTCACGACCGGTCGGCGTGGACCCCAGATCGCACCGTTCTCGGCCGACCCGGAGGCTGCGCTGGCGAGCCTCTCGCGAATCGAATGGATCCACGCGAGGCTGGTGCTGCCCGGCCACGGACCGGCCTGGACGGGCGGGGCCGCCGCAGCCGTGCGGGCAGCCCGAGCCGCCGCGCGCGACCTGAGCGAACGAGAAGGCTAGGGAGAAGCCGGCGCCCGACCCGCCGCGCCCCACGCATGGCGAGGCGTCAGGTCGGTGTCGCGGGACCCCTGGCACCGTCCTGCCGCTTCACCGATGCCCCGGACTCGACCACCGGACCCGGGAAGTCCGACTCGACGACGGAGGGCTCGATGAGGCAGTTCCGTCCGATTCTCACGTTCGCCGGGATCCGTGCCCGCTCGCCAACCAGGGTGATGCCGGTGTGGAGGTGCTCGGGCTCGTCGACGTTGGGCGTCCCGAGGTCGCTCCCAAAACCGACCACCGCGCCGGCTCCGACCTCGACGAACTTGTCGATGATCGCCGTGTCGACGACGGCGCCCGGGCAGATCTCGCTGTCGAGCAGCACGATCGAATCGCGAACCAGGGCGCCCTCGGAGACCCTCACGCCCGGCGAGAGCACCGAGTTCAGCACCATGCCGTTGACGATGCAGCCGTGGCTTATCAGCGAGTGACGCGCGATCGCGTCCGGGCCCATCTTGGCCGGCGAGCGTTCCTCCGAACGAGTGTGGACCAGCCAGCGCTGGTCGAACAGGTCGAGCGAGGGAACAAGCGCGGTCAGGTCGAGATTTGCCGCCCAGTAGGCCTCGATGGTGCCCACGTCGCGCCAGTAGCCGTCGAAGCGGTGGCCGAAGACGGGGGCGCCGCCGGCCAGCATGGCCGGGATGACGTCGCGTCCGAAGTCGCTACGCGATTCGTCCAGCCAGTCATGCAGCGCCGCGCGGTTGAAGACGTAGACGCCCATCGACGCGAGGTCGCTCTTCGGTACCGCCGGCTTCTCCTCCCAGTCCACCACCCGGTCGTCGGCGTCGAGCGAGAGTATCCCCATGCGCGATGCCTCGGCCGACGGCACGGTGCGAACGGCGACGGTCACGGCCGCGCCGGTCCGACGGTGCGCAGCGATCATCGGCCCGTAGTCCATCTTGTAGACGTGGTCGCCGGCCAGCACGAGGACCAGCTCGGCGCCGTCCTGGTCGATCTCGTGCAGGTTGTAGCGCACTGCGTCGGCCGTGCCCAGGTACCAGCCGGTGTGCCCCTTGGACATGTACGGCTGGAGGATCTTGATGCCGCCGCCGCGCATCCGGTCGAGGTCCCACGGTCGTCCGGTTCCGATGTGGTCGATGAGCGAGCGGGGGTTGTACTGGGCCAGGACCAGGACGTCGTCGATGTCGGAGTTGACGCAGTTCGAGAGGCTGAAGTCGATCAGCCGAAACTTGCCTCCGAAGGGCACCGCCGGCTTGGAGCGGATCGCGGAGAGGCAGGAGAGCCGTTCACCGGCTCCGCCTGCCATTACTACGGCGAGAACCCCGTTCACGTCTCTCTCTCCCTTCCGTCTCAGCCGGGTGCGTCAGCAGAGGGATCCGCTCATATGATGACGCGGCCGCGCGCGCAGGAGACAGGATTCTCGTCCCGCGGGCGAATCTGACCGCGCGGCGAGCCCCAGGCGGCGAGCCCCAGGCGAGCCCCGGGCAAACCATAGGACGAGGACGGCCCCGCAGGTCAGCGCTCTTTGCGGCCACCGGCGCGGTCCCAACCCTGGGCCTCGACCCATTGCGACGTCACGTTCAGCCTGACCACGCCTTCGTGGACCTCGGCGACCGCCGACGGCGGCAGGTAGAGCCTGGACGACCACCTGCCGCGGGATACCGTCAGCAGGATCTCGCCCGAGCTCTCGACCTTCCCGAGCGGCGCCTGATCGCAGTCTTCGACGAGCCATCCTCGAGCGATGTCGGCGAACCGGAAGGTGCGTCGCGGGGGCCCGTCCCGTCCACCGACGACCGGGGGGCGCGGCGACGCGCCCAACCTCCGGAACGGTCCGTACGACATCGGCTTCACCCGAGCCCGAAGGCTCGACGAGGGCTGCCGCGAAGTCGGGCAGCCCAAGATCCTGGAATGACTATAGGCCTGCCGACGGAACGTGGCTACCGGCCGCCCGGCGCGTTTCGGCGCCGTTGGCGGTCGCCGACCTGAGATCCCAGGCTGGGCGCCGGGCTTAGAGCGGCAAGTGCGCGTCGAGGTGGCAGAGCGTCACGGCGGGCGCCGCGTCGGCCATCGCGCTCGCCCACTTGGCGTCGTTCGTGACGACGATCGAGATCTCGGCGATCACGGCCGTGGCGATGATGAGCGCGTCGGGCGTCCTCAGGCTCGTCCGGGCGCGCAGCCGCGCGGCCTCTCGGGCGATGTCGTAGTCGATGTCCAGGACGGTCAGGTTTGGGAAGTGACGCAGGAATGCGTCGACGATCCCGACGGTCGCCACTCCGGCGGCAAAGGGGCGCGCGAACGTCTCGGCCACGCTAACCACGCTGATCGTCGCGCGGTTGCGACCGGGCCGCACGAACTCGTCGATGACCACGGTCGCGGCCGGGCTGGCCGCCTCGTCGGCGTTCAGATACGCGAGGACGACCGAGGTGTCGAGGAGGATATCGGCGTTGCCGGGGACGGCGGCCTCAAGCGACAAGCGGCTCATTCGTCACGCCAGGAGTTCCGCTCGGACTCCAGGAAGCCGTCGGCATCGGTGCCCCAAAGCCCCCGAAGCGCGCCCGCGTAGCTCGTGCGCACGCGCCGCAGACGGAGCGTGGCGCCGTCCTCAGGCTCGAGTTCGACAACGAACGTCTCTCCCGGTTCGATCCTGCCGGCTTGAACGATGGCGTCGGGGATCGTGATCTGGTTCCGCGCGCGGAGGTGCGCCTCTGCGCTGACGGTCTTCGTCATGGTGGTGGAAATGCCTCCCGGCCACCCTGCCGTTCAGGGTGAAGCGCGGCCCAGAAATCCAGGGCCGATCCGAACTGTAGCTCGCTATTCTGATCACTGTCAATAGATCGGAGCAGAAGACACGAGTACGAACGGCCTGATATGCCGCCGGCGCAGGCGTCGCCAGCCCAGGCCCGCACGGCCCGGGCCCGGAGGCCTTCCGACGATCGCGCATCTGCGCCGCTGGCCCGCGCCCGCCGACCGCGTCATAGAGCTGGTTGCGTCAAGACGGTCTGCACGAGTTTGCAAGAGTCCAACACGCCTGTCTAAACGTGACCAACGGCACCCTTATCGATTAGTAACTTCATCTAGATTTCCTCCATCGAGTTCAGCTACAGGTGCCCGCTACGCCCCCGAAACGTCCCGGCCGGGCGAGCTGGGGTCTTTGATCGGCCGGGCGCCGTTGGAGCCTGCTTCATGTCCACCGCCCGCCGCTACGTGACGCCGATCGCCGGGCTCGCCGCGATCGTGCTGTTCCTCCTGTACGACCCCTGGATCGTTCCGCCCGATGGAGCGCGTCCCGCCCTGACCGTCGTCTTCTGGATCGCCGCCCTTGTGGTCCTGGTGCTGCTGTTCCAGGATCGCAACAACCCGCAGGCCCAGGACGTTGAGGTCGAGGGACCGGCCTTCGCTCGCTACCTGTTCAGCAACACGCGAGCCGGCCTGTTCTGGCTGCCGATCCGAATCTTCGTCGGCTTCGAATGGCTCCTTGCCGGTTGGGAGAAGCTCAGCGGCTCGGGCTGGACCGACGGCGGCTCAGCGCTGCTCGGCTTCTGGAAGAGCGCCGTCGCCATCCCGCAGACGGGCAAACCCTCGATCACGTTCGAGTGGTACCGCAGCTTCCTCCAGATCCTGATCGACAATCACGCCCAGAGCTGGTTCGGCTGGGTGATCGCCCTCGGGGAAACGGCCGTCGGCGTTGGCATCCTGGTCGGCGCCCTCGTCGGGATCGCGGCCTTCTTCGGCGCCACGATGAACATGTCCTACATGCTCGCCGGCTCCTCCTCGACCAACCCGATCCTCTTCGCCCTGACGGTGGGACTCATTCTCGCCTGGCGCGTGGCCGGCTACTACGGCGTGGACCGCTACCTGCTGCCGCTCCTCGGCGTGCCGTGGAGAAGGCGATCGGGAACGGCCGCGACACCCGCTACCGGCACGGCGGCGACCGGCGCCGCCACGCCCGGCGCCGCCACGCCCGACGGAGGCCCGACTCCGGCGACTTGATCGACCGGATGCCGCGAAGGCACCTCGGCGGCGCCCGACCGCGACAGGGCTGACGAATAGGCAACGGGGCGTCCCAGGCCGCGACGCTCGTCATCGCTTGGCGGTCATCGCTGCGGGGTCCAGGTGGAACTCAGGCACGCCCCCTCCGGGCTGGCTAGAAGAAGTGGCGGGTGGAGGCGTCGGGCACGTGGTAGATAGTCGGCACCGCGTGGCCCTTCGCTCGGGCCCTCTTCACTACCGTGGCCGGATCATCTGCCAGGGCGATGATCTCCGAGCGAGTCATGGCAGCCCACTTGCCAGGGTGGGCCAAAAGGAGTGCCTGCAACGCGGGATCAATCTCGCGCTGGATGGGTTCGTCCCTTTCGTCGCAGGCAGGCGTCCTTGCCGTGGCCATCTCGTTCTCCTTGTGCACCGGTATGGGCCTCCGCCAACCGACTCTCAGCCCCCCAAGAGAGCTCGGACGTCGCGCGGGCGTCCTGCAGAGTCCGCTCTTGTTCGTTCCAACGTGCTGCAGTTTGACACGGCAAGTAAGACCTTCCCAGGGCTGCGGGTCACCGGAACGGAGGACGAACCAACCCTACGGCAGGAGCCTTACGCGCCAATTGCCACCATCTGAACGACCGTTTCGCTCAAACTGGGACACGGCCGCAACACCGCCCTACGGCCCGATCAGATCGGAATCTCGTGCTTGTCGGCGTAGGCCTTGACGGCGACGAGGAGGGCGCGACCGGTGGCTATCGCATTGTTGAGCGCGTCGGTATCGAGGACCTCGAGCCACTCTCCATGGACAGAAGTGTTTCGCCTGGTGTTGAGATTGACGAGGCGAGACGCCGGCGGGACCGCGCTGATCCGGTCCTGCTCGAGCGCGAGTACAACCGATCTGATGCGGGTGGCCTGCTCAGCCTCACGGACCTCGCGCCGGAGACCAGTCGTCATCAACTCGAACGCGTCAACGACGTGAAAGATGCCGGTCACGACGCCGTCGAAGTTGTTGTCGAATTCCCCTTCGGTTGGGCTCGGCCGCGCCACCGCGGTTGCTGCGCCGTTGAATCGGGCCTCGGCGCAATCGAGCAGTCCGCGTGCGGCCGCGAGCTGCGTCTTCGTTGCACTCGCCATCACACGGACCCCAGGATCCGCACACCGGCAAGGGCAGACTCGACGTGCTCGTCATGCGTGCGCCTCGCTCGCTCGAGCCCCTCGGGGGCGAGGATGAACGGATCGATCGTGCGACCAAGGCGAGCCCCGAGTTCCAAGAGCCGCTCGACGAGCGTGTCTCGATCCTTGATGTCCCCCACGATGAGGAGGTCGAGGTCGCTGTTGACGGTGCCGCCGCCGGGTTGGGCGAGAGACCCATAGGCGAACACGGCGTGAACTTGCTGGCCACGGAAGGCCTCGGCGAGCGGAAGATCCACCAAAGCGCTTCCGTAAGCCATCGGATAGTGCGGGTCGTCGCGATCCGGCTCGAACACGTCCTGTCCGGTTCGGCGCACTCGGCGCACGAGCCCGCGTCGCTGGAGAGTTGCGAGTGCCGATGCGGCCGGAGTGTACTTAAGGCCAGATGCGCGAGCAACCTGGGCAACGGTCAGCGGTCCCTCGGCATGGAGCATGATCGCCGTGTTGACCCGAGCTACAGATGCAGAGAACATGGCTCACCATACTTCTTATGTTGTCGGCACACGAAACGGCACCGAACATCGGGCGCCATATCTTTAATGTTTCTGCCATAAGAAGTATGGCATCAGTGCGGCGCTCGTCAAGGTTCCGTGCCCGCGGCCGCGGAGCGGGTGGATCCAGCCGTCCGACCGTCCGCGAGAGACGCGTCACCGGCGGTATTTCGGAGCGCCCGACATCGGGAAAACCGCGCAGCCTCCCACGCTAGAATTGGCCCGGCGACTCGGCCCGCAGGCGCGGCCGACAGGACTGGAGGCTCGCATGCCCGGCCTACGGACCTCAGGGCCGCTGATGACGCGGCGCCAGTTCCTGCTGGCCGCCGGCGCCGTCGCCGTCGGCGGAGCGGCCGTGGCAGCCCTCGAGCTCCTGCGAGACTGGCCGCTGGCGTTCAAGGCCGGCCCGACGTCCGCGCCGCACCGCACCTTCCTCTCGCGGCCCGACCTCGCACCGCCGTACATTCAGGCGAGGGTTGCCGGGGGTGCCGTCGCCCCGGGCCTCGTCTTCCTGACCCCGGCCAACGGTGCGGGCCAGGACGGACCGGCGATCTTCGACGACGCGGGCGAGCTCGTCTGGATGAGCCCGGGCACCGGCCAGGGCGTGACGGACCTGAGGGTAGCCAGCTACGGGGGCAAACCGGTGCTGACGTGGTGGGAGGGGTCGAACAACGGTGGGATCGGATCGGGCGAGCACGTCGTAGTCGATAGCTCCTACCGGGAGCTCACCCGGATCCGCGCCGCAAGCGGCCGCCAGGCCGACCTCCACGAGCTTCAGCTCTCACCCGCCGGCACGGCCCTCTTCTTCGCCGACGCTGCGATCACGCCGAGTCTCTCGGCGGGGGCCACGCCGGCACCGTGGCCGGTCATGGATTGCGCCGTCCAGGAGATCGACCTCGCGACCGGCCTCCTGCTCTTCGAGTGGCACACCGCAGATCACATCGACATCGAGGAGTCGGTCGTGGGCGCCCCGACCGGGTCCAACGCCGTCTACGACTATGTCCACGCCAACTCGATCGATGTCGACACCGACGGCAACCTCATCGTGTCGGCTCGGAACACCTCGGCCCTCTACAAGATCGACCGCGCCAGCGGCGAGATCCTCTGGCGCCTGGGAGGCAAGCGCAGCGACTTCGCCATGGGGCCCGGAACGACCTTCGGCTTTCAGCACGATGCGCGCCGGCAAGCCGACGGGACCCTCACCCTCTTCGACGACGGGGCCGGGCCCGCGCCCTCGCGCGCTATCGTGCTGCGTCTCGACGAGACGGCGATGACCGCTACGCTCGTCCGCGAGTATGCGCAGCCGCAGGGGCTGTTCGCGACGAGCCAGGGCAACATGCAGGTCCTGCCCAACGGCAACGTGTTCGTGGGCTGGGGCAGCCTGCCGCACTTCAGCGAGTTCAGCGCCGACGGCCGGCTCCTGCTGGACGCGACGTACACGGCCTCGCAGTCCTATCGAGACTATCGCTTCCCGTGGGTCGGACGGCCGAGCGACGCGCCGGCGATTGCGCTGGAGCACTACGGAGGAGCCCTGGCGGTCTACGCCAGCTGGAACGGGGCCACAGAGGTCGCCACATGGGACGTCCTGGTAGGAGCGAACGCGGCGGGCCTGAGCTACGCGGCTTCGGCACCGAGGTCGGGCTTTGAGACCGCGATCCTCCTGACCACAACGGAACCGTTCGTGGCGGTCCGAGGGCGCGACGCTTCTGGGGCCACGCTCGGAACCTCCCCCCTGCTGCCCACCACCTGAGCGGGCCGCGCCCCGGAGCCGCTACCGGCGGCGGGAGCGGTACGATCGAGGGGGCTCCGATCGAGCGCCCGGCCGCGAAACGGCCAGGACGGACTCGATCTCGCTCTGGAGCCTGCGGCCGGCGGGCGTGCGCGCCAGCCACTCGAGGTAGTCGGGATCGCTGCGGCCCAGCTCCGCGATCGAGAACCCGGCATAGCGGCCGAAGTCTAGGACGGTGCCCGAGCGAGCGTGAGACGGCGCCGACCCTGCCGCAGGGGTCGATGCGGCGGTCGGCGGTCTGACGACGTATCGCGCCGCCTCCGTCATCTGCGCGGCGGCTTCCTTCCTGAGCTGGTCGTAACGCGCTCGTTCGGCCTCGTCGCGCAGGGTTTCCCAGGCGGTGTTGAGCATCGCCATTTGCGCTTCGGAGCCACCGAGGTCGGGGTGGTACTTCCGCGCCAGCGCTCGGTAGGCGGCCTGGATCACCTCCGGCTCCGCCTCAGGAATCACCTGGAGTACACGGTACAGATCGGGGGGCTGCGGCATCAGGTTGATGATAAGAGGGTGAACATGCCGCCGTCCGGTCGGTCACGCTCACGTTGCGCAGGGGGCCACCGGTTCAAAGGCGACAGACCACAGAGTCGACGGTCAGGCCGCGTCCCCATCCGGCTTAGCCTGGGCATCAGGCACAGTCGCCTGAGGTGCCCGGGCCCGGCGGCGGGCCGAGAAGCGGTGGCCCGGACCACACGTCGATCCGCCCGCACGAGAGGTCAACGCGGACGGCGTCACCGTGCGCAGCGCCCCCACCGCCGGGATAGCTCGTCTGCCATACATCGCCGGACCGAACGGTCATCGACGAGAGGACGCGGCCGCTCGGTGAGCGAGTCTCGACCGTCCAGGGAAGCGCCGTCAGCGCAACCTTGATCGGATCCTGGTATCCGCCGGGCCCAACGACCTCGACGACCGAGCCGTTGACCACGAGCGTGACTGCGATGGTCGTGTAGTTGGCGATGCTCAGCGTCATATTCGCGGTCGGGCTCGGCGCGGCCGTCGCTGGCGACTCACTCGCACCGCCACCCCCGACGCAGCCACTCACCGCCATCGCCATCAGGGCCAGCCACGACACTCGCCGCAGACCCATCATCGTCCCCCTTTGGGCTGCTCGGTCCTGCTATCTATTCGCCGGCGCACCGGCGCAGGTTCACGCGTCGCGGCGCGAAACCGCAACCTGACTTGAAGATGCTGGTTCCAGGGGATAGGCACCAGCCATGCCGGCCCATCGACAACCAATCCCGTTTCTACACTTTCGACACTCACAGGGGGTCTGTCGGCCAACGCGGGCAACCTGGGCAGGAACCGTCCCCTACTCGATCGGTTCGAGCACGAACACCGGGATCTGACGGTCGGTCTTGGCCTGGTAGTTCGCGTAGTCGGGCCAGGCTTCAACTGCGCGGCTCCACCAGATCGCCTTCTCGTCGCCGCTGACCTCGCGCGCGGTGTAGTCGCGTTTGGTCGCGCGGTCCTGCAGCTCGACGTGAGGGTCCGCCTTGAGGTTCTGATACCAGACGGGGTTCTTCGGGGCGCCCCCGAGCGACGCGACCACGGCGTAGACGCCGTCGTGCTCGACGCGCATGAGGGCCGTCTTGCGGAGCTTGCCGGTCTTCGCCCCGACCGAGGTGAGTACGATCACAGGCCTGCCCCGGAGCTCGCCGGCCTTCTCGCCGTCAGTGGCCTCGTAGAGCTCGGCCTGATCGCGCGCCCAGGCAGCAGTGCTCGGTTCGTATTGGCCGGTAAGTGGCATATCGCTGTTCCTTCGGTTGTTCGCGAGTGGAGCCGACTCTATTCGGATCGGGGTGCTGAGCGGGCCGACACCATTCGACCAGTGCTCGGTCAGACGAGGACGGCGAGCTCGTCGGACTCCGCGTCGGAGATCTCGATCGCCGTTGGACTAACTCGTCGACTACAGCAGGCGGGCTGGTGCGCTCCGCCTCGCCCCGCCACATCTGAAACGAAACGGGCGGCCAGGCCGCCCGTTTCAGCATCTTGCCAGCACAGAGCGGCTATCCGGGGCAACCGCTCCCGCAGTGGTGGGGCGTCTATATGGTCCCGCCGATGGAACTGAGGATAGCCGTGAGCGCCCCGCTCATAAAGAGTAGTGACGCCACCGCCAAGACCGCAATTAGGGCGAGGATCAGGGCATACTCGGCAAGGCCCTGGCCCTTGATGGACCGGATGAACATCGATGACCTCCTGATGAGTCCGCCCTCGATCGAGGGCAGGTCCGCAAGCCCGGCTATCGCTCCCCGGAGCGCCTCATAGCCGGATAGTCATAGGACTATCGTCAGTCTAGTTCGAAGCACCTCGGATTCGTATACCCCAACCGCTTCTTGGTGCTCCCCAGCACCGGTTCCTTGAAACTCGGGGCTCGCGGAGCGGCCGCGTCAGGACCGCACGATTACGGGCCCGCCGCGAAGATTGCCAACCTGCTGGCCGTTGGTCGCCCAGGGCGCGCGAGCAACACTCTCTCGTCTGTGCAGTGCGCCGCTGTCACCCGAGGCCCAGCAGCCTTAACGGTCGGGCTAGTCCCTCCAACCGGGTTGGTGCTCATCGAGCCACCGGATGGCCTCCTGGGTCGTGGCGACACCGATCCGGGCGCGCGTCCGCACCAACTGGTTCGCGGCGGTCGAGTAGGCCACTCCGACATCCGCGGCGGCTGCCTTGAGAGCGCCACGTCGGGGGCCGAATCGAAGGCAGGCTCGAAGAAGCGCGACCTGTCGAGGTGTAGGACCCGGGAGAACCTGGCCCGCCGGCCGAAGAAGAAGGTGGTCGGGCCGAACGCATCGATGAGTACCGCACCGGTGGACCACATCGGTCCCGTCGGGTATGGGACCATATTGGAGCTCCCAGGCGAACCGATGGGACCGGGCCATCCGACGGCCGCGCTCTGGGCTCGTCAGGCAGAATTGTCCATAGCCAGCATGGTCGGTTGAGCCGGTCCACATCCAGCAGTCAGGGCCGTTGCGCACCATCGCCTCGAACCGTTGGCGGGCCGGCCTGGCAAGGCTGTTGGGCCCCACCGCCCGATCGGCGACAACCTGGTGGTCGGGCCTGACGCAACGCAGAACCCCGCATCTGCTTCGGAGCATGCCCGCTGGCGGATTGCCCCATGTCAGCTCCCAGGCGACTCGGTGCGCCCGCTCCAGCTTCGAGCCAACCCGATAGACGCCGCGACCGCCCCTGCTTACGCTGGCCGTCCACAGCCAGCAGTCCGGCCCCTTGGCGACACTGGACCAGAAACGCTCGGCGTTGATCTGACGGTCTGGACGAGATCTGATAGGGCTTAGCACTGAACTTCTCACCTCTCGGCCCACGCGGACTTCTGGCGGATGCCATCGAGGGTTGTGCTGGATAGTACCCGCTCGCCCGCGAGGGCCGCTCGGGTCACGCCGATCCCCATGTGGTCTGGGCTTGGGTCTGGCGCGTGCGATGCAAGCTCGAGCGAGAACTCGCAAGGCCCGAGTTGCTGCCCACAGTCAGGGCCATCGGCTACCGATGGTCAGATGCGGCTAACCGATGAGCGACACCAGGTGGACGGGGTTGCCGTTCACGTTGACCGACCAGGTCGTGAGGTCACTGCCGGCGCTAACGGTGTACTGGACCTGCCACCAACCGTTGTTCCACAGCGTTGTACCGTAGGTGCTCAGAAGAGGAATCGTAATCTCGATCCAGGTGTTGTTGAAACTGCTTCCGTTCGCACCCGCGACGGTGATCTGAGAAACGCCCGTACCCTGACAGGCGGAGTACGACTTGGCGACGCAGTTGCCCGGCGAAACTCGCGTCAGGGTCGAGTTGTAGTTGAAGGTCGTGTAGTTGAAGGTCGCCGCAGTCTGTGCGCCGCCGTCCGGGTTTAGGATCTTGATATATCCGGCCGTGGAGTCGCCGATGTCGAACAGGTCGATGGTGAGTGTCTTGCCGGCGCCCGACTGCTGATCGACTTGGGCGATGTAGAACTGCTGGACGACGTTGTTCGCGGCGAGGTTGTTGTAGACCGCCATCCGATCGTAGCCGTGGACAGTCGGGGCGCCGCCGGTGCCCGTCGCGCTGGCCTGGATGGCAAACATGTTCTGAGCCCCGGTGCCGTCGCTGGTCTCAGAAACCACCGCCCAAGACGGGCCGTTTGCGGTCTGTGTGATCGAGACGTTCGTAGTCGAGACCTCAACCTCGTACGTCCCGGCCGCCAGCCCACTCGCGAACGTCCACCATTTGTCGTGGAAGTTGTCGGAGCCGTTAACGACACCAGTGCTGCTACAAGCCTTCCCGCTGTTAGGGCCGCCATTTGCCGTATCCGAGCTGTATTCATTCTGAAACAGCGTGCCTGAACTTATGTTCAGGTAGGTCCAGCTAGATGGGCCCAGCAACGGCTGATTGTTGGTGTTGAATAGGTTGTAGTACGTCGAGATCGGGTGACTGCTGTCGGCCGAGCTGCCAACCCAGTGGTCACCGGCGCCGTAGTTGCCTGCCGTGCCAGCGCCCATTGCGCAGAAGCCCGGATCGAAGATCTGGATGGTGCCGGCAGCGTCGTTCGCGGGGATGTTGATCTCGTAGAAGTACCCCTTGTAGCCGTCTGCCCCTGGCCCAGGATTGGATGCGGGGTACATGACATTCTTGGTCACTCCCGAAACGGTGCTGTTGGCATCGTTCTTGGGCGCATAGGCGTCGCCGTTGCTGCTATCCCCGCCCGGTGCGCTGATCGCCCCCCAGGCGCCGAGGCTGCCGATGTCTGCAAAATTAGTGGTGGTAAAGGTCGAGCCGTCCGATGTGATCCCGCTCTGACCGTTGCCCGTCGAGGCGCAGCCGGGCACCGGCGTCTGATTGCCCGGCGCGAGAACAAAGCAACCGACGCCCATGTAAGTCAGCGGACTCCCGAGTGGCAACGGCAATTGGTATGCCGCCTCGGCGGTTCGAGAGATCGTCCAGCTGTTGATACCGAAGAGCCTCACGAAGAACGTGGGGGCCTGAGCGGTGATCGTGACCAGCATCTTGCGGGGGTCGCTGGCCGGTGGCGCGGCCGCGACCGTGGCGTTGGGCGCTGTGCAGAACGTTATCGAAGGGCAGTAGCCATTGGTCGTGGCGATCAAGTCTGCCTTCGTCTCACCCGCGGGCGTGTTGCCTGGCAGATAGACCACGCCGGCCATCGCAGCGGCGTCGGCCGCGCGCTGGATCTGCAGACCGCTGCGCCAGGCGTAGGTCACATCGATCGCGATGCCGACCAGCCCGATCAAGACCGTGAGCATCAGGGCGAAGATAACGATGATCTGGCCCGCCTGCTTGACGCTCAGATCGATGCGGTCCTCTCCCTTACCGATGTGAATGCGGATCTTGGACAGGCTCATGACTTAGGGGGCTCCAGTGCCATAATCGTTTGATCTGTCATTTTGAGACTCGCGCCGAATGCGGGGATCAGACTGCCGAGCGGCGTGACGAAGCTATAGGTGTAGTTGATCCTGACGCCAATGCCAGGTGCCGGGGCCGACCCGCAGCGGCTCGAGGCGAGCCATGCAGCAGTTCCGCTGGGTTGTGTCCCGAGCGCGAAATCGACTATCTGCTGGGTTGAGTTGATCGTAAACGTCGTGGTGCCCGGAACCCACTCATTCTCATAGGCGTGGTTGTTGCTATCGACGACCGGGGCACCGGTGGTGCCGTTGACCTCGAAAATGTCGATGGAGTTAACCTTGGCGACCGTCACGAGCGACCCGGGAGAGGTCAGGACGCCTTCAACGGCCAACATGATTTGGTCATCGACCAAAGCCGCTCCCGACGAGTCCGAGCAGCTGTACGTGGGGCTACCGTTGACGAGCTCGGCCCCGACTCGCGCCCCCTGGCGAGTGGCTGTGACGATCGACGTGTTGTTGCTGATGGCAAAGCCCATTTCGACCATGCCCAGCACCAGAAACAACAGAACCGGCAGGATCAGGGCGAACTCGACCATCGACTGGCCTCGCGCCGAGCGCAGTTCGCGCATTCGCCTCATAGCACGGGCTCCATGCGGCTCGTGGTCGTCTGGGTGAACGTTGGGGCGGCCCCCCCCAGGCCGATCAGGCTCGGGAAGGGAGTGAACCATGCGTACTTGTAGGTGATCGTCACCCCAATCCAGTCCGTGGTGGTGTGTCCCGTCGCGCAGCCAATACCCGAGTTCACCACGCACCGGTTAGCGGGCGTTGCTCCGGGCAGATAGCCGGACGCCGTCTGGGCGTACGGAACCGTTTTGGTGGCGTCGAGCGGATCTTTATAGGTGCCGCCGCGCGTGTATGTGTCGGCTCCCAGGTTGGTACCGGCCTGGTTCGTCCAGAAGATCGAGACGGACACGATCTGCGTTCGATTGATCGGCGGTGCCATGTCCTGCTCGACTTGCTGCAGGACGACGAAGTCCGCGTCGGCATTGTTGCCCTGCTCGGCCGCGAGTTGAGCGGCATCTTGGGCGGTGTACGTGACGCCCACCTTGGCGTTCAGCAGGAACGAGAACTCGACGATGGCGATGATCAGGGTCAGGAAGACCAGGATCACCAACGAGAACTCGACGATGGCCTGACCGCGCGAGCCACCGGTCTTCAGTGGGTATCCGAGTAGTCGCATGCGGGCTCCCTCTTCGGGGCGTGGCGAACCCCAAGCTCAACGAGAATGGGGGCGTCGGCTTGCAAACACCATTACGGCGGTGCGGTTTGCGTGCCTGGCGAGACACAAAGTCGGTGCGTCTGCGCAACGTCTTCAGGACTGCTGACCAGCGGCCAAACCGCGGTGCCGTGTTTGCCTCGTCGGAAACGATCACGGTAAGATTGCGGTCAGAACATCTGTTCTTGCGGGCAGCGCAAGCTGCCGGCTCCTTGGCTGGCCCACGATGCTCCGTGGGCCGGCGAATAGGAAGGACCGAGCACCATGACCGATACCCAGGCCGCCGCCGGGTCCCAAGGGTCCCCCGCAAGCGAGGGCGAGACTCGTCGCGGAAGTCCGACGCGGCGGCCGCGCCCCCCTGGCGCAATCGCATCGTCGGCCACGGCGAGGAGCGGCCGGAGGGGTTCGTAGCCAACCCGGCCAACTGGAGAATTCATCCGGCCGAGCAGCAGCGGGCCGTCGCGGGCGCGCTCGGCGAGGTGGGCTGGGTGGCCCAGGCCCTCGTTAACCGGCGGACCGGGCATCTCGTCGATGGCCACCTGCGGGTCGAGCTCGCCCTCGCCCGGGGCGAGCCGCCTCATCTGGGAGCGCCGGGGCGGCCATCCCGGGCGGCGCTGGCGCGACCACACCGCCGATCCGATGCAGGTCGTCGGCAAGATCGTGCGGGCCATTGCCGAGACCGGGGCGACGGCCGTCAAGATCGATGAGATCGGCATCGGCTGGGCCGTCCGCGGCAGACTCGAGGAGCTCGGGGATCAGGGCACACACCGTGCTCACATCGTCGGCGTCAACGTCGGTGAGGCTTCCTCGGACCCGACGCGCTTCCCCCGCCTGCGCGACGAGCCGTGGTGGGCGACGGGACGCGAGCTCATCTGCAACAAGGCCATCGACCTCAGCGATGTCGAGGACGGCGTCATCGCCCAGCTCGTGGCCCCTCGCTACAGCATCGACTCATCGGGTCGGGTCAAGGTCGAGTCCAAGGCCGACACACGTCTCAGGCTGGGGCGCTCACCTGACGATGCTGACGCGTTCCTCCTCGCCTTCTACGAGCCGCCAAACCGCGAGCTCGGCGTCCTCGTCGACTGGCAAGCCCAGGCCGCCGAGGCTGAAGCCCAGAGGGACAGGCGCCAGCTGCCGCCCGAAGAGCGATGCACGGTGCGGCTCCGAACACCCGAAAACTCGATCGACCGATGCTGCCTGCGGGCCGGGCACGCCGGAAGGCACGAGCTGCCGGAGTGAAGGTCCCCTTGGAGTGGAAGAGCGGAGGTGCTGACGGCGATGGCTGTTGCTCCGCGCCCAGATCAGTCCGCCGGCCGCACGCCACGGACGCAACCCGGGCGGCCGGGCCGCCGGCCGATCGTGGACCGACCGAAGACGATGCTGCCCACGACGACGAGGCCCCCGAGCACCTGCAGGATGGTGATGCGCTCGCCGAGCAGGATGACCGCGAAGAGGACCGCGAGGAACGATTGGAGGTACCCGTAGACGGCAGCCCTCGAGGGCCCCACCCGCCCCACGGCCGTGAAGTAGAGCAGGTTGGTGACGATGCCACTGAAGACGACGGCGTAGCCGAGCGAACCCCAGCCGGCAAGCGTCACCCGGGCGTAGTCCTGGGCCAGTAACCCTGGGACCGCGAACGGGGCAAGGATCGCAGTGCCAATGAGCATCTCGTAGGTCACGATCCGGTGGGCGCTGTAGCGCCGCATTAGAGGAAGGATGGGCAACACTGAGACGCTCGAGACGAACACGTTGGTTAGGGCGAGGCCATCGCCGAGGAGATTCGAGCCGAGCTTGGCCCCGGAGACTCCACCTACAACGATGAGGACGACCCCCACAAGGCCGATGCAGACTGCGACCCAGTGCCGTCGTCCCATCCGTTCCAGCCCGACGGCCGCCGCCAGCAGGGCCGTTACGATCGGCGCGGTCGCCCCCAGAAGCGCGGTGTCCGAGGCGCTCGTATTGGTGAGCGCGAAGACGAAGCTGATCTGGCTCAGGGTGATGCCAAAGAAGCCCACCATCGCTAAGAGGGGCAGATCCTCTCGTCGCACCCCGATCGAGCCCTCGCGCAGGCGCAGGATGACCAGGAGCACGATACCGCCCACGCCGAAGCGGAAGACCGGAAAGGCGAGCGGCGCGATCTCGCTCAGGCCGAACTTGACGATCGAGTAGTTGAGCGCCCACAGGGAGACCGCGGTGAAGAGCAGCAGGTCCGCCGATGCCGGTCCTGTTCCCGGCCGAGCGGTATCAGGAGACTGCGCCGTCGTCAGCACCCGAGGCGCGATGGACGGGGTCCCGCAGGTGCGGCGAGGGTCGGTAGCTGTCGGGCGGATGTGATCCGGGCCTCCGCTGTCGGGGCCCGGCTCATCGTGGTGCCGAAGCGAAGGACGTGCACCGACCAACTGTAGCGAAATCGTTGCGTAGGCCGGTTGCGGCGGTGGTCGACACCGAGATGACCACGCTGAGCTGCGTGGCGCTATTGCGCGTCACTGAGTTGACGGTGATCCCGCGTGCCCGAGAAGACCAGAGTCGCACCGCTCACGAAGCCGGTCCCCGTGACGATGATCCCTTGGATCGACAGGGGTCTCCGCGCCCCTCCGGGCTCTTGCCCCGGAGGGCTAACCCTCCGAACCACCCGAACGGCGTTCAGGGAGCCGATGCCCCCTTCCGCCGCCCATCGTGGGCTCACCACCGACGATCAGGTCGACGCCGCGGTGTACGGTGCTGATCTCGGTGCGCCGGCAGTCCCCGTCGTGGTCTTGCCCACGGTCGGGACGGTGCCGTTCACCTCATCTCGACGACCCGCTCCGGCCGACCTCGCCACCGCGTATTGACAACTTCGGCATAGACGCTATCGTGGCATATACCGAAGTCAGGAGCAGCCACGGTGGAGCTCACGAAGCCGTTCTACTCACCCCACGAAGTGGCCGCGATGGCTAGCCTCCATCCGTCCACGATCCTCAACTACATCGCGTCCGGCCGGATCTACGCGGTCAAGCTCTCGGAGCGCACCTACCGGATCCCCGCCCGGGCCGTCATCGGGTTGCTCGAGCCCGAGCGACTCTCGCGCTCCTCGATGGCGGTCGACGCCGACGCCGAACTCGAGGCCGAACTCGCCGACGAGCCCGAGATCCTCGACGAGGCGGCCGCGACCGCATCCGTGTGAGGCCGCTCTCATCCGGTGCCTGGAACCGGCGCCGCGACGACCTCTTCGCGCGGATGGATCGCCTGGGCCGGGTTGAGCTCCGAGACATCGGCGCGAGCGGGCCCGTGCGCAAGCTCGTGATCGACCTGGTCGCCCCGGGCCTCGAGGGTCAGCCGAGCCTCCCCGACGAGGCTCGCTTCCGGTACCAGGAATGGTGGCGTCGCTCGTCCCTCGGCTGGGTCCTGGTTCGCTACGACTACGACTACTTCGATCTCCTGGGCGGCGGGCGCCGCGGCTACCATCTTCACCCCTTGGCAGGTCGGGGGCCCGTCCCGCACGCGGTGTGTGTACCTCCGGATGGCAGTGGCTCAGCTCGCCACTACGCCGCCCACGAGGTTGAACTCCTGGCCGCGCACGAGGAGTTCGAGGCCCAGTACGCGACCGGTCGACGCATCGATTGCCGGGGCCTGCGGGCCATCGACTGAGGGACAAGAGGGCTCGTCATGCCGGCCGGGCATGACGATTCTCTCAGGAACACGAAGAGGCGCAACTTGACAAGTATGGCAAGAGGCCGATCGTGGGCCCACGATGGACAACGTCAAGCGCTTCTACCCGGTCTCAGAAGTCGCGGCGCGGTTCGAGGTGACGAGCCAGACGGTTCGCAACTGGATCGCCGCGGGGCGACTGCCTTCCGTGCAGCCGACCCCGGGCGGGCGGTACAAGATTCCGATCGATGCGCTCGCGAGGTTCGAACAGGACAGCGGCCTGTTCCCGGGAGACAACCTGCCCTCGCCGGAGGAGGCACCATCGGGGGGCGAGGCAGGCCCGCCGGCGCAGCGGCAGGGCCATTCGCAGCGATCCCGGCCGGGTGACCTCGGGCAGGACCCCGAAGACGGCCTCGTCGCGACCCCGAGGAACCAACTGAGCGAGCCGGTCGCCGCCGAACTCCGGCGGGTCGTCGACGCCATCGCCACCTCGATCCAGCCCGAGGCCGTGATCCTGTTCGGGTCGCATGCCCGCGGGAACGCGCGGGCCGAATCCGACTTCGACCTCGCGATCGTCGCTCCGGACGGCATTGCCCGCCGTCGGGTCGCCATGCGGGCCTACGAGAGTCTTGCCGGCGTGCCGGATCGATCGGTCGCGGTCGACATCGTCGTGCTGACCCCGACGATCATCGCCACCGAACGCGATCTAGCGGGCTCGATCGCCCACGCGGTCGCTCGTGAAGGAGTCGTCCTCTATGGATCCCGGACCGCTCTCGCCTGAGGCGCTGCGCCGTCGAGCCGCGGCGGCTTGGCTCGCCGGCGCTCAAGCCGAACTCGCCAACGCGCGGTCCCTCGCGGCCCACCCCGATGAAGGCACCGCCCCATTCGCGTCGGCGTTCCATGCACAGCAGGCCGTGGAGAAGGGCATCAAGGCGTTGCTGGTCTGGTATGGCGTGGACTTCCCGCCGAGACATGACCTCGGCCTGCTCCTCGATCTCGTGCCGGCCGGGGCGACCATCAAGGTCGTCAACATTCGCGGTCTCAGCGTGTATGCCGTGGAGCAGCGCTATGCAGCCGGGACGGCAGACCCGATAAACCTGATCGAGCGACCGACGTGGGACGACGCCCAGGAGGCCATCGGGGAGGCTACCAAGGCACTTGCCAGGGTATGGGCCGACCTCTCGTCAGCCGGGTGGACTGCGCCGGTCTGATCCCCCGACGATCCTGAGGCGCCCAGCCACCGATGGAACCCAAAGGAGCGCGAGAAGGCGTCCGGCGCAGTGACCGTGCGGCCGTCGCCTCTCGCGCGATCTGCTAACTCTCACTGCTCCGAGCGAGAGTAACTCAGCTGGCAGAGTGTCGGCTTCCCAAGCCGACCGTTGCCGGCGACGCTTCCTCCTCGCAGGACCCCTTGCTCCCATCCCGAGGGCCCTTGTGCGCAGGCGGCCGCGGTTGCGCGGCGCCCCGGGGCGTTTGACCACCAACCCCAATAGACCAGCAGAGGTGGTCGATGGTGGTCTCCGCGGCCACCGAACTGCCTTTGGCTCGCCAGCCCGGAGGGATCCCCGGTCAGTCCCCCGAGCGCCCGGGCCGGCGTCCTCGACCGGTGTGGCGCGATGCGAGGAAGCCGACGTAGGCGGCCACGCTCGTCCGCTCGGCCTCGGTCAGGCGATCGAATGCACCCTCTCCTGAGCCAACGGTGCCCAGACGTCCGAGCTCGCCGGCGAGTCTGGCAGCCTTGATCCCCCAAAAGGACTCCAGCAGTTCGACAAATGGGATCCCGGTGGCATCGGAAGCCCGGAGCATATCGGCCGGGGTCGGCCGGGCCCGTGACGGTCGGGATGGATCGAGCAGAGAGGCGACATAGCCTGGATCGCGGCCCATGGCTGCGGAGAGGGCCCGCATCGATAGGCCCGCCCGTTCGAGGACATCGCGCAGAGCCGCTCGGAATTCATCGTCGTCTGGTGGCATCAGTGGTTCTCCTGGGGGTCTGGTCATGGTTGCTGGAAGCGTGAGCCTGACGTAATATAGCGCCATGATACCCCATGCGAGCATCGACGTCGAGCCCGGTCTCAGCCTTGGGCGACGACCGCTGCATCGCAAGCGGCTTGGACCCAAGGGTGAAACCCTGCTCCCGTCGGAGGAGACCCCGACCAAGAGCGCCACGCTCGACGACTTCCGTGCTCTCGAACGTGGCTGCGCCGGCGATCAACCCCTCGATCTGCGCGACCGGGCGATAGTGTCAGACGGGGCCCGGCCGCGGCGGAGATGGGGTTTCCATCCTCGTGCCGGCGGGTGAAGACGAGCAGACTGAGGCTGAAAGAAGGTCCCCTTACGGAACTCCTACTCGTCATCGTGATCGTCATCCTCCTATTCGGCGGCGGATTCAGCTTTTACCGTCGCTGAGAGCCGGGCAATCCGTTGGGCCCCATCCCCTCAGGTTCGATGAGATCGCGCCCCAAATGCGATTACGCGGTTTCGTGGCGCCTGCGACGCCTGGGTAACCACGGCCCATCCAGCAGAGGGGTCCCAGAGGAGGAGGCCGCTCGCCTCGCCGGCGAACGCGGTGCGGTATGAACGGCACCGCCCAAGAAGTCGAGGGCGTCGACCTCGTCACGGTCACCGCCGCGATTCGAGCGGCCTACCCAGAGGCCACGCCGGAAGAGGTCCTGGCTGAAGCGGCCGATCAAGCTGAGGCCATTTATGCCAATCAGCGCGAAGAGAGAAGCGTCCCATAGTGTCTGCCGTTCGCCGTGTTGCCCTGGGAGCAGCCATCGTCCTCGTCGTGGGGTCCGTAGCGGCCTGGTGGGGCAGAAGCACGATGCTCACCGGCGTCCTGATATCTGCTCCAGCCGCTGCCACGCCCACTCCGACACCCACGCCCACTCCGACACCCACGCCCACTCCGACACCCACGCCCACTCCGACACCGATGTCGACGTTGGACAGTTTCAAGGCCAGGATCGCAAGCAGCGACTTCCAGGCCCAGGGCTCCGTGGTCGGGTACATCAAGGTGGCCCTGATCATCGGCTCGAGCTCAGGCTCGATCACGGGAACATTCAAGGTCAAAGGCGGAGACAGCGACGTCTCGATTGCCTCGAAGATCCTGGGCATCACGGGATCGAACGACAACGTCGTCGTCGGCGACTGGGCGTACTCGCGGACGAACGGAGGCGAATGGACCGAGGCGCCGGCCTCAGGCAAGACGCTTCAAGGCTTTGTCGGCAGCGGCATCGTCCTCACTGATGAGGGCCTGGAGGCCAAGTTTGGCAGACAGCTTCATCGGCTCACCGCCGCGAACATGGCGGGCGTAGACCTCTCTGCGTTCGGCATCACGGCCGGTCCTGGTCAGGCGAACCTCACCGTCAGCAGTCTGTCCTTCTGGGCAGAGGACGACGGGACTCCGGCTGGCCTCAGCATCCAGGCGTCTCTCGATCAGAAGATCTTCGGCACGCCCTCACATGAGACGGTGACCCTGGACATCGGCATCGACACGTTGTCAGGCGTGACGATCACGGCACCAACGATCTAGGCCCGACACGGCAGTATCCGAACGAGGTAATCTCTGAGGCCGAGCACGCGGCTCGGGTCGAGTCGATCGATTCTGGTGCGCCTGTCGGGTGCCGCGCATTGCTTGCTGATGCGCTGGAGTACACCAATGAGCCTCGCCTGCGACGGCGTATCAAAGACCTTCGACGGCGCGTCCACGGCGCTGTCGAGCCGCCAATTGTCGAGAAGGCGGCCCGGCTGGCTAACAAAGTTGTTGAGGTCCGTAATCGGCTCATGTAGGGAGAACGTGAGGACCAGATGGGCGGGCCCGGCGGCGCGAGAGCCTGGCACGATGAAACCATCGTCAGGAATCGCGCTCAATTCCGCGGCGCGGGTTTTCATCCTCGCACAAGGCGGGCAGCTCTCCCTACGCTGTGACTAAATGGCCGGCAGTGAGGGCGGCGGGCCATGCCAAGGAGCCTGAGCGATGCCCAGAACCGCCTTCGTCTCGACGTATGCACCGCACCGCTGCGGTATCGCGACCTTCACGTTCGATCTCGCCAGCGCGGTCGGGGAGCGAGAGATCGTCGCCCTCCACCCGGCCGATGAGCCGGGCCCGTATCCGGCGGAAGTCCACCACCGCATCCGGCGC
>Ga0182027_10001500_pt1 | contig 38917 bp, 35 predicted proteins | sample 712E1DmetaG_FD_121300 | JGI IMG/M metagenome (GOLD analysis project Ga0182027, IMG submission 121300) | Permafrost microbial communities from Stordalen Mire, Sweden - 712E1D metaG (Illumina Assembly) | ecosystem: Environmental > Terrestrial > Soil > Wetlands > Permafrost | place: Sweden...
AGAGTTACACAGAGAAAATCCAAATTTTATTCAGTTGTAAAACAGGAAGCAGGTAAATCAGCGCCATTAAACAGATTTGGAACTGCGGTATTCTTCCATGCAAAACGAACGGCAACAGGCGACTTTACTTTTTTAGATTGAACTATTACCTGTCCATCTTTTATTTTAGCCTCTGCAGGATAGAAGATCTTGTCATCACCGGCAATTTCAAAATATGTAAGTTTATCTCCTGCCGTATGTAATCCTTCACTATGGTCAAATGATATAACAGCCTTGTTTTTATCTATAGTCATACCTTTATACATAGGTCCCGAATCTTCAATCTTAACTGTTTTGTAGTATCTGTTCAATGCAATATTTGCCAGGCGCAATGCCGCATCCTGCTTATTTTTCGGATGTATATTGAGTGTATCGCAAAGATCACTCAGTACAACCATTCCGGTATTTGGAATTTCCAGAACTCTTCTCTGGGCATCTCTTACCTCAACCCCTTCAAAAGGACTACCGTATTTATATGGCGCTATCTGTGCATAATAAAAGGGAAACTCATATCCCCATTTGTCTCTCCAGCTGGTTATTAAAGCTGAAAACAACTGTTTATAGGCATAGCAATTAATTGTATTGGCTTCTCCCTGATACCATAAAACTCCTGCTATACGGAAAGGTATTAAAGGATTGATCATCGAATTATAGATCCTGGCCGGCTCGACTGGTCCCCAGGGAACAACCTTCTGTTTAGCGGCAGCTTCACGAAGAAAATCATTTTTCTGAGTAGCCTCTTCCGGCATCCACGATTCGGCAGGAGTTCCTCCCCAGCTGGAATTGATTATACCTACCGGAACACCAAGTTCTTTAAAAAGTTTTCGTGCAAAAAAATAACCAATTGCGCTGAATGTTTTCATTTCATCAGGAGTGCATACCAACCATTTACCGGAAAGATGATCCTGCGGATAGTGTGAAGTAGATGCGCCAACCGTAAACAATCTGATCTCAGGAAAATTGGCATTTTTTATCTCCTCATCACCATTATCTATACCCCATTGTGCTGACATTTCCATATTTGACTGCCCTGAGCATAACCACACCTCACCTATCAGCACATTTTTCAATATCACCTCATTCTGGCCTTTGATGTGAATGTTATACGGTCCACCGAAACCCGGGGTTTTTATAGTTGTTTTCCAGGTTCCCTGAACATCAGCCTTAACAGTAATATCACTATCCATCCAATCAGCTTTAATGACAATTGTTTCCCCTGTCTTTGCCCAACCCCAGAAAATTATATCTGATTTTTGCTGAAGAACCATGTTGTCGGAAAATATTTCCGGCAGAGAAATATTGGCTTTGCTGAACTGAAGGAAAATGAATAGAACAACTACTGTTAAAGGAACTCTTTTTATAAATGTTTTCATATTGATTAAATTTAGCGTATAAATATAAACAGAATAGAGCTAAAATCAATTAATCTGATAGGTGGAATTCCCTGTGTAACCATCAATCCTGTCAATATTCATTTTACTGCGAAGTGTTTCATAACCTAAATCAATTCCAAAAAGAAAATTCCTTTTCGTAACTCTATCCAAATTAATTGAAATACCATAACAGAGCGCACTTTTTGAACAATATACTCCATTGGTATAACCCGAATTTGTCTGGTCATCCCAATTAATAGAGGTAGTGCCCCTGGCAGTAAGACCTGAAAATGAGAATAATCCGGAGTTCAAAGCTCCCTTTATCTCTGTCTTCTGTCCGGTAAGATTCTGGATAATCACCAGGGAGGCAAAAATCAGAATAACATGTTTCATTGTTTATAATTTTAATCACGATAACCTGGAGATAAGACGACAGAATCAGGCAGCTTTCTCCTATCCATATTGGTTCAGGTAAAAATAACTATCCAACAGGAATTTAGCAAATTGGCTGAATAATAATTAGAACACTTTTTGTTGCTAAAAGGTTAACTAAGCCTGAACAATCTGCTATGAAAATTTTTTACATGTTGTTAATATTGTTTTTCCTTCTGCTGTTTTCCTGTTCGTGTAAAAAAGATGATAAAATTCCGGTACTAAGCTATATGTATGATCAGATTAATTATGAATAAAACTATTTCAATTTGCTTCCTGATACTTGCCATCTTTGCCTGTTCCAAATCTGACTATAAGCAATAAGAGATACTAAAATGTGATTGTTCAGCCTATCTGCCATCTTCAGAACCGGTAGCGTGTTCCGGAACATTGTGCCAGAGCGATACCTGTCAAACCTATTCCTCAATCTGGAAGGAACTGCTGCTGTCAAGAAATCAAATGTCTCAAGACTATTTTAACAGTCACATAACACCTTGCAATACAAGCATTGACAAATGGAATGACGGAATAACATTCAGAATATCTTACAAGGTCAAAATTGAATGGGCTGAAGTCCTGTTGGGTGATCAGTTCATAATCTGGCTCTCACCTTCTACTTCAGGATTATACCTTCCTATTGAATAATTAATAAAAGAAATAGTATCTTTTTCATGCTGTAACAATCAGTGTTAAAGTTTTCACTTTAAAAACCGGGCCAGCCATATGTAGTAAAAGGTTACAGGAAGAGTTGATTTTTCCCATAAAGATACTTTTTAGAGTTCAACTTTAAGAAATCAATAAGGGAGTCCCCGAGACCGGAAGTCTTATAAAAAAAAATAATCGTCTGTTAAATTTAACAAACGATTAAATTTTTATTAATAGTTAAAAGTACAAAAACAGGATTCCTGTATCTGGTTAAACTAAAATAATTACAAGGATAACAACCAAAAGAAGGCCACCACCACCGTACCACATTCCATATCCTCTGTGATGCCTTGTCTCGATAATAACCTGAGATGTTGCCCTGAGATCATTCTTAGAATCATTGTTTGCTTTATTTATTATATTCGTTTTAGACAGATTATCTGTCTCGGCGCGCCGGTTCATGCGACTTAGTTCCTCGTTTGACAATTTAATTTCCCGGGTGTTTAAAACTGCTGGTTTTTCAGAATCATTTTTCGGATTACTTAAACCTGCAAATGCTGTAGTGCTTAATACAAATAGTATTAAAAAACCAAGTAACAGATTCTTTTTCATATTGTAAATTTTTGATTATTAGTTAAAAAGCAAAGTTACATGCCATAGAACCGGAATATGTTACATAATTATATATATAAGTTGCATTATTCGTACATCGTTATCTTCACCTTCATTCTCCTTTTAATTCCAATAAAGACTATTGTACTTATTACATTTTCAGAAATTACTCCGCTGAATCAAAATATTTAGTGTTAAATTTGATACACCATATCACGACTACTAATTATAATAATTACTAATCTACACTTCTATGAAAAAGATATATATAATAATGCTTCTTTTTCTCCCTTGTCTGGTTTTTGGCCAGAAATTCCCTAACCTGGCACCTACACCACCGATGGGTTGGAACAGCTGGAACACTTTCAAATCAGATATCAACGAGAATCTAATTAAGGCTGTTGGTGATGCTTTTGTGAAGGATGGCTATAAAGATGCTGGTTATAAATACATAATAATCGACGATTGCTGGTCGTTGAAACAAAGAGATAAGGAAGGCAACCTGGTACCTGATCCGGCAAAATTCCCCGGCGGCATGAAAGCGCTGGCCGACTACGTTCACTCAAAGGGATTGAAAATAGGAATCTATGGTTGCGCAGGTACAAGGACCTGCGGCGATTATCCCGGGAGTAAGGGTTACGAACTGCAGGATGCAAAACTCTTTGCCTCATGGGGCATTGATTATCTTAAATACGACTGGTGCAACACCACTGGATTAAATGCTGAAAAAGCATATTCTACTATGCGAGATGCTCTTTATGCTGCAGGCAGACCTATTGTATTTGGTATTTGCGAATGGGGAGATAATCAACCATGGTTATGGGCAAAAAATATCGGACAGCTCTGGAGAATAAGTGGTGATATTGCTCCCTGTTTTGATTGTGTAATTGACCATGGAAGTTATAAAGACTGGGGTGTGATGAAAGTAGTAGCCATGCGTAAAGACATACGAAAGTATGCAGGTCCTGATGGCTGGAATGATTTTGATATGATGGAAGTAGGCACCGGTATGACAGTAAACGAGAACCGTACCCATTTTACTTTATGGTGTATGCTGGCCTCAGCCCTTACAATGGGGAATGATATACGTACCGCCGATCCTTCCACGGTCGCAATACTGACGAACAAGGATATGATCTCAATTAATCAGGATCCTCTTGGAATACAGGCATTTAAATACAGAGATATTGACAGCACTGAAGTTTGGGTGAAACCTCTGAAGAACAAAGAGTGGGCTGTTTGTTTCCTCAATCGTAAAAAAGAACCTGTTTCAATCGAATTTGACTGGACGGAACACAAAATCAGTGACCCGGATTTTGATTATAAAGTTGATTTCAGCCGGGATAAATTCAACATCTTTAACATCTGGAGCGGAAAGAAAGCAGGAACCACGGGAGAAGTGGTCAAGTCTCAGATCTCCGGTCATGATGTATTGGTGTTCAGGCTCAGCCATTAAATATTGTCGCGAGATCTTACGGTCTTTCAGTCTTGATTATAAGTAAATTTGGATAATAAAAGTGACTTTAAAAAAACAGGAAAAACCCATCAATAAAGTAGAAAATACCAATAACCCCTAAAATCAGACCACAAATCCATACAAATCTCTTTTTAGACAGTGTAGCTATTGAAGAAAGCAAAATAGATATCTGGAGAAAGATAACAGCAATACCGAATTTTCCTGAATGTGTCTTAGATTCATTCCTCACATTTTCGTAACCTTTTGCTTCCTTACTAATGGCTTCCTTATCTGACTCATAGGTTTTCACCCTTTGTGTATAATCTGCAACCATCCCATTGTATTTCTTTATCAATGTGTCATTACCTTTCTGTTTTTCAAGTGATGCCACCTGTATCTCAAGGTTTTCCCTGCGCATATCGTAGATGTAGCTTTTTATGCTTTTACTCTGAAAAAATGCCCATTGATCGCTGGCTAATGTTTGGTTAAGCAGGCTTTTTGTACTAAATCCGCCTCCCTTAAAAGTTGACAATGTTGCTGCAACGGCAATTAATATGGTTGTGATAGCCATATAAGTGAGCCATCTTTCTTTTTTTTCTTCTGCCATAAATTTTATCCTTTAATTATAATTCATAAAAGTCGGCGCAAAAATAACTAAAGTAATTAATATTCAAAACCCGGTTGCGCTGACCTAAAATCGCAAACCTTATCTTTTGCAATGGCATTAGGACCTGTTTTTTGTAATCTGATGAAATTTCCCTTTATTTGAGGTAAGGTCTTTTAATAGCTAAAATAACTTAATATGAATTTAAAACATCCACTCCTCCCAGCTTTCTTTGTTGTTGTTTTTCTTTTTGCATTCATAAATGCAAGTTCTCAGGTGATGAACTGGACCCAATTCAGGGGAAGCAACCTGAACGGCATAGCTGTAACTAAAAATGTTCCATTGAAACTGGATTCCACCAATATAAAATGGAAAACAAAAATTCATGACGAAGGTTATTCTTCGCCGGTAGTTTATGACAACCAGATATGGGTAACAAGTGCAAAACCTGACGGTAAAGAGCTTTATGCAGTTTGTATCGATTTTCAGACCGGGAAAATAATTTATGATATAAAGGTATTTACACCTGATAAAGTTGAAGGGAAGCACTCTATAAATACCTATGCATCTCCAACACCATGTATCGAAAAAGGATTTGTATATGTTCATTATGGCAGCAATGGAACAGCCTGCATAAACACTCTAAACGGTTCAATCGTTTGGAAACGCACTGATTTCAAATGTAAACACGTCCAGGGTCCGGCTTCATCACCAGTGATCTATAAAAACCTGCTCATACTTCACTTCGAAGGTGTTGATGTCAGGTATATTGTCGCTCTGGATAAATCGAACGGTAATCTGATATGGAAAACCGACAGACCGGAAGAGCCTTATAAAGCATTGCCGGAAATCGGAAGAAAAGCCTATATAACCCCTTTAATAATAAATGTTAAAGGCCGTGATCTGCTGATCTCCAACGGTTCAGCAGTTTGTATTGCTTATGACCCCAGCACCGGGAAAGAAATATGGAGAGTTGTGGATGGAGCCGAATCAACAATAGCTATGCCTGTTTCAGAGAAAGGAATACTATACTGGTATACCGGATTCAAAGAAGACGGTGGTAAAAAAACTACCGAGCTGGTAGCTGTAAATCCCGATGGTAAGGGTGATATAACCGCGACAAATATCATTTGGAAAAAACGTGAGGAACTATCACGAAACCAGTGCCTGACTCCAGTTATAAAGGATGGGTTAATTTACACTGTCAATACCAGGAACATAATGATGTGCATAGATGCTGCCACCGGGGAAGAGGTCTGGTCAAAACACGTCACGTCAAATTATGATGCCTCCCCGATATATGTAGATGGCAATATCTGGTTTTTTTCGGTAAAAGGTGAAGTTCTGGTAATTAAAGCAGGCCGTAAATATGAAGTTGTCGCCCAGAATCAAATGGATTCAGGGATTTGGGCAACACCTGCGATTTTAAGAAATTCATTGATAATGAGAACTCAAAAGTATTTGTACAGAATTGGGAGGGAATAACATGAGGTCTCGGAGTCTTGAAGTCCTTATGTCTTGGAGTCTAACTGTCTAAAAGATTACGTTCAGGGTTTATTGTTTACTTGACTTTTAACTTCTATTTTTCTTTCTACGGAGTTTCACAGAGTTTTCACGCAGTTACACCACTTTATTTCTCCCCCTCTCCCTTTCACTTTTACTTTTGTTTCTTAATGGGATATCCGACAGTTTGTCCAAAAAGGACCCGTTGATCAGCACGCAAGTTTAATTTAGCGGCAAGACCCTTTTTATTGCAGTTATGGAACCATGCTGCCAGACCCTGGGAGGCAGCAAATAAATAAACATTGGCTGCTATAATTCCGGTATCGACAAAATAATATGACTTTTGGATTTCCGGATCGAGTAATCCAGGTTCCTGGTAACCCGAAGTATTAACCAGCTTATTTATATCGGCAACATAGATGAAACGGACAGGAGCATTGTCTCCAAAACTTGCCTGTCCCTGACCAATTGCGAGCTTTCTATGATCGCCTGCAATAACGGGTAACAACTGGTGTTTAATGGCATCGTACAGGTAGATTCCTTCCTGAAAAGAAACATAGAGATCAATTTCCTGGGAGTTGCTGGCTGTTGCAGCAGTTCTTCCCTGAATTCCAAAGGGACCATTTTTGCGGTTTACACCGCATGCTGCCCAGAGAAGATTTGAAAGTATCATCAAAGGCAACTTTTTTTCACTAATCTCACGTATAGTTTTTCGCTCTCTTAATGCTTTTAGTACTGAATTTCCATTATCAGTTTCAGGTCTCGGAAGGATGACCGGTTCCAGATTCTGCAAAGATTCATAGTTTATAGATTCATTAGAGTGAGAAAACACTTTTTTCATTCCTTTCTTAATCATCGTATCCTCCTTTCTTTTTCTTTATGTCAGATGTCTGAACTGCTACTTGTATCCGGATAAAAAAAAAATAATTATTTTGTGGAACAAAAATATAATTGTTTATAACATAAATAAACAAAAAGCAATATAAAATTGTTTAAATAAAAACAACTATCGCTAAAAATAACTAAATGAAAAAACTATCCGGAACCTTGTTCGTTTTGGTCTGCCTGACCTCAGTAATGTTTTCTCAGTCATCGCCGTTAAAGAGTAGTACCGACTTTTCCGTTGGAATCATGGGAGGAATAAATATTCCTCGATTAAGTGGCGGCAATGGCAATGAACTGAGCCGCGATTATACATCACGTTCAGGGCCGGCTTTCGGATTGACTGCATCCTTGGGTTTAGGACCGCATTTCGCTCTTACAGCTGATCTGTTATATTCAAGCGAAGGGGGCAAACGCAACGGGTTTCAGGCTTTAGACGCATCTTCAATTAATCCACAGGTCCCAGCAGGAACATATTTTTATGCAGATTTTAAGAATCAGAGTATTTTGAATTATGCCGAGATTCCGGTGATGGTGAAATATATTATTCCATTCAACAAATCTCAAAAGGTTTATGTGGATTTTGGTACGTACGTAGGATTCTTACTGAATGCCAAACAGAAAACAAGCGGGTCGAGCATCATGTATGCCGACAGGGCACAAACAATGCCAATTGTTGAAACAGCTCAGTCATTTAATGCGAGCACAGATATTACCAGCGATATTAATACCGTCAATTTTGGACTGACAGGCGGAGTAGGATTTGCACAATCTGTTAATTCCAATGAGATTTTTCTGGATGTCCGTGGCGCTTATGGTTTGACTGTCATTCAAAAAGAGAGCCAGAATGGGAACAGTCATAACGGCAATCTGTTGATTGATCTGGGGTACTCTTTGCATTTTTAATGTATTGAGCCATAAAGCCTTTGAGCCGTTGGACCATTTATTTATCAAAATTAATCTTTTTGAAATCAGCCAGTTTCAGGGCCTCTTTCCGGTATATTTTACGGGTATGCTTTTCGCCATCATCTTCACTTATACGGCTAAGACCAAAATAAGCATAGGCTGCATATTCATTCCCATACTTACCAAATAAGGAAATGTCACTGAGTCCTGTATTATAATATTGCTGTGCAAGTTTATTATCATGATACCCTTTTTCCTGCAAGATCCCTTTCAAAATTATAAACTGTGCCTGAAAAAAAATATTCCCTTCTGATTCCCGTGAAGCAGGCATTAGTTGTTCTGCTTCATTATATCTCTTCATGAGCACCAGGGTTTTAATATATGTTGAAAGATATAATACGTTTTCAGGATACATTTCATGAAGAGTCTTACAGTAGAATATACTCTCGGGAAGTTTATTCTCATAGTTTAAATATAACCACGAAAGCAAATAACATGATTCGGCTCTTAATACAACGGAGTTTACTGCAGCAGCCTGCAATTCTTTTAATCCGTTTTCTATATTCCCGTGCGGAAAGAGCAGAGCGAGGGATTTATACACCGGATAGATTTTCGGATAAGCTTCACGGTAATAATTATAAATACCGGTAAAATAGTTTAAATCTGCATAAGCTGAGACAAGATCAAATGCATGCCTCAGATGTTTGTAAGTACTTGTTGTGAGAGGAATGACCTCCATAATAAGATCATTATCATCATAAAACGTCAAAAGCATTCCTCTTGCACATAGGTCAGCCAGTAAATATTCTGCTTCATGATCCGGATTATCATTTGTTTCCGATAGTCTGATACATTGACGCATATCTTCTTCAAAGGAAACATGGGAAGGATTTGTATGGAGCATGGGATAATTCTCCCAATAGGTCATTATTCCTCTCAGCAGGAATGTAATCGGATGCCCGGGGAATGATCTGGAGATCTCTGTGTAAACCTCATGGGCAATATTAAACTGCAGATTATAAATGCAATCTATATCTTTCTTTACAAGGTTTAAAGCAGATGTATCCTGAAGTAATTGTGCATTCAACGGGACTGTGCTTAGGAATAATGCAAGCCCTGTGTATCTCATTAATATTTTTATTCTTCCAGCCATATCAAAATGAAATTCCCGGTATAAAATTATTAAAATTCAAGTTAAGTTTTAAATTCTGTTCCCGAGCGATAGTTTCCTGAGTGGTTTGTTCACCTTGATAGTTGCAAAAACAACCGCGAGTGTCATAATACCTCCGAAAACTACCGAAGGTACCAGCCCCATTAATTTGGCTGTAACCCCCGATTCAAAAGCACCTAACTCGTTTGATGACCCGATAAAAATGCTGTTTACAGATGCAACCCGGCCGCGCATTTCATCGGGTGTAAAAAGTTGCAGGATTGTTCCTCTGATCACAACACTTACATTATCAAAAGCGCCACTCAGAATTAAGAGCAATCCTGATAATATAAAACTTTTGGAGAGTCCGAATCCGATCATGCAAAGACCGAAACCAAGAACACAAATGAAAAGTATATTTCCTGTGTTTTTCATCGGCGGACGAAACATTAGAACGAAAGCCATAAATGTAGCCCCTATAGCAGGACAGGCCCGGAGCAAACCCAAACCTTCCGGTCCGATCTTCAATACATCGGATGCAAATACGGGAAGCATTGCGACTGCTCCACCGAAAAGTACAGCAAACATATCGAGAGTAAAGGCTCCAAGCAACTCCGGCGTTTTAAAAACAAAACTTATCCCGCTTCGTATCCTGGTAAATACCCCTTCGGTAGTCTCAACAACTTCATGCCTTCCGACTTTTATCAGCATTATCATAAAGAACGACAGAGTATATAAACCGAATACAAGTGAGTAGGCATTAACTATTCCCCAAAACCCATAGACGAGCCCGCCGATTGCCGGTCCCATTACTGCCGCAACCTGCCAGTTGGCGCTATTCCAGGTAGCCGCATTTGCATATAAATTTCTCGGGACAAGCTGACCTAATAATGCAACCTGGGCAGGACTCAGTATTCCTCTCGCCAAACCTGTTAAAAAGATTGTGACAAAAATAGGAATGATACCGAATTTTTCGGAAAAATAAGCTGCGTTTGAGCTATAAACCAACAGGATCACCGAACCCAGTATAAGTAAAAGAGTAGTGTAATGAACAATTTTTCGCCTGTTCCATAAATCTATATAATGTCCGGCAAAAAGAGATATGCTGACCTGAGGGATTACTTCAGCAAGACCAATAAAACCAAGCCAGAGAACATTATGGGATAAAGCGTATATCTGCCATCCTACAATAACAGATTGCATAAGACTTGCCATCGTCATAAAAATGCGATAGAACAGATAAAAACGGAAATTTTTAACATGTATTACTGCAAAAGCTTCACCGGCAAACCACGACTTCATATGAAAATATTTTCACCGGTAAAAGTGCGAAGAAATTACGAATTAGGAATCAGCATTCCCGTTTTATAAATACATTTCTCCTTTTGCAGGTATGAGTTATGAACTACTGACAATGGGCTGCATTTACTTAACCATTATAACTTTTACCCCTTTTTTTATGCCATTTTCGTTAAATGCATCTACAGTGAAATAATATTGCTGCATGCTGTTTAAGCTCCGGATAGTCACTGAATCTGCGCCGAGTACCTGGTAATTGTGATACAGTTTATCATTCTCTGTTCCATAACGAAGATTGTAACCGAGATCTTCCTGGTTTTTGTCCCATTTAAGCTTAACTTCACGCTTATCATTTTGATTACGCGTTATGATCAAATTCTTAACCGGTGATGGCATTTTTCCCAGTCCGTTTCCAAAAATACGCAAGTCAGCCAGGCTGAATGTGCCATCGGGAATATAATAATTCGTAAGCCGGATATAACGTCCCTTTACCGGAGCTGAAAGCTGAATGTAATCGTCCGGGACATCTTTATTATTTAATCTTTTGTCTACCAATAATTTCCATGCTTTATTATTCTCAGAATACTCTAAAAGGTACCTATAATAAATTTTGGGATCGGGCCCAAGGATCTTTGTGTTATTTTCTGCAAAGTTTATCTGCAATGCATCTATAGAACATTGTTTTCCCAGGTCAATACTTATCCATTCACCTTTATTACCTGTTTTCGCACTCCAATATGTCCTTATATCTTCATCTGAAGCGAAGTTTTTTGTATGATCCGGCAATTCAGATGAAACTTCAACCGGTTTTTTATAGGAAAGAAGCATCCATTGGCTGAACAATTCATCAGGCCCGGATATTTTCTTCTGAGGTATGGTAAAAGGGAAATCGCCAAAACCGGTGTATGTATAAAGAATCCCATCATTGTCGAAAAACATGGGAAATAAACCCAACCGTCGCTCGAACATATGCTTTTGAGAGATAGTCATGGTTGAGATGTGCCAGTAATTCCCATATTTATCCTGAAAAGTGCTGCTATGACCGGCTCCATTAATAAAACCTTCAGGTTTCGATGAGCATGGATTATTTGGAGCCAGCTTAAACGGACCAAGCGGATTATCTGCAATATAAAGGCCGTCGCAATAACTTTTAAACTGTGTACCTGGCGCTGCATATTGCAGGTAGTATTTACCTTTAAATTTTGTCATCCAGGCACCTTCTATCCATGGATCTTCAGGTTGGTTATTATAATCACCGGTCTGTTCCCACCCGTAAACTTTTTTATTACTGTTAAAACACTCTACAGGAGTTCCTTTGGGATTAAAACTTCTGGTATTGAGCTCAACTCCGGAAATCGGTTTACTATTCGAGCATCCATAGTACAGATAAAGACGCCCATCATCATCGAGAAATAAACATGGATCGGTAAGTCCTATCGGAAAATCGGATTTAGCTACTTCCCATTTGCCCGTTTTTGGTTTTGAAGTTTTGTAAATTGTGATCGGAGCATTTCCTGATGCCATAAAAAACAGAGTGTCCCTCATAACTACTACTGTCGGAGCATAGTCTTCCAAAGGCAGATCAGCAGAAGTAATAAGATCCCAATTGATTAAATCAGTCGAATGCCAGTATCCACCCGACTTAGAAGCAAACAGATAGTACTCATCCTTAAAGAACACCATTGTAGGATCAGCTGCTTCCCGTCGTGAAGGATCGTCAAGGCAAAAACGATAACCAAGGTTCAGAGGATTGCAGATAGTTGTCTGTTTTGATTCTGTTCCGTTTACTTTGCCGGTTTGACCAACTGATACAGCCATTGATGCTAAAAATAAAATACTTAACAATATCTGTCTCATGCTTCACAATAAATTATGATAAAAACATTTCTCTCCGGCAATGTACGAAAAAATCAGAAAAGGGAGGTGAATAAAAAAATAACCGGCCTCAGCCGGTTATTATCTATACCTGTTCCGGAGCAGTTTTATTCTCATCATAATTGAAGCCTGGCCTGAATTTATCATGATATTTTCTGCGCCACTCTCTCTTGTTATTGTTATGTGGTCCGGGAGCTATTCCGGTAAGAAGAATTTTCGACAGTAGAAAGAGTCCGGCAGTCTGCCAGAAAGTGAGGACAGGTCCATGGAACAATAATGGAATCAATGAGTTCCATAGACACATTACGAGATAAATTGTCAGAGTGATGAATCCTAATCCTAGAATACCAAATCCTACATACTTTAAAATTCTTAACGTTTTCATACTAGTTGTTTTTTAGTAATTTATACAATTCAATTAATCTTTCCCTCAAGGCAAGTACGGCGTATCTTTTCCTCGAGATGAGGGTGTTGACTCCGATACCTGTTTTTTCAGATATCTCTTTGAAGCTTCTATCCTCGAACTCGTTTGCCACAAATACGTCTCTCTGCTCTTCGGGCAGTTCTGACAGAGTTTCATCGATGGCTTCCCAAATCATTTCCTTTATCTCCTCCTCCTCGGGCGTCGATCCCAGCGAAGGGAGAATCTCCTCGAGTGCAAGAGGGCCGTCGTCGTCATCTATTGCATTTTCCCTGTAAGTGATACTAACTGGCTTTTTCTTACGAAAGAGGTCGGTTATACGATTATCGGCCACTTTATAGAGCCATACTGTGAGAGTTTCAATCCTCCTGATATCCCTGAAGCCTACGGTAAGCTGGTAGAAGACATCCTGCAGTATATCCTCAGCCTCCACCTTGTCGGGAATTCTGTTTCTTATATAGCCGAGCAGACGTTTCCGTTCGTCTTTATAAACATTTCCGATTTTTTCTGACTCTTTAGGACTCATTTAGTAGATCATTTAATTCAACAGACGAATGAGAGGTTTAAATATTTTAAATATCTGCTCATTTCTTTGTACCTGAGACAATAAAATAACATGTAATTTTAGCAAACAAAAAATGAACGAAAGAATTTCTTACCTTTTAAATTATTTGCACAAACGGACTCTTTTATTTACTTTTCACGAATTAATCTATGTTATTAATTTAGATTATTACTTTAATCCTTAATAGCCTGTTGATGAGAAATTTTTCGCTTGATAAAAGCAAGATCAAAGTCCTTTTACTGGAAGGGATCCATGAGAATGCCAACCTGTTCTTCAGGGAAAATGGCTATACCAATGTTGAATGTTTGAATGGTGCGTTATCCGGAGAGGAACTTGAAAGAAAATTAAAAACTACCCATATAATTGGGATCAGAAGCCGTACTGAACTTCGTAAAAACCTTCTACTCAATACTCCCAAACTTTTTGCTATCGGATGTTTCAGTATAGGTACTAATCAGGTGGATATACAGGATGCCAAAATGCTTGGAATACCTGTATTTAATGCCCCTTTCTCAAATACACGTTCAGTTGCAGAACTGGTTATAGCCGAGTGTATAATGCTTATGCGGGGCATCCCTGAAAAAAATGCCCTGGCTCATAAGAAAATTTGGATGAAATCGTTCAATAACTCGGTGGAAGTAAGAGGCAAAAATCTTGGTATAGTTGGCTATGGACATATAGGTTCCCAGGTATCCATTCTTGCCGAAAGTCTTGGTATGAATATCTTCTATTATGATATTGAGAAGAAACTGAGTCTGGGTAATTCCAAACCTGTATCAAGTTTGAACGAACTGTTAAGAATCTCTGATACCATTACTGTTCATGTTCCGTTAACAGAATTAACGAGGAATATGATCTCAGGTTCCCAGATTTCTCAAATGAAGAAGGGATCATGCCTGATAAACGCATCGCGTGGCGATGTTGTTGACTATAAGGCTGTTGCTGAAGGACTCAGGTCGAAACACCTGGCAGGAGTTGCTGCAGATGTTTTCCCAAAAGAGCCGTCATCAAATGATAAACCGTTCGAAATTGATCTCCAGGATTTTAATAATGTGATTCTTACGCCTCACATTGCGGGAAGTACCCTCGAAGCTCTTGCCAATATAGGGCTGGAAGTAGCTGAAAAACTTGTAAGATACAGTGATACAGGCTCAACCATAGGAGCTGTAAACTTCGTCGAGATTGCACTTCAGGCTAATTCAGCCAAACAACGCTTTTTACATATTCATAGGAATGTTCCCGGTGTACTGGGCGAGATAAACCACTACTTTTCTTCACAGGGTATCAATATTTCAGCTGAATACCTTCAGACCGACGCTGACCTTGGTTATGTTATCCTGGAAACCGATACTGAGCTTAATGATTCAGTCTTGCAAGATCTGAAGAATATCCCGCATACAATAAGAGTAAGAATCTTGTATTAAAAGTTTTATATTACCTGCCACCCGGAGGACAATTCTTCCTTAAGTAACTTGTATAAAGAGTTGCCAGGTGAACAAACGTGCCTTCTCCTTCGGAAATACCATGAGTCCGGTTAGGATAGGCCATAAACTGAAATTGCTTATTGTATTTAATCAACTCATTGAGAAGCATCTCGGCATTCTGATAATGCACGTTGTCATCACCCGTTCCGTGAATATACAACAGGTTACCTTTGAGGTTTTTAGCATAGGTGACTGGTGAACCTTTTATAAAATCCTCCATGTTTTCCAGTGGTAACCCCATGTATCGTTCCTGATAAATATTATCATAAGTGAGTAAATTGGCTACAGCAGCAATTGCAATTCCGGTTTTGTATATCTCAGGATACTGGAACATGAGATTCAAAGTGGCAGAGCCTCCACCACTCCAGCCCCAGACAGCAATTCTCTCAGGGTCAACGAAATCCCATTTCAGTATTTCCTTCGCTGCCATTGCCTGGTCGTGGATATTGATCTGGCCAATTTTTCTGTAAATTGATTTTCGCCAGGCTGCCCCTCTCGGAGCAGGTGTACCCCGGTTGTCAAGTGAAATATATATGTAACCATCTTTTGCCATGTCTCCCAGGTAGAGTGAGTTCCTGGTTATGCCATAAGTATCCACAACAGTAGCTCTGGCAGGTTCAGTGTACACATAAAATACCACCGGATATTTCTTTGCCGGGTCGAAGTTTACAGGTTTAACCATCCATCCGTCCATCTCAACACTGTCAGCAGTTTTTATTTTGAAGAATTCTACAGCAGGCTTAACCTTAAGAGAATCGAGCCGGGCAATGATGCTTTCTTTTTCATTTAATGGTTTCTGATTGGCTACCATTATAAACTCGCGAGCAGGACGTGTAAAGCTGTTTGAGAATGAATGGACTGCATATTTGCCGTTGGGTGAGAAGGAATAACTATGAGTTCCTTTCAAAGATGCCTGACTTACCAGATCAGCAGTCCCGGTTCCATCCAGCTTTGTGCGGTATAGATAGTTCTGGGTCGCATTATCAGGTGAAGCCATAAAATATACGTACCCTTTTTTATGGTCTACAAATGTTACGTCAGTAAAATCGTAATTGCCTTTAGTTATAAGTTTTTCCGGCTTCCCATCGAGAGATACCTGGTATAAATGTCTCCATCCATCTTTTTCAGAATCCCAGAGAATGCTCTTTGTTTCATTCAGCCAGATAAAACTATTGGTAAAACTGATTGTATAAGGATTCCCGGGCTGATAGATATCAACCCAGGCCTGATCGGTCTCTTCTTCTATCACTTTAGATTTACCGGTAGCGGCTTCAGATATATAAAGCTTGCTTGAATTTTGTTTACGGTTGAGCTGTTGAATGAGCAAATTATCAGTAAAAGGAATAAACTCCACTCTTACCAGGTAGTTTTGAGCAGGATCGCCCGGGATGTTCATCCATGTGGTTTTATTATCTGCAATATTCACAACTCCAACCCTGCATGACGATGGTTTTTCTCCGACTTTAGGATATTCAATAGGAATAACCCGCGAGTAGACGGAATCGGTATTGTTAATCAGATAATACTTTCTGATGCTGCTTGCATCAATCTGCCAAAAGGCAATTTTTTTACTGTCGGGGCTCCAGCGAAATCCATCACGGCAGGCAAATTCTTCTTCATAAACCCAGTCAAAAGTACCATTAATAAGCGTTACAGACCCGTCGCTAGTGAGTGCCTTAATCTGTGAAGTGCCCAGGTCCTCAACATAAATATTGTTTCCGCTGACATAAGCAACAGAATTCCCGTCCGGGGAAAACTTGGCGAACATTAACGAGGCTGGTGGAAGGGTTTTGCCCAATTGACTTAGTGAACCTGATTTCCTGTCAAGCATCCAGTAATCACCTTTTGAATTAAGTCTCCAGACCCTTTTTGTATTCGTGAACAGTAAAACTTTTTGCTGGTCGCCCGAGAAGGAATAGTAACTGAATTGCAAAGGAGTCGCGCTCCCGGAGGATGTAAGTTGTTGTTTGGACAATACTACAACCGGCTTATTATCAGGCAATGTATACTGAAGGAGTTCATTTTTCACAACGCGATAATAAGAATTCCCATCAACCGACCAACTGATATCTGCGACCTGAGAACTTGCAATCAATGTGATGAAAAGAATCGCCGCCGAGATTACAAAGACTCTTACTCCGCCTCTTTTCCGGATAAAAATTTCAGATTTAAACATATCAAAGGATTTAAGAATAATAAGAACACATTCTGGATCAAAAAATTTTTTATCAGGCTTCTTCAGGAGTACTTTCTTTTAAATGATTTTATAATATCACTCTGAAGAGGATGCCTGGGACCAATAACTGACATCTCCCCCTCTAAAACATTAAACAACTCAGGGAGCTGATCCAACCCCGACTTAAGAAGAAATCTCCCTATTTTAGTTAAGCGGGGATCTTTATCGAACTCAGATCCAGAAGCTTTTATTTTAGATTCCGGATAAGTACTTCTCTTATTGGTATTGAAATGCGTTGTCCTGAATCTGTAGACTTTTATCTGTCGGCCTCTCCACCCAACTTTAGACAATTTACTTATTATCGGACCCCGCGAAGTCAGCTTAATAATCATACTTATAATGATCAAAACAGGAGACAGAACCACAATCATCAAAAGGGCAATATTAATATCTATTGTTTTCTTTACGGCAAGGGCATAGGAATTATTTGGAATGTTAATAAAACTCAGAAATTTGCCATCGGCAATATCAGTTTTGACTGCGCTGGAAAGATTTGGTTTTGGGGAAACAGATTTAAGTCTGAATGTAACCCCAAGATCTTCACATGATGTTATAATTTCACGAACCTTTGCGGCATCGGTATTCTCTTTTAAATAGAGGACTTCATCAACAAAATCCACCTCTATCATATCATGTATTATTTCGGTAAATCTTTCAGGCAGAATTATTGAACTGCTTTCATATCTGGCTTTTACCTGAGCTGATTCTGTAAATATCACTACAGCTTTGTAGCCCAGTTTCTTATTTGACAGGAGATTTTCGATAAACCCTAATGAAGAATCGTCTGCGATTATTATAGCGATCACATGATTATCATCCTTTTCCCCCAGCCTTTTAAAAATCTTGTATATTAATATCCTTCCGAAGAATAAATAAATAAATCCAAATAAAAGCAGCGCTGCCATGAACAGTCTTGAAACAGGATATAATCTGAAAATCAAATGATAAAGAATCAGGAGACAGAATATCGAAACAGACACCTGCAGATAAAGTAATGAAAGAACTTTATAACGCCTGGTGGAAATACCGGTAATTCTAACCAGATATAGTATTATAAGCCAGAAAGGCAGAATTACAAGGAAGAGGATCAGTAAATTTTTTTCAGTAAAAAAAAACTTCCACTTTTCAGAATAGTTTATGAAATATGAAGACTGAAATGCTAATAGAATCGTTAAAACTTCCATGCAACTCAGTAAATATTTCAGGAGATTCCGACTCTTTGTTTCAGGATTATTTTGAATCCGATAATTGTTAGTAAAAACATCCATAAACCAGAATGCCTTATATCAGGGATTTCGCGTTATACCTTCAAAACTTTAAACTACGCGACTAATGTAATAATTATTCTACAGACGGCTTGTCCTTTTGAGTGCAAAAATAAGTAAGTCCGTTAAATTCTGTTATATCGAGAATTTTCAGACCTCTCTCCTCAAGCATCATCTGAACAGTTTTTTTAGTAAGATACCTGTTTGTTTTTAAATCAATTATACCATATAACATGTTCAGAAATGAACTCCATGGGCCAGAGTCAATTTCAGAATTATTTCCTTCGCTATCAATCTGATAAGCAGGCTTCTTTGAGGGCAGAAAAATATTTTGCTTTTTATTGTCTGTGAAACAGCCTATAAAATGGCATTTGTATGGCAATACACTGTATATAGCCTGAAGAAAGTCTTTTAATCTGTTTATATTGTTTAACTTGTTTAGATTCACTACTGTCTTCACCTTTTTAAGATCTTCAACTTCGAAATAGTAATGATGCGAAGAGGTAAGAATCAACATATCAGTTTTTTTTGTCAGACCCAGCCATTCAAGATAACTATAGAAGTCTTCCTGACCTTCCACGGCAAATTCATCATGAACGGCGTTGACAGAGGGTTTATTTATCATAAGATTCTTTCTACTTAAGAAATCCACATCTTGTTGATTATTAATACTTTTCTTCGTTTTAACGATCGTTTTGTTTTTCATAAATCTTAGTCCGAACCAAAAAATAAAATTATTAAAGAAGTCAAATATGATCAACACATTGAGGACAGGTTTTGATAAACAGGGAATTAAAACTTTTTGATTTTCGAGGTAAAAATGATGATTATCCCAGATATTTATATGTTAGTGTATGAAAAGAGGAGGTTGGTAAAAATCATCAATATCTTTTATGCTATTTCAATATGGAAATTAAATATTTCACAGACACTTTCTTCAGTTATCAATTGATAATCTTTTACTTACATAAACAATGCAATCTTCTGACAATATTAAATCACGCCTTTTCGATTTTGACTAACATATGTATAAAATTGATGAAACAAACTTAAAAGGAATATAGCTTGTTTGGGTTCAGATTGTAATTAGAAGGATGTTAAATTTGAACCTAAACTATTAATTGTTTGTACTTATATAATGAAATTTTAGCTTATTCACATTTGAAAAGTATAATTTAGCGCCAGAAAAAAAGAGAATTTAGCAATGCCAATAAATATCCCGAATAATCTGCCGGCAATCACCATCCTTAAGAATGAAAATATATTTATAATGGATGAACAACGTGCGTCGCATCAGGATATACGTCCTTTGCGAATTGCATTATGTAATCTGATGCCGCTTAAAATTGTAACTGAAACCGACTTCATAAGAGTTCTGTCAAACACTCCTCTGCAGATAGAACTTGACTTTTTTTATATGGATAAGCATGATTCAAGAAATACATCTAAAGAACATTTAAATATTTTTTACAAAACATTTAACCAGATTAAACACAAACGTTATGATGGTCTGATAATTACAGGCGCTCCCGTAGAGAATCTCGAATTTGAGCAAGTTGACTACTGGAAAGATATTTCAAAGGTAATGGACTGGAGTAAAACAAATGTAACGAATACCCTGCATATTTGCTGGGGGGCGCAGGCAGGTTTATACCATCATTACGGAATTCAAAAATTTCCTCTGGAGAAAAAATTATTCGGAGTGTTTGAGCATCAGATCACAGATAATAAGATACCCTTGTTCCGGGGGTTTGATGATACATTTCCCTCTCCTCATTCGCGCTACACAGAGAACAGGATTGCAGATATTCAACAACATCCGGAATTAACGCTTGCCGCCTGGTCAGAAAAAGCAGGTGTACATGTTGTTATCTCAAGAAACAGCCGGCAGATTTTTGTTTTCGGCCATTTTGAGTATAATTCAAATACACTCAAAGATGAATATGAACGAGATCAGGCAAAAGGATTGGCAATTGATATTCCGGAAAACTACTATCCCGATGATAATCCAAAAGCAAAACCCCTGGTAAAATGGCGTGCGAATTCCAATTTATTTTTTGTAAACTGGTTGAATTATTATGTTTATCAGGAAACACCTTATGACTGGATCTGATTTGCAAAGATCACTTCAGAGGTAATAATAAATACAACTCAAAAGAAGCAAAAAGAGAAGCACAACTTCTGCCGGTTGAAATATTAAAAAGAATATTTTAACAGGATTCGATTCGCGCTTACAAAACAATTCTTTAAAACAAAGCCCGGCATTTTATGCCAGGCTTTTTTATTCGCAAAAACATAAATTAATATTCGGTTTGACTGATTCTGAATCAGTTTTATCAGAATCTGATCAAAGTGTTATAATAATGCTGAGCAGGTCCTTTATAGATTTCCCAAGCTTTGAACCCAGACTCTCAATCATCTCTTTTTCATTGCCTTCATCAAAACTCAAATCTTTGTCAGTAAGATTTTTAAATTTCTTTTTCAGCTTATCTTTTTTCTCATCCCAATACCGCACTGAATTAGTTCCCATGATGCGTGTTTTTATACTACAATTCTATTTAAAATCAATATATGAAAGAATAAACAAAGTTCGTGCCAGAAAAAAAAACAAATAAATATTTATGATTTAAGTTGTCTAATCGTCTGAATAATTGTCACTTTGAAAAATATTCCTTTTTAATAGTAACATTTCATAAGATAGAAGGTTCATTCTCATTTTGAGAAAAATTCTTAAATTTTTCTCAAACATCTGAGAAAGCTATAAGAACTACCTCATTAAAGATTATCATTTAATCTTGCAGCAATAACCTTTATGAAGCCGTTACCTTTTTTTTTAATCAATATCATATTAACAATTTCATTACTTTAGTTCCTGCAATCTGTGAGATATTGCACCATGAAACCTGCTGACAGATCAGCTTGAAAGTGTCCTTCCGGAAGCGATTGTTATGAGGGACGAGTTTTCAGAGGAATACAGAAACGGGCCTCAGCGTTTTACGTTTCGATTTGAACGTTAAGGATTTATCTGTTAATCTCGTTTCTTTCGCCGCGAGAAAATACCTTTGATTTGCGACCATGTGTTTTTATGGGCTATTGATTCTCTCTGGTCTCCGATCAGTGAAGCATAAGGTTGAAGACCCTCAACATTTTCAAAAACAATTTTAATTATTCCAGATAAAGGAAGAAATAAAATTATGCCTGCTATACCCCAGATTAAACCTCCCAGGATCAGAACAAAAATGGTAAAGAAAGGACTAATGTTAACACTACCTCCGACCACATAAGGTTCAATAAAATAATGATCTATAGTATTAACCAGTAATATAATGATTACAACCCAGATCGACTGATTTAAACTTCCGTCTATAATTGAAATAAAGAAAGGGACCAGTCCTCCAATTAAACCCCCTACATATGGTATAATAGTCATAATGGCAACAATCAGTGAGAGAATGACACTATTTTTCAGACCAATAATCAAAAAACCAATAAGAAAAAGTATCCCCATAATGCAGGCAGCAACGAGTCGTCCTGCGAGGTATTGCTGAGCTACCCTGCTGATTCTGTCAATCATATACTTTGCTTTATTTCTTTTTTCTTCCGGATAAAGCATTACCACAAAATTCTCATATTTATTCCTCTGCATTAAAAAAAGAAAAATAAATATCAAAACCAGAAACAGGCTTCCTATAAAAGCAATTGTGTTTTTAATAAAATGTGTAAGGAAACTTCCCGCATTATTAAAAACATCTGAAGCATGCACTCTTAATTGCTGAGAACTTACACCCAGACTGTCGTTAACCCATCGTTGTATATCCAGTTTTATTTCTTCATACCGTAATAATATAAGGGGAAGTTCCTTTCCAATATTACCTATCTGAGCAGAAAGGAGTAATATTACTACTGAAAATAAAACAACAATGATCATTACAGATATAACAGACGAAAAGACTCTTGAGACCCCACGATTTTCAAGCTTATTTGATACTGGTGTCATTAGCATTGCCAGCAGTCCGGCGAAGCTTATCAGAACGAAAAAACCCCTGCCAAAATATAACACAATACTAATTAATATCACAAAAAGCAATATCTTATTAAGTCTAGCCAGTCCTGGATGTGGTAACATAAATAAAACGGATGGTTTATGTAATATAGAATAGTCTGAACTAATTAATATCTCCCATTAAACAATAAGGTACTGTGAAAAGTTTTAAACTCTTCCCGGATTTATCAAACATTTTGAAGTAAGAGTGCCGATATATGACTTCTGTTAAGTGTTCAAACCTTCAGTAATTTCATCAGTTCATCAAGTTTTGGGGAAAGGATGATTTCTGTCCTGCGGTTGCTGGCTCTGCCTTCAGCTGTATCATTATCCGCTTTTGGAAAAAACTCGCTTTTACCTGAAGCTGTCAGGCGGGTTGGTACAATTTTATAATCATTTGTAAGTATCCTCACAATTGATGTTGCCCGTGCAACGCTTAAATCCCAGTTATCTTTATATACTGATGTTTTAATAGGCACATTATCAGTATGCCCTTCAACAAGAATGTCAATATCAGAGTTTTTATCAAGAACTCCGGCTAACAATTTCAACGCATCTCTCCCTTTATCTTCCACTGCGGAACTTCCTGATTGGAAAAGAAGTTTATCTGACATAGACACATATACTTTCCCATTTTTAATCTCCACCGATAGCTCATCAGAATTAAAACCCAGTAGGGCATTTCTTAAGATGTTATTTAAGTTGTTTGTAATGGAATCCTGTTTTGCTATTATCTTTTTCATCTCATCGAGAGTCTTTTCTCTTTCCAAAAGTAATTTCTCCTTCCAATCGAGGTCTTCTGATTTTGCTGCCAGAGCCTTACTTAATTTATCGGTTTGTGAGAGACTCTGATTGATAAGTGTATTATATTTATCCTGAAGATCTTTGTAAGAGTTTGACAGGTTACTGTTCTGATCAGTAAGTTCTTTGTATTTGCTTGTCAGGTCCGCTAAATTATTCTTCAGTCCATCATTTTCTTTCACCTTTGATGCCAGATTTGCACATAAGCCATCTCTCTCATTCACAACTGTTTTAAGTCTTTTACTCCATGTAATAGGTTGTTTTGGAGGTTTTGGATCATTGCACCTATAAACAGTGGCGCAGGAACTCAGGATGAGTATAAAAATAATTGGCAGTAATACAAAAAAAATCTTTTTCATTGCTTTTTGTTTTAATTCTATTTATATGTAATACAATCTCAACATAAATAGGTTTAGAAAAATGTTAAATTCTTGTTGGATTTCAAGCGAATCTGCATCCCGGACCCCACGGTTAGCAACCCGTCCCTTTTTCATTTTTTTCACTATCTTCGCCAATTATAAAATTCTAATTAAAATACCAGTGCATAAGTGATATTCGATGAATTAGATCTGAATCCGGAGTTGCAGGAAGCAATTGGTTACATGGGTTTCAGGGAAACAACTCCAATTCAGGAAAGGGTTATTCCAGTGATCCTTTCCGGCAGGGATCTGATTGCCTGCGCACAGACCGGAACCGGAAAAACGGCTGCTTTTCTGCTGCCAATATTGAATTATATATCAGAAAAACGACCAATTCATACGCACACTCTTATACTGGTACCTACACGTGAACTGGCAATCCAGATTGATCAGCAAATTCAGGGATTGGCTTATACTCTGAACATTACATCACTGGCTGTATACGGGGGTGGTGACGGCACCGGATGGGACCAGGAGAAAGTCGCCCTCTCGAAGGGAGCCGATATTATCGTGGCTACTCCCGGAAGGTTGATTTCACATCTTAATCAGGGTTATGTAAAGTTCAACCAGATAGAGGTACTTGTTCTAGATGAAGCAGACAGGATGCTCGATGTCGGGTTTTATGATGATATAATGCGCATAATTTCCTATTTGCCAAAAATACGTCAGACCCTGATGTTCAGCGCCACCATTCCTTTCAAGATACGGTCAATGTCGAAGCATATTATGAAGAACCCGGTTGAGATTACTCTTGAAAGGTCGAAACCTGCAGAAGGGGTAATACAAGCTGTCTATTTGCTGAACGACAGTCAGAAGTTGCCTCTGATAAATAGTCTCATTGCCGACAACCCTGAATACAGTAGCATTTTGATATTCAGTTCGACCAAAAAGAAATTGAGTGAGATTGTGCGGGGTCTGAGGTCAAAAGATTATCATGTTGAAGGCATTTCTTCAGATCTGGGGCAGAAAGAGAGGGAGGAAATGCTTTTGAGGTTCAGATCGCGAAAAACCCGTGTTCTGGTGGCAACCGATGTGCTAAGTCGTGGAATAGATATTAAAGATATCAATCTGGTAATAAATTTTGATGCTCCGTCTGACGCCGAAGACTATGTACATCGGGTTGGTCGCACTGCACGTGCTGATACTACAGGTGCAGCAATAACACTTGTCAACAGAATTGATATGTCGAAGCTGCAGAGGATTGAAAAATTAATCGGATACGAGGTTAACAGGGAACCGCTGCCTGCATTTATTGCTGAGATACATGAAAAGATTCCCGATCACCATACATCAGCACCCAAATCACAGCGGGGGAAATTTAAACGCAGATATAATCAAAAAGGCAGGGGCCGGGATCAAAAAACTAAGCCTGGTTTATAGACATGTTTCGTTTTTTTCGTTCATCGTTTCGCGAGTACATATCTATTCAACTATTATACATAATACATTCTTCAGTTATTCAGAGAGCCACGATGACTTTGGATTTCAAAAGGCCTCAGATTATTTTGCAGGTACGAGGTATGCGGTATGCGGTACGAGGAAAACAGCAAGTTGGATTTCAAATGCCGCCAGATCTTTTTTGGTTCGTTTTTTGGGCGAGCAAAAAACGAACAATCTAACAGGATCTGTAATCCGGACTGCCTGTGCTTGGTCCAAACCATCTATATCTGTATTTCGCAATAATATCATAAACCGGATCTCTAATGAATCCCGGAACGATAATAAACACATAAAATACTGGCCACAAGCCATCGAGACATTTTAAAATATGCAGAACTGCATTGGATTTAGTGTAGATCTTTTCTTCCTGGATTAACAATACCGATCCCTTATTTACATTTTTTTTGTTATACCGGTTTAAGTATTCTGACGCCTTTTCCGATTCAAGAGGTATGAAACAGAATATTCTTTTGCTGTCATTTTTGGTAATAAATTTGACAACATTATTGCACAATTTGCAGGTACCGTCAAAAAGAATAATATACTTTTTGTCCGTTTTTTTATCTTCTGCAATCTGGTTATCCATACAAAGCAAATTTTTAGTTTATCAAATCCACAAGCAAAGATAGAAATTGTTTATCAGTGATAGAACAGATAAATCCCGATTGTGTTCAATTGACGGCACGCGACATTGGTGCTGAAATTTAGTGTTCATTTCTTTTGCTCCTCCAAAAGAACCGAGCAGTAATAAGACCAGAATATTTCACTCAATCTGAATTCAGATGAACATGCCTGTGAACGTCTTATGAATGCTGATAAAAAAATGCTTCGGTTCATTAAACAGCAATGGCCGGATTGTAATTCAGGACTGGATAATGAACAATGACCGGACACAACCAACGTCCGGGGCTGTTTTTGCAATAAATATGCTTGTGGGAACCGAATCGGGTGATTGTTATACTGAGCAGGAGGTTACCGAAATGTTAAGTGCCGCAGGATTTAAAGATATTTCAAGAACAGAATTTGAGACGGGGTTAAGTCGGATGGTTGCATATAAGAAATAACATAACCCAAAAGCCCCCTTGCCGCTCTCTATGATTATGCGGAAGCCCCTCTGGAGCTTTATGCCATCTTGGATTTCAAAAGGCCTCAGATAATTTTGGGAAATAGAAGTTACAATTTCAGATCAGATGTAATCTAACAGATTGCATTTCATGGCTATTCAATACCAGGCAACAAAAACCATGTGAATAATACAACTTTTTTCAATAATTGTGTAAGGCTGGGACTTAAATATGGGCTTACCTTTAGATTTATTGATATAATCATAAAACAAATTAAGGAGGAAATAACATGAAAATTGATGAAAACATCGATCCTAAGCCTGTAAATGCCGATGCAGAAGCCAGGAAAAAAGAAGCCCTTATGAGAGAAAATGAAAACAGGATAAGGAAAGAAGAAGTAAAAAAAGCGATTGTAACGACTTCAATCATTGGATTTGTAGTCCTGTTAATTGCCATAATAATTGCTTTTTCGTTTTATAACCGTGATCATAAACTACTGCTCAGTCAGATGGAAGTGCAGAAGAATTCTTTTACCAATAAAATAGCTTCCCGTGATTCATCTATAGGAGAATGGGTTACAACTTTTGGCGATGTTGAAAAAAATATCGCAATCATAAAGGATAAAGAGCACATAATCTCGACTAATTCGTCGAATGTGGAATTATCCAAGGATAAGAGACAACAAATTGTGGAAGATATTAAATACATTAATACACTAATTGAACAGAACAAACATAAAATTGCCTCTTTAAATGCTCAATTGAGTAAGTCTGGCGGAACAATAAAGGTTCTGCAAAATACATTCTCTGAATTGGAAGCATCGGTTAAACAAAGTGAAAGTGACATTGCGGATTTGAAGGCCACTCTGCTCACCAAAAAATTCGAAATTGACCAGCTAAATACAAAGAACTCCGATTTGCAAAGTACTCTTGTTCAAAAGGATGAGAAAATCAATACTCAGACTAATGAGATGAATAAGGCTTTTTTTGCCTGTGGAACATATAAACAGCTTAAGGCTAAGGGTCTTTTAACCAAAGAAGGGGGATTCATTGGATTAGGTAAAACGAAAACTTTAGCCGGAAGTTTTCCCGATAGCTCCTTCCTGCAAATCGATATCACTGTTACAAAATCAATTCCTGTAAATTCAAAAAGTGCTAAGCTTATCTCTGAGCATCCCGCGAATTCATATCAGTTTATACGTGATAAAGACAAGAAAATTTTATCCATAGAGATAACAGATCCCGTTCAGTTCTGGAAAATTTCAAAGTATGCAGTTGTTGAGATAACTAAATAAACTAATAAAATATTCCAGGATAAACTATTTTCCGGATAAATAATTCGTTAACCCCGCAGATCTTAGATCTTGCGGGGTTTTCTATTTTAAAAGATGACGCCTGCCGGCAGGCAGGGAAGCACAACTTGCAGATTTCTGAGATACTCTTTCCACTAGTAATATCTGCCAATAAATTTATCATCGACTATCAGCTTTTTCATTTGCGCCGGGTCAATAATATCCTGCTTTCGATAAATGATGTTTCCTCCTGGTTCGATGACCATGGTATACGGCAAACCGCCCTGCCATTCCGGATCAATTGCCTCAATCATCTGATAAACATCATCCTTATTAAAAATATAGTTCTTATTTGAAGCTTCGTGTTGTTTCAGGAAACTGAGCACATCCTGCTTTTTTGCCCCTTTATCTGCGCTGATTGTAATAAATTCAAATTTCCGTCCGCGGTACATTCTGTCTATAATAACAAGATCAGGAAATTCTGTGACACACGGACCACACCAGGTGGCCCAGATATTTATTAATCTGAGTTTACCTGAGGAGCTGTTTTTTACCAGTTCTTTAATCCCGTTTATATCAATATCCTCAAGTGTTACCGGCAATTCAGCCCATTGCTGATATAACTTTTCGGTATATTCACCTTTCCACGACCATTTAATTGAGCATCCGAATACTTTAGTTGTGGGGGTAGTGACTGTTTTCCCTGCAAGCACTTCATCAATGGCATTTCTCAGATCTTCACCGTTCCCTGAACCGGGTTTTTCTGATCCGTCAACTCGTCCCGCATAACACAGGATACGGTTTTTGTCAAAGACAAAGCAATGTGGAGTGGCAACCGGACCATAAGCCAATGCGCATTTCTGATTATCACCATCATAAAGATAAGGGAAAGCAAACCCTTTATCCTTTGCGCGCAGCTTCATTTCTTCAAAGCTGTCACCCATATCGGTATAGCCCAACTCTGAATAATTCAGAGCTTTTGTTGAGTTTGGGGAGATCATAACAAGAGAAACACCTTTGGACCTGTAATTTTTTTCTATCGCAATTATCCGGTCTTCATAAGCCTGGGCAGTAGGACAATGATTACAGCTGAAAACAATAACCAGTACATGTTCTTTCTCAAAACTTTTCAGAGTATAAGTTTTACCATCTATCCCGGGAAGACTGAAATCAGGAGCTTTTGATCCGATCTTAAGAGTTACCGGTTCGGGATGAGTGGTCTGGGAATAACCTATACAGGTACTAAAGAGTAATAACAGGAAAATAAATTTTTTTAATGCTTTCTTCATGATTTATAGATTATACTCGTGGAAAACCAAATTTAAATAAAAAAGACAGATAATCAAAGGAGCATCGGCATAATGGGAAAAGGGGGAAGGCTTGAGGTTAAGGTTGAGCTTAAGGTTAAGAAAACGCACAGGGCACAGGGCTCAGGGCATAGGGAAAAAAGGATTGAGGGGGGTTATAATTGTAATCCTTTGAACCAGAGTGAGTGCAACTTTGTCATCTGACGTACTATCTTATCATCTATCAGTTGTCTGTCCTCGAACTTACGAAGTATATTGATCTCTGCGATGGAGATCATTCGTTTGCACTTAGATGAATTTGTTTTTATTAATGAAGAGCTTCTCATAATACAAAGATAAGCTTCTTCATTACATTGAATATTACACAATTACAAGAATAAGTTACATTATTCGCACTCATCATAACTAAATCTTGCTAAAGTTTTCCGTGGCTGATTAACTTAAATTTCATATTTTTAATATTCAAACCGGAGTTATGAATTTAAAACAAAAATATGGGAATACTGCCCTTGTGGCCGGAGCCTCAGAAGGTATCGGAGCCGCTTTTTCTACCTGTCTGGCAGCAGAAGGAATGGATCTGGTGCTAATTGCCCGCCGCCTGACTCCCCTGCAGCAATTAGCTCATTCATTGGAGAATAAATACAAAATAAATGTTACATGTATGTCCTGTGATCTGTCAGGAACAGATGCCGCACAACAAATTGAGGAAACATTACAAGACCGTGAAATTAATATCCTCATCTATAATGCAGCACTCTCATATCTCGGCCCTTTCCTGAAAAACTCATCAGAGAATCATTTACAGGCCGCCAGGGTAAATATGTTAACACCCATGAACCTGGTTCATTTTTACGGAGGGAAAATGGTGGACAAAAGGAAGGGTGCAATAGTTCTGATGACTTCACTTGCAGGACTTCAGGGCAGCGGCTATCTGTCGGTTTATGCCTCTACCAAAGCATTTAATCGGATTCTTGCAGAAAGCCTATGGTACGAGTGGAAAAACTCAGGAGTAGATGTTATAGCCTGTTGTGCAGGTGCCACAGCTACTCCAGGCTATAAGAATACAAATCCTGAAAAAAGCGGATTTTTTGCTCCCAGGGTGCTGGAACCAGAAGAGGTTGCAAAAGAATGTCTGAGAATGCTAGGTAGTAAACCTTCATTTATAACAGGGAAAGGAAACAGAGTTGCATCATTTATCATGCAGAATATCCTGCCTCGTAAAATGGCTGTTAATATCATGGGAGATACAACGCGGAAGATGTACAAGTTGTAAGAAGGAGTGAGGAATGAGGTTGAGGTTGAGCCTAATAAATGAAAGGAATAATCCGGTAGGGAACTCTCTTTTTGTAGACTTTCCAGAGTTCACCGTATTTTAATGTACAGCGCTTATCATCGTCTCTCTGACGGGCAAACAACAGAAAAACATAATATAATGGGTATAACCATGGACCAATTAAAGCAGGATGGCCTGTACAAAGAATTATACCTGACGCCATTAATATTTCACCGGAGTAATTAATATGTCTGCTGATTCCCCAGAATCCGTTTACCAGCAGAGAATTATTTCCATCTGAAATAGTTTCAGGAATGATCGAGAGAAATGGTCTTCCCGGATCCTTTTTGAAAAAATACTTCTGCAAATTTGCACCACGTGATAATATCCATCCTGTAAAAAAAATCAGTACATATAAAGACAATAACCATGAAGGAGTGTGTACAACAGGCAAATCTACTGTTGACCATAAAAAGATAGAATAAAAATATGGATAGAAGACCATACATCCCCATCCCAGCTTGAAGCCGACTCTTTCTGCAAATAAATCATATGTGTAAAGATGGACTTCCTCGAAGATGAAATAATCTATTATGAAATAAGTAAGCAAAATGGTTGAAAGAATGATCCCGCCCGAAGCCTGGTCACCATACCGTATACAATGGTAAGCTGTAAAGCTCAGAGCATTCAGTTCCAGCATGATTGCCCCTGTTAAATATAACCACATTTTTGCATCAGCCAGTCCACCCCGGAATTGAAGGTTTTCTATCCGCCCGAAAAAAAGGTCTGACACGAAAGAATTACTTACAGGCGGATATTGCACAACAACGGCAAGGGAAAAAATAATACCCGATAAACATGCTCCGGTCAGACAGTACCATCTGTAATTGTAAAGCCAGTCAAAAGGAATAATATTAAAATAACCCAAAATAAACCATACTAAAATTACTGTCAGGAAAACCTGCATGCCATTGAGATGATATCTGAGTTTTTCATTGGAGTTTGTTTTGTTAACATAACCTGTTACCCATCTTCCGGGTAATAAAGTATTCAGAACAAAAATGAATATTGCAATAACAACAGGAGCAAAAAAACCTAAGGTTTTATCCATGGTAATAAGTTATACCCTAAAATTATAATAAAAACAACATATTTTCATACAACCTGCATAACAAAATATCCTGTTCTATATATATGCTTTTCTTTGTCCCTGACTCGTCTCTTCATCATTAAGCCTCTCCTCTTCCCCCAGTCTCCCAGTCTCCCCATCTTCTTCCTGATCACCTTCCAAACAGTCTCCTGAAAAAACCCCTCTTCTTATGTTTCACTTCTTTGGTGCCTTCATCACGATAGATCTTTTTGTTATGGAAAAGGTCCATGAATTTGTTAACTATATTTTTCTCTTTAAAATCAGGACAATCAAGTGCTCCCTGCAAATCCAAAGGAAGATCAGGAAAGGGGCTTACCAGTTGATGCGAGAGGGTGTCGTTACTCTGCACTTTCTTTAATGTAAGTGCCACAAGAGGTAAGGCCAGAGTGCTTCCGGAACCATATGATCCGTTATTGAAATGAATGGCCCGTGATGAAGCCCCTACCCTGGTAACAATAACAAGAGTCGGATTAAATGCAGTGAACCAGGCATCGGAAAAATCCTGTGAAGTACCTGTTTTTCCTGCTATCGGCATATTAATACCATATTCGCTGCCCAAAGCTGACCCGGTTCCTTCCCTCACAGCTTTCTGTAAAATCGCGCTGATCAGAACGGATGATCTTTCTGTAATCACCCTTTCTTTTTGATAATTGAATGGATTCTTCCATATAATTCTTCCGTCGGGACTTTTGATAGATTCAATGAATTGGGGTACGATCCCGTATCCTCCGTTTGCAAAAGCAGAATAGGCCACAGCCGTTTCCAGGATGCTTCCTTCAGCAGTCCCAAGGGCTAGTGCCGGTGTGTTAACCAATGCAAAAGAAAATCCCAGTTTTCTCCATAAGGAATCCAGATTATCAAAGCTTACATTTAAAAACAAATTATATGTCGGGATATTCATAGAGTAAACCAGTGCTCCGGCCAGTGAATATTTTCCACCGCTGGTGTGATCGTAATTTACAGGACTCCACTCATCAGCTCCTGAAGGAGGAACCGAATCATTATCAAGATATTGACATGGTTGCAAACCCAGTTCAAATGCCTCAGCATAGAGTATAGGTTTGAATGTCGAAGCAAGTTGTCTTCTGGCTAATATCTGATCGTACTGCTGCGATTTGAAATCGATACCACCCACCCATGCTTTGACTGATCCCGTTTTGGGGTCCATGGCGAGCAGTCCGGCATGCAATATTAATAGTGCCTGCTTCAGGCTGTCAGCAACGGTAACTGAATCGGAACGAGAACCATTCCAGTCAAATATCTGTCGTATATTGACTTCCCCGGCACGTCCTTCCAGATTCAGGTTTTTAAGTTCCTGCGCAACAAGCTGGCTAATAAAATTTTTGCCGGATGGAGTCTGATATTGCTCCCTTATTCTTTTCTGCATTACTGAGAGATGTTCGCGAAAAGATTCCAGAGCATATTCTTGAAGAGTAAGATTCAATGTAGTTGTAATAGTCAATCCATCTTCCTCTATATTCCACTTTTCCCCGGTAACCGATTGAACGCTTTGTAATATTTTCTCAGATTCATTTTTTACATGGAGCAGAAAATAATCTGCCGGACCATCAGATTCAATATCTCTGAAATTCTGAATCAAAGGCAGTTTACATAGAGAATCCACCTGAGATGTTTTAAGATAGTTGTATTTCGCCATCTGCCTGAGAACCACATTTCTTCTTGCAACAGCCTTTCCGGGATGGAGCCGGGGATTGTATAGGGTGTTCGCTTTCAGCATTCCAACCAATACGGCAGATTCTTCAGGCTTAAGAAGTTCAACTTTTGTATCGAAGTACCTTCGTGATGCAGTTCCTATACCAAATATATTTTCTCCGAACGAAACTGTATTCAGATAAAGCGTCAGAATTTCTTCTTTGCTGAATGATTTCTCCAGACGATGAGCAAGTATTGCTTCTTTTGATTTGGTGATCAGAAGAGTTATCCGTCCGGTCTTTTTTCTTCCAAACATGTTCTTTGCCAGTTGCTGGGAGATAGTACTGCCCCCTCCTGAACTACGGTCATTTAGTATAACCGTTTTGAAGAGAACCCTGAAAAGACTGCGTGAATCAATGCCTTTATGCTCAAAGAAACGTGAATCTTCTGTTGCAATCAGGGCATTGATAAGGTTCGGGGGAATTTGTCCGTAAGAAATATTTGTCCTGTTTTCAGAAAAGATATTACCAATAAGTTTGCCTTCTGAAGATAAAACTGATGTTGCCGCAGCATTCTTAAAGTTCAACAGTTCTTTTTTTGTTTGAAGATGGCCGAATACTCCCGAATATACAGAAAACACAAAAACAACCGGTAAGGAAAGTAATACAAGAGCAATTATAATAAGGGTTTTCCAGTTTTTCTTTAACATTACAGACTGTTTCTCAGAAGCTATATCAACAAGACATATTATGTTAACGGATATTTAAAGACATTTGTTTCGTATTGCACGCATCACACGGCCAACAACCCTGAGGTAACCAATGAAAGCAAATTAAATCCTAATTTATCTTATATAAAGTAAGTGATTCATCATCCTTTATATAAATAAAGTTGCCGGCTATAATCGGATAAGCAAAGATAGGAGCATCAGATACCTTGTAATGTACAACTTCTGTACAGGTCCTGGATTCTGGCTTTAAAACAATAAGGTTTGATGTACTGGTTAAACCTATCAAAACAGAACCACAATCTAAAATTGTGCCAAAATCACTGCTAACTGCATTATCGATCCAGGTTGCCTTTCCGGTGGAAGCGTTAATACAGTAAATTCTTTTCTGGTCGGTAAAACCATAAAGAAATCCGTCTTTAAGTACCGGTGTATTAAATTTAGACCCGGTGCTTTCATTGCTCCAAAGCTCTTCAGCAACAAACTTATCTCCCTGTTTGCTTATCTTAATTGCATTTGTTCCGGTCCCCAATCCTGAATAATAAACAGTCTGACCATTAATATAAGGACTTACTGCGCTGAAATAACGTTGTTTGGCAACAGCCGGTAGTTGCCAAAGAAGTTTTCCATCAGTAAGTGCCAGACCAATCAGGTTCTTTTCAGTAAAGAGTACTATCTGTTTAGTTTTTTCGACAGTCATCACCGAAGGGGAGGAAGAGGAAGGCCCTTCTCCATTCCATTTCCATTTTTCGTTACCTGTTTTAAGATCATAAGCAACAACTATTCCTGTGTCCTTTTTCCCGGCACTGACGATACATAAACCATCAATAATCAAAGGTGATAATGCTGACCATGAATCTGAAGCTGTTTGTGTCATATGTTCCTTGCGCCAGAAAATCTTCCCGGTTGAGGCTTCATAACATGAAAGGACTCCTGCAATACCAAGTGTTACTACCTTGTTGTCAGAAAAGGATGGTGTACTCCGTGGTCCGCCATGGGAGGCGTCGGGACCTGTAACAACAGGCGCAGGATAACTGTTTCTCCAGATTTCTTTTCCAGTGGTTGCATCGAGACATAGAATAACTTCATCTCCTCCCTGGCGCGTAATAAGATAGATTTTCCCACCGACCAATATAGGGGAGGCATCGCCTTTTCCAACCTTAATTTTCCACTGTTGAATCAATTCAGCCGGCCATTTTAATGGTACTTTAAATCCGGTCACCTTACTGTCGCGTGTAATTCCACGCCATTGTGGCCAGTCCTGGGAAAAGGAGTCTGTTGAGCTGAAAAGAATTAGTGCTGCCGCTATACTGAATATAAGATTTGCTTTCTTCATATATAATTGATTAAATCTATTTAATATGCTTTCGGTAAATTTATGTTTAATTAAATAAAAATCAAACAACATCTTTTCAACATGCTCCCATCTGTTGATATTTAATATTAATGGTTCGGATCGGTACCTTGTTTTGAAGTCTTGATGTCTCAGGGCTCAGAGCACAGGTTGAGGAACGGAGTGACGAACCGACCGAAGGGAGCTCGCCGAAGGCAAATCCCGACATCCCGAAGAATGAGTGATTATAGGGAGCTCTGGGTATAGAAAAGACAAAAGACAAAAGACAAAAGCTCTGGTGACTTTAATTAAGATTACTTACAGGACTACAAGACTGCAGCACCACATGACTTTCAAGACCGCAAGCCTATTTTAAATATAAAGCCACTTATAGTTTGTTCATTCTTTAATAAAACCTGCGTCTTTCAGCCAGGCAATGAAGCTATCTCTCCAGGTACTTATCGCGTACCCTAATTCCAATCCTGAATCGAAACCATGACCACCTTTAGCGTAAATATGTAATTCCGCAGAGAAGTGTTTTGAGGTAAGTACCTTATATAATTCTAAACAATTTCCTGCAGGTGTAGTAGTGTCCTCTCCACCATTAATAATAAAAACAGGAGGAAAGGTATCTTTTTTCCCGGCCTGATTTATCATATCGCTATCTAATCCGGGATAAAAAAGGCCTGCAAAATCAGGTTTTGTATTTAAATTATTAAAAACTGCATAAGAAGGTAACTCCTCTTCATACATACCGAGAGCCACCCGGAGCGATAACGAACCTCCGGCAGAAAATCCGGCGATACCTATTTTGTTTTCGTCAAGATCAAGTTCCTTAGCTCTGCTTCGCAAAGTATAAATTGCCTGTTTGGCATCGGCATATACCTGGGGCATATATTCATTCCATGAGAGTTTAAATCCCTCTGCATCCGCATTGAATGTCCTGTATTTCAGAACAAGTGAGGTAATGCCATGCTGTGCAAGCCATATTCCAAAATCATTACCTTCACGATCGAACCAGACATCACGGAAGCCTCCACCCGGGCAAATAACTATCGCAACTCCGTTGGCTTTCCCTTTTTCCGGCTTATGTATAATGTAAGTTGGTACCGAGACACAACTGAAAACCCTGTTCATCTGTGAAAGAGAACTCTTCCGGATATTGTCTGTACGGAGTTTTTCTTCTTTATATTTCACAGGATTAGCGGCAATGCCTTTGGGCCAGAGAGGCTGCTCCGACGGCAATTGTGCATAACAACTTAAGTTCCATACACCGGACAGAACTAAAATGAGATTTATAAGTAACCAGGATTTAAATTTCATGAGAAATATGTTTAGTCAGTTAATAAACAAATTTAACGATATTAATACAATCTGTAACACACCTTCAGTTTGAATTTAAGTCCCCAACATTCCAAATCTTTTGAAAAAGACAGCTATTAATCTAAACGGATTATTTTGCCTGTACCTCTTTTCTCAGCAAGGTTAATAACCGGATTCCCATAATAACAGATATTTCCCGGTCCGCGGATGAATGCTAAAATGTTATCGGAAGCATTGATATTAACATCTCCTACCGATTCATTATAAATTGCAGCATCTTTACAGAGAAGACTGTCGGCAAATATGCAGGAACCATAACGATTCCAGATCCAGCAACTTTCGGCTTTACCTATAAAATGAAAGTACCCGAGAGTATTAGAATTATTGTTGACAAGAAAATAATTGCATTTAAACACAAGCCTAACCTCTTCAATTTCTCCTTCTGCAATAAGAATGAACTGATCGGCTTTTATAGTATCTCTATTTGAAAGATTTATCGGATCGTAAGAATCTATATACTTAAGGTTGCTGAAATGAAGGACAAGTGTATTTTTATTCGGGTTGAATGATAGTTTCTTATGATCATCTATAATAAGAGTATCGTCTTTAATAAGTGCATCGATGGAATGAATATCGTTTTTCCCTGTTATGACCAGCCGGTTTGTTGAATCCTGAATCAGAACGAAATTGTATATTCCTGAGATTTTCAAAGCATGAAAATTCTCAAGCAGAATTTCCCTTGTACTTTTATCCTCATTAAATAAAATTTTCTGACACGAAATAATCAAAAAAGTGGCTAAAATAATATAAACAAAAAAGCTTTTCATTTGGCTATTTAATTTTTTATGTCACCAGTAATACCCTATTCCGTATTCCAGACAATCGGCTTTAGCCATATGTGATTTTATAGCTATACTCCCAATTATGTTCCGGGTCAAAAGGTATTGTATCGATATTTTGTTGTAAACCGGGGTAATAACGGTATATTTTGAATAAAGATCATATCCTATCTGAATTCCCATAATAAGTTGTTTATATCGGGTGGCATAAGATGTATGCAGACCAAAACGTATAAGTTTGTCAAAATGTTTATCAGGGGTACCGTCTTCACTGGCGATGGCTTCACTTATGGAACCATCATAAGAAAAATCGGCTCCCAGTCCAATTTTCCTTTTATGATTAATGATACGCTCCAGATTATACGAAAGCGATGAGACAAAATATTTTTTACCGTACAGGTTATCATATACCTTTGTTCCTGCCGAATATATAACCGATTGAACATACCGTTTATTAATCCCGGGAATTTCCGGGTCCTGTATGGTAGCACCTTTATTATTGAATAAATAGTTTAAACCTAGTGAAAAGGAACCAGCATTAATGCCGTAATTGGGTGATCTCGTTTTTCCGTTCGAGAAATGCGTAGCACCCGCTTCAATTACAAGTTCGCAACGGGGGAAGATTGTTATTTTTCCATCTATACCCAGGTGGATGTATATATTTGTATGAGAGCCGATTGCCCGGTCAAGGTGATCTTTGTATATATCAAATATTTTGGGAAGATATGCCACTCCGCATGAAATCTGGTAATTGAAAGAAAACTTTTCAGCAGGCTTGAAAAACGGAATGTTGATAAAACTGTATAAAGCATATGCCTTGCCGAATACCTCGTTATTGCCGAGGCTCCAGTACGAAAATCCGACACCTTGCCTGGGGTAACGATATAGTTTTTCCCAGTAATCCTTTCCATATGTCGGGAAACTTACAGAAACGTCAAAAGCATAAATATCATCTTTAATAAGATAACGCAGGGCTTTGTAAAAAGGCAGATTCATGCCCGTATGTATCTTAGATTCGATAATAAAAGGACTTTCAACTAATTGAGCATTAACTGCCAATCCGGTCAAAACAAGTACAAAGATTAAAAGTCCGTACTTCACAATTTACAATATAGGAAAAAATGATGAAATTTTATTAGGGAGCATAATAATGTTGTTATCCTTACCTTTTACCAGGCGTTCTTAAATCACAAACCTGACAGGATCAACGATCTGCGGGGTTTTGTATTTTAGAAAGTGACGAAATTGGTGAAAAATTTCAGGAAGGTGTATTCTAAGATCTTCTATTTCATTTTAAGTATCAGGGCTTTATACCGGGCATCATCCCTTATCCTCCCGAAGACAGGATCGGACCCGACCGTTTTTCTTGAATTAAAACCATGGTTCATGGCTGCAGAAAGTGCATCAACCGACTCCTTTGATTTACCTGATCCGGCCAGGGACCTGGCAAGATTATAATAATTATTCTGGTTTTCACTGTCCGACAATGTGCAGATCTCAAACAGGAA
>Ga0182027_10001502_pt1 | contig 38842 bp, 39 predicted proteins | sample 712E1DmetaG_FD_121300 | JGI IMG/M metagenome (GOLD analysis project Ga0182027, IMG submission 121300) | Permafrost microbial communities from Stordalen Mire, Sweden - 712E1D metaG (Illumina Assembly) | ecosystem: Environmental > Terrestrial > Soil > Wetlands > Permafrost | place: Sweden...
ATCTCTTTCTGCATGGCGGCCTTTTTCACTGGCTCTTCAACATGTTCATCCTCTGGATGTTCGGCGCTGAGCTGGAGCGCCGGTGGGGAACAATTGAATTTCTGAAGTTTTTCTTCATCACTGGGTTCGGCGCGGCGCTCACGGTCCTGCTGTTCACACCCCATTCTTATGCGCCGACGATCGGTTCTTCCGGAGCGGTCTTCGGTCTCATTGTCGCTTTCGCCATGCTGTTTCCAGATGCCGTCATGTACATGTACTTTCTGATCCCTATGAAGGCCTGGCAGGCGGCGATCCTTTTTGCTTTTATCGAATTCTTCGCCGGACTTGACGGCGGCGGTATGGGGATGGCGCGCTTTGCGCATCTGGGAGGGATGTTGACCGGGTTTTTGTATCTTCGTTTTTCCGGCCGCGCGTCCATTCAACTCAACAGCTGGCTCCGGTCATGGAAGGTGAAACCCCGCGCGCCGGTGGAACTCCACGAAGTCACCGATGAATTGGTCACGCGGGTTGACCACATCCTCGACAAAGTCTTAAAGGAAGGTGTGGACAGCCTTACACCGGAGGAAAAACGCATCATGGACCGCTATGCCAGGACAAAACATGGATAGGGTGTACCGCAGCGCGCCACAATATTCCTGAATGCCTGAATTACCGGAAGTGGAAACCATACGGCGGGATCTCGAAGAGGCGCTGATGGGCGATCATGCTGTTTCTGTCGATGTCTTTGATCGTCGTTTAATGAGCCGCCCTGAGGAAGCGCGCTGGAAGCAAATGCTCCCGGGTCAGGCCTGGCAAACCTTCAAACGAAAGGGGAAATATCTCTGGGTGGAACTCTCGAATGAATGGGGCGTCGGTTTCCATCTGAGGATGACCGGGCAGCTGATTGTCCATGCCTCCGATCCTGACGCCGGGGCACGTTTGCTGATCCGGTTTGCGAGCGGGAAAAGCCTGGGCTTTCACGACCAAAGGAGGTTTGGAGAGGCGTGGCTCCTGGCTCCCGGAGAATCCATCCATTCCACGAATCGACTCGGACCGGACGCCCTCACGGAGCTTCGATGCAATGAGTTTGTACGAATCGTCAAACAGCGAACGACGCGTATCCACCCGCTGCTCATGGATCAGCGACTCCTTTCTGGCGTGGGGAATATTTATGCTCAAGAAGCGCTTTTTAAAGCCGCTCTCCGTCCCTCGCGGCCCGGCTGCCGAGTCACCGTGCAGGAAGCAACACGCCTCTTTGCGACACTCCAGGAAACACTTCAAACGGCCATCGCCCATCGCGGCTCCTCAAGCCGGAATTACCTCGATGCCCATGGCGAGCAAGGGTCAGCCCAGACGCTTCACGCCGTCTATAGGAAAGGAGAAAAACCCTGCCCGCGCTGCCAGGAACCTTTGCGCGCGGCGCGCATCGGTGGTCGCGGCGCGGTTTTCTGTCCCCAATGCCAAAAGTGAAGCAGCATCGCCTCACCCGGCCTGTAGGCGCCCTCTCCCAACGGGAGAGGGACGGGCGAAGCTCCAGGGTGAGGCTCGTTCTCGGGATCACCGGAGGTATCGCCTCCGGGAAGACGACGGTTATGAAAATGCTGGCGAAAGCCGGCATCGCGACCCTGAGTGCAGACGATCAGGCGCATGCCTGTATCCGTCGAGGTAAACCCGCTTATCACGCTGTCCTTCGTTCTTTTGGCGGACAGATTCTTGATCGAGATCGCGAGATCGATCGGAAAGCCCTTGGGAGGCTGGTATTTGCCGATCGTAAAGCCCGTCGGCGTCTTGAACGCATCGTTCACCCGCACGTCGTGCGTGCCCTGCGACGTTTTATTCGGGACTATCCCGGCGTGATCGCACTGGATATCCCGCTCTTGTTTGAAGCCAGGCTTAGACAACTAGTCGACAAGGCCATCGTCGTTTATTGTTCGCGCGAGCAGCAGATCCATCGGTTATGTCATCGGGATGAACTCAGCCGGCGGGAAGCACTTCAGCGGATGAATGCCCAAATGCCCCTTTCCGCCAAATGCGCTCAAGCTGACTGGGTCATCCTCAATACAGGGTCCAGGGCTCAACTTAAGATTCAAACAGAAAACTTATTGAAAAAGTGCTTGACTTCCAAAAGGCGGCAGGTATAATCATGACGTTCAAGACTTCTTACCGTGGTTGTGCCCTAAGAAGCGAATCCCAAAAGTAATTTGAATCAAGAAACGCCATCGTCTCCAGCTCCAAAACCAGCCAACGGTCCAGCGACCGAGGAGCCTCGTCGCCCTAACGCGGTACCGAATCCGAACGAAAAAAAGATGGATTTGACGGTTTTGTCAAAATTGACGATTGCCGAACTGCAGAAAATCGGCCGGGACCTCAAACTTGAGACCCCTGTCGGCCTGCGCAAGCAGGAGCTGATCGCCAAGATTCTTGAGGGTCAGGCCAAAGAAAGCGGCATGATTTATGATGAAGGGGTTCTGGAAATCCTCCCGGACGGCTTCGGTTTCCTGCGCAGCCCCAACTACAATTATTTACCGGGCCCGGACGACATCTATATCTCTCCTTCCCAGATCAAGAAGTTTGGCTTAAGAAAGGGCGATACGGTCGCCGGCTATGTGCGGCCACCTAAGGAACAGGAACGGTTTTTCGCCCTCCTGCAGGTGAAGTCGGTCAATGGTTCAGACCTTGAGATGCTGCGTGAGCGTCCACTCTTCGACAATCTTACCCCACTGTACCCGGAAAAGCGGATTACGCTGGAGCACAAAAAAGACGATTTGACGACCCGCGTGATCGATCTGATGGCCCCTATCGGAAAAGGCCAGCGCGCCATGATCAATGCGGCTCCAAGGACCGGCAAGACGGTGATCATGCAGAAGATCGCCAATGCGATTACGGCCAACCATCCCGAAGTGGTTCTTCTGGTGCTGCTTATCGATGAACGTCCGGAAGAGGTCACGGATATGCAGCGAAGCGTAAAAGGGGAAGTGGTATCCTCCACGTTCGATGAGCCTGCCGAGCGCCATGTGCAGGTGGCCGAGATGGTGATCGAGAAGGCCAAGCGCTGTGTCGAACACGGCAAGGATGTGGTGATTCTCCTGGATTCCATCACGCGACTCGCCCGGGCGTACAACACGATTACCCCGTCCAGCGGCCGCGTCCTCTCCGGCGGACTGGATTCCAACGCCCTTCAGCGTCCCAAGCGGTTCTTCGGCGCCGCCAGGAATATTGAGGAAGGGGGAAGCCTCACCATCATCGGGACAGCTCTGGTTGAAACCGGCAGCCGTATGGACGACGTCATTTTTGAAGAATTTAAGGGGACCGGCAACATGGAAGTCTATCTGGATCGCAAGCTGGCCGATAAGCGGACATTCCCGGCTATCGACATCAGCCGCAGCGGTACCCGGAAAGAAGAATTACTTCTGGCCCCCGAAGAACTCAATAAAGTCTGGATTCTCCGCAAAGTCCTTTCGTCGCTGACCCCGATTGAAGCGATGGAGTTGCTGCTCGAAAAACTGTCCGCCACCAAATCCAATAAAGACTTCCTCAAATCCATGGAGACCTCCTCCATGGAAAAAGTTTAAGCTACAATTCTTCCAAGTCAGTTTATGCGAAATGCGATTAAACCAGCATCGGTGATGTGGGTCGTCCTGTGCTTCTTCCAACCGGCATGGCCGGGTGAACCCTCTTCTCTCTTAACACAGGCGGACGCCGCCTACTCAAAACGAGAAGATATTCCTGAAGCCAAGATCGCGATGGTGATCTATGAGCGTGCGGCGGTGACAGACTCCGCTCATGCCGTTGAAGCCTACTGGAAGGCGTCCCGGGCCGCCTGGTGGCTGGGCGAAAATACGGCCGACCGGGTGGAACAACTCCAGAATTTTCAGACAGCCATCCATTTCGCGCAAAAAGCCGTGCAGCTGAACCCTGATTCTGTCGAAGCCCATTTCTGGCTGGGAGCCAATGAGGGGACCTACGGAAAGGCGAAGGGTGTCCTGAAGAGCCTGTCTCTCGTCAAATCGATCCGGCATGAAATGGCGGAGGTCCTACGGCTGAACGATCATTACTTGAGCGGAGCCGCTTATCGCGTACTGGGAGTCGTGGATTTGAAAGTCCCGGCGCTGATGGGAGGCAATTTAACGCGCTCCAAGGAAGAACTGGATCAGGCGCTTCGCCTGGGACCGGAGGACCCCTTCGTCCATTACGACTACGTCCAGTTTTATTTAGCGTCAAACAACTCGGATAAAGCCAGGGCGGCGCTTCAGGGCCTGCGTGCGCTGCAGGTGGCATCGGAGATGGCCCCGGAACACAAAATGCTGATCGCGAAGGCTGAGAAGCTGTTGGGAGACACCCATTGACCAGCCCGTACCGTTTGGCCATGAACGGCCTCCTTGGCGGTATGCTCCTTCTTCCATCGTCCTACTTAATACGAGACCGGATGGAAACCACGTCTGCCACAAGCACTTTAAGGCCTGAACTCCTGCTGACGCACCTGCCCCCGGCCCCGCTCTTCGACCAGATCCATAAGCTGAATTTTCCGGTCATCGCGACCTATGTGGTGAAAGAAAGGGAGGATTTATGGTCGATCTCCCAGCGGTTTCACGTCGATCAATTTACGATTAAAAGCTCCAATGACCTTGAAAACCCTTTCCCGCCGACCGGGTCTGTCCTTCTGATCCCGAACGAGAAAGGGACGGTCTACGACGTTGATAAACCGGAAACCCTGCAAAGTATTACGCGCGGATTCGGCCGGGGCAAATTGCTGGGGACAGCCTATGATCAACAGGTCCTGGCGATCAATCATTTTCCGCTTCCGGATCTTAAAGATCCCGGCAGAACATTCGCAAAAGGGACCCGGCTTTTCCTGCCCGACGCATGGAAACCCACTGGCCTGGAGCCGCCGTTTTCATTAAGACATCAGACCTCCGGCTGGGGCTTGCGCAAGCACCCGGTCCTGGGGATCACGCGCGCTCACAAAGGACGCGATCTGGCCATGCCCTACGGAACGCCCGTGCCCGTCACACGCCCGGGCACCGTCACTTTCGCCGGATGGATGGGGGGCTATGGAAACATGGTCGAGATCCGGCACCAGCTGCGAAACGGCCATGTTCGCTATACGCGCTACGGGCACCTCTCCAGGATCCGGGTTCACGAAGGACAGCATGTCTCCATGTACCAGGTGATCGGGAACGTGGGATCGACAGGGATTTCCACCGGACCGCACCTTCATTATGAAATCCGTGATGAGTCGGGGAATGCTCCTAATCCGAATTCAAAAGCGGCCTATTAATTTGGTACAATTCCGCATTACCTTCGGCACGATCGCCTGAATGGCGATCGTTTTGCCGATGGCCATCGCTACAATAACTAGAAAGGAAGGCGAAGGTGAAACCAGGCATTCATCCAGAATACGTTGAAAGTACCGTGTTGTGCGCGTGCGGAAATACCTTCCAGACGCGCTCGACCAAGCCGAGCATCCGGCTCGAAATTTGTTCCAGTTGCCACCCTTTCTTCACCGGTCGCCAGAAGTTTGTCGACACCGCGGGGCGCGTGGAACGTTTCCAGAAACGGTTTGCCAAAACAGGCGGTGAAACGGTTATAAAGAAAGTGACCGTCAAAGCGGCGAAGGGCCAGTCGGCGCCTCTGGCAAAGAAAAAGATGAAGATTCTGCGCTCCGCGCCGATCGTCATTCCTAAAAAGGCAGGCTCGGACGATCGCCGGGGTCGGCCTTTGGCCGGCACAAAACCAGCGGATAAACCACCAACCAAGACTCATTAGCCGATTCTAAAAAGCAGCAGTCCTCTTTTGTTCGGGGGACTGCTCTTTGTTTTTAAGGAACTCTATGGACTTGATTGGACCGCTTAAGGCGCTTCGACAGCGATTTGAACGCGTTCAGCACGATCTCAGCCTGCCGGAGACCGTTGCGAATCCTGCGCAGCTTCAACACTTGAGCCGGGAGCATTCCCGTCTCACGCCTATCATCGAAAAATTCAAGCGTTATCAGCAGGCCCTGCGCGAAAAAGAGGACCTCTTTAACCTCGCTCAATCGGCTGATTTGGAACTGCAGAAACTCGCCCAGGACGACCTGTCCAAAGTCGAGGCGGAAATTGTCTCCCTGCATGGGCAGCTTCAGCTCGATATCCTCCCGAAAGATCCAAACGAAGACCGGAATATTATCCTGGAAATCCGCGCCGGCGCTGGAGGGGATGAAGCGGGTCTTTTCGCCGCGGACCTTTTGCGCATGTATGAACGTTTTGCGGAAACACACGGATGGGTGATCGAACCCATCGACTCGAGCGTTTCCGAACGGGGAGGCATCAAGGAAGTGATCGTGCAGGTCTCCGGACCCGGCGTCTGGTCCCATTTTAAGTATGAACGCGGAGTCCACCGCGTCCAGCGCGTTCCAGTGACGGAAGCCAGCGGGCGGATCCACACCAGCACCGCTACGGTCGCCGTCCTCGCGGAGGCGGAAGAGGTGGATATCCGCATTGACCCGAGCGAGTTGCGCATCGACACCTACAGGGCTTCGGGAGCGGGCGGGCAGCACGTGAACAAAACGGAAAGCGCCATCCGCATTACGCACCTGCCGACGGGTATTGTCGTGGCCTGCCAGGATGAGCGCAGCCAGGGCAAGAACCGCATGAAAGCGATGAAGATTCTGCGTTCCAAAATCCTGGAGCAGATCCAGGAAAAGCAGGCGAAGGAGATCTCCCAGAATCGGCGCAATCAGGTCGGGACCGGCGATCGCAGCGAAAAGATCCGGACCTACAATTTTCCGCAAGACCGTATCACCGATCACCGGATTAATTTTAACGTCCATAATCTGCCTGGCGTCATGGAAGGAAACCTGGATCCTCTCGTGAAAGAACTTCAAAAACGCGAGCAGGAAAAACTTCTGGCGGACCTGGCAGCGCGCAGTACGGTGGAACCATGAAAACGATCGAAGAGGCTATCCAGGCCGCCTCGCGTTGCCTCCTGGAGGTCGGGGTTGAAAACCCGCGCCTGGAGTCTGAATTCCTTGTCGCCGCCTGCCTGAAGGTCCCCCGAACGCAGTTGATCTTGAATCGGCATCAGCGCCTTACGGCAGAAAAGATCCGCGCGGTCCAGAACTGGCTGAACGAACGCCAGCAACGAAAACCACTGGCTTATGTCTCCGGCGAACAGCCTTTTCGCGACCTTTGCCTTAAAGTGTCGCCGGCGGTCCTGATCCCGCGGCCGGAAACAGAACTCCTGGTCGAACAGGCTTGCCGGATGCTCGACCGGTTGCCCCAGCCGGCCGTCGTGGTGGATGTCGGTACCGGTTCAGGGGCCATCGCCATCAGCCTTTCAGCGCATTCAAATGTCGTCCGCGTCATCGCGATCGATATATCAAAGGAAGCGCTCCGGATCGCCCGGACCAACGGGAAAGAGAATCGCCGCGTGTCCGTGGAATGGCTTGAAGGAGACCTGCTGACGCCGCTCTTAAAACAACCAGCCTGCGCGGATCTGATCGTGGCCAATCTGCCTTATGTCCGATCGGAGGAGATGATCACCCTCGAACCCGAGCTGCATTGGGAACCTGCGATCGCGCTCGACGGTGGAAAAGATGGCCTTCGCTTCATAGAACCCTGCGCGCGGCAAGCCGCGGAGGTCCTCCGTTCTGGCGGTTACCTGCTTTTGGAAATCGGCGCCGACCAAGCTCTACCCGTCGCCGCTCTTTTGCAACGGCAGAGCCACTGGACCGACGTCCAGGTCTTCTGTGATTTCGCGGGACTCCCTAGAATTGTCCAAGCCAGAAGATCCGCCGCTAAAACTTTGGCGGACCCGCCAGGACGTAGTGGCGGGAAGGGAATTTAAGTGGATATTTTGACCATTCAGGGCGGCCGGCCTTTAAAGGGGGAAATCACCATTTCCGGATCCAAGAACTCCGCGCTGCCTGTCCTCATCGGGACGCTCCTCACAGACGATCCGTGCACAATCAAAAATGTTCCTCACCTCGATGATATTGAGACCGTGATCGCGCTCCTCGTCTTTCTGGGAAAAAAAATTGTCCGTAACCACGACGAGCTGCAGGTCACGGCCGGTCCGACCCTTCATGCGGAAGCCCCGTATGAACTGGTGCGCAAGATGCGTGCCAGCATCGTGGTGATGGGTCCGCTTCTGGCTCGTTTAGGAAGGGTCAAAGCCTCCCTTCCTGGAGGCTGCGCCATCGGCGGCCGGCCGATCAATATTCACTTGGACGGATTCAAGATGTTCGGCGCCATCATCAACCTCGAACAAGGGTACGTCGATGTCCGTTCGGAGAAACTGCGGGGCGCCGAAATCCGCCTCGATTTTCCCAGCGTGGGAGCGACCGAAAATCTCATGATGGCGGCCAGCCTCATCCCGGGGAAAACCGAAATCCATAACGCGGCGATGGAGCCGGAGATCGGCGATCTGGCCAACTTTTTGAACGCGATGGGCGCGCGGGTTTGCGGCGCGGGGACCGGTCGCATCACCATTGATGGAGTCGAGCGGCTGCACGGCGTCACTCACGAAGTCATTCCGGACCGGATCGAAGCCGGGACCTACATGCTGGCCGCCGCCATGACCCATGGCGACGTCGTCGTGCGCCATGCCTGCGCCGATCACCTGGCCACCTTGATCGCCAGGATGCGCCAGGCCGGTATCGCCGTGACTGACAAAGACGGCAGTCTGCATGTCACCGGACCCAAAAGCATCAAGCCCGTATCGATCGAAACGGCAGTTCATCCAGGCTTTCCGACTGATCTTCAGGCTCAATGGATGGCATTAATGTCGCTTTCGTCTGGAGTCGCCCAGGTCACCGAACGCGTTTTTGAAAACCGATTCATGCATGTCCCGGAAATCCAGCGCATGGGCGCCGATATCCAAATCAAAGGGAATACGGCGACCATTCAGGGCGTATCCGGCCTTTCCGGCGCGCAGGTCATGGTATCTGATCTGCGGGCAGGGGCAGCGCTCGTCCTGGCCGGGCTGGCGGCGACAGGACAAACTGTCATCCACCGGGTCTATCACCTTGATCGAGGCTATGAGAATCTGGAAGGCAAACTTTCGGCTCTTGGGGCGCATATTTCGCGCGGAAATGAGTGAATATTCAGTGCGTCTTTTTGATAACATTTTAACTTGATATGAAGACAGTTTCAGACAGCGTACGTTCCATGATCAGCCAGGTTCAACGGCGCGGGGACCAGGCCCTATGCGAGATGGCCCGGAGGTTCGATCACGTCTCCTTGTCGCCGTCTGGCCTGGTCGTTTCCCGGACCGAACTAAAGGCCGCGGAACGTCTCGTTTCTGGCGGTTTTTTAAAGAGCCTGAAAGAATGTGCCAAAAATGTGCGGGCCTTTGCGGTCCTTGAGAAGGGACTCCTCACAAAAAGCTGGATGCGTTCGCACGGCAGCGTTCGGCTTGGCCAGTGGATTCGTCCGGTCGATAGTACCGGCCTTTACATCCCGGGGGGACGGTTCCCTTATCCATCGACCGTTCTAATGACGGCCATCCCGGCGCGCGTCGCGGGCGTTCGTCGTATCGTCATGGCCAGCCCGCCGAAGAATCTGACCCCCGAGGTCCTGGCTGCCGCGTCGCTTGCGGGGTGCGACGTTGTCTATCGAATGGGCGGCGCCGGCGCGATTGCCGCATTCGCTTATGGGACGCGGACCGTTCAGCCGGTTGATTTTATCGTCGGCCCGGGCAACCAGTACGTGACGGAAGCCAAAAGACAGGTTTTCGGGCAGGTCGGGATTGATTCCCTGGCCGGCCCCAGCGAGGTCGTCATCATCGCTGATAAGAGCACCCCGGTGGATTATATCGTCCTGGACCTTCAGGCCCAGGCGGAACATGATCCTGAAGCCCGTGCGATTCTACTGGTCACCGATCATCCGCTGATGCGCCAGGTCCAAAGGCATCTCTCCGCGGACCTTAAACGACGTGTTCAGCTTCGCTACGTCCCGACCATCGCCAAAGCCCTTGAAGCAGCTAATGCGATTGCGCCCGAACATCTGGAACTGCTTTTTCCAAGGGCGGAGAGAGTTCTGCCCCTCGTGCGTCACGCAGGGGCCATATTCCTGGGCCCCTCAACGCCGGCCGCCTTGGGTGATTATGTCGCCGGACCCTCTCATGTCCTTCCGACTCACCGTTCGGCCCGTTTCTCGAGCGGATTATCGGTGGCGACCTTTTTTAAACGCAGCAGCGTTATCGGGTTCAGTGCGCGGCCTTCTGAACGCGCCCACTGGGAAGCCGCGCTCGTCATGGGGCAGACTGAAGGGATGGAAAACCACGCGGAATCTCTGCGCTGCCGGATGGCTTCCTGATGAAGACAAAACCGTTGATTGCCATCGTCGATTATGAAATGGGAAACCTGCACAGCGTAAGCAAGGCTCTTGAAAAAGCCGGTGGACGCGTGCAGATTACCAGCTCGCCGTCCGTCATCCGGATGGCGGCCGGAGTTGTGCTTCCTGGTGTCGGTGCTTTTGGAGAAGCGATCAAACGTCTGGCCTCCAAAAGACTGTCTGCTCCTGTGGCCGAAGCATTGGAAAAAAACAGGCCTTTTCTGGGGATTTGTCTCGGACTGCAGCTTCTCTTTGACCGCAGTGAGGAAAGCGCCAGAGTGAAGGGTCTTGGATTCCTAAAAGGTGACGTCGTTCGGTTCTTAGGAAAGCCGTCACCCCGACGAAAGTCGGGGCCCAGTGCTCTGGATACCGGCTTTCGCCGGTATGACAACTTGAAGGTGCCGCACATGGGTTGGAATACCCTCCTTCGCGGCCCGGCATCGCGGTCGCGAGCGCTGCGCGGTGTCTCCAAGGGGAGTTATTTTTATTTTGTCCATTCTTTTTTTCCCGTGCCGAAGGATTCCTCCATCGTGGCCACCCGTACAGTCTATGGGAGCCCTTTCTGTTCTTCCGTTGCTCAGGGACGTCTCTTCGCCTGCCAGTTTCATCCTGAAAAAAGCGGAGATAAAGGACAGGTTCTCCTGCGCAATTTTGTCCAGGAGGTTGCCGCGTGCTCGTGATCCCGGCCATCGACATCCGTCATGGACGATGCGTCCGCCTCTATCAGGGGAAGGAAGAGCAGGAAACCGTCTATTGGAAAGATCCGGTTGAAATGGCCTCAATCTGGGTGAGCCGCGGGGCCAAGCGTCTGCATATCGCGGATCTGGATGGCGCCTTTCAAGGCCGTCCAGCCAATCTCGACAAAGTCGAACGCATGCGTAAAGTCATTGAGATCCCCATTCAGATCGGTGGTGGTTTCCGGTCCATCGAGTCCATCCATGCGGCTTTCCAGGCAGGCGCCAGCCGCGTTATCCTTGGGACAGCGGCGGTGTACAACCCATCGCTTGTCGCCCAGGCTCTCGAAAGCTACGGCGAGGCGATCGCGGTCAGCATCGATGTCTCAGAGGATTTCGTCGCCGTCGCCGGCTGGAAAGAGCTTTCCACCATGCGATTCGATGACCTGGTTGTGCGAATGAAAAGCCTCGGTGTTAAACATCTCCTTTTTACGGATACCCGCAAGGACGGCACACTGTCCGGTCCGAACCTGCAAGCCATACAGCTCTTCCTCAAAGCTGCGGCAGGGACCTCGGTCACGGTTTCAGGCGGGATCAGCTCGGTCGACGATGTCATCGCGCTGCGCGAGTACGAAGCGCAGGGACTTAACGCCGTCATCATCGGAAAAGCTCTTTACGACAACAAGCTCACGCTCGAAGAAGCGCTGAAGGTCTCCGGGAACTGAAGCGTGCTGGCAAGGCGAATTATTCCCTGTCTTGATGTCGATGCCGGTCGCGTGGTGAAGGGGACTCAATTTTTAAATCTCCTGGACGCGGGAGATCCCGTGGCGCTGGCCCAGCGGTATAACGACGAAGGGGCCGATGAACTGGTCTTTTTGGACATTACAGCGTCCGCGGAAAAACGCCCGATCCTGCTTAAGGCCGTAGAAAAAACGGCCGAGCGGGTGTTTATTCCCCTGACCGTAGGCGGAGGAATCCGGACTCTTCAGGACATCCGGGTCCTCTTGAGTGCCGGGGCCGATAAAGTGTCGCTCAACACGGTCGCCGTCCAGTCTCCCCGGATCGTCTCTGAGGGCGCGGAAAGATTCGGGTCGCAGTGCATTGTCGTCGCCATTGACGCCAGGCGCCGACCATCCGGGGAGAGATGGGATGTTTATATTTACGGGGGCCGGAAGAATACAGGGCTGGACGCCGTGCAATGGGCAAAACGAGTGGAGAAGCTGGGAGCCGGAGAAATTCTTCTGACCAGCATGGACCGCGATGGGACGAAGATCGGCTACGACCTGGAACTGCTCCGGAAGCTGAGCGACTCCGTCCGCATTCCGGTGATTGCCAGCGGCGGAGCCGGAGAGGAAAAGCATTTCCTTGAGGCGTTTACGAAAGGACATGCCCACGCGGCACTGGCGGCTTCCCTGTTTCACCGTAAAGAGCTGCGCATTAAGGATTTAAAGCGCTACCTGAAACGAAAAGGAGTCCCCGTCAGGGGATGAAAGGAAGCGAAGGTGAATCTATATAAACTCTTAAAATTTGATCATAAAGGCCTGATCCCGACCGTCGTGCAGGACGCTGGAGACGGGACGGTGCTGATGGTCGCTTACATGAACCGGGAATCGGTGCGCCGGACGCTCCGCCTTAAAAAATGCGTGTTCTGGAGCCGTTCAAGACAATCGTTCTGGTTGAAAGGCGAAAGTTCCGGAAATGTCCAGAAAGTCAAAGAATTCCGGATTGATTGCGATGGGGATTGTCTTCTCGTGAAAGTGGAGCAAGTCGGCGGCGCCGCCTGCCATACGGGCCAGCGCTCCTGTTTTTACCGGAAAGTCGCGGCGGGCGGCGGTTTGAAAGTGACGTCCAAACCGCTCTTCGATCCGAAGAAAGTTTACGGGCATTGAAGCGTTGATTCGGAGGCTTCTATTTTTAATATCCATCGCCGTCGGGGTGACGCTTATTCTTCGGACGTTTGTCATCGATACGATTTTCGTCGCTTCCGGATCCATGGAACCGACGCTCGCGGTGGGGAATCATTACTGGGTCAACCGGATGGTCTACAGGGTCCGCGATCCGCAGCGCGGGGAGATCATCGTTTTTAAGAGCCCGGTCGACGGGGAAAAGGGACTTATCAAACGGGTGATTGCCATTCCCGACGATGAGATCGAGTTGAAGGAGAAGAAAGTGTATCTGAATCGGATGCCGCTTGAAGAGCCTTATGTGGTTTACAAGCGTGCCGGAGAGCGCCTGGTGGGTGACAACCTCGGCCCGCTCAAGGTGCCCGGAGCGAATCTTTTTGTCCTGGGAGACGACCGGGACGAGTCCGAGGATTCCACCAGCTGGAAAAATCCTGCGACCGGGGAGCGGATCTATTACGTCCCATTTAAGAACATCAAAGGAAAGCTGATACAGATTCCATGATGACACCGTCTCTGCCTGAATTTATCCGGCTGTCGCGGCGGCACAATCTGATCCCAGTCCGGCGGGAGATTGTGGTTGACCAGGTGACCCCTGTGTCCGTCTATGAGCGTCTACAGAAGGGGGAGCCTCATGCGTTTCTCCTGGAGAGCGTGGAAGGCGGCGAACGCTTCGGCCGCTATTCCTTTGTGGGCCGCCGGCCGCGCGCTCTTTTCGAATGCCGAGGGAGCGAAGTCCTCTACCGCGAAGGATCCGACGAACGCCGCTGGAAAACGCAAAACCCTCTCCAGGATTTAAAAACGATCTTCAGCCAGATATCGCCGGCGGAGCTCCCGGGCCTGCCGCGCTTCTGGGGCGGGGCTGTGGGGTATTGGGACTATGACACCGTCCGCTTTTTCGAACGCATCCCGGACACAAAACCGGATACGCTCAGGTTTCCAACGGCCGCTTTTCAGCTCTCAGGCGAAGTGGTGGTCTTCGATCGCTTTTCCCAGGTCGCGCAGGTGATCGCGAATGTCTATATTCCCGAGAACAAACGCTCCCTCAAGGATTTGAAAACACTCTACATGCGCGGAGTCCGATCGATTGAGGATCAGATCGCGCGGATCCAGGGGCCGGCTCCCGCAACGCGGCGATCGGGGAAATCCGTATTGCAGGCACCGGTGCCTCTCATGACTCAGAAAGCCTATGAGAATGCCGTGAAACGAGCGAAGGCCTATATCCGGGCCGGAGACATTATCCAGGTTGTTTTGTCCCAGCGGTGGATGCTGACGCCGCAGGTGTCGCCTTTCCAGGTCTACAGGGCGCTTCGCATGGTGAATCCGTCGCCCTACATGTATTACCTGCATTTTCCTCAGCTCGATCTCGTCGGTTCATCGCCCGAGCTTCTGGTGCGCAAAGAGGAGTCCCTGGCGCAGACGCGCCCGATCGCCGGGACCCGACGACGCGGGGATACAGAAGCGCAGGACAAGGTCCTGGCCGAAGAATTACTGAAAGACCCGAAGGAGCGCGCCGAACATCTGATGCTGGTGGATCTGGGCCGCAACGACCTCGGGCGTGTTTGCGAGGCGGGCAGCATTCAGGTCCCCGACCTGATGACCGTGGAAAATTACTCTCACGTGATGCATCTGGTGTCATCCGTGACCGGACGGCTCAATCCGAAAGCGAACGCCTTCGACTTATTCCAGGCGTGCTTTCCAGCCGGGACGCTCTCGGGCGCCCCCAAGATCCGGGCCATGCAGATTATCGATGAACTGGAACCTGTGCGAAGAGGTCCCTATGGGGGAGCCGTCGGTTATTTTTCATACACCGGCAACATGGATATGGCGATCACGATCCGGACACTTTTCTTTCACAAGCGGAAAGCGTACATGCAGGCCGGAGCAGGGATCGTGGCCGACTCCGTTCCCGCCCGGGAATATCGGGAGTGCCAGCAGAAGGCGGCGGCGCTCTTTGCGGCCGTTCAGAAGGCGCAGGGACTATGATTCTCGTGATCGACAATTATGATTCCTTCACCTATAACCTCGTGCAATATCTTCAGGAGATGTTGCAGGACGTGCAGGTGTACAGGAATGATGCCATCACGGTTGCCGGAATCGAGCAATTGCAGCCGACACACCTGGTGATTTCTCCGGGTCCGGGAGACCCGACAACCGCCGGGATCTCGGTGGAAGCCATTAAACATTTCGGCGGCCGTATCCCGGTCCTCGGCGTATGCCTCGGGCACCAGTCTCTCGGATACGCGTTTGGCGGTAAAGTCGTTCGGGCGGCGCGGTTGATGCACGGAAAGACCTCGCCCATTCTGCACGATTCCAGGACCCTGTTTTCCAGGATGCCGCAGTCCTTTCTGGCCACGCGCTATCACTCGCTTCTGGTCGAACGGAAAAGTCTTCCGGACTGCCTTCAAGTCAGCGCCTGGACAAAAGAAGGAGAAATCATGGGTCTGCGGCATAAATCGATCGCCGCGCTTGAAGGCGTCCAATTCCACCCCGAATCCATCTTGACTGAAGAGGGGAAAAAGCTTCTGGCTAATTTCATAGCACTGAAAACGAAAAGGAAATAATGAACTTCCTCACGCTCCTGCATAAACTGTTGGGTCGCCGTGCACTCACGCGCGCGCAGGCGCATGACGCCTTTGCCGAGCTGATGCATGGAACCGTTTCTCCGGTTCTGATGGCCGCCTTCCTGAGCGCCTTGCGCGTTAAAGGGGAATCGATCGATGAAATTACAGGCGCGGCGGAAGCGATTCTGGAAGCCGCTATCCCCGTCAAAACGGACCGTAAACCGCTCGTCGATACCTGCGGAACGGGAGGGGATGGGAAAAGCGTATTCAATGTCTCTACGACGGCGGCGTTTGTGGTGGCCGGGGCCGGCTACGCCGTCGCCAAACATGGGAACCGCTCGGTGTCCTCCGTTTGCGGCTCGGCGGATGTTGTCGAAGCGCTGGGGATCCCTCTGGAATCGGACCCCGCTCTGGTTGCGCAATGCCTGCAGAAGATCGGGCTGGCTTCGCTCTACGCGCCCGCCTTTCATCCCAGCATGAAGCATGCTGCGCCGATTCGCAAGGAATTGGCCACGCGCACCATCTTTAATCTTCTCGGGCCTCTTTGTAATCCGGCGCGCCCCAGCGCGCAAATCGTCGGCGTCTACGATCCTGTGTGGCTTAAGCCTCTTGCCGAGGTGCTCCACCGGCTCGGGTGCGAGGAAGCCTGTGTCGTCCATGGTCAAGGAGAGGATGAAATCATCCTGACCGGGCCCACGGAGGTCGCGGAGTTGCATCACGGGGAGGTCCGCCTCGACACCTGGCGCCCCGAGGATTTCGGATTTAAGACGCAGCCCCATCCTCATGAAACCAGCCGCACTCCCGCCGAAGGCGCCCGCCTGCTTCTGGAAGTCTTGAACGGCCGTCTTGGCATACATCGAAATGTGGTTTGCATGAACGCGGCCGCCGCCATCCGTGCCGCCGCGCGGACGAAGGCGGGGGGGAACAAGACGTTGGGCCTCAAAGAGGCCGTCATTGTGGCTCAGAAGAGTATCGACAGCAAGGCGGCCCTGCATAAATACGAGGAACTGAAGGCGGCGCTCACCCCCGAGGAACCGGCATGACGGATTTCCTGACAGAGATTTCTGAACAGACACGGCAGCGCGTCGAAGTCCAGAAGCGCAGCCTGAGCCTGGATCAACTCAAGCATTACCTCAAAAAGAGCGACCCGCACCGGTCGCTGGAAAAAGCACTGCACCGACCGGGGGCGATCAGCGTGATTGCGGAATTAAAACAAGCGTCGCCTTCCTCTGGGATCATCCGCAAGGAACAGGATATCCCCGGCCGGATCCAGGCGTATGAGCGCGGCGGTGCGGCCGCTCTTTCCATATTGACGGAAGAGAATTTTTTCCACGGATCGCCCCATCTCCTCGAAGAAGCGCGCCGCCTGACCCAGCTGCCTGTTTTGCGGAAGGATTTCATCATCGATCCTTACCAGATTCTGGAGTCCAAGACGCTGGGTGCGGACGCGGTCCTTCTGATCGCCAGTCTCTTGCCTGGCACTCTGCTGCGCGAATTCATTATTCAAGCCGATGCAATCGGATTGGAATCCATGGTCGAGGTTCACGACGAAACGCAGCTGATCCATGCCGTGGAATCGGGAGCCCGGGTTATCGGCATTAATAATCGCGATCTCCGAACGCTTCGCGTCGATTGTTCAAACGCCGCCAGACTTCTGTCCAAAGCGCCCAAACGCGGCGTGACGCTCGTCATCGAGAGCGGGATCAAAGCGTCATCCGAGCTCCCGAAGCTTAAGGAGCTGGGCGCGCATGCCGTACTGATCGGTGAAACCTTCATGCGTGCGGAAGATCCGGAATCCATCGTAAAGGAGTTCGCCCAAGCATGCCGAAAGTAAAAATCTGTGGCATCACCAATCACGAAGACGCCCTGTGGGCGGCCAATTTGGGCGCCGACTTTATCGGGCTCAATTTCTTTCCCCAGAGCCCCCGCAAGGTCTCCATCAAACATGCCATGGCGATCGTCGACAAAGTCCCGGGATTCATTTCGATCGTCGGCGTCTTCGTGGATGAGCCCGCCGCATCACTTAAGAAGATTATTGAAAAAGTCCCATTTCGCTGGGTTCAGCTCCATGGCGCCGAGACACCGGAATATTGTCTGGAGGTAAAAGCACTGGGAGTGAAAGTGATCAAGGCGTTCCGGCTTTCAAAAGCCCTTGAGGCCTCTGATACGGCGCCGTACGAAACGGCCTGCGATTATTTCATGTTTGACACCTATTCAGCGGACTCGGCGGGGGGGACAGGAGAAGTCTTCAACTGGGACTGGCTCCAAGCGGCCGACGCTCTTTCAAAACCCTGGTTTTTAGCGGGAGGCCTCGACCCTGTGAATATCATCGAAGCCGTCAAGAGAGTACACCCTCCGTTGGTGGATGTCTGCAGCGGCGTTGAAAAATCACCCACGCGAAAAGACTACGAAGCGATGAAAACGTTCATCCAGGCGGCTAAATCAAACCGATGACTTCTTGGCCGGATCGGCGCGGATACTTTGGTCATTACGGCGGCCGGTGGGTGCCGGAGACCTTGCTGACGGCCCTAGAGGAACTGGAGCTTGCCTATCGGAATGCCCGGAAAGATCCAGCATTCCGGAAAGAGCTGGCCGGGCATCTGCGGGATTTTGTCGGTCGGCCGACTCCCCTCATGTACGCCCGGAGACTCAGCGAGGCCATCGGACGCGGACGGATTTACCTGAAACGCGAGGACCTCTGCCATACCGGCGCTCACAAAATTAATAATGCGCTTGGCCAGGTCTTGCTAACCCGCTATCTCGGGAAGAAGCGCATTATTGCGGAAACCGGTGCCGGACAGCATGGCGTCGCCACCGCGACGGCGGCGGCTTTTTATGGACTGGCATGCGATGTGTATATGGGGGAAGAAGACATGGCGCGCCAGGCCCCGAACGTGTTCCGGATGGAGCGCCTCGGGGCTCGCGTGATCCCGGTTAAAACGGGAACCCGTACGCTCAAGGACGCCATTAACGAAGCCATGCGGGACTGGGTGACCCACGTGCAGACCACGCATTACGTGATCGGCTCTGTCGTGGGACCGCACCCTTTCCCCATGATGGTGCGGGATTTTCAGTCCGTCATCGGCCGGGAAGCCCGGCGGCAGATCATTCAAGCTGAGGGACGGCTTCCGAACTATGTCATGGCCTGCGTCGGGGGAGGTTCGAATGCCATCGGGCTCTTCCACCCTTTTTACAAAGACCGTTCAGTCAAGATGCTGGGCGTTGAACCCGCCGGGCGGGGCCTCGCGACCGGTCAGCATGCCGCGCCGCTGGCCAAAGGAAGGACCGGGATCTTTCACGGAGCGATGAGCTATCTTTTACAGGACGCGGATGGCCAGGTGACCGGAACGCATTCCATTTCAGCCGGCCTCGACTATCCGGGCGTCGGTCCGGAACATGCGTTCTACAAGGACAGCCGGCGCGCCGAGTACGTTTCCGCCACGGACAAGCAATGCCTTGAAGGGTTCGAGCTGCTCTGCCGCACCGAAGGCATTATCCCGGCGCTTGAGCCGGCCCATGCCATCGGCTATCTGAAGACCCTGGCCAAACGTCTGAAAACCGGCGACATCGTGATTCTCAATCTGTCCGGCCGGGGGGACAAAGACATGCCGATTTTAGACAAGGTTTATAAGCATGAATAGAATCGATCAAACGTTCAGGCGGCTGAAACGCCAGAACCGCAAGGCGCTGATTGGCTACATCACGGCCGGATATCCAAACAAGCCGAGTTTCCGGAAACTGGTGCCGTTGCTGGAACATTCCGGTCTCGATCTTCTGGAAGTGGGCGTTCCTTTCTCCGACCCCATCGCGGACGGTCCAACCATCCAGCACGCGTCACAGATCGCGCTTGAAAATGGCGTTACCCTGCATTGGATCCTGCGGTCTATCCGGAATCTGCGCCGCGAGAGCATCGCGCTCCCGGTCATCCTGATGTCGTACTGCAATCCGATCCATGCCATGGGAATCGATCGCTTCTTCAAGGCAGCGAGGGCATCCGGCGTCGATGGACTCATCCTTCCTGACATGATTCCTGAAGAATCCGGCCCCTACGCCCGCGCCGCGAAACGCGAAGGCATCGCGCTGATCTTCCTGGTGGCGCCGATAACGCCGAAGCCCCGCATCCGGGCCATCGCGCGCAAGACGCGCGGATTCCTCTACGCGGTTTCGATGACCGGGGTCACCGGCGTACAAAAGGCGGTCCCGGCGCAAGTGACTGGTTTTCTAAAAATGGTCGGAGGCGTCTCTTCCCGGCCGGTCGCTGTCGGCTTCGGACTGACGACGCCCGAACAGATCCAGGCCGTCTCGCGCTATGCAGACGGCGTCATTGTCGGTTCCGCGCTCATTCGTGCCATTGAGAAATCGAAGGGTTCATCCTTCAATGCCGCTGGCCGGTTCGTTGAATCTTTGGCCCGCGCGCTAAACCCGGGAAAGGACACCTCCTATGCCTCTTGAACAATCGCAGCGATCGAAGAAAGCCATTCCGGCCGGCGTCTGGACGAAATGCGACAAGTGTGAGCAGATCATCTACAACAAAGAGCTCGAGGAGAATTTCAAGATCTGTCCCAAATGCGGAGCGCATTTCAGGCTGTCCGCCCGCGAACGCGTCAAGCTGCTGTTCGACGAAGGAAGCTTCAAGGAATTTGGTGAAGCCATTCATCCGGTGGATCCCCTGAACTTTGTCGACATCCAGCCCTACAGCATCCGCCTGACGCAGAGCCAGAAGAAAACGGGACAACCGGATGCCTGCATCTCCGGCGATGGAACGGTTGACGGACATCCCCTGGTGGCCGCGCTCCTTGACTTTGATTTCATGGGCGGCAGCATGGGCAGCGTGGTGGGGGAAAAGATTACCCTCGCGATCGAAAAAGCCGTCAAAGACCGCGTGCCGCTCCTGATTGTCTCCGCCTCTGGAGGAGCGCGCATGCAGGAATCCATTCTATCGCTGATGCAGATGGCCAAAACAAGCGCCGCCCTCGCGCGGCTGGACGAAGCCGGGGTTCCTTTCATCTCGCTCCTTACCGATCCGACGACAGGAGGCGTCACCGCCTCTTTTGCGATGCTGGGAGACATCATCGTGGCCGAGCCCAAAGCGTTGATCGCCTTTGCCGGTCCGCGCGTCATTGAACAGACCATCCGTGAACAGCTCCCGGAGGGTTTTCAACTTTCCGAGTTCCTGCTCTCCCACGGCATGATCGACGTCATTGTCGAACGCAAGGACCTGAAAAAGTTCCTGGCGGACATTCTGTCCTACTTTTCCGACACTCCGCCTTTGTCGGATCCGCCAGGACGTAGTGGCGGAAAAGAAGGGCCGAAGTGACCTGGCAGAGTTTTCTCAAAAACCTGGAGACCCGGGGGGTGTTCCGCATCCATCCGAGTCTCGACAGAATAGCGCGCGTGCTGTCGGTCCTCGGGAACCCGCAGGACCGGTGGCCTTCCATTCATATCGCAGGGACAAACGGCAAAGGATCCGTCGCCGCCGGCCTCGAATCCGTTCTGCGCGCCGGCGGCTATCGCACGGGGCTTTACACCTCGCCGCATCTGGTGGATCTTCGCGAACGGATTCAGCTCGACGGTAAACCCGTTCTTCAGGGGTTTACCGCGATCGCAGAAGACGTCCTCCAGGCGGAGCAACAGGCACGCGTTCCGCTGACACACTTCGAATTCCTGACCGCGATCGCGTTCCTGACCTTCGCCCGCAAAAAGGTGGATATCGCCATCATTGAATGCGGACTGGGGGGACTGTGGGACGCGACGAATGTCCTTTCCCATCCTCTGGCCAGCATCGTGACTTCCATCGGTCTCGATCACAAGGAATGGCTGGGCCATGATGAGCGCCAGATTGCCTTCCAGAAGGCGGGAATTATCAAGCCGCATGGCTATGTGATTTCGGGGGTCCGCGGCACCGGGCAGGAATCCATCATACGTTGCGCGCGCGAAAAGGATGCGACATTGGTCCAGGTGGACAGGGACTTTACGTCCGAAGGGTTGACGTCTTCATGGCGGACAGGCAAACAGACATTACGTTTCCAGTTCAAAGGGGAAGCAGCGGAAATAGTTCCTTTTGGCCTGCTCGGAGCGCATCAAGTCGATAACGCAGCCCTGATCATGACTGCACTACGGCATTTGAAGCAGGCCGGCTGGTCAATTCCGGTATCCGGGAGAGACCGGGCCATGAAAGACCTTTACTGGCCGGGACGGCTCCAGGTCCTTCGGAGCAACCATGCCGCGACGATCCTTCTCGATGGAGCGCACAATCCCCCAGCGCTGAAACATGCATTGCAGTCTATTGAATCTTCAATATTCAGGAACTCGCAGAAGACATTTGTCTTCAGCGCTTTTAAGGACAAAGACTACAATGCCATGGCGCATATGCTCCTGCCCATGGCCGCCGAAGTCTGCATAGCTCCTCTGGCTGGAATGAGAGCGGCAAGCTCTTCCCAGCTGCATGCGGCGTTTTCCGGCGCCGCGATTCCCATTCGAAAGCTTAACTCCCCTGAACAAGCCCTGGCTCAGGCGCTTGCGGACACCCCGAAGGACGGCCTGGTCGTTGTGACGGGATCTTTATCGCTCGTCGGGCAGGCACTTAAGGCCATACGGCACGGCACTTATCACCCACTGGCAAAAAAGGAACTCATCCATGTCTAACATCGCGCTTGGAATCGATATGGGAGGAACAGGGATTAAACTCGGCCTCGTAGACTCACGGGGCAATCTCAGTCAAACGCTTCGGCTTTCGACTCCCTCGCGCACGGATCCGGAGCAGGTCGTAAACCTGATCGTGGAAAATGTGCACAACCTTCTGCGGCTGACCGGTCATCGGTCCATCCCCGACATTGGAATCGGCTGTGCAGGTGACGTAGACCCTGTCAAAGGGGTCATCCGAATTTCACCCAATCTTCGCTGGAAGCAGGTCCCGCTCAAAGCCCTTCTGTCCCGGCGGCTTAAAAGCCGCATCCGCGTTGAAAATGACGCTAACGTTGCCGCCTGGGCGGCCTATGTGGTCGAAGGCAGGAGGAAAATACAAAATCTTGTCTGTATTACCGTAGGAACGGGGATCGGCGGCGGACTTGTGATCAACGGTAAACTTTTTCGTGGAACCACCGGCTCGGCGGGAGAAATCGGCCATATGACGCTTTTCCCGGAAGGAGTTCCCTGCAACTGCGGCAATCAAGGGTGCCTGGAACGCTACATCGGCGCCAGAGCCATGGCGGAAGAAGCGCGGCGGGCCATCGAATCCGGCGAAAAAACCGTCATCACAAAACTGGTCGACCATGATTTTTCCAAAATCACGCCTTTCATTATTCATCAGGCGGCCCAGCAGAAAGACCGGCTGGCGCTGCATCTCTGGGACGAGGCCGGAGAACGCCTGGGGATCACCCTGGCGGCCGTCGTCAACATGCTCAATCCGCAGTGGATCGTTCTGGCGGGCGGCCTTTCCCGCGCCGGGAGACTGCTTCTTGACCCGCTGCGCCGCACGATCCTCCAGCGCAGCTTCTCAACGCCCGCCCACGCCGTCAAGCTGGTCATCTCCAGATTGGACCAGGACCTCGGGATCGTCGGTGCGGGCTTATTGGCGCATGAAAAATTGGACATGTAGGCGGCGACGTCACCCCGGCGTAAGCCGGGGCCCAGTCAAGCGAACGTACTGGGTTCCGGCTTTCGCCGGAATGACGGCGATGCTCCTGTCACACTCCGCTCCCGTTCACGCCTTTAACGCTCACCAGCCTTTCGATATCGCCGCGGATGTTCTGGATTATGTGGATGACACCCAGGAGATCACAGCGCGAGGCCATGTGGTGATTGTCCAGAGCAGCTCGACTTTGAACGCCGACCTCGTCCGCTATGACCGTATTCATAAGCGCCTGATCGCCCGCGGCGAGGTGGTCCTGCGCGAAAAAGAAGGCGTCATGCTCGGAGACCAGATGGACTACGATCTCGTCACGGAAAAAGGGGTTGTCCTGGGCGGAAAGGGCCTCAGTTCGTCATGGTTCTTCCAGGGGGCGTCCTGGGAAAAGAACGCGGATTACTACATCGGCCGCAATGCCTCCTTTACCAGCTGCGATCTGATCGATCCGCACTATCACATCCGCTCAGCCCGCGTGCACCTGATCCCCGACAAGCTGTTCTGGGCCTGGAGCAACGTCTTCTATCTCGATACGCATCCCATCTTTTATTCTCCTTTCCTGTATCACAACCTTGGGGATCGTACCGTTGAATTCCAGGTCCAGCCGGGAGTAGATACTGTCAAGGGGACTTTCGCCAAAACGACGACGACATTCCGCATCAGACCGAATGTCTATGACCGTTTTCTGGTGGATCACTACTCGGTATCGGGCACCGGATACGGGAACGAATTTAATTACCTGGGCAATAACTCCAAAGGCTCTCTTTTTGGCTATTACATCAACCCTCAGGGGAACCCGCAACAGGTCGGAGCGGCAAAAACGGAGCAATATAATGTTCGAGCCTATCTCTGGCAGAAACTTTCGAATGAACTGACCTTCCAGTCCAGCGTCAACCATAGGGAGAACGTTGGTTTTAATAACGAGTTCTTTCCCTCAGACCCCAATCAAGCCGTCTCCGATGTGAGCAACTCCGCGGCGATCACCTATCAGAACAAACGCATCAACCAGCGTATCATCGTCCAAGCCAATGAAGGCCTGGACCCGAATGAGGACCCGCTGATGGGGACCCTCCACACACAGGACGCTCTTTTGCCCAGATACCAGGTGACCCTGTTTCCTGTGAATCTCTGGGCTCCGAAAACGTCGACCAACACTCTCGAACAGGTGCTGCACCCCAATCATCTTGGAACCCTTCAGTTGTCTGCCAATGGGACGGCGGAGGAATTCTATTCCCGCCTCGATGGTCTCACACGAACGCGGTCAAACGGGGGCCTGTCCATAACGGAACCCCTCACGCTGTCACGGAACTGGTCTTTTACGCCGTCCATCAACTCGTCTTTAAACTGGCAGGATAAATATGACCCCTTCACGCCTCCAGCCACGTCAACCACCACGTTTCTGCCGATCGGCGTTTTCCGCGGCTATCAGGGACGATTCGGCACCGGCAATACCCTGCGCTACCGGGCCAGTTCGGATCTGACCCTGGACCAGGCCTACACTCTGACCGCGCGCATGGCGCCGAATGCCTTCACGCTGGACCGTGGGCTCAATGACGGGGGCATCGAAACAAATCATGTCGGATGGACGTTATTCTGGCGCCCGAGCCGCCTGGTGATGCTTCGCTCGCTCTCCGGCTACGACCTGCGAACGCTGTCCGATGAAGACCCGAACACCTTTCATCATCGGCGCGTGGATCCCTGGACCAATCAGCTGACCTACCAGCCCGCTCGCTCGCTCTGGCAGTATTACTTCCAATATCAGCTCGGCTACTACCCGACCGAGACTCAGTCCTGGGAAATGGATATTAAAGGCCAGGCCAACCACAAGACGAGTTATTCGACCGGCCTGCTTTATAACCGCAGTCAGCCAGGATTCTTGACCTGGAACAATTCGGTGGGATACTATGTCGGCCCCGGTTGGAGGGTCGACGCGATTTTAGATGTTCTCGTGCCGGACGAGTCCGGGCGATCGGTGACAAACGGCACTTTTACGCAGACCCAGTTCATGGTCACACGCGACATGCACTGCTGGACCGCCAGCTTTATTTATCGGGACATCGCGCCTTACACACACGAGTTCTCGCTCTTGTTCAATCTTAAACTTGGCGGGCCCACATCAAATAAAAAGATCGCGAACGAGGACCTCGAATCGCAGTTCTATCCATGGCGCGCCGGGACGGATGTCGATCATCCGATCCGATAAAGCAGGTAGGATGGGTCTTCCTTGATCAGGACAGCCCTCGACGCCAGAACGCTTTTCCACTCACCCAGTCGCGACGGATTATCTTCCATGGGAATCAAAATAAAGCGCACCCCTTTGCGGATCGCCTGATCCACATCCGACGCTTGCCAGGTCGCGGGGTCCACCGAATACCCGTACCGGTCAATGAAATAGAGGTGCACCGGCTTTTCATGTGTTGCCGTCAGCACAAGATCCTCCGGACGGCTGATCCGCGCCAGCAGGTCATGGATATCATAAAGGTAGCGATACTCAACGCGGTACCAATGCTTGATCCGCAGCGCGGCGTGGAGCGGGATCGCGAGCAGAAGAGACACCGCCAACACCCTCATGTTTCGGCGGCCCGGCCAATCCAGAAGAGCGACAAAGCCGCCGGCCATCCAGACCGCTGCCACGGGCGCCAGAGGCAGGAGCGTGTAACGATGGATGAAACCGTACTCCCCCAGAAGCGGCACATAAAGGCCTGAGGCCGCCAGCCATCCGATAAAAAAGCGTGACGCTTTTTCACGACGGTTTCGGTACAGTCCGAACCCGGCCAGAAGGAGCCCGCTGTAGGTGAGGACAAGCTCCGGAATCCGGGATACGAACTGCGCTCTCCAGAGGTTCCAGCTGAACAGGGGTCGCAGGTTTTCTAAATGCTCCCGCGCGGAAAGGGGAAGAATAATGACCGGAGCTGTCTTGGCATAGTGATACCAGGCTTGTGTCAGAATCAGGATCCCCGCCAGGAGGGCGAGCCACTTCACATTTTGAAAAATCTTCCAACCTTCCCGTTCATAGCCGAGAAAAAACCACAGGGGAGCGAGCACGTACAGGAAAGAAAGTTTCAAAAGAGGCGCCAGGGCGCCCAGCAGGAGAGCCAGAATCCAGGACTTATCGGCGTAATAGAGGAATCCGAGCAGCCCCCAGAGCGCCATCGGTTCCGGCTGAACGGTTCGCGTGAAGTAAACGTGGATTGGAATCGAACACAGGATGATCGCGCTCCAGAACGACACTCGCTCGCCGAGGCGCGGGTGAACAAAAAGATAAAGGAAAACGACGCCCCAGGCCGCGAACAGGCAGCTTAGGAGACGCCCAAGAATCTCATGAATCCCGAAGATCTTGTACAGAAGTGCCAGGAGATAACTGTAGATGGGGAATTCCGTACCCGCCCGCACCGGAGGGCCTTCGGTATCGAGTTCCGGCGAAAAAAAATGCATCCCATGGCGGAAATAATTGCGCGCCATCGACGCGGTCTGGCACTGCCGGTAGGCCTGATAATCCATCAAGGGCGAACGGATCCCCGGCACATGCACGAGGAGGCTCCAGGCCACAATCAAAAGGATCGGCTTCAAGCTCGTCTTCATCATCGCAATTCAGCGAAGTATACATCACAGCCGCACTTGCAGTATCACTGGTACGCTGCAATATTTAACGAAGAGCTCCTTCATAAAGCAGCCGAGGGTTGCTTCGGAGCGTAATTCAATCTTTCATCTACGTCCCCAATGACAGCTAAGCTATAATCGCGTCATGGGAGAAGATTTAGCCCTCATCATTCTGTGGGTCGCGCTGTCCTTGGTCGCCTTATGGGCGCTCCTGCGGTTTCTGCCGCTCCTGATCAAGTTTTTCGGACAGGAATTCCGCGAGGCGAAAAATAAGGTCGTGGATCCGGAATCGGACACCATGACCATCAAAGTGCAAAGGGAATCCAAAGGGGAAAAAGACAAATGAACGAATGGCACAGCGGCGATCCTGAAATTCCCGCGATTTTCAAAAATGCGGCTGTTTTGGTATGGGCGGTGGCGTCTTTGGCGGGGCTGGCGGCGATTTTGTCGTCGGCTGTATACATCCCGGCGGGATTTGAAGGCGTCAAATTTAACGTACTGAGCGGCCATGTCGCCGGAGTGACGCTCAAACAGGGATGGCAGTTGCGCCTGCCCTTCATCACCAAGGTCGCCGTCTACGATTGCCGGCGCAAGGATTACACCATGTCCGCCAACGCGAATGAAGGCGTCTACAGAGGCCAGTCGGACACGAATTGGTGCCCGACTTCCGATGGAAATTCCGTCGGCCTGGATATGACCGTCTGGTACCGTATCCCCGCCAACAGCGCGCCCAAAGTTTATTTAAATCTGGGCGATCAGGAATGGTGCGAGGAACACGTCATCCGTCCGATCATCCGCAACGCCATCCGCCTGACGGTGGCCAAATACACCGCGCCGGAAATCTACGGTCCGAAGCGGACGGAAGTCCAGGACAAGGTCAAGGAGCTCATCGCCAAATCCCTGATGGACGACGGGTATTTCATCCTGGATGGCGACGGCGTCTTCCTCCGGGACGTGCATTTGACGGACTCCTACCAGCACAGCATTGAAGAGAAGGTGGCGGCCCAGCAGGCGATTCAAAGGAAGCAGTACGAAGTGGAACAGGCCAAGCAGGAGGCGCTGGCGATCCGTATCAAAAACGACGCCCTCTCCTCCGCGAAGAGCTATCTGCAGCTTCGCACAATCGAAATGCTTGAAAAGAAGGATTTCAAGGTGATGGTCGTGCCCCAAAGCCAGGGCCTTATCTTGAACCTCCAGGACGACCACCAGAAATAAAATCATAGGGTCAGCTGGCCTGGCCGAGCTGAGTCTTGTCACGCACGCCTGTCGTTCTCCATCCGACTAAATCCCTCTGAGTGAAAACAAGGACGGGACGGGGACGTTGATGCCAAATGCCAAAGTGAAAATATGTTTCAGACAACCAGATGGTTTTGGCATATGGCATCACTAGCACGCTGCATTAGGCACCGTCGAGGATGGTTAATTCGCTAATGCCGACGGGGGTAATCGGGTGATTTCTGGAAATTGACCACGATGGGTCCCGATGAATGGAATGGCGAAATTTGTGTTGTTCCTGCTCATGGCTCGTTAAGTATACTTAGGACTCATGATGAAAGGGATCATTCTGGCGGGGGGAAGCGGGACGCGGCTTTATCCGGTGACGCGTGCGATCAGCAAGCAGCTGGTCCCGGTCTACGACAAGCCGATGATTTATTATCCGCTGTCCACGCTGATGCTGGCAGGGATCCGCGATATTCTCATCATCACCACCCCACATGAGCAGGAAAGTTTTCGACGGCTGCTCAAAGACGGTTCCTGGATCGGACTTCGCCTTTCTTACGCGGTCCAGGCGGAGCCCAAGGGGCTCGCGCAGGCGTTTTTGATCGGCCGGTCGTTCATCGGGAAGGACCGCGTGGCCCTGATTCTGGGGGACAATATTTTTTACGGGCATGGGTTTACCGCCGATCTCCATAAGGCCTATGCCCAAAAGCGCGGAGCCACGATTTTTGCCTACCAGGTGAAAAACCCCGAGCAATACGGCGTGATCGAGATTGATCCGCGGGGGCGCGGGCTGAGCATCCAGGAAAAACCGGCCAGGCCCCGCTCGCCTTATGCCGTTCCCGGACTTTACTTCTATGGCCCGGAAGTCGTCGAGATTGCCGAGAGGCTCAAGCCCTCCAAGCGCGGTGAGCTTGAAATTACGCACGTGAACGAAATTTATCTCAAACGCAAAGCGCTTAATGTCATTCCTCTTGGCCGGGGCATCGCCTGGCTTGATACTGGAACGCACGATTCTCTCGTGCAGGCATCGAATTTTATCCAGGCCATTGAGCAGCGGCAGGGGCTCAAGGTGGCCTGCCTCGAAGAAATCGCGTTCAAAAAAGGCTGGATTTCCGCCTCGCAGGTGCGCCGGCTGGCTGAACCTCTCTCCAAGAACGACTACGGCCAGCATCTTCTGCGTCTCCTCACAAATGAAATTTAATCGGACGCCACTTCCCGGCGTGCTTCTTATTGAGCCGGATGTTTACCCGGATCCCCGCGGTTACTTCCTGGAAAGCTTCCATGACGAGAAATACGCAGCGGCCGGTATTCCCGGTCCTTTCGTCCAGTCCAATATTTCCAAATCCTGCAAGGGAACGCTCCGGGGCCTGCACGCCCAGCTGACCCATCCGCAGGCCAAGCTCGTCCATATTGTCCTGGGGGAGATCTGGGATGTCGTCGTCGACGTCCGCCCTGATTCGCCGACGTACAAAAAGTGGTACGGCGTGTCGCTTTTGTCTGAAAAACCTTGCCAGATCTACGTCCCGGTCGGCTATGTCCACGGGTTCTGCGTGGTGAGCGACGTGGCCATCGTCGAATACAAATGCACGGATATCTACGACCCTTCAAACGAACTCCACATTCTTTGGAATGATCCGGAGATCGACATCCAATGGCCGGTCCAACATCCCGTCCTTTCAAAGAAAGATCAGGCCGGCACGACTCTGCGTCAGGCCGTTCCACTTCTCGAGCGTCATTTCGCGACGGCAAAATCCAAATAATGTAAAATTGCCGTTGTGAAATGCCTAGTCACCGGCGGCGCCGGGTTCATCGGTTCGCATATCGTCGAAGCGCTGGTCCAGCGCGGGGACGCGGTGCGCGTTCTGGACAATCTAAGTACCGGCAGGCAGGACAACCTTAAGCTCTTTGGCCCCCAGATTGAGTTTATTGAAGGGGATCTGCGCGAGAAGAAAGATCTTGATCGTGCCGTGGCGGGCGTTGAAGTGATCTTTCACCAAGCCGCTCTCCGGTCTGTCCCGCGGTCCATCGATGATCCGGCCGCGACCAATGACGTTAACATCACCGGAACCTTGAACCTCCTGTTAGCGGCGCGCAAGGCCGCGGTTCGCCGCGTCATCTACGCTTCATCATCGTCTTCCTACGGCGATCAGAAGACCTTCCCTCATGTTGAGACGATGCGCCCTTCGCCGCTTTCGCCCTACGCGGTGGCAAAGCTGTCCGCCGAACTCTACTGCGTCATGTTCTCACGAACCCTCGGGCTTGAAACCGTGTCCCTGCGCTATTTTAACGTGTTCGGGCCAAGGCAGCACCCGGATTCTCAATATGCGGCCGTGATTCCAAAATTCATGCTGGCCGCAAAAACAGGCGTTCCCCTCGAAGTCCATTCGGACGGAAAACAGTCGCGCGACTTCACTTATATCGCCAACGTGGTTCATGCCAATCTTTTAGCCGCCGAAAAGCCGAAGGCGGCGGGAGAATTTTTTAATATTGCCTGCGGCAAAAACTATTCCCTGCTCGATCTGGTTTCGACTCTGGAACGATTCGTCGGCCATAAACTCGAACGCCGGCACAGCCCCGCACGCTCCGGGGATGTTCGTAAAACCTGGGCGAACATCGGCAAGGCCAGGAGGCTTCTGGGCTATAAACCTCTGGTGGGATGGGAAGAGGGCCTCAAGCGCACCTGGGAATGGTTTAATCGCGCATGAAGCTATTAGTGACCGGCGGCGCCGGGTTTATCGGGTCGCATTTTATCCGCCTCATGATGACGCGGCGTGATGTGACGCACCTCGTCAACCTGGACAAACTGACCTACGCGGGGAATCTTGAAAACCTTCGCGAATTTACTGGCGACAAACGATACCGGTTTGTGCGCGGAGACATCGCCTCTCAAACGCTTGTCCAGCGGCTGATGAAAGAGGCCGATACGGTTGTGAATTTCGCCGCGGAAACCCACGTCGACCGCTCCATCCAGGATGCCGCTCCGTTTCTGCATACGAATGTGCTGGGCGTCCAGGTTTTACTCGAAGCCGCGCGAGCCGGAGGAATCAGGCGATTCCTTCACGTATCCACCGACGAAGTTTACGGTTCCCTGTCGCGGGGCTTCGCCACGGAAAAGTCGAACCTCGACCCGCGCAGTCCCTATTCCGCCAGCAAAGCGGCGGCCGATCACCTGGTCATGGCCTATCACCACACGCATGGGCTCCCCGTTCTCATCACCCGCGCGGGTAACAATTACGGGCCTTTCCAGTATCCGGAAAAATTTCTGCCTCTATTTATCACCCATGCCATGACCGGCCAGCCTTTGCCGCTCTATGGAGACGGCAGGAACATCCGCGAATGGCTGCACGTCAAGGACCATTGTCTTGGAATTGAACGGGTTCTCAGGAAAGGCCGTGTCGGTGAAATTTATAATATAGGGACCGGGCACGGGTGGACGAACATTTCGGTCGCCCGCGCGCTCCTGCGCCACCTGGGGAAGCCGGAGAGCCTGATCCGCTTCGTTTCCGACCGCCTGGGGCATGATCGTCGCTATGCCATGTCGATGGGGAAAATCAAACGGGAACTCGGCTGGTCGCCTTCCATCCGCTTTGAAGACGGCCTTCAGGACACGGTTCAGTGGTACAAAACGCATCAGACCTGGTGGCGGGGGAAAAAGTCATGAAAGTCTTAGTGACCGGCACGGCAGGCCTTCTCGGGCATGACGTCTGGAAACTTTTTGAAGCCAAACATGAACTGGTGGCGCTCGGCCGAACGCAGGCGCCCTGGGTGGACCGTCCCCGCTTTCGCGAATGCGATCTCACCAACGCCGCCCTCACGTACGCGCTGGTGACCAAGGAAAATCCGGAAGTGATCGTCCATTGCGCCGCCTACAACAATGTCGACGGCGCCGAAGCCGATCCGGAAGCCGCTTACCGGGGAAACGCTCTGGCGACCAGGAACCTCGCGCTCGCCTGCCAGCGCTTTGACGCCACCCTGGTCAGCCTTTCCACAGACTATGTTTTCGACGGGTCGAACGCCCCGGCCGATGGATACCGGGAGTTTGACCCCTGCAGCCCGAAAGGCCGCTACGCGGAATCGAAGCGCTGGGCGGAGATTTTTATTGAGCGCCTGCTGAACAAATATTTTATTGTGCGAACGTCCTGGTTGTTCGGTCCGGCGCGAACGACATGGGTGGACCGCGTCATGGAGCTGGCGAACGAAGATAAGCCCATCCACGCCGCGCTGGACATGATCAGCTCGCCCACCTATACGCCCGACCTCGCGCAGGCGCTCCTGCGCCTGACAGAGAGCAGGCATTACGGCATCTACCATCTCTCAAACCACGACTTTTGTTCGCGGGTCGAACTGGCCCAGGAAATCTTGAAAATCCACAAGCGGACGGATTACAAACATCTGCAGCGCGTGACACGTCCCGAACTGCGCCTGCCGGCGCCGCGACCCAGCTTCTCCGGGCTGGACAATCTGGCCTGGCGTCTCGACGGATTTGCGCCGCTTCGATCCTGGAAAGAAGCGCTCCGAGAGCATTTTTCGACACCCTCACCCGGCCTGCGGCCACCCTCTCCCTTAAGTAGGGAGAGGGATGTCATCCCCCCTTCTCCATACTTAAGGGAGAAGGGGTCGGGGGATGAGGGTGAAAATCAAAGGACTCTTCCATGAAATCCATGAACGTTTGCGTCGTCGGCTGCGGATACGTCGGGCTGGTCACCGGCGCGTGTCTGGCGGAAATCGGCCACCGGGTGTGCTGTATCGACAGTGACCGAAGTAAAATTACGGCGCTTCAGGCCGGCAAGATTCCGATCTTTGAGGAGGGACTCGACGTACTCGTCCGTAAGAACGTCAAAAAAGGCCGGCTCTCCTTCGCCCAGACACTCGGTGAAGGGATGGAAAAAGCGCAGATTGTCTTTATTGCCGTCGGAACACCCCCCAGGGAAGATGGATCCGCGGACCTGACCTATATCGAAGCGGTCGCGCGGGATATCGCTTTGAACTTAAAGCGCTATACCGTCATCGCGGAAAAGTCCACGGTGCCCGTCGAAACCGGCGAACAGGTCGAACGGACGATCATGCGCTATAACCGAAAGAAGGTCCCGTTTGATGTCGTTTCCAATCCGGAGTTTCTCCAGGAGGGGACGGCGGTACAGGATTTTCTTCAGCCGGACCGCATTGTGGTCGGCGTGAAATCCAAGCGGGCACAAAAGGTCATGATGGACCTCTACGCGCCGCTCAAGGCCGCGACGGTTATTACGGATCTGAAAAGCGCCGAGCTCATCAAGCACGCGTCCAATTCCTTTCTGGCCACCAAAATATCCTTCATGAATTCCGTGGCCCAGGTCTGCGAGCGGGTCGGCGCGGACGTCAAGCAGGTCGCCGAGGGCATGGGCCTTGATCCGCGGATCGGGCGGTCATTCCTGCACGCCGGTATCGGGTTCGGCGGGTTCTGCCTTCCCAAGGATCTGGAAGCGTTCTATTACATCTCGCACCGCGTCGGATACGATTTCGACCTCCTGCGCGTGGTCAAGGAGGTCAACGAGCAGCAACGCGCTCAATTTGTAAAAAAGATTGAAGAGGCGGTCTGGATTTTAAAGGGGAAAACGATCGCCGTTCTCGGAGTCGCTTTCAAGCCCCATACCGACGATGTCCGTTTCGCTCCCGCGATCGATATTATTGAACGTCTGCAGTCGCTGGGCGCGAAGATCAGATTGTTCGATCCGATCGCGATGACTAAAGCGGAACCGCTCCTGAAGAATGTGACATTCTGCCGGAATGCCTATGAAGCCGCGGCCGGCTCGGATTGCCTCGCGCTGGTCACGGAATGGCCGGAATTTAAAACGTTAAATCTTTCGCGCATCAAACGGGCGATGTCGCACCCCATCCTGGTGGACGGACGGAATCTGTATGACGGCGAAAAACTAAGGTCGCTGGGCTTTGAATACCACGGCATGGGGAGGTACGCCTGATGCGCATCCTGATCACCGGCGGCGCCGGATTCATCGGCAGCCATCTCTGCGATCATTTCTTATCCAAGGGCCACTCCGTGATTGCCATGGACAACCTCCTGACCGGAGACCTGAGGAACATCGGGCATCTTTTCGGTCACGACCGGTTTCAATTCATCAAACAGGATGTCACGAACTTTATCCACGTCCCCGGGAAACTCGATGCGGTCCTGCACTTCGCCAGTCCTGCCTCGCCGGTCGACTACATGGAATTTCCCATTCCGACGCTGAAAGTCGGCGCCCTGGGAACTCATAAAGCCCTGGGCCTCGCCAAAGAGAAGAACGCCACTTTCCTGCTGGCGTCGACGTCGGAGGTCTATGGAGACCCGCTCATCAATCCGCAACCCGAATCCTACTGGGGCAATGTGAATCCTGTCGGTCCGCGCGGCGTCTACGATGAAGCGAAGCGCTTCGCCGAAGCCATGACCATGGCCTACCGCCGCTATCACCGCATGCAGGTGCGGATCGTCCGGATTTTTAACACGTATGGCCCGAGGATGCGCATCAACGACGGCCGCGCCATTCCCAACTTCATCAGCCAGGCCTTGCGCGGGAAACCGATCACGATCTATGGCGATGGATCGCAGACGCGCAGCTTCTGTTATGTCAGCGACCTGGTGAACGGCCTCTACCGGCTCTTGCTGTCGAAAGTCAATGAACCCGTGAACATCGGGAACCCTCATGAGATGACACTCCTCGAGATGGCCCAAAAAGTACGCCAGCTGTCGCGCTGCAGGAGCCGCCTGGTCTACCGACCGCTCCCGCAGGACGATCCCAAAGTGCGCCGGCCCGATATCCGCATCGCGCGCGCGAAATTGCATTGGGAACCCCGGGTTCCTTTCGACCAGGGTCTGCGCCAGACCATCGCGTATTTCCGCAAAGTGATGAAGCCCTCATGACCCTTCCAGCCGCGTCCCGCCAGGTGCCGATCACCGACCTTGGACTTGAATACGAGACCATCCGGCAGGAATTGGACCCGCTTCTTCAGAAAATATTGCGATCGGGGTCGTATGTCCTCGGGCAGGAAGTCGCTGAATTTGAAAAAGAACTGGCCGCCTATCTGGGGGTCCCTCATGCGGCGGGGATCAACAGCGGCACGGACGCGATCCTTCTGGCTCTGAGGGCCTTGAACATCGGCCCGGGAGATGACGTGATCGTGCCGGCCATGTCCTTTTTTGCCACCGTCGAGCCGATCATCCATCTTGGAGCCAGACCGGTTTTCGTCGACATTGATCCGGTCTCGTACGCGATCGACGCGGCCGCCGCCGCCGCGCGCATCACGTCCCGGACGAAAGCGATCATCGTGGTCCACCTGTACGGCCTTCCCGCGGACATGAAAACATTATCCGAGCTGGCGGCCGGACATAAGCTGCCGCTCGTGGAAGACATGGCCCAGGCGATCGGGAGCTCCTTTGGTTCCAAAAAGATCGGCAGCTGGGGGACTATCGCCTGCCTGAGCTTCTATCCCACGAAGAACCTCGGTGCCTGCGGCGACGCGGGAGCCGTTCTGACGTCCTCGGACACCCTGCATGAACGGGTGAAAAGCCTCAGGAACCACGGCGCCGTCATCAAGTATCACCACGAGGAGGTGGCCTACAACTCTAGGCTGGACGAGATTCAAGCCGCCATCCTCAGGCTCAAACTTCGTCATCTCGACACCTGGAATGAAAAACGGCGGGCACTGGCCCGAGAGTATCAATCCGGCTTGAACGGATTGCCGATCACGCTGCCAAGCGAAATTCCCGGACGAGATCATGTTTTTCATCTCTATTCCATCCTGTCCGACCGTCGCGATGCGCTGAAGATTTTCCTCCAGGAACACGGGATCTCCACGGGCCTGCATTATCCTGTGCCGCTTCATCTCCTGCCGGCGCTCAAATCTCTTGGACATCAAGAAAAGGATTTTCCGCAAAGCGAGCGTCTGGCCAAACAGACGCTCAGCCTGCCGCTTTATCCCTTCATGACCTCTGACGATGTCGCCTATGTGAGCCAGGTCGTCCGGACTTTCTTCCAAACGCATGCCTGAACTCTCATCTGCCGGTTCTCCGGGCGATGAGATTGAACTGTCCATTGTCATGCCGTGCTTGAATGAAGCGGAGACACTCGAAACCTGCATACGCAAGGCGCGCGCGGCGATTGATGAGCACCATATTGCCGGGGAAGTGGTTATCGCGGACAACGGCAGCACCGACGGATCCCAGGCAATAGCGCATCGGCTTGGCGCCCGCGTCGTGGTCGTGAGTGACCCGGGGTATGGAAGCGCGCTCATGGGCGGAATCAAGGCCGCGCGCGGTCGATACATCATCATGGCCGATGCGGATGACAGCTATGATTTCACGAACATCATGCCTTTTGTCGACAAGCTGCGCGCGGGCCATGATTTCGTGATGGGGAACCGCTTCAGAGGCGGAATCAAGCCGGGCGCCATGCGCCCTCTGCACCGGTACTTTGGAACGCCGATCTTGACCGGCATCGGGCGATTATTCTTTCACAGCCCGTGCGGGGATTTTCACTGCGGGATGCGCGGCTTTACGCGGAGCGCCTTCCAGGCGATGGACCTGCGGACTTCGGGAATGGAATTCGCCAGTGAAATGATCGTGAAGGCGACTCTCCTGCGCATGCGCATCGCGGAAGTGCCGACCACTCTTTCTCCTGACGGTCGAAGCCATCCGCCGCACCTGCGAAGCTGGCGGGACGGCTGGCGCCACCTGCGATTTCTCCTGCTCTACAGTCCGAAATGGCTCTTTTATTATCCCGGACTTTTCCTGCTCTCCACCGGTTTCTTGACCCTGACGCGGCTTTTGCCCCGTCCGATCATCCTGGGCCATGTCGCCCTGGGTATCCATACCATGCTTTATGCGGGCATGGCTATTTTAGTGGGTTTCCAGGCGGTCGCTTTCGCGACGTTCACGAAAATCTTTGCCATCAGCGAAGGACTGCTCCCCAGGGATCCGACGTTGGCGCGAATGCTGCGCGCGATCAATCTCGAAATCGGGCTCGCCGTAGGAAGTCTGCTGACCCTCGCCGGGCTGGCCGGGACACTGTATGCCTTAAGCCGTTGGGACGCGGGGTCCTTCGGCCTTCTGGACCCCGTGCGCACGATGAGGATCGTTATTCCCTCCGCTGTTTCCTTCACGCTGGGCGTGCAGGTTGTGCTCTCCAGTTTCTTCCTGAGCGTTCTCGGCCTGCGCCGCAGGCACACCATTGAACCGTCCGAGTAAAGACGGATGACGGATGAAACGGTCTTAGTCACTGGTGCCTCCGGTTTCGTCGGCCGGGCAACCTGCGCTTATCTTCTTCAAAAGAACTACCGCGTCCGCGCGCTCGTGCGAAAAACCAGCCGATGGACGATCCCGGATCATGCGAATCTCGAGGTCTCTGTCGGCGACATGAAGGACGCCGCAAGCCTGGAGCGTGCCACGGTTGGCGTGCGCTGGGTGGCGCACCTGGCGGCCGCCAAATCCGATGAGTCGCACAGCCGTTTGACGAATGTCGACGGGGCTAAGCATTTGGTCTCGGCCTGCCGGAAAAATGGCGTTGAGTTTATCATCAATATCAGCACCCAATCGACCAAAGTCCAGGGCAAGGGAATCTATGGCATGACCAAAGAAGCGGCAGACGAAGTATTTCATGCCTCCGGCGTCCCTGTGACCACCTTGCGATCCAGCCTGGTGTACGGGAATAGGGACGAAGGTCTTTTTTCCAGTCTGATTAAATTCTCCAGGCTCCCTCTGGTCCCTGTCATCGGGCCGGGGACTGCGCCGCACTGGCCGATACACGTGGAGGATCTGGCCCGCGCGATCGAAATGGCCTCCCGGAAGCCGGTCACGCGCGGTCAGATCTATGAGGTCGGGGGGCCGGAAAGCACCAGCCTGGACGAACTCATCAGGGAGTGTATCCAACGCCAGGGCCTTCGGCGGAGGATTGTTCATATTCCCATGAGGCTCGGACTGCTTGTCGCCCGCGTTCTTTCCGTTTTTCCGCATCCGCCTTTCACAAGGAGCAATGTGCTTGGCGGCAATGTGGCGGTGTCGATGGATGTCGAACGGTTTTTTCATGATTTTGATTTCACGCCTCGCCGCTTCAAACAAGGTCTCGATGATTTATTTCATTCGACGCCGCCAGATATGGCGTCTACCGACTCCACGCGCGAGGCCACGCTGCTTCTCTCTTATGTCATGTCCGATTCCGGGGTGTGCTGGAAACCGGCATCGGACGTTCAAGAAAGGTACGTGCAGGCCATCCAGGCGCAGGTCCCTGCGATGGCCCATCAATTAGACCCTTTCGTCTATCGCCATCCCGTATTGCTTGGAGGATTGGACGCCGTTTCGCGTCTGTTTTATCCGCATTCCATGCTGCAGCAGAAGTTGATCGTGGCCGCCGCCCTGACGGAATACCATCCGGCTTCCGCTTCCTGGCTTCTGCCGCAAGATCGATCGCTGACCTCACTCCTGCGCGAATTTGCACGCCTGGCTCTGCGGCTCGCGTGCAAAGAAACTACCGGCCTGCTGATTCTTTTATTTCCGCGGTTTGTGCATCGCAATGTCCGACCTCTTTGACGTCATCGTCATAGGCAGCGGACCTGCCGGTGTTCACGCCAGTGTTCCCTTGGTCGACGCCGGGCTTCGCGTGGCCATGGTGGATGGGGGGAACGAGCCCTCTCCCGCTTTGGAACAGACACCGGCACTGCCGTACGAAAAGATTCGCGAGACCTGCAACGACCAGTATCGCTGGTTCCTGGGAGATGATTTTTCGGGAATTCCGCTTGATGAGATGAGTCTCGGGCGCCGTGGAAGCATTGTCAGCGGACAGCGCCGCTTCGTCACAGACAAAACGGATGAGTATTTTCCCGTTCAACTGCTGGGCGCCCAGGTCATCCAAACGCTGGCCAAAGGCGGGCTCGCGGCCGCCTGGGGCGGGGTCTGTGCCTATTTTTCACCCTCCGAACTGGAAGCCCTGGGCATTCCCGC
>Ga0182027_10001503_pt1 | contig 38841 bp, 33 predicted proteins | sample 712E1DmetaG_FD_121300 | JGI IMG/M metagenome (GOLD analysis project Ga0182027, IMG submission 121300) | Permafrost microbial communities from Stordalen Mire, Sweden - 712E1D metaG (Illumina Assembly) | ecosystem: Environmental > Terrestrial > Soil > Wetlands > Permafrost | place: Sweden...
ATGTCAACATGCATTTTGATACCATTAAACTGAGAATTTACCGATGACAGGTGTCTGTGTAAAATTTTATCCAGTATATTTTGCTTTCCATAGGCAGCAATAATTATCTTTGAAGATATATTAAAGCTTAGATTATCCGGAGATTTAAGAAGTATGGTATAACCAGTATTAGTCACAGATATATCTTTTACTTCTGCCGGTTGGAATACTTTAACTCCTTCATCCCGGGCTTTTAGCAAAAGGAACTTATCAAGCTTAGACCTTTTGAGTGCAAACGCACGGAAAGAAAACTCAGAAGCAATTTCTTTCCCATTCGATCCTATGAATCTAAAAGATGTGATAGGATTCGGATTAAGTTTAAGGAAATCTTCGAATAAAGAATTATCTTCAAGAAACTCAGTAACTTCTCTGGAAATAAACTCACCGCAAAGGACTTCACGCGGGAATACTTTCTTTTCAATCAACGCAACAGAGAAACCTTTTTTACTGAGGAGCATAGCCGACGATGAACCTGCCGGGCCTCCTCCGATGACAATAATATCAAATATATTTTTATTCATTTATAAATAACAATCATCCATCTGAAAGCCCAGTTCTTTCTGATAATATACTTACCGGGAGCAACTTTATCAAGAATCATAATAAGGTCGCTTTTAATAAATCCTCTTTTGACAGATAAGGGGCCATCATTTTTAACCATTTCACTTTTTGAGAATAATGATGTTAGAATGGATATTCCCAGCCATGCAAATATAGAACGGCGCAGATCATTTATTACAATACCTTTGCCGCATAATCTCATGAGTCCAGAAAGCAACTTAATTATTTCTTCTTCAGGGAAATGATGGAAAAACAATGAAGCGTGAATAATATCGAAATAATTATTAAACGGAAGATACCTAACATCACCGCATACTGTTTTAATTTCCGGTGATTTGGCTGAAGTAAAAAAACAAGCCCTGGGATTTATATCAAGACTGAAAATATCGAGATGGTTACTGACGGTTTTTAATCCAAGGAGAATATCAGAAGCACCTGCCCCTATATCAAGAATAGAGGTTATGTTCAAATCGCGGTTTAGTAATTTTATACCTTTGCGGGAGACTGAATTTCCTCCTAAGAATTTATTTATTACTTTTAGTTCTTTTAAGGCAGAATCAATTCTATCGTCTTTAATTGAAAAATCATCCATTATCTCCGGGATATAACTTCTGAAAAAGAACATTATGTCCCTTTCAGTAAAACAACTTCCATAGTAAGGCCCGGGCCAAAAGCAACAGCACAACATAGATCATCTTTTTCAATAACAGTAGTATTCAATATTTCTTTCAAAACAAACAAGATTGAAGCTGAAGACATATTGCCATAATTTTTAAGTACTGATCTTGAGGGGACCATCATAACATCGGGAAGTTCCAGTCCTTTTTGAATTGAATCAAGAATTGCTCTGCCTCCCGGATGAAGAGCCCAATGATTTATATCTTCTTTTTTTACACCGAATCCGGCAAGAATTGATTTCAGTCTGGGCATAGCATATTCCAGAATTAATTTAGGAAGATCAGAAGAAAGGATCATTTCAAAGCCGAAATTCCCGATCTCCCAGCCCATGGAACCGGACGAACCATCGAACAAGTAGGATGCAGTATTTATTATCTTTAATCCTTTTTTATCAGGAGAATTCGAAAAAAGAGCAGCAGCGGCACCATCAGCAAAAATCAGGTTAGCCATAATGTTATCTTTTGTGGGTTCAGTCTGAAGATGAATACTACAGATTTCCGTTGTCACAAGGAGGATATTTTTACCAGGAGATAAAGTTGAAAGAGCTTCAAGTGCAGAATTAAACCCAATTAAAGCGGCAGCGCATCCCATGAAACCGATATGGGTTCTTTTAACATTGTGCGGGATATTAAACCTTTCGATCAGATAATAATCATAATTAGGTGCATAAAATCCTGTACAGGATATAGTTATAAGACGTTCTATAGATTCCGGATTTATTTTATTGATATTCAATAATTCATCAGTTGCTGCGAAAGTTAGTTTTTTAGACCATGTTTCGTATTCTTTCATTCTGGTTTTCGTATCCGGTTTGATATAATTCTCATTATCAGAATAAAATTTTGAGGATGGATTCTCTTCGGCATCAGGGATGACAAAATAACGTGAATCAATTCCGGAATAATTCGAGGCTATATCTATAAGCCGGCCAACGGCATCAGTTCCCACCATTCTTTTTTTTAATTCTTCAGCGGCTTTCTTTTGAAAAACCTTGTAAGGCGGAGAAGCAGTTGAAATATTTATGAGCATAATATTTTCCAATGTTAGTAGAGAAAGTAAACTATTGACAAAAAATAGGAAATTAGTTTCAACATTTCTATTTTAATTATCTATGTTAATACTGTATACGTAAATATGAGAATATTTTTACAATACATTGTGCCGGCCATCTTACTGTTAATTCCTATAAGGCAGTTCAAGGGAGAATATTTTTATTATTTTCTCTTTACGGGTCTGGACGATGGAATAACGACATTTATATTAAGAGATTTTTTAAATACCAATTCTAATTCATTTTATATTTCATTTGGCCTTTTAACACTATTCTTTCTGTTAAACAAAGAAATATTTAAAAAATATATATTGTTTTTCGGGGCAATATTTATTGTTACTTCAATAATTGACTGGAATGTGTTATTACCAGTATACAATATTTATCTTACCGGGTTAATTCATCTTTTAATTTTTCTTCTGTTACTCCAGAGACTAATAATTGGGTTAATCATAGACAGGAAATTTTACCTGTTTTTATTTCTGATCATATTTTGTGAACTGACCACAATAAGTAAATATATAACAATAATTTCCGGTATATCCGGATCATATACGTTTTTTTATACTACTACTATTTTTGAAACATTTATCGGCATTATCTTTTTAATATTCAGAGAAGATAATCCCCTTTTAATATTTAATTTAAATAATGATTTGTTAGTCGAATCTAAAAAGGAAATTAAATAGAAATGGTTTCATGGAGACTTAATAATACGAATGGATTTCTCCCTTGGCGGGAATGGGATAAAAGATTTCTTAATTTTTAGTAAATTATGTACAAATTGGATTTTTATTAGGAGAGTTATGGAAGAAGGAAGAAAGCCCCGAATTCTTATAACTGAAGATGATTTTGAGAATCAGAAATTTTTAGAACTATTCCTTAAAAGGACATTTGATGTGGAAATTTGTGATTCAGAAAGTAGTTTTCATGATTTGTTAAAAAATTCAAGGTTTGATATTATTTTAATGGATATATCCTTAAGGGGGAAGAAGAATGGGTTGGAGTTAACAAGTGAATTAAGGAAAATACCTGAGTTTAAGAAGATACCAGTTGTATGTTTAACTGCTCATGCGTTTAAAAAAGATAAAGAGAATGCAATGAATGCGGGAGTAGATGTATTTCTTACCAAGCCGGTAGAAAACAATATATTATTGAGTACACTTCTGGATCTGATAAACAGAAAAGAGAAAACCGGGGAGAACAAATAACAAAATTATAAGCCGGTTCTAAGGAACTTTGGTTCTTCAAGAGTGAGCATCAAAGAAATTCTGTGAGTATCATCGAGCCTGTCGTCAGAAGAAGCATTGAAACGGGCGAATGAATAATCGATGTTAAGTTTCGGAAGTTTAATTCCGGCACCTATCGTAAACTGTTTAACGTCATTATACCCAGCTCTAACCGCGAAAATATTCTTGAAGTTATATTCAAAACCTACGTGTGCATTAAAACTTATGGGTCCGATGTTAGCTTCGGAAGCAAACCGTTCATTATCAAACTTAACATCGAGATCAAGAGCAGGAGTAATAATTCCACCAAGAAAATTAACCTGATAAGAACCACCGACTTTAACTGTAGGAGTTATTAGTTCATTTAGTCCTGTACTCCAGGCGACGAGAGTAGTAGTAACATCCTGAATATTAACGCCGACATTTAATTTATCTATGACATTGTATAAAGCGCCAGCGTCAAAACCGATACCATAGGCAGAATATTCTGCAATGGAGCGGTAAATTATTTTAACATTGGCACCCCAGGAGAGGTTATCTGACTGCCGTTTAGCAAAGGTGAGGTAGAAAGCCCAGTCCTGATCGCTAAAAGTTGTAATTAAATCTGTATTTAATCTAAAGTTAGGATCAGTAGGATCGGTTATGTTACCGACCGCGGCATTACGGGTATCCGGGATACCATCAATACCAAGGCGCATGATACTGAGACCGAAACTCATATCCTTATCAAAAGGAATTGCGAAACCGGCATAATCATAATTAACAAGATTGCCATAGCGGGCATCATGCATAAGAGCGATTTCAGGATAATTTATTTGAGCCAGCCCAGCGGGATTGTAATATCCGGCAGTAACATCATTTGCAATAGCAACATAGGCGCCCCCCATACCGAGAGGTCTGCCGCCAACACCGATAGCTAAAAACTCGCCTGCATATTTACCAATTACTGTTTGAGCATTTACCTGAGGTAAAAAAATAATAACCGTTAAAATAACAGCAGTCAGTAGTTTTCTAAGCATGAAGTACTCGCTTTTGCATGTTTGTAAAAAAGGTTTAGAAAAAATTGATATTTTCAAATTGAAAGTCAAGTCTAAATTCCTTCAAAGTCAAATAAAAGTTATAAGAGAGGAATCATAATCCTGAACTTTTTTATACCCTAAAAGATTCAAAATAGTAGAGGCAATATTAGAGAGACCGGGGTTTTTAATATCGGCCATTTTATATTCGCCTTTAAAGTCCGGGTCATAAATTGCAAACGGAACGGGGTTTAAGGTATGGGAGGTTTTGGGAACCTTTTTGCCGCTCTTATCAATTGTGAACATTTCATCTGCATTTCCATGATCTGCAGTAATAAGGGCTATACCTTTCAGATCATCGATTACCTTCAAAAGTTTTCCCAGACATTCATCTACGGTTTCAACGGCGATTACAGCAGCATCAAAATTACCTGTGTGACCGACCATATCTCCGTTAGGATAATTTATTCTGCCAAACCTGTATTCGTCTGATCTTAACAATTTTTCAGTTGCATCAGTAATCTCAGCAGCTTTCATTTTAGGGGCCTGGTCAAATTGAATTCTGTCAGAGGGTATTTCGATATACTTTTCAAGAGAGGCATCGATATAACCGGAACGGTTACCATTCCAGAAATATGTAACATGCCCGAATTTCTGAGTTTCAGAAACGGCGAATGTTCTTACGTGTTCCGCACAAAGGTATTCACTTATAGTTCTGTCAATTTCAGGAGGAAAGACGAGGTAATTATGAGGGATGTGTGTATCGCCGTCATATTCCATGATTCCGGCATAAAGGATATCAGGGACTCTTTGTCTGTCGAATTTAGTAAAATCTTTTTCTTCGAAGGCGCGGGAGATTTCGATAGAACGATCGCCGCGGAAATTAAAACAAACGACACTATCGCCGTCATTTATTGTACCGACAGGTTTACCTTTATCATCAACAATAACAAAGGGAGCGAGGTACTGGTCGATCATTTTATCATCTTCGGCATAGAAAGTATTAACAGCTTCTTCAGCAGAATGGAAAGGTCTGCCAATTCCGAGGACGTGAGTTTCCCAACCGAGTTTTACGATATTCCAGTCTGCCTCATAGCGGTCCATAGTAACATTCATTCTTCCGCCGCCGGAAGCAATTTTATAATCAAAATTGTTATCATTGGAAATCTTAGCAAGAAGATCGTCGAGAGGTTTTATATAATAAAGAGCAGATTTACCAGGGACATCTCTACCGTCAAGGAGGATGTGGACTCTAACTCTTGCTACTTTTTCTTTAGCGCATTCATTTATTAAAGCAAATAAGTGTTTTATATGTGAATGGACATTACCATCGGACAATAAACCGAGGAAATGAACAGTGCCGCCTTTTAATCCTTTATCGACAACTTTGTGCCATGTTTCAGATTGAAAGATTTTGCCTGATTCGATGGATGCATTTACAAGTTTAGCTCCCTGGGCAAAAACACGACCTGCGCCTATAGCGTTATGGCCGACTTCAGAGTTTCCCATGTCATCTTCGGAGGGAAGACCAACAGCGGGGCCATGTGCGTTCAGCTGAGTATATAGGGGAGATTTTATCAATTTATCTAAAACGGGAGTTTTAGCCATAAATACAGCGTTTCCGTCATATTCCTTACCGATACCGACGCCATCCATGATAATTAATAAGAGGGGTCCTTTTCTACCGTGAAATCCGGTCAATTTTTCAAGTTTTAATTCCATTAACAACAATCCTGATAATTATTTAAAAGAAATGCGGGATAAAATTAAGGAAAAATTATTAAATAATGTTGCCTGGTACATAAATTATTGACCCGGGAGTAAAGGCCTGATAGATTGATCTGGAAATGGATGTATGGATGATGGTTTATTGAGAGAGTGGATGATCTATAAGATTTTGGGATTTTATGGTGAAGTGATTAAATTTGAGACATTCACGGTGGAGGATTTATGAAAAACTGGTGGGTTCTTCTATTTTTGTTATTTTCTATACCGGCAGCGGGTCAGAGTGATTTGGAAAGTGGTATTGATTCCGCACTTCAGAATGCCAAAAAAGGGGTGTACTGGGCTTTGAATAACATTCCTGAAAAGAAGAGCAAACTTGATAATGACCTGATTTTGGAAAACAAACTATGCTCATCTGTTAAACTCAGTAAGGAAATTAATGGTCTTAAGATTGAATCGACCGGATATTATAATAGTTACACAGTAACTATAAAGTTTTTCAGGTCAGATGACAATCTGATAAAGGATGGTTATATTAAACCTAAAGAAACAAAGGAAGTTTTGGAAGAAGGAAATTAAAAAGACATGATGAAAAAATATTTTATTCTTTGTATTATAATTTTATTAGCATGGAATATATTCCCGGCAAATGGTTCCCGCAGCAAAAAAGAGAGAAGAAATTTAAAGTATTCAGTACTTGCAGACTCCGGTTTTAATGTCGGGCACATTGGTGCAACATTGAGCGAGTATGGGAATGTACAGATTTTTGACCAGAATGGAACTTTAAACATATGGCAGTTTACGCCGCTAATTGCCACATGCGATACATGTGTATATAATTATTGGTTAGATGCCGGGACTTCAGACTCAACCAGATTTATACAAGACAGTTCTTTTGCTGCAGATACGGCATTATACGGGGCTTTTGATAATTCTTATTCCAATCCTCCACATCCTCCTAATGTTCTTGTTAAAACAACAGTTTACGGCTGGGGGGGAAGCAATTATGTGTTAGTAAAGTACACGGTGATAAACAGGGATTCCTTATTTATGAATGCGATGGTTGGAACAGAGACGATATCACAGAATAATGAATTTATTGGAAATGATACAGTTCAGTATATAGACACTTCAAATTTCTTTGATGTATATAACCGAACACATGTGGGTATTGAACTTTTATCAGGAAACTTAAGCTCGTTAGGTTCATTTAATTATTTGGACGGATATCAAAAGGATTCTTTATATTATGTTTGGTTGAATCATAATACCTTTGACAGTTTGTTTGTTGCAGACACAATGGGATCAGTAACGATAACATCTCAGGCACCCCAGGGAATTAAACCCGGTGATTCAATTACTTTTTACTATGGTATATCGATCGGGAGCAGCCTGGCAGATTTATATGCGGGATTAGATACATTAAAAATGCGTTATAACGGGACATACACCGGTATAAAACAAAATAATTATTTTACTCCTGTGAGTTATAAATTGTACCAGAATTATCCGAACCCATTTAATCCTTCAACCACAATTTCATTTAATGTAATTAAGCAGGATCATGTGAGTCTTAGGGTTTATAATATATTGGGAGAAGTAGTTGCAACTTTGGTAAATGAAGTTAAAAGTCCGGGAAATTATTCTGTACGGTTTGATGCACGTGGCCTATCAAGCGGAATATATTTTTATGAGTTTAATTCGGGCAATTTCAGAGATGTAAAGAAGATGATAATATTGAAATAAGCGACGAATACCGGTGTTCAATTGTCAACCGGAAGGACAAATTATTGTATAGAATTTTTACTTTTTATAAAGGGAAACATGAAAACATTTCTATTTTTACTAATATTAGTAACCTCGTTTTGCTATGCCCAACAGGATGAAAGCTGGAAGTTATACGACGATTCCCAGGTTTCGAGAATTGATATAACAGTTGATACGGCAAGTTTAAACTGGATTTACAACCATGTTGAAAGTGACAGTGACTTTTATGCGGTTATCCATTTCAAGAACAGCTGGATAGATGAGACAGTAGATTCAATCGGGTTCCGAATAAGGGGTAACACGTCAAGGGACGCAAAGAAAAAATCGTTTAAGATTTCATTTAATACCTTTAATCATGATAAAGAGTTTTATAGTGTTGATGCCCTGAACCTTAATGGTGAGCATAATGACCCATCAATAATCAGGAGCAAGCTTTGTTTTGATCATTTTAAATCAATAGGATTGCCAGCAAGCAGGGCAACGCATATAGAGGTTTACATAAACAACCGATATTACGGCTTGTATATTAGTGTAGAACATGTGGACAAGAAATTTCTTAAAAAGAATTTTCCATCTGCCGGGGGGAATTTATGGAAATGTCTTTATCCCGCAGATTTGCAGTATTTAGGAAATAATCCTCAGACGTATATTGATCTTAGCTCGAGCAGCAGAAAAGTATATGAACTTACGACCAATGAAGATCAGAATGATTTTACCGGGTTCGTCCGGTTTATTTCTATATTGAATAATACGCCGATAAATCAACTGGCGGATTCACTGGAACAGGTTCTTGATGTACCGGGTGTATTAAAATATTTTGCAACAAACATTTTGACAGGAAGCTGGGATGATTACTGGTCGTTAATGAATAATTATTATCTCTATTCCCTACCGGGAAATGGTATTTTTCATATTATTCCATATGATTATGATAATACTTTTGGGGTTGACTGGTCGGGGAATAACTGGACAACAGCTAATCCATATAATTTCCCGAAAGTTGCAAGCGGGGCCAGGCCATTGGCAGAGCGGCTTTTATCTGTCCCTCAATACAGAAACCTATTCACACATATACTGGAATATTACCGGGCGAAAGGATTTCTATTAAGCAACTGGGAAAGCAAGATTGATTCCATCCATCAAATGATAACTCCTTTTGCCATTCCGGATACTTTCCGGACAAAGGATTACGGTTTTACGGTAAGTGATTTTAATAATTCTTACAGCGCCACGGGATATTCGAATCAACAAGTTAAATATGGACTGAAACAATATGTCAATCTCCGGAATAGTTCATTACCGGGCCAACTGTCATATCAGACAGCAAATCCCTTTGCATATAAGATCGATTTCGAACCCGCGAACCCTGGTCCGGGAGATTCAGTTAGAGTATATGTCTCAGCTTTCAGTGCAACTGGATTGAAAAACGTGTCAATTTATTTTACTAAATCAGGAACAACCACTCCGCAAATTATCCCGATGATATATTCTCCAATCACTGCATCGAAAAAGGTTGAAGATGCGGACAGATATGTGGGAATAATTTCGCCGCTTGGTAGTAATGGTTCGGGTTACTTTTCAATATATTTACAAGATTCAGTTAACTATACCCAGACTTATCCGAGAAGCGGCCCTATTAATATTTCCGCACCAGGTTCATCATTATACCAAGTTGTTATTAATGAATTCATGGCTGATAATAAAAAGACAATTGCAGATGCCAATGGAGAGTATGATGACTGGCTAGAGCTTTATAATTCGTCGACCACTAAGGTTCTTTTGACCGGGAAATATTTGACGGATAATCCATCGCAACTAAGTAAGTGGAGATTTACGCAGGACTCTTTGTATATAAATCCGGAAAAATATATTCTTATCTGGTGCGATGATCAGGAATCACAGCCGGGAATTCATACAAATTTTAAGTTAAGTAAATCGGGAGAATACATAGCACTCGTAGATACAAACGGGAAATCAGTTATTGATTCAATTACATTTTATGCCCAGCAGACAGATATATCTTATGGTAGATCACCTGATGGATCAACAAATTGGGAATTTATGACTCCGACGCCCGGTTACAGCAATCTTATATCGAGCATACGTGATGAAAATAATCCTGCAGAATATATGCTGATTCAAAATTATCCCAATCCTTTCAATCCTTCAACAAGGATCTCGTTTAGTGTTGCAAAGCAGGGACATGTAAGTTTGAAGATTTATAATATACTTGGAGAAATTGTAACGACGTTGGTTAATGAAGTAAGGGGACCGGGCAATTATTCAGTGTCATTTGATGCGCATAGACTTTCAAGCGGGATATATTTTTATGAACTTAATACGGGGAACTTCAGAGATATCAAGAAAATGGTAATTCTGAAATAACTATCTGAACTGAGTACTTTTTTTCAAACCTCTGGAGTTTGCTGCAACACCGGAGGTTTTTTTATGGTTAGTAGTGAACAATTAAAATGACCCACGAGTTCAATACCTTTCCCCAAGGTATAACTTATTATTTATCCAGTTCAAAGTGCTTTACAATTGTTAAAATTGAATTATAATACTATTTATTTAAAAGGAATGTTAAGGGTCAAGATTTAAAGGTGTTACAGAGCTGTTACAAAGCTGTTACTGAGCTGTTACTGAGCTGTTTAAAAGGTGAGTAAAAGATGACATTGAGTTTAGTAAGTCTTGAGAAACAGGGCACAATTTAAGGATGGGTGTATTGGGAGGATAAATCGCGTTTAATTCAAAATTTCGCGGTTTTGGGAAAACCGGAGTTAACAGGGATTTAACAGGATGATATTCGCGGCGGAAGAAATATAAAAAAGAGATGTTATTGATGAAAAATAACGGAAATTTTGAAGCAGTAAGAACGCCAATAGCGCTCTGAGGTTAAATATGGGGTTTTAATTAATTATTGTTGATTGTAATCTGGATTAGTTCATCTTTACCGATTAAATCTTTCAGAGTAAGTTTAGAAAGGACACCATCGAGAAGGTTTTGGATAGTGGTCCATAGGGAACGGACAGAGCAGTCGATTGAATTGGTACAAATATTTTCAACACCAGCATGGAGGGAACAGAAGCTATCCTCATATAATTTACCTCCAAGCGCCGAAAGGACATCACCGATAATGATATCCTTTGGCGCATGAGCTAATTTATATCCGCCAGTCTGACCGCGCGCGCTTTCAATGAATCCTCCCATTCGAAGTATCCTGAGAATCTTTCCAACATTTGAGGGGGTGAGACCTTCAAGCTGACTTATCTCGGGAATAGTTAAGCCGTTAGAAGTAGTAGCTTTTGCTATTCTGAGAAGGCATCTTATTCCGTATTCTTCCTGTGCACTAAATTTCATTTTTAATTTATCTTATTTACCTGATTGAAACATCGGAATTTTTGAGCCGCATTGTTTGGCATACATTATTTTTGCGAAATCTTCAGCAGGAACTGATGGGCCTTGATTTGTGCAGGAATCATTAAATATTTCCTTTAGTTGATTCGCAATATAATTAGCAGAATTACCTTCAATATCCATTCTTTGCATAAAATAGACTAACTCTCCATTCCTGAATAATGCGACACACGGAGATGAAGGAGGGAAACCCTTTATATAATAGCGTAGTCGGTCAACAGCTTCCCTTTCCTGTCCCGCGAAAACTGTGTACAATCTATCCGGGATTTTATCATTCTGCAATGCCAGAGAAACCCCGGGGCGTGCACTACCGGCAGCGCAGCCACAGACAGAGTTTATCATAACGAGGGATATTTTATCATCTTTGATGAGTAGTGCATCATCAACTTCCTGCGCAGTGAGTAATTCTTTAAATCCAACTGCTAACAGTTCATCTCTCATCGGCTGAACAGCGTCCTGATCGTACATTGGAGGACGCGAAATAACGTTTAACATTTTAGCTCCATATTTATTATTATCAAATCAACTTATAGAATCACATCGATTCTTTTGTATAAAAACAACTCCCTTTGTCCACTTTTATTAAGGGGAAATAATTTAGCTCATGGATTGCTGCCTTCCTTCCAGAGCGGGCAGGCCCTCCTACGGCGGGCGGGCGCGACACATGAGATTCTTCGCTTCGCTCAGAATGACAAGGAGGAGATTCTTTCCCGATTCATCGGGACTCCACTCCTTCAGAATAACAAAATATTCAAGGGATCCCCGCTTTCGCGGGGATGACAATCAAACTTCATTGTTACAACATGCCGAGTTCGAGTTTGGCGACTTCAGACATCATATCTTTATCCCAGGGCGGGCTCCAGACCAATTCAATTTTAACAGAGTTTACACCGGGGATACTTTTAATTTTATATTCTACTTCAGGAGGAAGCGAACCTGCGACCGGGCACGCCGGAGAGGTGAGAGTCATTTTAATTATAACATTCGCTTCGTCATCAATTTTAATTTCATATATCAGCCCCAGTTCAAAAATATCCACAGGAATTTCAGGGTCATAGCAATTTTTTAATCCTGCAATAATCTGTTCTTCAAGAGCCTGTTTATCAATTTTCCCTATTGTTGTCTGCATATATCATTCCGTGGAAATAACTTTCTCTTCTTTACTTAAAGCCGACTGCATTGTATGCCAGGCAAGACTCGCACATTTGACCCTAGCCGGAAATTCCTTTACACCTGCAAAAACAGCAAGTTTACCCAGATCCTCAATTGACGGATTATCACCAAGTTTACCGGTGATCAGGTCATGGAATTTATTAAACAATTCTTCAGCTTCAGCTTTACTTTTACCTTTAAGCATGGAAGTCATAAGAGAAGCAGAAGCTTTTGAAATAGCGCAACCAGAGCCCTGAAAGGAAATGTCTTTAACAATATCATTCTCTAGTTTAATAAAGACATCAATCCTGTCGCCGCACAAAGGGTTATATCCTTCGGCCTCATAATTTGCATTCTCCAGTTTTCTAAAATTCCTGGGACTCTTGTTATGGTCTAATATTACCTGCTGGTAAAGTTCTCTTAATTCTGAATCCATTTATTTAAAGACCTCAATTACTTTTTTAATTCCTGCCACAAGAATATCAACTTCCTGTTTTGTGTTATAAAGAGCGAACGAAGCTCTTGAAGTTGCCGGGATACTGAATCTATCCATTAAAGGCTGCGTACAATGATGTCCTGTTCTGATTGCAATACCTTCAAAATCAAGAAAAGTTCCAACATCATGGGGATGCACATTATCAAGGACAAAAGAGATAAGGCTGCATTTATTATCTGACTGTCCGATTATTCTTAATCCGTTTATATGCGAAATCTCTTCAGTTGCATATTCAAGAATTTCATGCTCATGGGCGGCAATATTCTTAATGCCGATTGAATTCACATAATCAATTGCAGAACCAAAACCGATAGAACCTGCAATGTTAGGAGTCCCGGCTTCAAACTTATAAGGCAATGCATTAAAGGTAGTTTCTTCGAATGTAACTTTGGAGATCATGTCTCCCCCGCCCTGGTAAGGAGGCATGGAATCAAGAATCTCTTTTTTCCCGTATAAGACACCAATTCCTGTAGGCCCATAAAGTTTATGACCGGAGAAAGCAAGGAATTCACAGTCAAGTTTCTGAACATCAACAGGAAGATGATTAACTGCCTGGGCAGCATCTAATAATACAGGTATTTTTCTTTCATGAGCGAGAGAAATGATAGTTTCGACATCATTTATTGTCCCGAGTGAATTTGAGACATAAACTACCGAGACAATTTTAGTTCTTGGGGAAAGGAGTTTTTTATATTCGTCGAGAATCAGATCTCCTTTATCCGTTATAGGGATGACCTTAATAATTGCTTTTTTCTCTTTAGCAATAAGCTGCCACGGAACAATATTGGAATGATGTTCCATAGCGGAAATAATTATCTCGTCTCCTTCATTCAAAACAGATCTTCCATAGGTTTGGGCAACAAGATTTATAGATTCAGTTGTTCCTCTTGTAAAAATAATTTCCTTTTCACTTGAGGCGTTTATAAACTTTTGAATTTTAACGCGAGAATCTTCATAAACTTTAGTAGCGGTTTCGCTGAGGTAATGCACACCCCTGTGAACATTCGAGTTAAGATGTGTATAGTAATTAACATCAGAATTTATAACACTCTGCGGCTTTTGAGTAGTAGCGGCGTTATCAAGATAACAGAGAAGTTTACCATGAACTAATGTTTTCAGAATAGGAAAATCCTTCCTGATTTCATCAACATCGTAAATGTTTTTATTTAATATTTCGGTTTTCATTTTTTCTGCTGAACTTTTCAGTTAATATATTTTCAATATGGTCTCTTATTTCGTTTATTTTAATTCTCCGGACAACATCACTTGCGAATGCATGAATTAAAATGTCCCGGCTTGCTTTTTCGCCGATGCCTCTTGATTTGAGATAAAAGAGAGCTTCGTTATCAAGCTGACCGATAGTGGCGCCGTGGGAACATTTAACATCATCGGCAAATATTTCAAGCTGTGGTTTGGTATTAACAAGCGCTTCATTGGACAATATAATATTATTGTTTTCCTGGAATGCATTAGTTTTCTGGGCATCCCTTCTCACAATCACTTTCCCGTTAAAAACGCCTCTTGAATTATCATCAAGAATACCTTTATACAATTCGTGGCTATTACAAAGTGGTGAGGCGTGATCAATCAGAGTATGTGCATCAAACAACTGGTTGCCGTCAGTCATAAATAATCCGTTTAGCTCTGATTCTCCACCTGTTCCGATAAACCGGGTGGTGAAATCATTACGGGAAATATCCCCACCGAAGGAAACCATATTTGAAGTAAAATTACTGTTAGTCTGTTGTACAGTTTCCATGCGTGAAATGTGGAACGAAGATTTACTTTCTTCCTGGAATTTTGTGTGTCTAACCACTGCATTCTCGCCGATAGAAATTTCAGTGACTGTATTTGTGAAATAAACAGATTCATCCAATCCGGCATAATGTTCAATGATAGATATCTGTGAATTCTTATCAATTATGAAAAGATTCCGCGGATGCATTAAAATCTTTTGCTCTTTAGAGGAAGTAAGAAAAAGAATATGAAGCGGTCCTTCGATAATTACATTTTCCGGTACATGCACAAAAGCGCCGTCCTTTATAAATGCAGTGCTTAAAGCGGTGAATATCTGGTTTGAAGAATCGGCATATTTTGCAAAGTGCTTAGTGATCTGAGGGTTGTTTTCTTTAAGTGCAGAAGAAATATTCTTAACAGTTATTTTACCCTTTAGGGATGACAATTCAGATAATTTATCAGAATAGTTTCCATTGACAAAAACCATAATAGGAGATTTCATTCCACTGAAACGGAATCTATTCACTTCATCTTTACTAACGGAAGGTGATTTATCGGCAAGTGTAAATTTGTTCTGAAGCAGCGGAGTAATATTAGTGAACCTCCACTCTTCATTCTTTTTGGTGGGGAAACTAAGCGTTGAAAAATCCTCTATAGCTTTCTTCCTAAGGAGATGAACAGGCAATTTACTTTCGCCATTGAGGTTCTTTTCAAACTCATCAAACAGTGAGACATACCATTTATTTGTTTCGTTTAATTCTGTCATACGAGAACACCAGAATTATCTTTAATAAAATCATAACCCTTTTCTTCAAGCTCGAGGGCAAGTTCTTTTCCGCCGGATTTAACAATTTTACCTTTATACAATACATGCACAAAGTCAGGGATTATATAATTCAGTAATCTTTGATAATGGGTAACCAGAATGACAGATTTATCAGGGGATTTAAGTTGATTAACACCATTTGCAACAACCCTGAGAGCATCAATATCAAGACCTGAATCTGTTTCATCCAAAATGGCAAGTGTAGGTTCAAGTACAGCCATCTGGAATATTTCATTTCTTTTCTTTTCACCGCCAGAATAACCCTCATTAACTGACCTGCTGAGGAGAGCCTGTTCAAGTTCAACTAATTTCATTTTTGATTTAATCATCTGGAGGAACTCAATAGCGTCATATTCTTCCTCGCCGCGGTATTTTCTGATTTCATTAACGGCGGTCTTTAGCATATTAGTGTTGCTGACGCCAGGAATTTCTACGGGGTACTGGAATGCAAGGAATATTCCTTCTCTGGCGCGGTCTTCCGGGGAGAGTTCAAGAAGGTTTTTCCCTTTGAAAATTACTTCTCCTTGTGTCACTTCATATTCTTCCCTGCCTGCGAGGACCTGGGCAAGTGTACTTTTACCGGAGCCGTTGGGTCCCATGATGGCATGAATTTCACCTTCGTTTATAGAGAGATTTATTCCTTTTAAAATTTCTTTACCTGCGACATTTGCGTGGAGGTTTTTTATTTCGAGTAACATATTATTGTTATATCCTTTAATTTTTAATTTCAATTACTATCAATGAGCACAGGTTCTTCGCTGCGTTCATATTGCCAAGGAGGAGATTCTTCAGTCGCTTCGCTCCTTCAGAATGACAAATGAGATCAGCTCAGAATGACAAACATAGGCTATCCGACACTGCCTTCGAGGCTTATGCTTAAAAGTTTCTGAGCTTCTACAGCGAACTCCATAGGCAGTTCTTTAAATACTTCTTTGCAATAACCGTTAACAATAAGATTTATAGCATCTTCAGTTTTGATGCCTCTCTGATTAAGGTAAAAAAGCTGATCTTCGCCAATCTTGGAAGTAGTAGCTTCGTGCTCGACCTGAGCCGTAGGATTATTTATTTCAAGATAAGGGAATGTATGGGCTCCGCATTTATTCCCGATTAAAAGAGAGTCGCACTGTGAAAAGTTTCTTGCATTCTCTGCATTCTTATTTACCTTAACCTGACCACGGTAACTGTTATTACTTCTTCCGGCAGAAATACCTTTTGAAATAATAGTACTTCTTGTGTTTTTACCCATGTGGATCATTTTAGTGCCGGTATCAGCCTGCTGCATATTATTTGTGACAGCTACAGAATAAAATTCGCCGATGGAATTATCTCCCTGTAAAATGCAGCTTGGATATTTCCATGTGATAGCAGAACCGGTTTCCACCTGAGTCCATGATATTTTAGAATTTATTCCTTTGCAATGACCGCGCTTTGTGACGAAGTTATAAATACCACCCTTTCCATCTTTATCTCCGGCGTACCAGTTTTGAACAGTTGAATATTTAATCTGACCATTATCAAGAGCAATCAGTTCAACAACTGCAGCATGGAGTTGATTTTCATCTCTCATAGGAGCGGTGCAACCTTCAAGATAACTAACATAGGCGCCTTCATCAGCAATTAGTAAAGTGCGTTCAAATTGTCCAGTGTTAGCTGCATTTATTCTGAAATAAGTTGAAAGTTCCATAGGGCATCTTACGCCTTTGGGAATATAAGCGAAAGAACCATCGCTGAAGACGGCGGAATTAAGAGCAGCGAAATAATTATCTGTTGAAGGGACAACGGAACCAAGATATTTTTTTACCAGATCAGGATGGTTTTTAACAGCTTCAGAAAATGAGCAGAAAATAATTCCAAGTTCAGCAAGAGTTTCTTTAAAAGTAGTAGCAACCGATACAGAATCAAACACAGCATCAACAGCAACATTGCTCAATCTTTTCTGTTCATCTAAAGAAATGCCCAGTCGTTTGAACGTGTCAAGCATTTCAGGATCAACTTCATCAAGACTATTAAGTTTAGGTTTCTGTTTAGGGGCAGAGTAATAAATGATGTTCTGATAATCTATTTTATTATAATGAATATTGGCCCAGTGGGGTTCTTCCATAGTAAGCCAATGGCGGTATGCTTTTAAGCGCCATTCTGTAAGCCAATCGGGTTCTTCCTTAATTTTAGATAGTTTTATGATAACATCTTCATTTAAGCCTTTGGGAAATGAATCAGATTCAATGTCAGACACAAATCCGTATTTATATTCCTGGTTGGCAAAATCTTCTATAGTTTTAACTTCAGTATTGCTCATTATTACTCCAAAATCGATGCTTTTTCTTTATAATTGTAAAAAGCTTATCAAAGCTATGTAATCTATACAAAAAAGTCAAGATTGATATTAGGATATTTATGCCCAATTATCACAATATATTATATATACTATTTCTGAAGAGAAGAAGTGCACAATAAATTATATGTAAACTGATCAACCGGATCAAAAGCAACTGAATTAAAGGAAAACTTTTGCACTTGGCATACGTATTCAGTATTTTTTTTAACTTAAATTTGGAATAATGATTTTTAACCGGAGAGACTTTAAGATTAATGTATAACAACGATTCATATAAATCGCACGAAGAAAATATTGTAAAAATGGTTGGCAATACTGATTTTGAAGCATTCCGCAGGTCATATTTCAGTGAAGGGCTCACAACCTCCTGGTTAGTTCAATTGACAAATAAAAATCTTGATCCAATATTGGACTCTGATCCCGGTACTTCATGGCTGACAATTGGAGACGGCAGGTATGGCAGTGATGCATATTATCTGCTTCAAAAAGGATTTAAGGTGATGGCGACCGATATTTCAGACGCAGCACTTAAAATTGGAGCTGAAAAGGGTTTTATAAAAGACTATCATAAGGAAAATGCAGAGCATCTTTCATTTGCAGATAAAGCATTTGATTATTCTATTTGTAAGGAAGCCCTTCATCATTTCCCCAGGCCTTATGCGGCAATCTATGAAATGCTGAGGGTGAGCAGGAAAGGAATTGTTTTGATTGAACCTTGTGATATGTATGTGTTTTCGACTTCCAGACAGATATTTTTCAGACGGTTGATTGAGAAATTAAGTCATATTGGATTTTTCAGGAAAATCCTGGGTGATGTAAAGAGGCACACCTATGAAGATGCAGGGAATTATGTTTATAAAATTTCAAGAAGAGAGCTTGAAAAGGTGGCTCTAGGGCTTAACTTACAATACATCGCATTTAAAGATTTCAGTATTCCAACTGACAGTTCGGATAATGATAGTAATGGGCCAGAAGAGAGAGTCGGACCAAATGCATCCCGATACATCAAAAAGAAGCGTAAAATAAGGATATTTGAAGCTTTGGTTAGATTCAAATTAACACAGCCTTCCAATATATGCGCGATTATATTTACGGAATGTCCATCACAGAAGACCATTGAGTCGTTACGAAAAGATTCCTATGATTTTATAGAACTTCCGGCAAATCCATACAGTAAGTCAAAATAAGATAACGACAAAATGCCTTCATTAAAAAAGAATATCAAACTATGGAATTCCGATTATGACTGGTCGGACAAAGGAGAGGAATGGTCAAGAACCTGGAGTGATTCCCAGAATCAATGGGATATGTATCTTTACCCAAGAATAAGGGCATTTCTACCGGCGGATTCAATCCTTGAAATAGGATGCGGATTTGGCAAATGGACCCAGTTTCTTAAGGAATATACTTCATCATTAACAGCGATTGATCTTTCTGCTAAGTGCATTGATCATTGCAAAGACCTGTTCAGAAAGGATACTAATGTGAGTTTATATGTGAATGATGGGGTATCGCTTGATGCCATAAAAAGAAACAGTGCAGATTTTGTGTTTAGTTTTGATTCACTAGTACATGCTGATAAGGAAGTAATTAACCGATATATACAACAGATACCAGCAATTCTTAAAGAAAATGGCGTTGCTTTTATCCATCATTCTAACCTTGGTTCGTACCCCATTTATAAATTTATTGAATCATTCCCTAAACTCCCGGGTTTATTCTCCAGACTTGGAATGGGACTTCACTGGCGGGATACAGGAGTTTCTGCTAAGTTCGTAAATGATTGCTGCAACAAAGCCGGATTGAAATGTATTTCACAGGAGTTAATGCCCTGGGACAGAAGGAAAATATATACTGATTGCATATCTGTTATAGTTAAAGACGACAGTGGTAAAAATAACTTCCCTGTAATTTACAAGAATAGCAGCTTTGGATTGGAAATAGATAAGGCAAAAGTTATTAAACAATTATACTATTTCCCAAAAGATTATTTCCCGAAAAAGAAAGAGATCCAGTAACTAAATTTTTTTAAGGTCACCTTACTGAATATTCAGATAACCTGTTAAAGCATTCTATCCGGATATTTTTATATAACCGGAGGAAATTGATTTTAACTGAATATTAGGTATATTTTAAAGTTATATTTAATAATTCTGGAAGATAATTGGAAGATAATACCAAAAAAGATATCGTTATAAAAAATGATACCGGAAACGAAAACAAACCTGAGAATCCGGAGAGAAAAGACAATAAGAATTTCTACCGCAGAAACTTATATAACAGAAGGAAGAATTATTATCATAAAAATCCTCAGTCGGCTCCAGGTGAAAAACTAACTTTCAATAAAATATCTATAGTAATTCCACTGTTGAATGAAGAGGAATCATTAAATCCTCTGGCAAATGAAATCAGAAAAGCTATTAAGCCGTTAAATTTAAATTATGAAGTGATCTTTGTCGATGATGGAAGCACCGATGGTTCGTTAAAAGTTATAAAAGACATATGTAAACAGGACAGACGATTTAGATATATAAGTTTCAGAAAGAATTATGGCAAATCTGCTGCACTCCAGGTAGGTTTTAAGCAAGTAACCGGCGATGTAGTTATTACTATGGATGCCGACCTTCAGGATGACCCAAATGAAATAGGAAACCTTCTTAGAAAACTGCAGGAAGGATTTGATTTAGTTTCAGGTTGGAAGAAAAAAAGGTATGATCCGATTATAAAAAGATACTCATCAAGGTTTTTTAATTTCATTACCCGTTTGATGAGTGGAATTAAAATTCATGATTTTAACTGCGGACTAAAAGCATACCGGGTTGAAGTAATCCAGAGCATGAAAGTATATGGTGAACTTCACAGATATCTCCCTGTACTTGCTGACTGGAATGGGTTCACAGTATCTGAAGTCCCTGTAGTACATCACGAAAGAAGATACGGAAAGACAAAGTTTGGAATAAGCCGTTTCTTCAAAGGATTCATTGATCTGGTTACCGTTATATTTTCAACAAGATACATAAAACGTCCCATGCATTTTTTTGGTTTTTTCGGGGCATTTTCTTTTTTAATTGGTATTATAGTTAATGGTGTTCTGACATATCAATGGATAAACGGTAAACCATTAAGCAATCGTCCTATGTTATTCCTTGGTATGCTTTTAATAATTGTAGGCGTACAGTTCTTTTCAGTGGGTCTTTTAGGTGAAATGCTAGTACATAATACAATGGATGAAAAGGAGTATATCATTAAGGATAAAGGATAAACAGTTCATTTCACATATCTCCCATCGTAAAATTTAGATAATGCATTACGACCCGATAAAAGATATTTTCGCATCTATAATAAGAAGGTTCCCCTTTCTTAGAATACTTTTCTATAAACTTCTTGATCTAATGTTTTTAAGGTCATGGTACGTTAGAAGAGAGCTCAGGAAGTTAAGAAATATTTTCGGTAATAAAGAAATCCAAATATATGATGCGGGGTCTGGGTACGGCCAGTACACATATTTTATGACCACACATATGCAGCCCTGCAAGATATATTCAGTTGATATTAAAGAGAAATGGATAAATGACAACACAGAATTCTTTACTAAAAGGAAGATTGCGAATGTGGAATTTGGAATTGAAGATCTTACTTCTATAGATCATAAGAACAGGTTTGACCTTATTACCTGCATTGATGTAATGGAACATATTGAAGACGACATAAAAGTCTTTTCGAATTTTTCGCAATCATTAAAAACAGGCGGATATCTGCTTATCAATAGTCCTTCCATATACGGAGGAAGTGATGTTCATGATGATGAAGAGGAAAGTTTTATAGGAGAGCACGCAAGGGACGGGTATTCAGTTGAAGATATTGAACAAAAGCTCCGTCCTTTAGGGCTTTCGACTTACAAAGCACGCTATACATACGGATTCTGGGGAGACCTTTCCTGGAGACTAGGGATTAAGTATCCTATGGTGATGCTTAATGCATCAAAAATATTTTTTATCATTCTGCCTTTTTATTATTTAGTAACTTTTATGTTTACCCTGACGATGATGTACCTTGATTTTATAACCAAAAACAAAGTTGGTTCAGGAATTAATTTTATCGCTAAGAAATAAGTTTTATCGGAGAACAAATGGCAAAATCAACCAAAAGCAGAATTCAAAAAAAGGAAGTTGAAACAGGCTTAAGCAAGTTTAATCTTGAAAAGATCATTCCTCTAAAATATCAGACGATAGCAGGAATTGCTTTTATATTTATACTGTTTCTGATTTTCTTTTCTCCACTTTATTTCCAGGGGAAAATGTTTAAGTCCGGAGATATTACTTCAGGAACAAGTTTTGATACATTCAAAAAAACTTATGAATATTCTGTTTTATGGAATCCCTATATTTTTTGCGGCATGCCTGTACAGATAGCAGGCCCGGGATATTCGCGGTGGTATGATTTTATAAATACGGGTTATGCCTCAGCAAGGGAAATCTTTGGAAATATTTTCCACAATGACTATGCACAACATACAATTTTTCTGCTTCTTATGGCTTTTACAGCTTTTACTTTTATGCGATCAAGGAAAGCATCCCCGTTAGTCAGTACATTTGTTGCTACCTCAATTGCTTTCAGCACAGGGTTAATTGTATTTTTATTCATTGGTCATATTACAAAGCTTTACACACTTTCAATGTTTCCACTGGTATTAATGATTTTATTAAAATTTCAGAATAAGATCAAACTGCTGGATGTAATATTGTTAACAATCGCGAGCAGTTTGCTCTTATCGGGATGGCACGTACAAGTAATATTTTACACATATTTTGCCATAGGTATTTATTTTCTTTACTTTTTTATCCGTTTCCTAATTAAAAAGGAAACCGGACATATATATCAACTGTTAAAATCTTTGGGAGTTTTAATAGCGGCTACAATAATCGGTTTTTCAACTCTTGGTGATTTGTATACCCAGATATATGAATATACTCCTTATTCAACACGCGGCGAAAAAAGTATTGGAGAGAAAGAAGCGGGAAAGACAGCAACTAATGAATCTGCCTTTTACGATTATGCAACAGGGTGGTCATTTTCACCGGGTGAAGTGCTAACTTTCATTGTCCCTTCATATTATGGTTTTGGGAATACGGTTTACAACGGCTCTCTAAGCAACAACCAGGATGTAGATATAAATACTTATTTCGGTCAGATGCGATTTGTTGATGTTGCAATGTATATGGGAGTAATAGTATTCTTTTTAGGACTTTTTACGATGTATAGCTGCAGGAAAGATCCCATAGTACAGTTTTTTACAATTCTGATAGTAATAAGTCTGCTGATCTCTTTCGGAAGAAATTTTTCAATCATATTTGATTTAATGTTTTACCATTTCCCTCTATTCGATAAATTCCGTGTACCCTCAATGATCCTAACCTTATTACAAGTGAGTTTCCCCTTATTGGCCGGAATAGGACTGATGAAGATTATCGCGTTGAAAAACGAGAGAGAAGAAAAAGTAATTAATCTAATCAAATATTCCGCATATATTTTTACCGGATTTTTGGTATTATCAGTTTTATTGAACAGTATCATATCGGGATGGTTCATACAAAGAGTTGCCGAATCGACCCGGGGAAAAGAATTAAGTCAGATTGGTGATTTTATTGCAGACGGCTTTATGAAAGATCTTTATATTGCATTATTCATGATTTCAGCAATGTTCTGGCTTTCTTATGCATATATTCAAAAACAAATAAGCAAAGATTTTTTAGTAGTAGTAATTATTCTGCTTACTGTTATTGATCTTTTCAGAATTTCCGGCAGAGGTGCAAATTTTGTTGACAGACAGGATGTAAAGGGACAATTTGAAGAGCCATTATATATAAAAGCAATAAAAAGCCAGAACGACAAAGACCCATTCAGAATTGTAAATCTGAAACAAGACGGATCATTAGGCTCATACGGGAACAATTCTAATTTTAACATGTACTTTTTAATTCAGGATCTGGATGGATATTCAGGAATTAAACCACGGGCTTATCAGGATTATATTGATGTATGCGGTCCCGCAAATCCTACTCTTTGGAGAATGTTAAATGTAAAATATATAGTCCTTGACAACCCTGTTCAAATGCCCGGATTGACTCCAATTGTTGCACAAGAAAAAACATTCGTTTATAAAAATGATTTTGTTTTACCAAGAGCATTTTTTGTTAACAGAGTTGAAACCAAAAGTACAATTGATATTCTTGAAGCAGTAAAAAACAACAAGTTTGATCCTAAAAATGAGGCCTATTTATCAGATCCCATCGCTATTGATAAACCTGATTCAACTACTTCTGTTTTAATGGAAAACTACGGCTGTGATAAAATTACAATGAAGGTTAATGCCAGTGGCAACAACCTGTTGTTTTTAGGGGACACATATTATCCTAAGGGTTGGTCAGCTTTGATTGATGGGAATGAAACCACAATATACAGGGCAGATTATGGATTCAGAGGCATTGTTGTTCCGAAAGGAATTCATAATATAGAATTTGCATATTCGCCCAAAAGTTATACTATCGGGAAAGTCATTTCCTTGCTGGTAAATATTTTTCTGTTAAGCGGATTGGGAGTCGGATTATTCCTATTAAGAAAGAATAAGAATGACATTATAGATGAGTGACAACAGAATATCAATTGCATATTTATATAATAAGTATTATAAGAATAGCATTTTATTAAAACGATTTGCAAATGTATTCTCACTTGATATTTTGGTGAGGGCATCGAACCTTTTTCTTCTGCCAGTTTATTTAAAACTAATGACTCAGGAGGAGTATGGTTTATTTGGCTATATATTAGCATTAATTGGGGTTTTTTCACAGATTCTGAATTTCGGATTATACCTGGCTCAGGTTAAATTATTTCATGATTATGCCGGTGAAGAACGGCGGTCTATGATCTTTTCTATTAATGTATTGCTTGTTAGTTTCCTTGTTTTTTTTGTTACACCGATTTACTTTTTCAAACTTGACAGATTTATAGTTGTAATTCTCTTCTCGCATGAAATAAATTACTTCGGATACAGAAATCTTGTTTTTCTCGCCATTCTGGTATCCGTTTATGTATTGATGATACAGAGTTATTTAATGACGAGTGAGAAGATAAAAAAGTATCAGCTCTATAATTTTCTAAAACTAGTGTTTGTAAATTCAATAGTAATCTCTGCACTTTGGGCCAGAAATTCGGATAGTGTATTGATAAGATTAAAATACGGGTATCTTTCTGAGCTTGTACTTCTAACGTGTTTTGGCGTTTACTATATTAAACAGATGAACACAAAATTCAATTTCAAATATGTAAAGAAGGCAATTAAAATTGCTACCCCCACAATGCTTTCAGCTTTATTAGGGATGGTTTTTAATTTTAGTGACAAATTTATTCTGGAAAAATATGGTAATTTTAAAGATCTTGCCGTATACAACCTCGGTATTTTGCTTGCAACAATAATTACTCTGGTTTTTTCATCATTCCAGTCTGTTTTTCTTCCTTTCTTTTTTAAAGAAAAAGACATAACAAAAAACTTTAATCAGACAAAGTCAATACTGATAAAGATGACGGGTATATTTGTTTTATTAGGTATATTTATAGTAGCCGGAGCCAGGTTAGCATTTGTTTTTCATATTATTCAGCCCAAATATTTTACTGTCCTTTTTATATTACCAATACTTATACTCACCCAAATATCTCAAACTATGGTTCTTCTTCTGAATAATTATATAGTTTATTTCGAAATTGTTTACGTTGGTACAATCCTGGTTTTTGTTTTAAGTTTTTTAAATATTGGTCTTAATTTATATTTTATCCCAAGGTACAATATATACGGAGCCTCATTTTCAGCACTTATAATAAGCCTTATTTCATTCGTATTTTATTATTATTTTATCAAATGGAAATGTACTTCTACTGCTATTAAGGATATAATATGATGAGAATAAAAAACAAATTAAAGAATTCCAGTACAGCACTTTCAGTTTTTTATACTCTTTCAATGCTGAAAGACTTCTTATTATTTAATTTTTGGGGTCTGCTTTCAAATTTGAAATGGTATTTATCAGATTTGTCAGATTATAAGAATCAACTAAAATTAAAAAGGAATAATACCATCATTATTCTTCAACCAAGTCTGAAAGACAGAACTTCCACTACTCCTCTTGAACCTGTTTATTTTTATCAGGATACATGGGCGGCGCATAAAATTTTCGAATTAAAACCTCAGCATCACTATGATATAGGAAGCTCAGCTAAAACAATTGGACTAATTTCGCAGTTTGTCCCCACCACCATGGTAGATATCCGCCCGATTGATCTAAAACTCAATAACCTTTATTTTCAAAAAGGAACAATTCTTAATTTACCTTTTGAAAATGCGTCTGTTAAATCTATTTCTTCACTATGTGTTGTTGAGCATATTGGGCTGGGAAGGTACGGAGATTTGGTTGATGTTTTAGGCAGTGAAAAGGCCATAAAAGAAATACAGAGAGTTACTGCACCAGAAGGAATTATTCTTATATCTGTTCCGGTTGATGACGAAAACAAAACATATTTTAATTCTCACCGGGCATTTACCAGAGAATATATTTTGGAATTATTTAACAATTGTGAATTGATGGAAGAAAAATATATATATGGAAATGAATTGGTAGACAATTATTCTAAAGGTAAAAAACTTGGAGCAGGGTTATTCATGTTCAAAATGAAGCATATTGCTAACTAATGTTAATAAACAATCCGTTATATAAATTATGTTCTTTCCACAATTAATGAATATTAGAAGAAATGACCTGGTTTTGGAAATTGGACCAGGTGCTTATCCATTTTGGAGATCAGACTGTCTGGCAGATAAATATGATAATGAAAGTGATGTTGACTTATCTCAATTCGGTGGAGATTTACAAAAGACAAAGGGAAAACCTTTATTCAGAATAGAAAACAATGAACTTCCATTTAAAGATAATTCATTTGATTTTATTATTTGCTCTCATGTATTAGAACATGTCCCGGTTAATGACCTCCCTCAGCTGACCAGGGAGATTATGCGTGTTGCAAAAAAAGCTTATATCGAATTTCCCAGACCAATTTATGATTATTTCTATAATTTTGACGTCCATCTCAATTTTATGGATATTGTAAATGGTGAAATTATATGTATTGATAAAGCTAATACTGACATCGATAAGTTGAAGGTTTTTCAAAAATATGGACTAGAATTAAGGGGAAAGAATACACTTGTTATAGAAAATTTTGTTCCTTCATTAATCGCGGTTGGGTACGAATTTCATAATGTCATACCTTTAAGGATTTTAGAATCTATTGAAGAATTTATGGGGTTAGTCAGATTAAATCCATACATGATAAAACTTCCTTCATTATTCTGGAAAGTAAAAAATAAGATTAACCCAATCCGGATTAATAAAAGAATTAAGGGGGAGTTGATCCCCGGTTATTTCACCAAATATCTTAATAAACAGAAAGACTGAGAATTAAAAACAAGCGGAAGCTGACAATTATTGATAAATTAAAAAACAATAATAATGATAGAGTTATTTCCAACTACATATAATAAGTTTGTTTGCCCGGAATGTAACTATGCCGACATAAAAATCAATAAAATTGTTTTTCCAGGCCTGCATATAATAGCCGACTGTAGCTGTACGAATTGTAAATTTGAATTTCTTCATGACATGCCAATCGGTCATGCAGTTTATTACCCTGTTATTCTTGGGAAAGGCAATAAGCATCTTTATGGAAAAGATATTTACCGCTGGTTTCACAAAGCTTTTTTAAATTCATACTTAAATCAAACGCAAAGTGATATCCGGTTCGTGAAAAAGCAAATGAAGGTAACTCCTGAAGTAATCATTCTAAATTGTATAGATTATTTATACGGGCATGTTCTTCTAAAATTATTTAATGCCCAATATTATATTGACAACTTCCCGGATAAGGGTTTAATAGTTTTAATTCCTCAAAATTTTGAATGGCTTGTTCCGAAAGGTGCAGCAGAAGTATGGACTGTAGACATAAAACTCAGTCAGGCAAGGAATTGGTATAACTCGATAAATGATAAAATTCAAGAAGAATTAAAAAGGTTTGATAAAGTCTATCTAAGTCTCGCTTTTTCTCATCCTGATTTTTCTAAAATAGATATTGCTAAATATACCGGGATAAATAGATTTGATATTTCAAAATTTGATAAAAGTAAACCAGTAATTACTTTTATTTGCAGGGAAGACCGGTTATGGCTTTCTTCTGCATTCTGGGATTATTTATTTTTAATTATTAAAGATTATAATTTTTTTACTCCATTTAAATATTTGTTTATTTGGAGACATTCCCGGAGAGTCAATAAATTATTTAATAAGTTAAACAAAATAATTCCTGGAGCAACATTCTATCTGACTGGGATGGGAAAGAAAAGGAGATGTGCTTCTTTCATAAATGACCTGAGAGAAGAAAAGATTTCAAATGAGATTGAATTAACCTGGTGCAAAATATATTCACAATCTCATCTTGTAATAGGTGTCCACGGTTCAAATATGTTATTGCCAACTGCTTTGTCTGCCGGATTTATAGAAATTCTTCCGGTTTCCAGATATGCTAATATTATGGAGGATATTTCTGCTATTTATAAGGGCCCGCTTTATTTATTCCTTTGTAGATTTGCACCGGGGAATCCTTCGGTTAGGACAGTATCGAAAATGACCTCTTCAATTATTAAACATTTCGGGAGATTCAATCTGATGAATTCAAATGAATACAATCAACATAAATTATATGAGGATGTCAGCCATTTTCAGGAAAATTATTTAAAGGAATAATTGACTATCAATGATTATAAATATTTAATAGTAATCTTTATTATTCCGGTTTATTTATAAGACATACTATATCATTAGCGAGTCTTTATCAAAGAAATATCTCAAATATGGAGTATGCGATTTGAAATGTAAGGTTTGTGGTAAAGAAGCAGAAATTAAATTCACTGCGAAAATTTTATTCAAATATGATGCTGAATATTTTTTCTGCAATAATTGCAAATATTTATTCGCAGGAAATCCTTTTTGGCTTGAGGAATCTTACAGAGAACCGATTAATTTATCGGATACAGGTCTTTTAGTCAGGAATCAATATTTTGCACGTTTAGTAACAGTAATAATTTTTTTCTGTTTTTATAAAAAAGGAATATTTCTTGATTACGCCGGGGGATACGGCGTTTTTACACGTCTGATGCGAGATAATGGATATGATTTTTATTGGAACGATCCTTATTGTAAAAATCTGCTTGCGGCTGGATTTGAATATGATATTAAATCGAACAATAAAATAGAACTTCTAACTGCTTTTGAAGTATTGGAACATCTTACCGATCCTTCGGAAATAAACAAAATGTTAACCATAAGCAGGAATATTATTTTTTCTACCCAACTTTTACCCAAACCGATACCGGAACTGGGCAAGTATTGGTATTACGGTTTTGAACACGGCCAGCATATATCTTTTTATTCAAAAGAGACACTCGAATATATAGCAAGTAAGAACAAGCTGAATTTTTATTCTGTCCTTGGACTGCATATTTTTACGGAAAAACGGATAAGTAAAATTAAGTTAAACATTTCAGTAATATTAGCCTTATTGGGGTCGGATAGATTAGTTAAAAAAATCATGGGAAGTAAAACCGAATCGGATAATATATTGATGTCAAAAAGAGAAAATTCCAATTAGTCTGCTATTTTTGAAATTATTTAGTGGTGAGATAAATTTATGAGATTCGGGATAAATTGTTTCCATATTAATCCTAAGTATTCTGGAGGAATTAACTCATATACATTTGGTCTGCTGGACGGGTTTGTTATTTCGGGAGGCAACCATCTATTTCAAATTTACGTAACTAAAAGGAATATCCATCTTTTTCAGAAATACCAGGAATTAAAAAATTTTGAAATTATTCTTTTACCAGATTCCAAAATAAAAAAAATATTCAGAATAATTGCATTTGCTTCTCTATCAAAATCATTTTATAAATTTATTTGTGATATTTTATACGACGATGTTTGCCGCATGATGGATGATAAATCAGACATAATTTATATCCCCACAACTTATCTATTTCCATTTAATTTCAAAAAACTCACTGTAGTATCACTACACGATCTCCAAGAACTTCATTACCCTCAATTTTTCACAAAACCGGAACTACTGAACAGAAAGACACATAATAGTCTCACTATCAAATATGCCAATTACATTCAGGCGATGAGCCAGTTCGTTAAAAATGATATAATGATGCATTATAAAAATATTTCTAAGGAACAGATCATTGTAATTAATCAAGGAGTCAATATTGAATTATTTTCACAAAATAATGACACTTCTTACCTTTGTGATAAATATAAAATTCCCGAAGATTTTTTGTTTTATCCAGCTCAATTATGGCACCATAAAAATCATCTCACACTTCTGAAAGCACTTAATCTGATAAATAAAGAAAGAGATCAAAAAATTCCTCTGGTATTGACTGGTAAACGAGCCTCTGGCGCAGTCAATATTTTTAATTATATAGACGAAAATAAATTAGACTTCGTTTACTTCCTTGATTTTATACCTTTTGAAGACTTAAAAGCCTTATATAAAAAGGCGAAATTTCTAATTAGCCCATCACTGTTCGAGGCCAGCGGCCTTCCGATCCTTGAAGCTGCCGCTTCCGGAACTCCAATAATAGTTTCTAATCTTCCGCCTGTTCTAGAACTAGCCGCTAAGTTAAAATTAAATATATTTGAAGCCACAGATCATAATAAATTGGCTGAAATGATACTTTCCTGTTGGACGGACAAAAATCTTATTGCCGTTCAGAGACAACATAATTTAGAAAATATCCTTTATTATTCGTGGACTAATGTGGCAGCACAATATCTTACCTCCATCGAAAAATTATTATAAACAGATTCTTTAACTTTGATTATGTTCTTTTGTTAGGCAAATGAAATAAATGGAAGACTTTGAAGAAAATATTTATGTTTTTTAACCTATTGATATAAAACACTTCTGGGGATTTTATTAATGCTATTTTTGATTAAAAATATTTTTTATTTGCCTGTAGTTCAAATTATTCTAATAAAAGTTCATATAACAAAATTTTGATTTATGATAAATATTTAAGTATTTTTTTTAGAACAATTTATTGAGTCTTGAAAACGGATTCAAATGTTCATTGGTTCAAGATTAAGCTCAAATTGTTTTGGGATAGAATTAATTTAGTTAACAAATATTAACTCGTAGAAATAGTTGCGGAGCAAAACATGAAAAGAAATATAGCAGTTTTCTTTTTTTCTCTTTTTATTTTCCTGGTTGGGTGTTCAAAAAATAATACGATTGTAACCCCACCCTCTAACTCAACCGGTGGTCTAACATTTAAAATTGATCCGCATTCAGTCCCTACCGGGATTAATGTGATTTCAGCCAAACTCACAAGGACGGGTTATACTGACATTACACAAAATCTTAATCTTCTATCCGACTCAACAGGAGATATCACAATTCCTGCAGTTCCGATCGGTACATGGCATTTAAAGATAGATGCCAAGGATAATAATGGCACAATATTATATACCGGCGAAACTGATGTAACAGTTCAGGAAAATGTTGTTGTTCAACTGAATCTGACCCTTAATCCTGTATCCTCCGGGACAGGGATTATTTACATCTTCGTTACCTGGGGAACAAATGCCATTGGCCAGTGGATAGATTTTGGCGGTAATCCGATTCTTACAAGATATAGTAATCCTTCTTTACCAAATGCAATTGATGATGGAAAAATTCTTTACGACAACGGTTTATACAAAATGTGGTACGAAGGAATAACCAACTCTGCAACAGGAAGTGTATGGTATGCTGAATCTCAGGATGGCTTAAGTTGGAATACAATAGTGACCTCACCTGTTCTTACAAAAGGAGTTACAGGAACATGGGATTCATATATGGTATATATTTCAGCTGTAGTAAAAGTAGGTTCTGTATATAAAATGTACTACACCGGGCGCCATTATTATAATGATGATATCAGCACCGGAATTGCATTCTCAACTGATGGTATTCATTGGACAAAGAATGCTTCTCCTATTATTGGAATTACTGCCGGATATTTTCATTTTAACTTCACCGATGTAATTATAAAAGACAGTACATATTATGGTTATTTTGGTTATTCAACTACCGACAACACTACAGATGGAGGTGTTATTGGAGTTGCTATATCCACTGATGGATTGTCATGGAATCGACAATCTATTTTGTTTCCGACACTTCCCTGGGAATCGGGAAGTGTAGGTAGTCCTTCTGTAATTTACGACGGTGGTATGTTCAAAATGATATATCAGAATGGGATAGGTACCGGTTTTGGTATGGCCACTTCTCCCGATGGGATAAACTTTATCAAACAAGGTGACCCTGTATTTAAGTATTCAAATACATTCAAATATCCAACAATATGGTATCCTAATTACAGGAAAATTAACAACATTTCTTATATTTATTATACGGGTCAGTCTAGTACAGGTGATTTAACAATCTGTGTGACTCGAAACTAATAGAATCGGGATATTCATTGTTTAATTTGAAAAATACAGTAGCTTTTACTTTTCATCTAATGAATAAATTTTACACTATACTAGTTTTACCCGTTTACTGTTTTGCAGGAAATAAGATTAAGCATCGTAATTCTTTCATAGTTCTATATTCTTTATATTTAACACCAGTATTTTCCGGGTTGTATTTATTTATCTTATGTTCTGCAATTCATGTGTAGAATTAATACGTTAAAATGAAATAAATCTGCCTTTTTTTATCAGTAATTGTAGGAATGAAATTGAAGACGGCTTTAATCATTGGTATTTCGGGACAAGATGGATCTTATTTAGCTAAATTGTTATTGGAAGAAGGTTACCAGGTACATGGAACATCACGGGATGCCGATTTGTCCAATTTTAGTGGCTTAAAAAAACTTGGCATAATAGATAAAATATCGCTTCATTCAATGTCCTTAATAGATTTCAGAAGTGTTATGCAGACTATTCTGCAGATAGAGCCTGATGAAATTTATAACCTTGCCGGACAAACATCTGTTGGCTTATCATTCCTGCAACCGGTAGAGACTCTGGAAAGTATAAGTATCGGTTCGCTGAATATTCTTGAAGTTCTGAGATTCCATAAACTTCCGATTAAATTTTATAATGCATGTTCAAGTGAATGTTTTGGTGAAACGTTGGGTAAAGCCGCTGATGAAGAAACACCATTTAGACCAAGAAGTCCTTATGCTGTAGCAAAATCTGCTGCATTCTGGCAGGTTGCTAATTACAGGGAAGCATATAATCTTTTTTCCTGTTCAGGTTTACTTTTTAATCATGAATCTCCACTTCGGCCAGCTAGATTTGTAACTAAAAAAATAATTGATACAGCATGTTCAATTTCAAAAGGGAAAAAAGACCAACTTGTTCTTGGGAACATTTCAATATTTCGTGATTGGGGATGGGCCCCTGAATATGTTATCGCCATGCACCAGATATTGCTTCAGGATAAACCGGATGATTTTGTTATAGCTACAGGTAAAAGTACTTCACTGGAAAAATTTATAGATATAACATTTCAGTATTTTAACCTGGATTATAAAGATTTCTTAGTTACTAAAAACGAGTTAATACGACCCACTGATATTAACTATAGTTTAGGTGATGCTTCAAAAGCTAAAAAAATACTTAACTGGATACCTACAGTTTTTGTAGAAGAAATTATCCATAAAATGATAGAGGATAATCTTTCTAAAGTTTGAAAATAATTAGCATAGAGGTTACTCCTATTGAACAGGTTCTTTATAGTTTTTTTATCATTTTCGTTAGTTCTCATTTTAACCGGGTGCTCACAGAATAAAATACACACTAATAAATTGGGAGACATTTTTCTTAGTGTAAAAAAACAGAATCTGCCGACAGGGAGAAACATTTTAACAATCAAACTATCCGGGCCGGGTTCTGAACCGGTTACTGTTACTCTAAACAATTTATCCAATAAAAATACTGACTTAACTATCCCCTCCTTACAGCCAGGTAAATGGCAATGTGGAATTACCATCCAGGATACAAGTGGAAATATTCTGTTTGCCGGTGAAAAAGAATTAAGTATTATTGGGAATATATCATTAAAGATGTATCTGTATCTTTATACGGAGATAAATAAAACCGGCACCATATATTTTTATATTACATATGGGAATGATATAACTGAAGAAAATAATTCCTTTAACAACATAAATGATTCCTCCGGATACTGGATTGATTATGCTAAAAATCCAATTCTCACCAGAGAGAGTAATCCTTCGAATCCCTTTGGGTTAAGAGGTTCAAAAATTATTTTTGATAATGGAATTTATAAGATGTGGTATTTTTGTGTTTACAGCCAGGGTGTTGGAAGTATATGGTATGCAGAATCCAAAGATGGGATCAGCTGGAAAACCATAGGCTCATCGTCGGTTTTATCAAAGGGGGAACCAGGTACTTGGGACGATTACTCTATAAGTGTTTCTGCAGTTATAAAGGAGAATAATCTCTATAAGATGTATTATCTTGGATACCATAAAGGAAATAATCTTGTTTATATGTATGTGAATGACGTTTGGCATACTGGGCTTGCAACATCAACAGATGGAATACATTGGACAAAAAATATAAACCCTATAATTTATGGAACCGGTTATGTAAACATGAATATAACAGACATTGTAAAAAAAGACAATATTTATTATGCATATTTTGGATACTCATTAACACAATCTACTGATAACAACACAAGAATCGGTGTCGCCACATCAACTGATGGAATTAATTGGGATTTGCATAAAATTATGTCGCCGACATTTAAATGGGAAGGCAGCAGTGTAACGTCTCCAACCGTGATATTAGATGAGGGTGTTTTTAAGATGGTTTACGTAAACAGCGAAGGTAATTCATTTGGATATGCCACTTCAGTTGATGGTATTAATTTCAAAAGGAACGAAAAGCCAATATTCATTTCAAATAATTCTACCCGGAATAATTGTAATTTAATGTCGCCTAATTTCAGAAAGATTAATTATATTTATTGGTTGTATTATGGGATTACATCTATTTCGGGTGACATGGAAATTTGTCTTGCCAGAAATTTCCAAAAGAACTTAGAATAATAAATTTGTTTTCTTAAACTTCTTATCTTTTTTCATCATTTATTTTCATTTTGTTATTCAATTCCTATGATTAAATGCTTAAATTTAATTATACAAATAATTTTTTCAGGATACTGATGAGAATTCTTTTTACTGCCTTAATTTTTATTTCTTTTACCGTTAATTATTTCTCTCAAAACACTGATAAAATATATTATCATGCATTTTCCGGGACTACAGTAATGACGTTTGAAGGGGGCACGACTTTAGGGATGACCACCTATAAAGAAATTCATCCGGAATATCTGGGGAGTGCTTCTCTTGAATATTTTTTCCCTACATTCACTAAAAGTTCCTTTGGAATTAGACTATTTGGTGGAACAGGATTTATTGCGGGTAAAGATGCCACTAAAACACCTGAGCTTTTCAGAACAACAATTACATTCGGAGGAGCCGGATTTACATATATACTTCAGGCCGGACAAAAAGTATTCCCATATTTTTTTGCTGGTGGCTCATATTTGTGGTTTGACCCGAGAAGTGGGGAAGACAACTCACGACTTCCTAATAATGCTTCAGGTGCTTACTCAAGACAGGAATTCAATTTTAACAGTGAAATAGGCACCAGATTTTTACTTACAGAGAATCTTAGTTTTAACTTAAATGGTGGTGTTCAGATATCTCCTCATAATTACCTTGATGATAATATTGCGGGCCCCAAAAACGATCTTTTCTTTCATATATCAGCTGGATTCTCTTTTGCATTCTTTTCTGATAGAGATTCTGATGGAGATGGCATACCGGACTCAAAGGATAAATGTTCTAATACACCTTCAGGTGTAAAAATTGATGAATTCGGGTGTCCGATAGATTCCGATGGTGATGGTGTTCCAGACTTTCTTGATAAATGCCCCAACACACCTAAAAATGTTACGGTAAATAAAGATGGCTGCCCGTTAGATACGGATGGTGACGGGGTGCCTGATTATCTGGATATTTGTCCCAACACACCGCCTGGAGTAAAAGTCGATGACCTTGGTTGTCCATTTGATCTGGATGGTGACGGGGTACCTGATTATCTGGATAAATGTCCAAATACACCCCATAATGTTGAAGTAGATGAGAATGGCTGCCCAAAAGATTCAGATCATGATGGGGTACCGGATTATCTGGATAAATGCCCCAATACTCCGTTTGGGACGAAAGTTGACTCAAACGGATGCCCTGTTATTACAGAAACTCCTAAACCAGTGGAAATTCCTAAAGTAGCAGAACCTCCAATAAAGGAACTTGTCTTAAGTGCGGGTACTAATTTTGCAATAGGTAAAGCTGATCTATTACCTGCTGCCTTTCCGGATTTGAATAAACTCATCAGGATTATGAGAGAGAACCCTGTCTCCCGATGGTCAATTGAAGGTTATACTGACAATACCGGATCGCAAAAAAAGAACAAACAAATTTCTCTTGAACGGGCAAAATCAGTTCTTAATTACTTTGTTTCTAAAGGAATACCTAGGAACAGGTTTGAAATAAAAGGAATGGGAAGAGCAAACCCCGTTGCCAGTAATAAGACCGAAGCTGGTAGGTCCAAAAACCGACGGGTTGTTATTAAAAATATTTACTGATAAAATCCCAACCCCAAAAAGGTACTTTTTCTTTGGAGTTTGCGATTTTATCCCCGTTAAGAATTTATGAATAGTTGTTTTAGCTCCTTGTTTAAAGGGAAAAATATCTATAGGTTTTAAATCAAAATTCAAATAATAAAGGTTATCCAATGTTTGACGAAAAATATAAATTTACCTGTAAAGAAAAATTTCTTCGTTATGTTAAATATGACACTCAGTCAGATGAAGATTCATCCTCATTTCCATCGACAGAAAAACAAAAGGTTCTGTCAGCGCTGCTTGCAAAAGAACTACAAACAATGGGGCTTAAAGATGCCCACATGGATGAGAATGGCTATGTAATGGCTACACTGCCTTCCAATACAAGCAAAAATGTTCCACCTGTAGTGTTTATTGCCCACGTTGATACATCTCCTGCTGTAACAGGTGAAAATGTCAATCCGATTATTCATAATAATTATCAGGGTGGAGATATAACGCTACCAAAGGACCCAACGCAGGTCATTAAAGTGAGCGACAACCCTGACCTCAATAATATGATTGGATATGATATCATTACAACTGACGGAACAACATTATTGGGCGCTGATAATAAAGCAGGCGTGGCAGAAATAATGGATTCAATAAATTATTTCCTTACACATCCTGACATAAAACATGGTGATATTAAAGTCTGCTTTACTCCCGATGAAGAAACAGGAAGAGGAACAGAGATGATAAACCTTCCCAAACTTGGCGCTAAATTCGGTTATACTGTTGACGGGTCATCTCGCGGTGAAGTAGAATCAGAATCATTCAGCGCTGACGGTGTAGTTATAAAAATTCATGGTAAGAATATACATCCCGGATATGCAAAGGGAAAGATGATTAACGCAGTACGAGTTGCGTCTGAATTTCTTGAGAATCTTCCCAAAGATAGGTTGTGCCCTGAAGCCACTGAAAAAAGAGAAGGTTATGTACATTGCACCAACTTCAACGGTAATGAAGAATTGGCAACATTAAAATTTATTATCAGGGATTTTGAAACTTCAAAACTTAAAGAATATGAAAATTTTCTTGAAGATCTTGCAAATAAGACAGTCAAGAAATACCCGGGTGCCCGTCTTGAATTCATGGCAACTGAGCAATACCGGAATATGAAAGAAGTTCTGGTTAATCAACCGCAGGTTGTCGATTTTGCAATTCAGGCTATGAAAAACCTTGGTATTGAACCTATTTTATCTCCAATCAGAGGTGGTACAGATGGTTCAAGATTATCCTTTATGGGACTCCCGACTCCGAATATTTTTGCCGGGGAACATAGTTTCCATTCAAAACTTGAATGGACATCAATTCAGGATATGGAAATGGCTGTTCGTGTTATTATTGAAATTTCTGGAATTTGGGAAGCTAATAGTTAGTTATTTTGTTCTGATTTTGATAGAAATTAATTAAATGAGATCTTTCTTTTAAAATAAAAAGGCTGCAATCGCAGCCTTTTTTATTGAAATAATATTTAGCGTGTAAGTAGCGCTATTTGATATAGATTGCTTTCTTTATTGAAATAAATTTGTCTGCCTTTATTTCGTAGAAATAAACACCGCTTGAAATATTACGGGGATTCCAGGTAATATTATAATCTCCCGGCTGTATTTCTTTATCTATCAAAACTTCAACTACTTCTCCCAGCAGATTATAAACTGTAAGTTTCACATTCCCCTTTTGAGGGATAGAATACTTTATTATTGTTGAAGGATTGAAAGGATTGGGATAATTCTGCAGTAGTTTGTAATCTGTAACAGTTGAGATATTATCTTTTACACCAGTGATGTTTATACCTAGCACTTTCGATCGCAGATTATCTCCCTTGAAAGTCGGCCATTTGGCTTTTGCCAATGACGACATTTCCTGTGAATATTCTTTCAGTACAAAAATATCACCTTTTAATGTGCCGATATAAACCAATCCATTTTCAGTTACAAGTGCTGATGAA
>Ga0182027_10001504_pt1 | contig 38839 bp, 37 predicted proteins | sample 712E1DmetaG_FD_121300 | JGI IMG/M metagenome (GOLD analysis project Ga0182027, IMG submission 121300) | Permafrost microbial communities from Stordalen Mire, Sweden - 712E1D metaG (Illumina Assembly) | ecosystem: Environmental > Terrestrial > Soil > Wetlands > Permafrost | place: Sweden...
CGCGGTGACGCGGTAGTTGCCCTCCGGAAGCGCGACGGAAAAGTAAAATGGCTGGGCGCCGGTGATTCCCCAATCGAGCTGCGACGGCTTGGTCCCAAGATCGAAGCCGTAGCCGGTCTCCTTCGAATATGCCGCGCCGGGGGAAACCTTGACGCGGCCGGCGGCAGCCGGACCCGAGGCAAAATCGAAACGGCGCGGCGCAGCCTGTTCGGCGGCGCGCGCAACAGGGACCGCGATCAGGCAGGCGAGCGCCAAACCGGCGGCCCTGTGATGAAGCCGGCGCACGGATCGCACGCCGCGATGACAATTCAAACGGTATTCCATAAGACGAAGAACGCTCCTCACGGACTTTATCCCCGGCAGGCCCTTAGTCTAACGGGATTGCCCTGCCGGCGTCCAGTCTCCTCCCAACGTCGGCGCGGAAGCGATCCACGAAGCCGAGAACGTAATCGGCGATCGAAAGGCTCGGGTCGTCGACCAACGGTGTCAGATCCATGGCGAAGTTGAGCGCGCTCTCCCGGTCGGTTCCGTGCGATGCAAAGTACGTGGCGTGGGCCAGGCGGCGGCCGGCGGTCGCCAGGTCGTAGCGCTTGCCGCCGCTCACCTGCGAATCGAAAACGCCCAGCAGCGCGGCGGCGATGTTCGGTCTCTCCGAAACCGCCAGCGGCTGCTTGTCTTCGTCCATCAGCCAGTCCAGGTCGCGCCACACCTCGCAGCCGTATACCTTCTTCGGGCGGGTCTCCTGGCGCACCGCGCGCAGCGCGCCGATGGCTTTCAGAACCACACCGACATGGGTGTCGTGCTTATCGGCCAGGTTGTGCAGATACACCACATCGGGCCGCGCCGCGCGCAGAATCGCGGCCAGGTTCTCGCCCACCAGGGTCTCGCGCCGGTCCTTCACCTGCGCGCTGGTGAAGCCCAACTGGATCTGGCAGGCGTAATCGCCAATATAGGCGGCCTTGCGCTGTTCGCTGAGGCGGATTTGCCGCATCTGCTCGTCGGTGCACTCGCCGTAGATTCCGGTGCGCGGGCTGCCGGCGCCGTTGGTCAACACCACGCCGGTGAACCATTTGTCGCGCCTGGCGAAGCACTCGGCGATGCCGTGGTAGGCCATGATCTCGATATCGTCCTGGTGCGCGGCGATCGACAGGTGCGTGGTGCGTTCCAGCGCGCCGGGCAGCGCCAACCCATCGGGGACGAAGATGTCGGCATCGGTCTTGGGCAGGTTCATGGGCGTTTCTCCTGGGACGAAATGGCGGGCAGGCTGGCGGCCGCGATGGCCTGGCCGTGGCGTTTTTCCTGCTCGCTGGCTGCGTGGAAGCGGATGCGCTCCGCCAGTTCGGGAAACTCCTCGCGCAACACCTGGCCGGCTGTGGAAAGAACCACGTCGCCGCCGGCGCCGGTCATGACGCGGCCCAGCGCCAGCAGGTTGCGCACCTCGTAGAATTCGGCGTAGTTGGCGATGGCGTAGCCGAAATACGCGCCGATGGTCTCGTAAATGCGGCGTGCGCGTGAGTCGCCTGTTGACATCAGCGCCTGCACCCGGCACAACTTCTCGGCGAGCGGCATATCCGCGGGCAGTTCGATGCCGGCGGGCGCCAGCAGACGCCCCACCCCCTGTTGCGAGAAGTACTGCACTCCCACGCCGCGGTCGCCACTCCACTCGTCGGCGGGCGCGGACCAGCGATAGTCCACCGGCGCGAATGCCAGTTCGTTGAGCCACGTGGTGATGGCGCCGGCCGGAGTGACGAACCCGGCTGCCATGCTGCTGCCCATGGCGATGCCCAGCACCGCGTTCTCGTTGCGCGCCATCGACCCGGCCAGGGCGGTCACCTCGCCATCGTTCACCACCTCGAACGGAATGCCGCCCCAGGCCGCCCGCAGATCGAAGAACAGGCGGCGGATGCGCGTGTCGAAGAGATCGCGCGCGACCGAGCGGTAGAGCGATCCCACGCGCACTTCGTTGTTCACATACACGCCGGCCGCGCTGCCCCCTATGGCGTCCACGCGCGGCAGTTTGGCAGCGGCGCGCAGCAGCGAATCCTGGATGCCGTCGAAATGGTACCGCGGGTCGGCTTGCGCGCCGGGGTTCCAGGGCGTTTCTTCGCTGAACACCACCCGGCCCTCGGCCACGGCGGCACACTTGCGGTCGCTGGCGCCCAGGTCGAAGCCGATGCGGTATCCGTCGAGATGGCGGCCCAGGGGCGCGGCCGTCTCGCGCTCCTCGGGGGCGTCGTCGAAAGAAACGGCGTCGATCTCGACGGGCTTGCCGTAAACGTGTTCGCCCATGAACTCGTAATCGAAGGCGCGTGCACCGGCCGGTGAGTAGGCGCGGCGGATGGCATCGGCGATGCCGTCCGGCCCCGCGAGGGTAAGCCGGTATCCGCCTTTCTGCCACAGCAGAAACTTCACCAGCCGCTCGACATAGCGATCGTTCAGGCGAGCGCCCGCGCCTTCATGAGGCAGCACTGCCGTGCGGAAGACGGAGACACTGCCATCGCCGCGCTCGAGCGCGATGGCGAGCGGCCGGCTGGCGCCGCTCAGGGCGCGATAGGCCCGATTCCACAGCGCCGCGGGAACGAACGTGGGATCGAGCGCCGGGCGGAACCGGGGCGTCACGCGGATGGATGCGGACATCGTCTAGAGTCTTCTTGTATCATCTTTCGGTGTCCGCGTTATAGTGTGAGTGTCTATGTGGCTCGGAATCGATATTGGCACCGGCGGCTCTCGCGCCCTCCTGGTGGATGAACGCGGCGGCGTCCGCGCGGGTTTCACGGCTCCCCACGAAGAGATGCGCATGGAGCGCCCTCTTTGGGCCGAACAGCGCCCCGAGAACTGGTGGGACGCCGCCGTCGCCGCCATCCGCGGCGTGTTGGCGCATGCTGGCGTCGCCGGGAAGGACGTCAAGGGCATCGGGCTCTCCGGGCAGATGCACGGCCTGGTGATTCTCGACTCTTCGGCCAACGTCATCCGCCCCTCGCTGATCTGGTGCGACCAGCGCAGCCAGAAACAGGTGGACGACGTGAACGCCCGCGTCGGCCGCGAGACCGTGCTGAAGTACATCGCCAACCCCGTGCTCACCGGCTTCACCCTGCCCAAGCTGCTATGGGTGCGCGACCACGAGCCGCAAAATTTCGACCGCGTTCGCCATATGCTGCTGCCCAAGGACTACGTGCGTTTCCGGCTGACGGGCGAATTCGCGTCCGAGGTGTCGGATGCCTCGGGCACGGCGGTGTTCGACGTGGTGAACCGCCGCTGGTCGTTCGAGATGATGGACGCGCTGGGCCTGGACCGCGACATCCTGCCGACGTGTTACGAATCGAGCGACGTGACTGGCGGCGTAACCCGCCAGGTGGCCGCGCTCACCGGACTGGCGGAAGGCACGCCCGTGGTAGGCGGCGGCGGCGACCAGGCGGCCAGCGCGGTGGGCAACGGGATCGTCGAGCCGGGCATCGTGTCGTGCACGCTGGGGACCTCGGGCGTGGTCTTCGCGCATATGGAGGAGGTGGCCTACGATCCCGCCGGCCGCGTCCACACCTTTTGCCACGCGGTGCCCGCCAAGTGGCACGTGATGGGCGTGACGCAGGGCGCCGGCCTCAGCCTGCAATGGTTCCGCAACCGCCTCGCCCAGGGCGCAAGTTACGACGCGCTCACCGCCGAAGCGGCCACGTCGCCCGCAGGCGCGCAGGGCCTGTTCTGGCTGCCGTACCTGATGGGCGAGCGCACGCCGCACCTCGACGCCACGGCGCGCGGCGGGTGGATCGGCCTCACCGCCAGCCACACCCGCGCCGATCTCATCCGCGCCGTGATCGAAGGCGTCTCCTACAGCCAGCGGGACTGCCTGGACATCATCGAGGGCCTGGGCGTCCGGGTCGACTCCGTGCGCGCCTCGGGTGGCGGCGCGCAGAGCGCCTTCTGGCGCGGCCTGCTGGCGGCCATTCTCAACAAGCGCGTGGTCAGGCTCGAAACCCAGGAAGGGTCGGCCTACGGCGCGGCCCTATTGGCGCTGGCCGGTACCGGCGCCTACGGGTCGGTGCCCGAGGTCTGCCGCGCCGCCATCCGCGAGGTGGATTCCGAGCAGCCGCAAGCCGCCGATGCCGCGTTCTACGCACGCGCGCACAAGATATACCAGGCGCTCTATCCCGCGCTGAAGCCGATCTACGGCCAGATTGCGGCGTTGTAACCGGGAGCGGCGCCGGTGTCTCGAACGGGCCGTCCAGTCACTCCCGCAAGTTACGATACGTCAGCAGGTTCAGCCGCAGGATGGCGATTCAGGCTGTTTAAACCCGAATGCGCAAGGCGTTCTCTCTGGCGCCCACGAGGCCGGGATCTGGGAAGTTCGCCGGGCTGAGGGCGGGTTGCTGCTAGCGGTCCGCGCCGGTCATCGCTCCCGGATCGCCCCACATGAGGTACTCTTGGAGTTTCCTATGCGACGATTCGGATTGCTGCTGCTATGTCTCGGTTCCGCGTGCTGCCAGGCCGCGGTTTTCGATGTGACCGCCTTCGGCGCGAAAGGCGACGGGAAAACGCTCGACCGCGAGGCCATCAACAAGGCCGTCGCGGCCGCCGCGGCGGCCGGCGGGGGCACCGTCAACGTTCCGCCGGGAACCTACCTCACGGGGTCCATTCAACTGCGCAGCAACGTCACGCTGCACATCGAAGCGGGCGCCACCCTGGAAGCGGTTTCCGACCCGACGGCCTACGACGCCGCCGAGCCGAACCAATTCTCGCAGTACCAGGATTCGGGCCATAGCCACTGGCACAACAGCCTGATCTGGGGCGACGGCATCGAAAACGTCGCCATCACCGGAGGCGGCCTGATTTCCGGTCGTGCGCTGGGAAGCTACAACCGCGGCGCCGACAAGACCGTGGCCTTCAAGCTCTGCCATAACGTGACCATCCGCGACGTTTCGATTTCGAACGGCGGCCACTTCGGCATCCTGGTGACGGGCGTCGACAATCTGACGATCGACAACATCAAGATCGACACCAATCGCGACGGCATGGACATCGACAGTTGCCGCAACGTGCGCATCTCGAATACCAGCGTCAACTCGCCCAACGACGACGCCATCGTCTTCAAGGGCACTTTCGCGCTGGGCGCGGCGCGGCCCACCGAGAACGTGACGGTTACCAACTGCCTGGTGAGCGGCTTCGACGCCGGGTCGCTGCTGGACGGCACCTACAAGCGCACGCAAGCGCGGGCGCCCGACCGCGACGGCCCCACGGGGCGCATCAAGATCGGCACCGAAACGGACGGCGATTTCCGCAACATCACGATCTCCAACGTGGTCTTCGACCGCTCGCGCGGTCTCGCCCTGGAGGCGGTGGACGGGGGACACATCGAGGATGTCGCCATTTCGAATCTCACCATGCGCGACGTTTCCAACTCGCCCATCTTCATCCGCCTGGGCAGCCGGCAGCGCGCGCCGGAAGGAACCGCGGTGGGCGCCATCCGGCGTGTGAGCATAAGTAACGTGGTGGTGTCCGGCGCCGATCCGCGCTACGGCTCCATCATCAGCGGCATTCCGGGACACGATGTCGAGGATGTGAAGCTGAGCGGCATCCGCATTCTGTATCGCGGCGGGCTGACGCTTGACCAGGTGGCCAAGCAGCCGGCCGACTTGGTGAATACGTTCTTCTTCCGGGCGCAGGGCGGCGTCCCGCCACGGGCACCCTACGAAACACCCGAGCGCGAGAAGGAATATCCCGAGCCTTCCATGTTCGGATTGCCGCCGGCCTACGGCTTCTTCATCCGGCATGCCGCGGGGATCGAACTCACCGATGTCACGATAGGCTACGAGAAGGAAGATTCCCGCGCGCCCTTCGTGCTGGACGACGTCAAGGGCGCCGGCTTCCATCACGTGCAGGCGCAAACCGCGCCGGGCGCGCCGGGTTACGTGCTGATAAACGTTGAGAACGTGACGTTCGACCACGCCGCCCCGGCCGCCGACGGGCGAATCGAGAAGACGGCCCGGAAAGAGATGTAGGGCGGGGACAGACTCCGTTTTGCGCGCTTTCTGCGAAAAACGGCTGTCGGTCCCCGGTTTTCTTTCCCCCCGTTTGCCGCCTTACCACTTATCGGTGCGGAACTGCGCGGCGGGCAGACCGGCGGCGTTGAACAGGTTGGCGCCTTCGGGATAGTTATCCCAGGCGTAGCGCACGGCTTGCGGAATGGTGATGTCGGGCCGGCTCACCACGATGGTGTCGCCGTCGATCCTGGCGTCGGCATCCAGGAACTTGCGGTCCGCCCCGGCCACCTGGAACCACTTGAGCGGGCCGTCCTTGGCTACCAGTCCGCCGCCCAGGTGCGAAAACTTGAGGCGGATCGTCGAGCCCTCGATGGCCATCGATTCGTAAACCGGGCCGGAGTATTCGATCTTCCGGCCATAGACGTTGGCGAGCGCGATGCGCACCAGGCGGTCGCCCAGCGGTTCCTTGTTGTGCGGGTGAACGTCGTTGGGGTCGCCGATGTCGAGCGTGACCGCCAACCCGGTGTTGGGCAGCGAGAGTACGGCGGCCTGGCCGTCGCGCACGCGCGGGTTGTTGCTGATGTTCTTGAGGGCGGGGAGTTGCACAACGTAGAAGGGGAAATCGCCTTCGCCCCACAGCTTGCGCCACGCCGTCACCAGGGTGTTCTGCACGTGGGGATAGAGCGTAACGCCCGGATCGCCGCCGACGATCGATTCGCCTTGATACCAGATGACGCCGCGCATGGCGTAGGGAATGGCGCCGTTGATCATGCCGTTGAACAGGACCGTGGGCTGGTGCTGGTCGCGCGCCGGATCGCCCCGCCGGACCTGACCGGGCCGGGCATTGATGGTCTGCGGCGCCGGGGGCGCCTGCTCGGGGGGGGCCTGCGGGCTGTCGCGGAAGAACTTCTCGGCGGCGTCAAGGCGGTCGACCATGGGTTTCAGCAGCGGATCGGCGGTCAGGACCTCGCGCGGAATCCAGGCCTCGGCGGTGCTGGCGCCGAACGCCAGGACGATCATGCCCACCGGAACGTTGAGTTCCTTGTGCAGGTTCCGCCCGAAGAGATACGCGACGGCGGAAAATCCCGGCACGGTCTCCGGACTGCACACCTGCCATTGGCCCTGGACGACGGGCTGCGGATCGTAGGACGTCGCCTCTTTGCCCATGAAGACGCGGACCTTGGGAAAGTTGGCGGCGGCAATTACTTCCGCTTCGTTGACGAGGCCGGCGTAGCGCGCCTTCGCCTTGGAAACCGTAAAGGCCATGTTGGATTGGCCGGATCCCACCCAGACCTCGCCCACCAGCACGTCCTGGATGGTAATGGTGTTGGCGCCGGCGATGGTCATCTCGTATGGACCGCCGGCTTTCAGGTCTGTCAGCCGGACCATCCATTTGCCGTCGGCGCCGGCGGTAGCACGCTGTTGCTGGCCGTTGAGGGTGACGGCCACCTGTTCGCCAGGGCTGGCGGTGCCCCAGACCGGCACGGACATGCCGGCCTGCAGGACCATATGATCGCTGAACAGCGGAGCGGGCTTGACATCGGCCGAGGCCGCGCCCACGCAGGAGAGAAGCGCGAGGACCGGCCAGACGAGGGAGGTGGTTCGACGCGCGAAGGTTGGCTTCATGGAACTAGTTTCGCACCACTGGGGCGAAAGATGGAACGGAAGCCGGTGTGTACCGGCTGGTCCGGCAAGTCAAAGCGGTTCGCGAATCCCCTACAATCGAGACGAGGTGAATTATGGCAGGAGGAGCAGTGGTGGCGGCAGCCGCGATAGCCAACGCCATCAATGCATCGGGAGTGCTGGTGCGCGTGGAACCGGAAGAGTTCGCCAAGATTCTGGCCCGCGCCAAGGACCCGCTGGTAGTCACGGCCAAGGGCGGGCTCTTCAGCCCCAAACACCAGTACCTGATGAGCTATAAGGGACTGGCCTTCTTTTGCAAGGCCGACGAGCCACTGCAGCTCGCGGCGGGCGTTGAGCTGGTACACGCGGACAGCATCTGGTTTCCCGGGTAGCGCCCGATCCCGTGCGGCCGTCCGCGGTATGGGAAAATAGGGTCTTGTGATCGTACGCGACGGCATTTACTACGCAGCCGGCCTGACACTGGCCGGGGCGCTGATCGCCTGGCTGGGCGGAGTCTGGCTGGCATCGCCGCTATGGCTTCTGGCGCTGTTCTGCCTCTACTTTTTCCGCGACCCCGATCGGGAAATCCCCGCGGGACCGGTGGCCGTGTCGCCGGCGGACGGCAAAGTGGTCGCCGTGGTGGGCGAGGGCTCGGACGCGCAGCGCCTCAGCGTCTTTCTCAACATCTTCGACGTTCATGTCAACCGAACGCCCATCGCCGGCGCCATCACCGGGGTGACCTACCGGCCGGGCCGCTTCCACGTGGCCAGCCGCGCCGAAGCCTCCGATCAAAACGAACAGAACGTGGTGACCGTGCGAGGCGACGATACCACGGTGGTTTTCAAGCAGATCGCCGGGCTGATTGCGCGGCGCGTCGTCTGCACCAAGAAGCCGGGAGACACGGTGGCCGCGGGCGAGCGCATCGGGCTCATCAAGTTCGGCTCGCGCGTGGACGTGCTGCTCGGCGCCGAATGGGAAATCGCGGTGCGGCCCGGAATGCGGGTGTCGGCGGGTTCGTCGGTGATCGCGCGGCGCAGATCGCGGGAGACGCATGGGACTTAGAGAACGGCTGGTGGATCCGCGATCGCCCGACCGCCGGCCTCGCCGCGCGGCGTACGCCTTACCCACGCTGTTCACCGCCGGCAATATTTTCCTGGGCTACATCGCCATCCTACGGTCGTTCCGCGGCGCCCTGGCATTCCACACGGGGGGCGCGCCGGAACAGTTCGTCATCGCGGCCGAAGCCATCGCCGGGGCGTTCTTCCTCGACGGGCTGGACGGCCGCATCGCCCGTATGACCAACACCGCCAGCGACTTCGGCCGGGAGATGGATTCGCTCGCCGACGTCATCAGTTTCGGGATTGCGCCGGCCATCCTGGCGTTCGCCTGGGGCGTTTACTTCGTGGATGGGTCGCTCGGAACGGGGTTGCAGCACCTGCGCGATATCGGCGCATTCGTCTCGTTTCTCTTCCTGTTGTGCGGGGCGGCGCGGCTGGCGCGCTTCAACGTGCAAAAGAATCCGGTTCCCAAGAACCCGGGGAAACCGGACCGCAAATATTTTGTAGGCATGCCGATTCCGGCGGCGGCGGCCATGGTGGCGGCCGTGGTGTTTGCCTCGGGCGGCAAGCCGCTGCAGTGGTGGCCTTGCTCCGTGGCCTGGCTGGGCCTGCTGGTGCTGCTGGGCTTCCTGATGGTCAGCACCTGGCGCTACCACAGCTTCAAGGGAGTCAGCCTCAGCAAGGCTTACTCGCCGCTGCTCATCGTGCTGCTGGGCGCGTTGATCTATGGCATCTGGAACTACGGCCAACTCCTGCTGCTGGCGGTGGCCGGCGCTTACGTGGCCAGCGGAATCGTGATCCGCATCGGCGGCATCGTCCGCCGGCGGGTGCTGAAACTGCCGCGCCGCCTGCCGCCGCCTCAGGAGCACGGAGTTGTCTAAGTCTCCATTTGCCGTGCTGGTGGGCAGCGAATCGCTGCTGGGCCGCGAGATTCGCGACATCGTGGCCACTTCCGAGCCCGGGTTCGAACTCCGCCTGATCGCCGCGCACGGCGAGGAAGCCGGGCGGTTGACGCGGGTCGGCGACGAACCCGTGACGGTGGGAGATCTGGACGCCGGCAACCTGAGTGGCGCGGGTGTGGTGTTCCTGGCGGGTTCGCCGGCGTCGAGCCAGAAGGCGCTCGAACTGGCCGAAGACGAGGGGACGGCGATCATCGACCTCACACACGCGTCCGAGGAACGCCCCGACGCCCGATTGCGCGCGCCGCTGGTGGAAGCGCCCGAGGAAGAGTTCGGCGAGGATTCGCGTATCCATGTGATCGCGCACCCCGCCGCCATGGCGCTGGCCCTGCTCTTGCGCCGCATCCACGCCAACCATCCGCTGCGGCGCGCCGTCGTCCAAATCTTCGCCCCGGCCAGCGAACAGGGCAAAGCCGGGGTGGAGGAGTTGCAGCGGCAGACCATCAGCCTGCTCTCGTTCAAACCGCTGCCGCACGATGTGTTCGATACGCAACTGAGCTTCAATATGCTGGCGCGGTATGGAGAAGCCGCGCCCGTAGCACTGGAGGATACCGAATTGCGGATTGAGCGCCACCTGGCCACCCTGCTGGATCTGCCGGGCGAAGGCCAGGGCGCGCCGCTAGCGTCGCTGCGCGTCATCCAGGCGCCGGTGTTTCACGGCTACACATTCGGCATCTGGGCCGAGTTCGAAAACAGCCCGGATCTGGAAGCCGTGGAGATCAGTCTGGCGGAAGGCAATATTGAAGTGCGCGGCGGCGAATTCGAACCGCCCACCAACGTGGGGCAGGCGGGTCAGGGCGGCATCGCGGTGGGCGCCATCGCGCCCGATCGTAACCATGCCGATGCCCTGTGGTTGTGGATGGCCGCCGACAACTATCGCCTGGCGGCCGAGAGCGCCGTCGCCGTGGCGCGGCAGTTGCTGTGAAACGGAAGCTATGAAACGGATTCTCCCGGCACTTCTTGCCTGCGGCGTGTTGATCGGCATCTCGGATTCGAGCGGCTGCGGATACCACGTCGCCGGCAAGGCCGAGCTGATGCCCAAGAACATCCACACCATCTTCATCGAGCCGTTCCACAGCGGCATCCCGCGCACCGACATCTCGCGCCTGCTGTCGGCCGACCTGGCGCGCGAGTTGCTCTCGCGGACCCGCTTCAAAGTGGTGTCCGATCCCGGGCAGGCCGACGCCGTGCTGGCCGGCGCGATCACCAACTTCGTCAGCTTCTCCACCACCACGGACCCGGTGACCGCCCGTTCCACGGGCGCGCAGGTGATTCTGCAAATGAACATCTACATGAACGAGAGGACCACCGGCAAATCGTTGTTCGCGCGCAACGGCTACGAGTTCCGCGAGCGCTACGAGATTTCCGAAAACGCCGCTACCTATTTCGACGAAAGCGGCACCGCCGTGCAGCGGGTCACTCGCGACGCGGCGCGCAGCATCGTCTCGGCCATTCTCGAGGACTTCTGATGACGCCCGCTCAATTGCTCGCCCGGATCCGGAAGCGATCGCTTCCGCCCGCGGCGCTACTGCTTGGCCCGGAAGCGTATGAGCGGCGGCGCCTGAAGGAAGCGCTTCTCGCCACTGTCCCGGAGAATGCCGTGACGCAGCACGACCTGACGGAACAGTCGCTGGCCGAGGTGGTGGACGACGCAAGGGCGCTCTCTCTCTTCACCACTGAGCGCCTGATCTGGGTGGTGAATGCCGAGGCCGCCCTGCCCCGTGGCCGCGCCGCCGAGGAGGGCCACGAGGAAGACTCCGCCGGCGGTGCGTCAGCGGCCGGCGCCGCGCCCCTGGCGGCCTACCTGAAAGATCCGTCGCCGGGCGTCACGCTGATCTTCGAGGCCATGCGCTTCGACTTCGAAGGCGACGACAAGCGCAAGCAGGAACGCGTCCGCAAGTTCTACGCTTCGGTTCAGGAAGTGGTCGAGTTGCGCCGCTTCGGCCCGCGGGAAGCGCGCCAGGAGACCGACACGCTGGCGCTCCGGGCGGGCTTCCGGCTGGACCCGGCGGCGGCCGACCTGCTGGTGGAGGCGCTGGGAGCCGACATCGCGCGCATTGCCGTGGAGATCGAAAAACTGTCGCTGTACGCCGGCAATCGCGTGGTGGGAGTGGACGATATCGGCGCGCTGGTGCCCGACGCCCGGTCCACCACCATCTTCGCGCTGGTGGGTGCTCTGGGCCGGCGCGACCGCGCGAGGTCGCTGGAGTTTCTGGACACGCTGGCGCGCGAAGGCGAGTACTTGCCGCTGGCGCTGGCGTTCCTCTCCACCCAGTTCCGCATGGCGCTGGTGGCGCGCGAGGCCGGCCTGAAGAATGCCCAACAGATTCTGGGATACTTTCAGCGTCTGGGGGTGGCGATGTGGCCGTCGCGCGCCGAACAGATCCAGCAGACCGCCGCCAAATTCGCGTCGCCGCAACTGGAGCGCGCCATCAAGCTGATCTTCGAGACGGACAGGGGACTCCGCGACACGCGGCCGGATGACCGCATCGTCATGGAGCAGTTCGTGCTGAAGCTGACTGCGTAATACGGCTGGGGCCTAGGCCTGCAGCGCCTTGACCTTGCTGTGGAGGCTCGACTTGTAGCGGGCGGCCGTATTCTTCTTGATGATCCCGCTCTTGGCCGAACGGTCGATTAGGGAGAAGGTCTTGGGCAGAAGCTCGATCGCGGTCTTCGGGTCCTTGCCGGCGAGAGCGCGGCGCATCGCGCGGATTCCGTGACGCAGCCGCGTCTTGGCTTGCCGGTTGAATTCCGTGCGCCGCTCGGTTTGACGAACCCGCTTCAAGGCGGAATAGGTGTTTGCCATCTTTTCTGAATCTAATCCTTCGGAGTGGTAGAGCTTCCAGGATAGCGCAGAGCCGGGGTGGGGGGCAAACGCTCCTTGACACGGAACATGGGGGGAACACGGGGCATTTCCCCAGAAGCGGTCGTTCTGGTATGATTTGGCTTCACGAACGGCTCCGGAACGCCCGGTTGAGCGTAGTCCGTGCCCCGTGATCGACTGGCTCAGGATCGGAAATCGAGGTTTCGGTGAATTTACATCTCGCGGACATTATCATCATCGTCGCTTTTCTGTTGACATCCGTTTTCGTGGGCTACTGGGTTTCTCATAGAGCCTCCAGGGATACGAAAGCCTATTTTCTGGGGGGCAACGTTCTGCCGTGGTACGTGCTGGGCGTCTCCAACGCATCCGGGATGTTCGACATCGCCGGTACCATGTGGCTGGTCTACTTGCTTTTCATCTACGGTCTCAAAAGCGTCTGGATTCCGTGGCTGTGGCCGGTCTTCAACCAGATCTTTCTCATGGTCTATCTCTCGGCGTGGCTGCGCCGCTCGGGGGTCACCACCGGCGCGGAGTGGATCACTACGCGATTCGGCAAGGGCCGGGGCGCGCAGCTCTCGCACCTGATCGTCGTCATCTTCGCCCTGGTCAGCGTCATCGGATTTCTCACCTACGGGTTCAAGGGCATCGGCAAGTTCGCAACCGATTTCCTCCCCTGGCACCTCTCTGCCAATCAGTATGCGCTGATCCTGATGGCGATCACGACGTTTTACGTCGTCAAGGGCGGCATGTTCAGTGTGGTCATCACCGAGGTGCTCCAGTTCTGTCTGCTGTCCATCGCCTCGGTCGCCATCGGCATCATCGCCATCGCGCGCGTCTCGCCGGAAGCTCTGCGCCGCGCCGTGCCGGCCGGGTGGGATCGGATCTGGTTCGGCTGGCATCTGAACATGGACTGGTCGGGACTCATCCCGGCGGTGACTACGAAGATCCACCAAGACGGCTACCAGATATTCGGCTTCTTCTTCATGATGATGCTGTTCAAAGGCTTCCTCCTCAGCGTGGCCGGTCCCGCCCCGAATTACGACATGCAGCGGATTCTCTCCACGCGCAACCCGCGCGAGGCGTCCATGATGAGCGCGGTGGTGAATGTGGTGCTGAATGTGCCGCGCTATTTCATGATTGCCGGGCTGACGATTTTGGCCCTGGTGTTCTACAGCGGCAAGATCCGGGACATGGGGGCCAATATGGATTTCGAGATGGTGCTGCCCGATGCGCTCAGCCATTTCGTCCCCGTCGGTCTCCTGGGTGTTCTGGTGGCGGGGCTTCTGGCCGCGTTTATGTCGAACTTTGCCGCCACGGTCAACTCGGCGCCCCCCTACCTGGTGAACGACATTTACAGGAAGTTCATCAACCCGCAGGCCACCGAGCGCGCCTGCGTCCGCTTGAGCTATGTGGCATCCTTCGCGGTGGTTGCCCTGGGCATCTCGATCGGCTGGTTCGTGGGTTCGATCGATGACGTGATTCAGTGGATCGTCTCCGCTTTGTGGGGCGGTTACACGGCGGCAAACGTTCTGAAGTGGTATTGGTGGCGCTTCAATGGATACGGCTACTTCTGGGGTATGGTGGCGGGCATTGCGGCATCCATGATACTCCCTGTGGCCCTGCCCCATGTCAGGCCGTTGAACGCGTTCCCGCTGATTCTGTTGATTTCGACCGCCGGGTGCCTGCTGGGAACGTTCCTGACCAAGCCCGAAGACGACGAAGTGCTGAAAGCCTTCTACCGGCGGGTGCGGCCGTGGGGCTTCTGGGGCCCGGTGCTCGCCAAGGTGCAGGCGGAAGATCCGAGCTTCCAGCCGAATCCCGATTTCGCGCGCGACATGTTCAACGTAGTCGTGGGCATCGCCTGGCAGACCAGCCTGGTTGCCCTGCCGATCTACGTGGTGATTCGCCGCTACAACATCGCCATGATCGCGCTGGCCGTGGTCCTGGTAACTTCAGCCATCTTGAAGTTCACCTGGTACGACCACCTGACCAAGATGTACACCGAAAAGACTCCCGCGCCGCAGACGGCCGCCCCCGCCGCGGGGTAGACAAAAAGGTGTTATGTGGGGCAGGTTGGTAACCTGCGGCGGGTTGTTAACCCGCCCAACCCGCCCCACAACCCGACTCCCTCAGCCCAGTCTTACCTCCACCTTCACATCCGCACATCCAGTCTGCGCCAGCGGCACAATACCGCCTTTCACCGCCTTACCATCCACCAGCAAACTCACTTCGTTTCCAGCACCTTCGCGGCGCACCGTGATGTGGTAAACGACGCCGCGGAACCGGCGCACGGCTTCGAATCCCGTCCAACGTTCTGGCAAGACCGGGGCGATGCGCAGACCGTCATACTCCGGCCGTATGCCGAGTATCCATTGCGTGATGGCGTAGAAATTCCAGGCCGCCGTGCCCGTCAGCCAGGAGTTCTTCGCTTCGCCATGCGTGGGCGCGTCACGTCCCGCGATCATCTGCGCGTACACATACGGCTCGCACCGGTGAACGTCGCTGATGCCCTCACGGGCGGAGGGGTTGATGCGCAGGTAATAGTCGTGAGCATTGTCGCCGTCGCCGGCCATCGCTTCGGCAATCATCACCCACGGGTTGTTGTGGCAGAAAATGCCGGCGTTCTCCTTGTAGCCCGGCGGATAGGAGGAAATTTCTCCCAGCTCCAGATAGTAGCGCGAGTATGCCGGTTGCTGCAGAATGATGCCGTGCGGCGTGGCCAGGTGCCGGCGCACCGAATCGAGCGCCTTGCGCGCCGTACCGTCCTCCAGGCCAATGCCCGCCAAGCCGCAAAAGCCCTGCGTCTCGATGAAGATCTTGCCTTCGGCGCACTCCCTCGAACCGATCTTCTTGCCGAAGTCGTCGTAGGCGCGCAGAAACCACTCGCCATCCCAACCGTGGCGGCGCACGGTCTCCTGCATGCGCGCGCATTCCTCCAGGCACTTCTTCGCTTCATCGTCCAGGCCGCGCCGCTTCGCAATTGCAGCGAGTTCCTTAGCCGCCAGAACGAACAGCGCGGCAATGAAGACCGACTCGGCCACCTTGCCTTCCTTATTGGTGGTGGTCTGGAACGACTGGCCCGGCGTGTCCGAGAAGCAGTTCAGATTCAGGCAGTCGTTCCAGTCGGCCCGGCCGATCAATGGCAGACCGTGCGGCCCCAGCCGGGCCAGCGTGTAACCGAAGCTGCGGCGCAGGTGTTCGTAGAGCGGCTGCGCGGAACCGGGTTGGTTGTCGAATTCGACCGGCTCGTCCAGAATGCTCCAGTCGCCGGTTTCCTTGAGGTATGCGGAGACGCCGATAATCAGCCAATGCGGATCGTCGTTGAAGTTACTCCCCACGTCGTTGTTACCCTTCTTGGTCAAGGGTTGGTACTGGTGATACGCGCCGCCGTCGGGAAGTTGCGTTGCGGCCAGATCCAGTATGCGCTCTCGAGCGCGTTCCGGAACCATTTGCACGAAGCCCAGCAGATCCTGGTTGGAATCGCGGAAACCCAGGCCGCGGCCAATGCCCGATTCGAAGAATGACGCCGACCGCGACATGTTGAATGTCGCCATGCACTGGTACGCATTCCAGACGTTCACCATCCGGTCGGTGTGGACGTCGGGCGTCCGCACCTGGCAGATTCCCAGCAATCCGTCCCAGTATGACCGAAGCTTATCGAACGCGGCATCCACATTGGCCAGGTCGCGATACCGCGCGATCACCGGCTTCACCGTGCTCTTGTTGACCGTCTGGGAATCCGGCGGATCGAATTTCTTGTCTTTGAGGTTCTCATGGTACCCCAGGACAAAAACGACCTGATGCATTTCCCCCGGCTGGAGCACCAGCCGGACGTGGTGCGATCCGATAGGCGCCCATCCATGCGCTTCGGAGTTGAACGATTCACCGCGCTCCACTGCCGCGGGCCGGTCCCATCCTCTCCACGGGCCGAGGAAGGATTCGCGCTGGGTGTCAAAGCCCGCCAGCGGGTCGGAACAGGCGAACCAGGCGAAATGGTCGCGCCGTTCGCGGTATTCCGTCTTGTGGTAGATCACTTCATCATCGAGCTCCACCTGGCCAATGCTGAAGTTGCGCTGAAAATTAGTGGCGTCATCCTGGGCGTCCCAGAGACAGAACTCGACCGACGAGAAGATCGAGAGCGATGCCGGCGTGAGCCGGTTGTTGGTCACCGTGAGCTGCCAGATTTCCAGGTTCTCGTCTAGCGGAACGAAGTAGCGGGTGCTGGCTGAGATGCCGCGGTATTTCGAACCGATGATGGAGTAACCCATGCCATGACGGCACGTGTATTGCTCCAGATCGCGGCTGGTGGGCAGCCAGGAAGGCGACCAGTATTCGCCATCCTCGTTGTCGCGCAAGTAAATGTAGCGCCCGCCGTAATCGAGCGGCACATTATTGTAGCGGGCTCGTGTAATGCGGCGCAGACGCGCATCGCGATAAAAGGAATACCCGCCTGCCGTGTTGGAGATGATGCCGTAGTACGCCTGGCATCCCAGGTAGTTGATCCACGGCAGCGGAGTATCCGGCCGGGTTATGACGTACTCCCGGTTTTGATCGTCGAAATAACCGTATTTCATAGGATGCTTTCGTCTCCTTACTGTTTGAGCCGCTCCATCATCTCATAACAGACCCGGCTGTTGTGATAGGGGCACTTCCAGGGGCCTGCCAGGCAAGCGTCCGGATCTTCCGTTTCGAGATAGGGCCTGCCTTCAGGACTTAGTTTCGCGTGCCATTCACCGTGAATGCGGTCCACGATCTTCTCTTCGATGTATTCCCAGATGCGGTATGACTGCTTCAGGAAGTGCTCTTCGCCGGTGATCTGCCAGGCGTTGTAGAAGCCCACCACGGCCTCCGCCTGCGCCCACCAGTGCTTATTCGGATCGATCATCGCGCCCGCGGAATCGGCTTCGTAGAAAAGGCTGCCGTCCTTGTCGAGACCCTCATCGGAAACCCTCTGGGCCATGGTGACCGCCAGCCTTCGCGCGCGCTCTGTCAGCGCCGCATCGCCCAGCACCTCGGCGGCTTCCAGGATCAGCCAACTGCCCTCGATATCGTGACCGAACGAAACATGATCGTTCAGCGAGTTCCACTGGTTATCGAAGAACAACTTGAAGTGCCCGGTCGAGTTATCCACGATGCGGTCCATGGTCACTTCCAGCAGCTCCTTCTGCCGCGCCTGCAATTCCGCGTCCGGCCACGCACGCAACAAATTGGTGTAGGCTTCCATCACGTGGAGATGCGTGTTCATCGACTTAGGACTATTCAGATCCTTCTCGCTGAGCCGCATGTCCTCCAGCGCGTCCCAATCGCGGCCGCGCGCTTCCAGGTAGCCCTTCCACACCGCGTCGTGGCTGTGCTCTTCGATCAGCCGGAACAGCCGCTGGGCGAACTCCAGGCTCTCTAACTTGCCGGTGGCGCGAAAGTACTCCGCGAAGGCGTAAGCCGCGAATGCCTGGGCGTAGATCTGCTTGCGGTCGGACAGCGGGTTGCCCTTATAATCGAGCATCCAATACACGCCGCCATATTCGGCATCCCAGAACTTACTCACGATATAGTCGTACGCCCAGTCGGCGATCGCGCGGTATTGAGCATCCAGCAATCGGCTCGCCGCCGAAAACGTCCATAGGATCCGGCTATTGACGACCGAAGCGCGCGCCGATTCGCGGTCGATGCGTCCATCGCAGTCAATCTTCCCGTAAAAGCCCCCGCCTTCGCGATCCACCACGTGGCGCATCCAGAAGGGTAGTATGTTTTCGCGTAACTCCCTTTCAATCCGCGCGGCCCAAGCCTTCTTGGCGATCTCAGTCATTCCTACACCTTCGCCGCGCGCAGGTTCTTCTCGATCAGCGCGATCCGCTGCCGCACGCAGGCGCCGCTGTACATCGCGTCCGGCGGCGTGTTCAAGACATAGTCGAGAAGCCGGTCCACGTTCGTCGCCGCGACATATGTGCGCGTGTCGGAGGCCCCATAATAGATCAGCACCTCGTCGCCGCGGCGCACCCAGCCGCTCGAGAAGACCACGTTCGACACGTCGCCTACCCGCTCCTCGCCTTCCGGCGCCAGGAAATAGCCGCCCGGTTTGGCGATCACCCGGTACGGAGCCGCCAGGTCGGAAAGGAAGCAATACAGCACGTACCGCAACCCTGCCGCGGTATTGCGCACGCCATGGGCGAGGTGAAGCCAACCCTGCTCCGTCTTGAGCGGCGCGGGCCCCAGGCCGTTCTTGACTTCATTAATAGTGTGATACTCGCGCCGGTCGAGGATCGCCTCTTCTTCGGCGATGACGGCATGCTGGATGTCCGGCGCCAGTCCCCATCCGATGCCGCCGCCACGGCCCGCCTCGATGAAACTGTCCTGCGGCCGGGTGTAAAACGCGTATTGGCCATCCACGAACTCGGGGTGGAGAACGCAATTGCGCTGTTGCGCCGACCGTGTCCGAAGATCGTCGAGCCGCTCCCAGGCCCGCAAATCGCGGGTGCGCGCGATGCCGCACTGGGCCACCGCCGACGAGAGATCGCCTGGCGCCGCGGCGGGGTCCTTGCGTTCGGCGCAGAACAAGCCGTAAATCCACCCGTCTTCGTGGGCGGTCAGCCGCATGTCGTAGACGTTGGTTTCCGGGTCGTCCCCGTGCGGCATCTCGACCGGATAGTCCCAGAAGCGAAACCCATCCAGGCCATTGGCGCTCTCGGCGACGGCGAAGAACGACTTGCGGTCCACGCCCTCCACCCGGGCCATCAGGACCACTCCGCCGTGCCACTCCATGGCGCCCACGTTGAACACCGCGTTGATGCCGAGACGCTCCATCAAAAAGGGGTTTGTAGATGGGTCCAGATCGTAGCGCCAGAACACCGGTGCGTGGGCCGCGGTCAGAACCGGGTATCGATACCGTTGAAACCAGCCGTTCGAATCGGGCAACGCCTCATTGGGCCGCTGAATCAGAGACTCGTGCGCCGCTACCAGGCGCCGCCGCCGCAGTTGAAAGTCTTCCGTCGTCATATCGGTGAGGGAACTCCTGCCAGTGGACCCATTATCATACCTTGCCGCGCGGCCCGGGGTTGCGCGCCATGGGTGTGCGAAGGACCTCCCGAGGTTTCCGGGCCTGCGCCTGGCAACCGCGCGATGGCGGCCCAACGGAGCTGGACAATTCCGTAGACAGAATAATTCTGTCTATGGCATAATTGGATGTGGCCTGGGAAGTCGAGTTCACCGCGGAGTTTGGCTCTTGGTGGGAGGCGCTCGCCGAACGGCAGCAGGACGATGTCGCCCATTCTGTCGGACTGCTTGCCGAACTCGGTCCGGGTTTGGGCTTTCCGCACAGTTCGGGAGTGAGGGGATCGCGTCACGGGAATATGCGCGAACTGCGCGCGCAAAGCGCTGGAAAGCCGCTACGGACGCTGTATGCATTCGACCCTCTCCGGACGGCAATTCTTCTTCTGGGCGGAGACAAAACCGGCGACGGCCGCTGGTATGAGAAGTTCGTTCCCGTGGCGGACCGGCTGTACGATCGGCATCTGGACGAACTGAAGAAAGGGAGGAAACTCTAATGCCAACTCGTAAGTTTCGTGAATTGGTGGAAGCGCTGCCTGCCAGCCGGCAGCGGAAGATCGCCAGCCGGGTGCGGCGGAGCCTGGCGTCGATGCCGCTGGAGGAGGTCCGCAAGGCGCGCCAGATGACGCAGGCCAGGCTGGCCGACGTCCTGGGAGTGAATCAGGGCGAAGTGTCCAAGATCGAACACCGCACCGACATTTACCTCAGCACGCTGGCCGGCTATGTGGAAGCGCTGGGAGGGAAGCTGGAGATTCGCGCCGTCTTCCCTGATCGGGAGATGCGAATCACGCAGTTCGAGGAGCTGCAATAGGAGGCGGGGGTTGCCGAACGGCACCTTGCGCGCCGCCTTACTCGCGTCCCCTGAGAATCGCGGCTATGACGCGGGGGCTGCGCCGTCCGTGAATCAACGCCACGACCCACAGCGGTTTCGCCTCCGGCGCGTAAACGATGGCAGAGTCGCGCACCAGCTTAAACCGAAGTGGCCGCGAAGTGAGATTCGGCCGCCGATAGCCCTGATAGGGGAATTCCACCAGCCCGCGAATCCCATCGAAGATTTCCGTTATCACCGGGTCGGCGGCGTCCGGGTTGTCCCTCGCCATGTGTTCGCGGACGCTCTCGAGGTCGCAGGTGCTTCCGGGTAAAGCGCATACCCGCTCATACGGAGCGGCGGCGTTGCGATTCGGTCCTCTCCATAAGGAGCCGATACGCTTCCTCACCGTCGATCGGGGTCACCCTGCCGCATTCCAGATCGTCGAAGCGCCGGTCGAGCGTTTCGCGCGCGTGTGCTAACTCGTCAAAGTAGCCAACCACCGCATCTTCGACCAGTTCGTCGCTCGGGCGGCCGCTCTCGCGCGCCATTTGATCGAGCTTCGCTTGCACATCGGGTCTGAAATGCACCTCCATGGCTACGCCTCCTTCTCATAGAGTACGTCAACCTGGCGTGGGCTGCTGGTGCGCTTCACGGATGCCTCGCCCGAGATGGGACGGCAAAACGGGAGGGCGCAGACCCGGATTTAGCAGCGGCTGGCTTTCGTCCCGGAACCTACCGCTTCTGGGACACCGACGGGGGCATCATGCATTGCGAGCGAACCTGACAACGCGGGCGCTTCAAATGACTTCCCTGTACAGGGCCTTCACCGCCGCGTCCCTCGCCTGTACAAAAGCGTTGACGTTGAGGATAGGATTGGCAATGTCAGTGCCTAGCGCCGGATCAACTCGGGTTTCGAGGCCTTTGAAGATCATGTATGTCTCAGGTCGGAAGAGAACTTTTACGTCCGCCTCGGTGGCCGAGAATCTCTCATACCATTCCACGGTGGGCTGATACGCCGCGTTCGCGTGCCCGTGTGCAATCCATTGCTGAATGAATTGAGAGGTCAGCGCATTGACTGCTTCGACGGTCCTGAGCTTTAATTCCGCTCGGCGCTGACGCCTCCAAAAGTGATGTTGCAACAACGGAGTGGCAACGATTGTCAGAAGCGAACCAAGTATGCTGGCGAGACCGGCAGCGATTATGGAATGCCAACTCACATTTTGAACCGTACAGCATTTCCCCTACGCCCGGCAACAGTGGCGACGTGGCGCAATAGACCCTATGCAATACACGGCAAGGAACGGTAGGGCTCATTCACCTTTGGTGGCACAATGGGGAAGGCGAAGGAGCGCTCCAAAATAGTTCTATCCCACCGTGCCTCTACACGTGTTGTCCTGACCGCCGGCTTTGCGGCTGTTGTGGCCAACGCGCAAACTGAAAAGACTTTCCCAACCGACGCCGAAATCAACCTCGTGCTCACTCAGACCGACCGGGCGATACAGCAGTACAAGCCGCTGATAGACCTGGAAGCGGTTCAGATGGGCAAGGGTGGCGCAGATACCATCGCTCACGACCGCGAAGTCGTGAGCGGGCTGGAAATGGCCATTAAGGCTTTCAAGGGCAAGCCCCAAGGATTCAACGGGCCGCTGGGTTTCACGTTCTTCGAATGGCTGGATGATGCGGACCGAAACGCTGCGCTATGCGCAGGTGGCTCATCACTCCAGGCTATGTCGGAGATGATGGCTGGAAATAAAGATAAGGCGGAATCCCTGCTTCATCTGGCTCAAAGCTGCGCCGATGTGTCCACGTTGATTTACACCGTAAGTGAGAACGCGGGCTCCTTGTACCAGAGATATGTCGACGCCGAAGAGGAATTGGCCGAGCAGGCTGCTGGGGTGGCACAGGAGGGTACCGACATTCTGAAGAAGAACAGCGTCCCACCCAAGAAGTAGGCGCGCAGCTCCGGCCCGACAGGGGTCCTTTTCAGCACAGCCCAGCCACGCCCTCCCGCGCACTCCCCGCCCTCCACGCGGGATAATGGTCCCGATGCGGCGCCTGCTCCTGCTCCCTCTGGTCCCCTGGCTTCTGGCCGCGGACACGTGGGTGAAGTACACCTCCGGCCCCTTCGAGGTCCTCACCGACGCCAACCCGCGCGCCGCGCGCGACAAACTGGTGGACTTCGAAGAGTTCCGTCACGCGCTGGGCAAAGTCATCGGCATCGACGACCTCCAGATGCCGCAACCGGTCAGCATCCTGGTCTTCAAGAGCGCCAAGGGCTGGACGTCGCCCGCCCCTATCACCGAGGGCCGCGACCGCTATGCCGTCGTCCTCGAAGAGAAGACCGCCATCTCGCCGGAGGTCTACGGCGAGTTGACCCGGCTTTTTCTGCGGGCCAACACGTCGCAGATGCCGCCCCAGTTCGAGCACGGCCTGGAAGAGTTTTTCTCCACCTTCGCGGTGAAGGGCATCCACATCACGGTGGGCGAGCCGCCGCCATCGCCCGATCTGGATTGGGCGCGAGTCCACCTTCTGGTTGTCGATCCGGAGTATTACGGCCGCATTCGCATCCTTCTCTACAATCTGCGGCAGGGCGTCGAAGACGATCCCGCCTATCGCAACGCCTTCGGCAAAGCGCCGGCCCAGGTGGAGGAGGCCGCGCGGCAGCACTTCCTGGATCACGACGTGCGCACTGCGTCCATCGACAGCCGGCCGCTTTCCGAGAAGGACTTTCCCGACCGCCAGGTTTCGAGCGCCGACGTCCGCCTGGCGCGCGCCGACCTGCTGGCCGGCGCTCCATCCGCCGCCGACTATGAGAGCCTGTTGCGCGACCGCCTGAAGACGCCAGAGGCCGAAGAGGGACTCGGTCTGCTGGCTCTGCGTGCTGGCCAGAGCGACGAGGCCCGCCGCCATTTCCGTGCCGCCCTCGACGCCAACAGCACCAGCGCCCGCTGCTACATCGAGTACGCCAAGCTTGAACGCGACAACGGCAAGGCCATCGAAGCCCTCCGCAAAGCCGCCGAACTCAATCCCAAACTCGACGAACCGCTGGCCCTGATGGCCGAGCGCGATACCGATCCGCAAATGCGCCTGGCTCACTGGAAGGACGCGGCCGCGCGCAATCCGCGCAATCCCGCATATTGGAAAGCGCTGGCGGAATGCTACATCGCCGAACATAACTACACCGAAGCCGCCAAGGCGTGGCGGGAAGCCGAGCAGGCGTCCACCGATCCGGCCGCGCGCGAGCGCATGCACCGGGCGCGCATGGCCGTGGAATCGCAGCGCCTGGATTACGAGCAGGCCGAAAAGAAACGCCATGCCGAGGAGGATGCACGCGAATTGGAACGTTTGAAGGGCCAGGCTCTGGCCGAAGTCCACACGCTGGAGAAACAGTACGGCAACGGCCCCGCGAAACCGGGTGAGAAGCCGGTGCCTTGGTGGGACGGTCCGAATCCCTCGGGCAGGGTGACTGGCGTTTTGAAGCAGGTGGACTGCCTCGGCAAACGGGCGCGCCTGCTGATCGAGGGCGACGACCGCAAATCCGTCCGCCTGCTGGTGGCCGACCCCAAGGTGGCCATCGTTGGCGGAGGCGAGCACGCCTTCGGCTGCGGCCCACAAAAGCCGCGGCGCGTGGTCGTAGAATACTTCCCCAAGGCCGATCCCGCAACGGCGACCGCTGGCGTTGTGGCCACCATCGAGTTCCAGTGAGCGGCGAATCTCACGACACCGCGAAACAGCGGATCAAGCGGTGGCTCTTCGGGCTCCTCGGCAAGGACCCCGAGGCCGTGGTGGTCACCTTCCACACCGGCGACCCCGAATTGTGCCGGCGCATGGAAGAGGAAGTGCGGCGGCTGGTTCCCGGCCGCCGGCACTTCGCGGCCACGCCGGAGAACTGGCCCGAGTTGCGCCGCCAGTTGCGCCGCCACCGCATCGGCCTGGCGCCGGTGCTGCTCGCCGCCGAACCGAACGTGCTGCGGCGGGCCGCCTGGCGCATGGCGCCACGCAAGATCCTGGCCTACAACTCGCGGCTGGAGCGACTGCACCTGCGGCTGAATCTGTCTTCATTCCTTTTCTGGCGCGGTGTGCCGCTCGACCGCGTCCACTTGCGTCCCTGGTGGTGGCCCTGGCCGAAGCGCGAGCGCACCGTCACGCCCGCAGGCTGGCGCGTGCTCGAAGGCCGCGCCTGTTCGCCGCTTCGCCGCCGCGTGGCCGTGCTGTCGCCTTACTTCCCGTTTCCGCTCTCGCACGGAGGCGCGGTCCGCATCTTCCACCTGCTGCGCGAAATGGCACGCGAGTTCGATGTCGAATTGTTCGCCTTCACGGATGGCGGCGCGCCCCAGGAAACCGCGCCCGTGCTCGAGTTCTGCGCGCGCGTGGTGCTGGTCGAGAAGCCGCGCTACCGCGAGCCGCGCTGGAGCACCCCGCTGCCGCCGGAGGTGTACGAGTTCCGGTCGCCCGCCATGCGGCAGGCGATCGTTGCGGAGCGCCGGGCATTCGCCTTCGAGCGCTTGCAGGTGGAGTATACCCAGCTTGCCGAATATCCCGGTGACGTGCTGGTGGAGCACGATGTCACCTTCGACCTCTTCGGCCAGATCGCGCGCCGCGAACGCACCCTGGCCGCGCGGTGGGATTTCTTCCGCTGGCGCCGTTTCGAGGGGCGCGCCATCCGCCGCTACCGGCGCGTGGTGGCGATGTCGGAGAAAGACGCCGGACTGCTGGGACCCGCGGCACAGGCGGTGGTGATCGCCAACGGCGTCGACCTCGATCGGTTTCAGCCCGAACCGGAAACCCCCGGCGAACGGCTCCTGTTCATCGGATCGTTCCGCCATTTCCCCAACATCGCGGCGTATCGCTTCTTCACCGAACAGGTCTGGCCGCTGCTGCGCGACAAGTTCCCGCACATGACTCTGACTGTGGTGTGCGGCGCCGACCACCTTACTTACTGGCGCGCCTTCGCGGATTCCCCCGAGCCCCGGCCCGATGAGCGCATCCGCATGTTGGGCTTCGTCTCCGACGTGCGGCCGCTGTATGTGGAGAGTAACCTGGCGATCGTGCCCACCACCGTCTCCGCCGGCACCAATGTGAAGGTGCTGGAGGCCATGGCGATGCGGCGCGCCGTGGTCTCGACCACTTCCGGCTGCGCCGGCCTGGGGATGTTGCACGGCCACAGCGTGTGGGTGGCCGACACACCTGAAGCGTTTAGCGCGGGCATCGCGACGCTGATCGGGGACCCCGAGCGGCGGGAGCAAATCGCCCGTGCCGCCGAGTTGCACGCCGCGCGCAGTTTCGACTGGCGGGCCATCGGGGAGCGGCAGCGGGAGATCCTGCGGTAGCGGGCGCGCAACCTTCCTATCAAGCCTTCCGGGGAAGTTCTGCGAGCAGGTGCGCGGGATTAGGGCCCAAAACGTGCAGCCGGCACCCTGGGACACGCAATCCTGGCAGGTTCGCGTCCCGCTGCCCGTCAGCCAAAGGTTGTGGGTTCGAGTCCTACCCGGGGAGCCAGACACGAGGCCCTCAAGAAAGACAGTTCCCCGCACTCGGCTCGTCGGCCACCCCTCGCACGCCAAAGTCCCGCCGTCAGTCGAACGCGTCCAGTTTCTCGTTGATGCGCTGCTTCATAAGGTCCGGCTCGGGATCGAAGCGGTACTGTGCAACCTGCGGCAGCGATGCCCTGATCCGTTGCATTCTGAGCGCCTGCCGTGCCATTGTCACGTCGAACCCCACGGTGTTCGTCAGCAGCACGGCCACCCGCACCAGGTCCTGCAGAGTGAATTCCCCACCCGAAAGCGGATTGTGGCGATCGGCCGCGGCCACGCGGACTTCCTCCGGCAATCCCCATCGCTCGGCCAGCCAGCAACCGGCTCTGCGTCTCGGATCTCCGGGCATCGCATCAACCTTGACCTGCCTTTACCAAGTATTTACAATGTAAATCGTGGAGTTCGATTGGGACGCCGACAATGTGCAGCACATCGCAAGACACGGAATCCACCCAAAAGAAGCCGAGGAGGCGGTCCTGATTGAACCGCTGGAGACCGATGTTCAACCGCATGAGAGTGAAGAGCGGGTGCTCTGCTTTGGACGCACCAATTCGGGGCGGCTGCTCACGATCCTGTACACCGAGCGGCGCGGCAGGATCCGAGTCGTCACGGCCTACGAGATGACCAAACCACAGCAACAGATGTACTTCGAGGGGAAATGAGCATGGTAAAAAAGCAGACCACGATTCCGAAATTCCGCAACGAAGCTGAAGAGGCCGGGTGGTGGGACAGCCATCCGGAAGCCGCTACGGAGATAATGAAACGCGCCCTTAGGTCCGGCAAGGCGAGACGGGCCGTTCCTCTGAAGGCCGTTACCATGCGGCTCCCCGTGCCCGATATCAAGACCGCGCAGGATCTCGCGGAGGAGAAGGGGCTTCCGTACCAGACCTACATGAAGATGCTCCTGCACGAGGCCCTCAAGAAGGAGCGTTCCGCATGATCGACTCGCCAGCGGGGCTCCGCGCATTGAATCGGCCCGCCGTCAGTCGAACGCGTCCAGCTTTTCGTTGATGCGCTGCTTCATGAGGTCCGGCTCGGGGTCGAAGCGGTACTGCGCAACGCGCGGCAGCGATGCCCGGATTCGCTGCATGGTGAGCGCCTGGCGCGCCACCGTGACGTCGAACCCCAGGGTGTTCGTCAACAGCACGGCTACCCGCACCAGGTCCTGAAGGTCGAATTCCCCCGCCCCGGGCGGATTGTGGTGTTCGGCGGCGGCCACGCGGACCTCCTCCGGCAATCCCCAACGCTCGGCCAGCCAGCGGCCGGCCTCGCAGTGATTCACGCCGAACGCCTCTTGCTCCAGGGCGAGCAGATCCGTGCCCGGCACCGCTCCGGTCAGCAGATCGGCGTACTCTCGCGGATGCACCACGAACAAACCCAAGCGGCCGATGTTGTGCAGCAGGCCGGCGGTATAGGCCTGATCGCCGCGGCTTTGCGACGGCGAACACGCTACCGACAACTCCTCCGAGACCAGGGCGCACGCCAGCGAGTGACGCCAGATGGCGCGCAGCAAATCCAGGCGCATGGCCGTCTGGAAACACGATTTCGCGGAGAACGTCACCACGAACCGTTTCAGTTCGTCCATCCCCAGCATCGTCAGGGCCTGCTGCAGGCTGTTGATGTGCTCGCGAGCGTGGTACAGGGAGGAGTTGGCAAGCGAGAGCAGCCCCGAGGCGAGCGCCGCGTCCGCTCGTATGAAATCGGCGATTTCGCGAGCGGTGATATCGTCATGCGAGAGAACCCGGAGAACCTTGGTGGCAATCGCCGGGAACTGGGGAAGCTGCTGTAAGTCCTGAAAGTTCGAGTTTGACGCGCTCATCTGGCTCGTCCCCAGCATAACTCGCGGCGCGGCGGGCCAGGGGGACAGACATGAGTTTTCGGCGCGGTTTGCCGGAAATTCGCCGTCTGTCCCCGGTTTGCCCTGTCCCCAGTCTCTCAGTCCCCGGTTTACCCCAAAACGCTGCTAGACTCATATTTCGATGGCTGCGATTCCCGAATCCGCCAAGTCCTTCATGGCGGGGCTCATTGAACGTGCCCGCCAGCGTAAGAAGACCATCGCCTTCCCCGAAGGCGCGGATAAGCGCGTGCTCGAGGCCGCTGCCCGCTTGGCGCGCGACGGTGTCGTCAAGCCCGTGCTGGTGGGCCCCAGGCCGGCCAATGCGCCGGAAGGCGTGACCTTCGTCGACCCCGCCACTTCTCCGCAACTCGGCAAGTACGCGGCGCTCTATTATGAGCGGCGCCGCGCCAAGGGCATCACCCAGATGGAAGCCGCGGAGATCGCGCGCCGGCCGCTCTACTTCGCGTCCCTCATGGTGGGCGCGGGCGACGCCGACGGCAGCGTGGGCGGCGCCGCCAACAGCACCGCCGACACCGTTCGCGCCGCGCTGCACTCGGTGGGAGCGCACGCCCGCGCCCGGCTTGTGTCGAGCGTGTTCATCATGGCCCTCCAGGACCGCTCACTGGGCCACAACGGCCTGATGGCCTTCGCCGATTGCGCCGTGGTGATCGACCCTACGCCTACCCAACTGGCCGATATCGCCATCGCCACCGCCGAAAGCACCCGGGTGCTCATGAACACCGAACCTATCGTGGCGATGCTCAGCTTTTCCACCAAGGGCAGCGGCAAGCACCCGGAAGTGGACCGCGTTGTGGAGGCCTATCGCATCGTGAAGGAACGCGCGCCCGGCCTGAACGTCGACGGCGAACTGCAAGCCGATGCCGCCGTCTCGCCCGAGGTCGGCCGGTCCAAAGCGCCGGGGTCGAAGGTGGCGGGACGCGCCAATACCCTGGTGTTCCCCGACCTGGCGTCGGCCAACATCGGATACAAACTGGTGGAACGGCTGGGCGGCGCCATGTCCATCGGACCGTTCCTGCAAGGCCTCGCCAAGCCGGCCAACGATCTCTCGCGCGGGTGTTCGGCCGAAGACATCTACAACGTGGCCGTGGTCACCGCGCTGCAATCGGAGACGGTGTAATGCGATGCTTCCGATGCGCCTGGTGTATTCCGAGCGGTACGATCTGAACCTGCTCGGCGATCACGTCTTCCCATCCAAGAAGTACAAGTGGCTGCACGACCGCATGCTGTGGACGCGCTTCGCCGAAAAGACCGACTTCGTGGCGCCCGACCCGGCCAACGACGAAGATGTGCTGCTGGTGCACACTCCCGCCTGGGTCGGCAAGCTCCGCGGCGGCACCGTCAGTTACCCGGAGATTCTGCAACTGGAGATCCCCTACTCGACGCAGATGGTGGAGGCCTTCTGGCTGGCTGCCGGCGGCACCACGCTGGCGGCGCGCCACGCCATCGCCGGACGCGTGGGATTCAACCTGGGCGGAGGATTTCACCACGGGTTCCCGGACCACGGAGAAGGGTTCTGCGCCATCAACGACGTGGCCGTGGCCATCCGCCGCCTGCAGCGCGACGGCGCGATCCAGCGTGCCATGGTTGTGGATTGCGACGTCCACCACGGCAACGGCACGGCCGCCATATTCGCCGCCGACCCGACGGTGTTCACGCTCTCCATTCACCAGTTCAACAACTATCCCACCGAAAAGCCGCCCTCCAGCCTGGACATTCACCTGGCTGACGGCGTGGGCGACGGCGAGTATCTGAACCGCCTGGGCAATGGCTACCGCGCCGCGCTGTCCATGTTCCATCCGGAGTTGGTGCTGTATCTCGCCGGCGCCGATCCCTATTTCGAAGACCAGTTAGGCGGGTTATCGCTGACCTTCGAAGGCCTGATGGAGCGCGACCGCCTGGTGATCCGCACCGCCATGACGCACCGCATTCCGGTAGCCATCGTCTTGGCCGGCGGCTACGCGCAGAACGTCGAGGACACCGTCACGATCCACGCCAACACCGCCGCGGTAGCGAAGGAACTGCTGGAGAAAGGTGTGTAAAAAGGAAATAGGGGTCAGACGCCTTTTCTTCGGCGGCCATACACCACCGCTATGTGGTAGTACACGAACCGCGGCACCCACGGCATCACAGCCACCAGCGCCCGGTAGAAGAGGCCGGGAATCACCACCACTTTCCCCTTGGCGAGGCCCTTCAGCGACGCGGCCACTACGTCCTCGGCCGTACACCAAAGCCGCTTGGGGATGCTGCCGCGGTCCATGCCCATCACGTCGTGGAATTCGGAGTAAGTGAAGCCCGGGCACAGCGCCTGCACGCGCACCGGCGAGCCGGCACTTAGTAGATCGAGGTGCAGCCCCTCGGTGAAACTGGTGATCCACGCCTTCGAGGCGCAATAGCTCACTGAACCCGGGCTCTGGCTGAACGACGCTACCGAGGACACGTTGATTAACCCGCCCTTGCCGCGGGCCGTCATGCCGCGCAGCGCGGCGTGCGAGAGACGCATGGTGGCCATGACGTGCAGTTGGTGCATTCGCGTGTGGCCCTCGACGGGCGTCTCGTAAAAGCGGCCGGCCAGGCCGAAACCGGCGTTGTTGACCAGCAGTTCGAGGTCCCCGGCGTCGTCGATGCGGGCCTCCACGCGCCGCAGGTCTTCTTCCACGGTCAGGTCGGCCGCCAACGTTTCTGCGCCGCCCAACTCGCGCGCCAGGTCTTCCAGGAGGTTCTCGCGGCGCGCCACCAGGATCAGACGGTACCCTTCGCGCGCCAAGCGCCTCGCAAATTCCGCGCCGATGCCGCTCGATGCGCCCGTCACCATGGCCAGCGGTTGCGAGTTATTCAAAGCGCGGCTCCTCCCACCGGCCGGTGTCCGCCGCGCGCGCCACGGCGTCGATCGCGGCCATGTTGCGCAGCGAATCCTCCAAGGGCACCGGCGGCGCGGCGTGCTCCAGGACGGCGCGCGAGAAGCGGTCGCCCTGCAGCGTGTACTGATCGCACGCGGCGAACTCCTCCACCTGGATGGCGGCGCCGGTGATGTCGCTGCCGTCGTCGATGCGAATCCGTGAGACACGCCCCGGGACGGCGTTGAAGGGGATCTCGAAATCGATGAGCCCCTCCGTGCCGTAGACCCGCACGCTCTGGTTGGGCACGATCTGCGTGGAACAGGTGAAGACGCACTGCCCCGAAGGATAGTCGAGAATCGCCGAGGTCAAGACATCGGTGCCCAGCGCCGGGTCGCGCCGCATGACGGCCGATACGCGCCGCGGCTCCTCGCCGAAAACCATGCGCGAGGTTTTGATGGGGTAGCAGCCGACGTCCATTAGCGCGCCGCCGCCGAATTGCGGAATGTTGCGGATGTTCTCCGGCCTGGCGTTGAAATAGCCGAACGTCCCCGTGACGGAGCGCAACTTGCCGATGCGCCCGCCGCGCACGAGCTCGACGGCGCGCTCCCACTGCGGATGCACCTGCACCATGAAGGCCTCGCCGATCGTGACGCCGGTGCGGTCGCGCACGGCGATCAGGTCGCGCACTTCGCGCGCGTTCATGCCGATGGGCTTTTCGCAAAGCACGTGTTTGCCGGCTTCGGCCGCGCGGATGGACCAGGGAACGTGCAGGTGGTTCGGCAGCGGAATGTAGACCGCGTCGATATCCGGGTCGCCCAGCATCTCCTCGTACGATCCGTAGGCTTTGGGGATGCCCAACTCCAGCGCGGCCTGCTCCGCGCGCTCGCTCCCGCGGGAGGCGATGGCGGCGATTTCGGTGAAGTCGCCGCGCTGCATGGCGGGAATCACTTTGACGGTGGCGATCCTGGCGACGCCCAGAACGCCCCAACGAAGTTTTCGCATGGTGCTTCAGATTCTACCGCGTGGCGGCGGCGCTCTCCCGGTTGTGGGGCGGACGCCCTCGTCCGCGGCCGGCTCCCTGGCCGGCCTCTCGCCGGTGGCAAACCATCGATTCCGCGAGCTGGTAGCGGGACGAGGGCGTCCGCCCCACCATGCCCGCAAAAACAAGTGGCATTGGGTCGTCAACCTGCCCCACATCGCACCACCGACCGGTACACCTCGCAGATGGCCCGCACCCGGGCTTCGGGCGAGTGCCGTTGCACGGCGATCTCGCGGCCGCGCGCAGCCAGCCGTTCGGACAACTCGGGCGAGCGAAGCACGGAATCGACCGCATCGGCCATGCGCGCGGCGTCTCCCGCCGGAACCAGCAGCGCGCTCTCGCCATCGGCGACGATTTCCGGGATTCCGCCCACCGCCGTCGCCACCACCGGAACGCCCGCGCCGATGGCCTCCAGTATGGCGTTGGGCGACCCCTCGATGGCGGAAGAAAGCACGGCCACGTCGGCGATCCCGTAGTACGGCTCCGAAGGCACCCAACCGGGGAGAATCACCTGCCCGGCCAAGCCCAGGCCGCGGATGGCGGCGTCGATGTGCGGCCTCTCCGGGCCGTCGCCCAACACGATCAAGCGCGGCGTCTGGTGGTGCTTGCCGCGCAGATCGGCCAGAGCGCGCAAGAGCGTGGCGTGGTCCTTCTCCTTCGACAGGCGCGCGGCAATCAGCAGAACTTTCTCATCGGCGCCGATGCCCAGTTTGGCGCGCAGGGCCGCGGCCGCTTCCGGCTGGCGGGCGGCCGCGGCCCACTGCGGATCGATGGCGTTGTGGATGACGGCGATGCGCTCGCTGGGAATCCACTGGCGCACCAGCCGGTCGCGAAACTGGCCGTTCACCACCACCAGGCGTCGCGCGGCGCGCAGCGACCAGCGGTCGAGCTGGTTGTAGACGGTGGTGCGCAGGTCGGTCGAGGTGTAGCCGTGCTGGAACGCCACCCAGGGATACCGGCGATGGAGCCCGGTGTAGCGCACCAGGAAGTGGCTCTTCACGGCGTGCGACTGCAGGATGTCGGGCTGAACGCGGCGCAGCAGATCGGCCAGGGCGGGCATCACCGAGCGGTCGAAGCGGCCCTTTTCGGGGATGCGGTGGACCGTGACGCCGGCCGCCGCCGCGGCGTCGACGAACTCCGAAGAGTCCCTCGGACGCCAGAAGACCGCCACTTCCATGTCCACGCGCGGAGCGTCCTCCACTCCCAGGCGGGCCAGTTGGGCGAACTGCAGCAGGTTCTTGGCGGGCCCGCTGACCTTGGTGGTCTCGACCAGAGCCAGCACGCGGATGGATTCCGTCATCGGATGCCCCTTCGCAGGCGGTCCAGACGCCCGGCGAGCGCTCCCAGGGGCGTGGTGGCCAAGAGCGAGACCAGGCACAGCGGCGCCGTCCAACACCCGCGGTGGAAGAAGCGGCGGCGCAGCGCGGCCCCCTCGCGCCATTGGCCCCAGTACGCCAGCGTGCAGGAAGTCTTCAGCGCGCGCAGGCACAGGAAGCGCTCCAGCAGATCGCGCAGCGGCTCCGGGCAGACGCGCCGCACATCGCCGGGGTCGGTCAAAAACGGCTCGACCGGCCGCACCGCGCGGCGGTTGCCGCTCAGCGCCGAGGCATCGCGGTGAAAGTGCGCGGCCGGTTCCATCGCGAAGCGCACCGGCGCATTCAGCAGCACCTGGATCCACAGGTGGGCGTCTTCGCCGTAACGAACCCCACTCGCGCAGAACCCTCCGAAGCGGCGGACCACTTCGGCCCTCGCCACGGTGGAGACCGGCGACATGAAAACCACCATGGCCGCCAACCGCGACGGGGCCAGATCGGGCGAAACCGGCTGGATCCCCCCGGCGATCCCACGGCGCTGGAACACCGGAGCCGAAGGAATCGAACCGGGCTGGTCCAGCCAGGCGAACGTGACCGCGGCGAGCGCGGGGTCGGCGTCCAGGTACTCGACGGCGCGCTCCAGGTAGTCGGGCATCCACTCGTCGTCGGCGTCCAGGAAAGCCAGGTACTGGCCTTTGGCCTCGGCGACGCCCCGGTTGCGGGCCGCGCCCGGTCCGGCGTTATCCTGACGAATCAGGCGGACACGCGGGTCGGGGAAAGCCTGGACCAGCGCGGGGCCGGCGTCGCGGGAGCCGTCGTCAACCACCAGAATTTCCAGGCCGGTCACGGTTTGCGCCGCGGCGGAGCGCAGGGAAGTTTCCACCGTCCGCTCTTTGTCGAACAGCGGAACGATCACCGATACGCGCGGCTCGCTGTTGGCTATTTCCTTTGCATCCATTGCTCTGGCGCTCTCTCATTGTAGCGGCCCGCCCACCGCCGGCACATCCCCCGAAACGCGATACCCCGCGCCACCGTAAGATAATAGAGGCCATGGCTACGCAACCGGTTTGTCCGAAGTGCGGCGGCTCGGGATTCATCATCGTGGAGGGCGCCACGCTCTCCGGCGCCAGGCCCTGCGACTGCCGGTCGCAACATCGCGCCGAACGGCTCGAAGAACGCGCGCAGATCCCGCCCCTGTACCGCCAGGCGTCGTTCGAGAATTTCAGAGTGCCGGAAAATAACCCGATAGCCCGGCAGGAATTGACCACCATCCTGCTGGCGGTGAAGAGCTTCGTCCGCGAGTTTCCCAACGAAGCGCGGCCCGGGCTGCTGCTGATCGGCGAGCCGGGAACCGGGAAGACGCACCTGGCTGTGGCGGCGCTACGCATGATCATCGACAAGGGATTCGACAGCCTGTTCTACGACTACCAGTCGCTGCTGAACAGCATCAAGGCGGGCTACGACCCGGCGTCGGATTCCTCCGACCGCGAGGCCTACCGCGCGGCGCTGGACACCGACGTCCTGCTGCTCGACGACCTGGGCGCGCACCGCGTCACCGGATGGGTGGAGGACACCGTCGCCAGCGTCATCACGCACCGCTGCAACCAGCGGAAAGCGCTGATCGCTACCACCAACCTGCCGGACGGCGACGCCGGCAGCGCCATCGTGCAGAAGGGACCGGTGGGCATGGAATACCGCCGCACCCTGGCCGAGCACATCGGCGCGCGCGCGCGGTCGCGGCTGTTCGAAATGTGCACGGTGCTCCGCATGCCGCTGGTGGAGGACTACCGCATTCGAAAGGCCAAGACCTTCTGATGCGCCCAGGTATCCTGCCTTCTGGTTCGCTGCCTGCTGGCAGGCGGAAGCGCCTGCCCCACCTGCCTGCAAATCCCGTGGCGGCGATGTGGGACAGACGCTCTCGTCTGTCAACCCGGGTGCCTCTCGTCCTGCTGTGCGCCGCCGTGGCGGCTTTCGCCGGCGAGCCGCGCGAGTATGTGCAGGCGGTGGAGTTTCCGTACTACCGGTGCCAGCGCCAGGCGTGGGAGCCGGAACTGGTGGCGCTCAAAAACATTGGCGTGCGCACGGTGGAGTTCGCCATTCCCTGGAACTGGCACCAATTGCCGTCCGGGGAATTCGATTTCACCGGCGGCACCAATCCGCGCCGCGACCTGGCCGGGCTCATCCGGCTGCTGCGGCGCCTGGGATTGCGCGCCTGGGTGCGGCCCTGGCCTCCGGTGGAGGACTGGCCTGGGCTGGGCGCGCCCGCAACCGCCGATGAACCCGCGCGCCAGGACTGGGCGGCGGCGCTCGGGAAAGTGCTCGGGACGCAGACGGCCAGCCACGGCGGTCCGGTGGCGTGGGTCGAACCGGGCGGCGAAGGCCGCCGGCTTCAGGTGGACGCCGCGCCATCCCCGGCCCCGGTCACGCGCGTTTCCGCCACCGATCCGCGGGCGCTGGCGCTGAGCCGCGCGGCGCTGTTCGATGGCTCCGGAGCGCTGCTGTGGACGGACGCCGTCGATACCCTGTATCCGGCTGGCTGGGAACCGCAACCCGGAAGCGTGTTCCGCGAAGGCGCGGTGGGGTTTCCCGGCGAGGAGCACGCCGGCGGCTCCGCTCTGGGCCGTGCCGCGGCGCTGCTGCGCAACTGGGCGGCGATCCTGCCCGAGTTGCAGCGCGCCGCGCTGCCCAAGCCGGCGGCGGGCAAATTGCCGGACGGCGTGACTGTGGTGGAAGTGACGTCGCCCGCCGCGTCCGCCGTGAGCGTCACCAATACCGGCGTCGAGACGTTCCGCGACGATTTGCGCGTCATGGAGCCTTCCACCAAACGGGCAGTCACCGTGCCCGGCGTCACCGTGCCGTCTGGCCAGTCGCTGTGGCTGCCCCTGGACGTCTCCCTCACGCCGGCCGCGCTGTGCCGCGAGTGCTCGAACTTCTCCAAGGCCGAGCGCATCCTGTTCGCCACCGCCGAACTGCTGTCCATCGAATACGAGAACGGCACCCTGGGCCTGGAATTCGCCGCGCCCGTGCCGGCCGAAGCCGTGCTGCAACTGGCGCGCGCACCCGTGGGACCGCTGCTGGCCGCGGGCATTCCCACGGCGTTCGAGTGGGACGATCAGACTCTGCGCGCGCGCTTGCCCATCCCGGCCGGCCTCGCGCCAGGCAACCGGGTACACCTGGTGCTGGCGGTCGAGGCGCCGCCGGCGTCGGCCTTCTTCAACGACGCGCGGCGGCTGATCGTGGGGCAGAAGAACCTGGTTTCGACGGCGTATTCGCCCGACGCCGTGGCCGCGCGCTCGCGCCTGCGCCTGCCGGAGGGCTACAGCGCAACGGCCACGGTGAAATCGCCGGGCGAGATCGACTACCAGGTCGCCGTCCCGGCGGATGCCGTCGGCGGAGATACGGTGATGTTCGGGTTGGAGGCGGATGGCGTCCTGCTGGGCCGCGCCCTCCTGCGGTTGTTTCCGCCGGTCTCGCTGAATTTGCGGGAGGCGATGACGGTGCATTTCGGCCGCCACGAATTGACACCCGATCCTCCGCTGGTCTCCATCGAACCGAAAGGCGGCACCAGCCTGGACCTGACCGTCCGCAACAACTGGCCGGCCATTCGGACGTTCAAGCTGGACGCCTCCGGCGAGGGGCTGGACTTCTTCCCGGCCAGGACCGAAATCGCCGTGGGCGCCATGGCCCAGCGGCACGTCCCGCTGCGGGTGTTCGCGGCGGAGGACGCCGCCGCGCCAACCGGCCTGCGCGACTGGATGCTGCGCGTCACCGGCGCGGCCGACCTGGAATTGCCCATGCGCGCCGTGCTGCTGCCGCGCGGCCGCACGGTGGCATGGACGGCCGACCTGAACGGCGACGGGTACCCCGAGTGGGTGCTGGAATCGGCGCGCGCGCGGGCGGTGTTTTCCGCCGGGGATGGCGGGCGGTGGACGGAATTCACCTGGAAGGACGGCAACGCGAATCTGCTCGGCGAGCGGGGAGCTTTCGCCGCGGCGGGCCGCGTGGAAGCGCGCTTGGCCGGCGACGCCCTGGAATTCAGCGGCAACGGCTGGACCCGCTCGGTGCGGCTCTCGGAGGCCACCGTGACCCTCGAACAGACCACCGCTCTGCCGCCGGGAGGGCCGGCGCCGGGGAGGCGGGGCAATGTGACGCTGACGGTCGAGCGGGTGTCCGACCGGAAGGCGGTTTATACCCTGCGGTAAGGCGGCGGGCTTCAGATTTGTGCGTCCGCACAAAAGTTGAACGAAAACAAAGGAGTTAGGTGCCATTTTTTGTGCGTCCGCACAAAAACCTCGCTTCGCGATCACCGTCTTGGTCCGTTGTTCGGAGCAGTGGAACGGTGCGAGCCCGCACTTTCCGGTGGAACCCCGCGTGCAATAGAGCTGACGGCGAATTGTCGCCTGGGAGGTTTGCGTGAAGAAGATTATCGGGCTATCGGTTCTAATCTGCGTGGCTGCTTTTGCGCAGCGCGGTGGAGAGAAAAGCGGCGGCGGCCGCCCGGCGGCGGTTGGCGGTGGGCACGTTCCCGCTCACGGTCCCGCCCAGGCTTCCAGGCCTGCCCGCGCCGCAGCCCCTGCGCGAGGTCAGCAGCCCGCCACCGAGAACCACGTCAAGGTGGACCAGAAAGGCCATCCGGACGTTCCCCACGTGGACGCTAAGAACGACAAGTGGGTGGGACACGACAGTGGCGCCAACGATGCGCATTACCAGATGGCTCAGCCGTGGGCGCATGGGCATTTCAGCGGCGGATTTGGACCGCAACATGTCTTCGTGCTGGGGGGAGGAAACCGGGAACGCTTCTGGTTTAACAACTTCTACTGGGACGTCGCCGCGTTCGATTACAATATCGTCGCCGGCTGGAACTGGGCTGGCGATCAGATCGTGATCTATGAGGATCCCGACCACGTTGGCTGGTATCTTGCCTACAACCCGCGTCTAGGCACGTACGCTCACGTCGAATATTTGGGAGGTTGACCCGCGTCGCGGGGAGCCTTAGGCCAGCGGCAAGTTTCGCACTTCCATGTGCAGCTCCTGCACTCCGCGCCAGGAACGATATGCTCGATAGCTCAAGAACGCCGGCACAATCGCTCCTCGAACCTCACGAGCCGATGGCCGTTCCGTCCTCCCCCGGCCCTGCCACCGTGCCGGCCCCAGCGGCGAGCGCCCGGCCCGGGAAGCCCAAGTCTTCCCGCCGGCGCCGCCGCTGGCTGTGGCTTACGCTGGCCGCTCTCCTCGTGCTGGGTTTAGGCGCGTATGTGTGGTCCAGGGTTTCCGCGGCGAAGGCCGCCAGCGCGGCGAAGGCCCTCGCCGCAAAAGGGCCGCCGCCCATACCCGTGGTGGCGGCAACAGCCCGCAAGGGAGACATCGGCGTCTACTATTCGGGGCTTGGCGCAATCACGCCTCTCGCCACCGTTACTGTTAGAAGCCGGGTGGACGGGCAGTTAATGAGCGTCCGCTATCGGGAAGGTGACACCGTTCAGAAGGGCGATCTGCTGGTGGAGATTGACGACGGGCCCTATCAGGCTGCTTTGACCCAGGCCGAGGGGCAACTGATCCGGGACCAGGCCACCCTGGACAACGCGCGCATCGACCTGGTGCGCTATCAACAGTTGGTTCCGCAAAAAGCCGCCCCGGAGCAACAGCTTGCCACCCAACAGGCAACCGTGCATCAGGACGAGGGCGTGGTGAAGCTGGATGAGGGTCAGATCAAAAGCGCCCAAGTCAATCTTGCCTACTGCAGGATCGCGGCCCCGGTCACCGGGCGCATTGGGTTGCGGCTGGTCGACCCCGGAAACATCGTTCAAGCCGGCGACACCACCGGATTGGTGGTCATCACGCAGATGGACCCGATCAGCGCAATTTTCACGATCTCCGAAGATCAGCTTCAGGTCGTGCTCAAGAGGATGGCAGCCGGGCAAACGCTGGAAGTGGATGCCTACAGCCGCGACTCCAAGACCAAGCTGGCGC
>Ga0182027_10001506_pt1 | contig 38812 bp, 32 predicted proteins | sample 712E1DmetaG_FD_121300 | JGI IMG/M metagenome (GOLD analysis project Ga0182027, IMG submission 121300) | Permafrost microbial communities from Stordalen Mire, Sweden - 712E1D metaG (Illumina Assembly) | ecosystem: Environmental > Terrestrial > Soil > Wetlands > Permafrost | place: Sweden...
GATCGTCCGGCCGTCGACCATGAACTTGCCGGTGCCGACATGGTGGAGGAACTTTGGGTTTTTCTGGGCCGGGTTCACCCAGGCGCGGACGACCTTCAGGACGAAGAAGTTGTATTTCTTCACCCAGGCGGTGTCGACTACTTTGCACTCGAAGTTGGCATAGCACTCCGCGACGAGCGGCGCCTTCACGCGCGCGGCGGGGAGTTTCGTCAGCCCGAACTTCTGGAACTTGTCCACCTTCTTGCCGCTCACGTTGCCCACCTTCACCACCTGGGCCGCCAGTTCCGCCGTGGGCAAGGCGAGGACGCATTCCTTGGTCGCCAGGATCCGCTTGAAGGTGTAGTCCCGCTCGCTGATGATGCAGCCGATGAGCGCCGGCGTGAACTCCATCATGGTGTGCCAAGCCATGGTCATGACGTTGTCCTGGCCGCCTTGGGAAGTCGTGACCATGACGACCGGGCCGGGCTCAATGAGCCGAGAAACGTCGGAAACTGGGAATTTTTTGAGTTTCATATAAATTCATAATACCACAATCACGCAAAGACTCAGGCCCGTTTTTGGTGTATACTGCAAGCGCGATAACAAAGCATATTCAAGTTTATGATGCACGAAGAACGGGCCACTCTCTCCAAGGGCATGCTCGACACGAAGCGCGCGATTGACTCGCTCTGCGAGGAGCTGGAGGCGATTGACTTTTACCAGCAGCGCGCGGAGGCCTGCACGGACGAGGATTTGCGCAAGATTCTCAAGCACAACATGCGTGAGGAGCAGGAACACGCCGCGATGCTGATTGCCTGGCTCAAGAACGGCGACGCCTACCTGGATGAGATGCTGAAGAAGTTCCTGCCGCGCGCCTCCGCCGAAATCGCCAAGGAATGATTCGGGCGCGACATTTGCGGCGTGGAACGCCTAAGTTCTCGCCGCCGACCGTCATAAAAAACACGCGTATGAGAACATTCAAGGGGGTTTTGGGAGGAGTCGTGGCCCTTTCCTTGGCGCTCGGCCTGGTCGGGCCGATTGTCGCCTTCGCCGCCGGCCCGGCACCCGTCAGTCTTTCGTTGGCGAGCCATTTCGCCATCCTGGCCAAAGCGGGGATTTCGACGACCGGATCGACTTCGGTCACCGGCGACATCGGAGTCAGCCCAGCCGCCGCGACGTACATCACCGGATTTGCGCTGAAACTCCCGGCCGCGAGCCCATTCGCGACTTCCGCCCTAGTGTCAGGAAAAGTTTATGCCCCGGGGTACGCGTCCCCGACGCCCGCCAACCTGACGGCGGCGGTTCGCGACATGGAAGCCGCCTACGTCGACGCCGCCGGCCGGGCGAATCCGACGGCGCTCGGATTGGGCGCCGGCAACATCGGCGGGATGACCTTGGCTCCCGGACTCTATAAATGGGGCACTGGCGTGACGATCCCGACGGACGTCACTCTCTCCGGCGGCGCCGGCGACGTCTGGATCTTCCAGGTCGCGCAGAACCTCAGCGTGAGTTCCGCCGTGAAAGTCATCTTGAGCGGCGGGGCCAACGCCAGCAACGTCTTTTGGGCGGTCGCCGGCCAGACGACGATCGGCACGACCGCCGTCTTCAACGGGAACATCTTGGACAAGACGAAGATCGCTCTCAACACCGGCGCGAAACTGAACGGCCGGGCCTTGGCGCAGACCGCCGTCACGCTCGAGGCGAATTCCGTCACCCTCCCTTCCGCTGCCGTGACGACTCCCGCCCCGCCTCCGGCCGCCGTGGCCGTTCCGGCTCCGAGCGGTTCAGTCGCTCCCGCCAAGCCGGGCGTCGTGCCGCCAACCGCGGCCCCTGTCCACCCGGTGGCTCCGGTCGTCCCGGTTCAGGCCTACCAGCGCAACCTCGTCTTAGGGTCAAAAGGAACTGACGTGACGACGCTGCAAAAACTCCTGATCTCCAAGAACTTGCTCGCGTGGCCGAAGGGCGCCGCGTACGGCACGTTCAGCACGCTCACGCAGACCGCCCTGAAAAAGCTCCAGGCTAGCTGGAAGCTCCCCGTCACGGGCGTGGTGGACGCCAGGACGCTCGCGGCCCTCAATTCGAAATAGCCGTAACGTTGATGGGGGAGTGAGACTTGGGCTCCAGGCTAGTTAACCTAGCCTGGAGCCTTAATTTGGTGCTATGATGACGGCATGTATAAGTTCAATGCCTTTCGATTTATGAAGCGTTCTCAAGGGATATCTGCGTTTTTAGTGGCCACCTGCGTCTGGTCCTCCCTGATGTCTTTCCCGCTCACGGCGAGCGCCGCCGGCTGTGTCAGCGGCCAGCTGATCAGGGGCTCGAATCCCTCGGTCTACTATTGCGGCGCCGACGGCAAGCGTTACGTCTTCGCGAATCTCAAGACCTACAACACCTGGTATTCGGACTTTTCCACGGTCCACACGATCACCGACGCCGCCCTGGCGTCCGTCCCGCTCGGCGGCAACGTGACTTACAAGCCCGGCACGCGCCTGGTGAAGATCACGACGGACCCCACGGTTTACGCCGTTGATCAGGGCGGCGTACTGCACGCCATCGCCTCGGAGAGCGTCGCCACCCAGCTTTACGGGTCGGCTTGGAACAAGTCCGTGGATGACATCCCCGACGCCTTCTTCGTCAACTACCATGTGGGCGCCGCCATCACCTCCGCCTCCCAGTTCGCGCGATCGAGCGTCATGTCCGCGGCCACCAGCATCAACGCCGACAGGGGACTTGCCGCCGCCGGGACCTTCGATACCCCCGTCATCAGGCCGTCCGGAACGCCGACGGTGACCCTAGGGCTGTCGCCCAGCGTTACGACTCTGCAGTCCGGCCAGTCGACCACCGTCACCGTCTCCGTGAGCGATCCCAATGGCATCTCGACCGCCAGTCTCTTCATGAACGGCGAGCCACTCAAGACCTGCAGCCAGAATGGCTTGCCGACGACGGCCACCTGCTCCGCCACGCTCTACGGCGGCGACTACGCGGACCAGACGCCGCTGGCCCTCTACGGCCAGGAGGTCAACGGCAACGCCACGCGCGTCATCTCGCCCACGACCAGCATCCGGACTAGCGGCGGCAGCACGGCCGCGGCCAGTTCGGTGTCTCTCTCCTTCACGTCCAACTCGGGCTCGTCCGACTTGACGACCTTGAACGCCGGGCAATCGATGACCGTCACCGCCACCGCGAACGACTCGGCCGGCATCTCGTCGGTCTCCGTGTTCGTGAACGGCGCCCTGGTTCAAAACTGCGGCCAGTCGGGCGTCAATGCCAACGCGACCTGTTCGGCGACCATCTACGGCTCCAACTACCCAAGTGGCTCCTCCGTCGCGGTCTACGGCCAGGAGGTGAACCAGAACGGCGTGCCGACGATCTCGGCCGCGTCAACCCTCTCGGTAGTCAACGGCTCCTCGGCGAGCGGCTACGTCACGCTCGCGTTCTCGCCGAACGCCACGACCCTCGCGATCGGCGACACCATGAACGTCAGCGTCTCGGCGAGCGGCGTCATGCTCGGCATCACCGACTTCTCCATCTTCGTGAACGGCAAGCGCGTCCAGGATTGCAGCGCGCCCGGCGTGAACCGGAGCGGGACGTGCACGGCGACCATCTATGGCTCCAACTACTCGAGCGGGTCGGCTATTTCCGTCTACGGCCAGGTCAGCGACACCGAGGGCACGCTCACCGTCTCGCCCACGTCGAGCCTCACCATCACGGCCGGCACCTCGACGAGCAGTAACCTCTCGCTCTCGTTCTCGCCGTACGCGACGTCCTTGGCCGCCGGACAGTCCACGACGGTCACGGTGTTGGCCAGCGATTCCGCCGCCATTTCCTCCATCTCGATTTACGTCAACAACGCCCTCGCGCATACGTGCAACCTGTCCGGGACGAAAACCGCCGAGATCTGCTCGGTCGCCTTGAGCGGCTCGAACTATCCGACCGGCTCGACGGTCTCCGTCTATGCCCAGGAGAGCAACGTGAGCGGCGGGTCGAGCCTCTCTACGACCTCGACGCTCACCATCAGCTCGGCCACCGCCGGGAGCGGGACGGTGTCGCTGTTCCTCTCGCCCGTGGTCTCGGCCATCTCCGGGACGCAAACTGTGACCGTGACCGTCATCGCGTATGACCCGACGGGCCTCGCTTCGGTCAACGTCTTCGTGAACGGCGCGAACGTCCACGCCTGTAACCAATCGGGGATCTGGCCGACGGGCGCCAGTTGCTCCTACGTCATCTCGGCCGGCAATTACGCCTCGGGCACGTCGCTCAGCATCTACGGGCAGGGCGTGAACACGAGCGGCCTCGCGACGAAATCCACGACCAGCCCTCTCGCCGTGAACTAGAGAATTATGAAGATCAGGACCTCGGCCGCCGCGCTTTTCCTGGGCGCTTTCTTGTTCCTGCCCGTCTTTAGCGCGCAGGCGCAGGGGACCGTCACCGAGAAGATCGTCTACGCCGTCAACGAGGATTACGCCGCCTACAACCCGAACTGGCGGACGGCGGCGCAGGACGAGATCGACTACACGAACCAAGTCCTGGCGCAGAACACCGACAAGCGCTACTCCATAGCCGCCTTCAAGACCTTCGACGTCAAGGACTGGAATCAGCTGGGAACCAATCCGGAGTACGTCTACGACAACGGCTACGGCGGCACGACGGTCTTTCATTGGGTGGACATGCCCGACAACCCCATCAAGCCTAGCGGCCTCCTGGTGAACGTCACCTCCTCGAACCTGATCAACAGCGTCCGCTATCAGCAGCTGTTCCTGGTCGAGAGCCATGTTGAGTCCACCGCCCTGCGCGGCAAGAGCGCCGACAACTTCGAGTCGTGGATGCAGTCGTTCCTGCATGAATTGGGACACTCGATGGGGCTGGGCGTTCCGGACTGGTATTTTTATGATCTCAGCGATCTGACAGGGGTGGAACCGAGGCTGCCGGATTTCAGCCTTCGGACCAAATACCCGAACGACCCCATGAGCGAGGGCTCTCCCGACCTGCCCCAGCATTACCGATACACGGATCTCAACGCTGCCATCATCAACAGCAACCTGCGCCACGAGAAGTCGTTCACGGAGATACAGAACATCGTGTCGACGCAGGTCAAGGTCACCGTCAAGGACGCGAGCGGCCAGCCCGTCCCCGGCGCGACCGTCCAGGTGTTCGGTGGCAAGAAGGGCTGTTATTACTGCCATGAAGTCACCCAGGATCCCTTGCTGGAGACGGTGGCGACGGACTCGGCGGGCGAGGCGACCATTGCGGCCCCCTCCGTGCAGTGGGCGATGAACGAGAGCCCGACCACGCAATACATCGGACTGGTCGTGAAGGCCTCGAAGGGGGACTTGAAGGGCGGTGACTACGTCGTGGGCCAAGAGATGCAGGAGAACAAGTTCCTGACGGGCAACGACACCTATCCGCTGGCCATCACGATCGACAGCGATTACGTCGGCAAGGAAGTCCAGCGCCAGCAGCAGATTACGGACGATAAGGGCATTAAGATCGTGAACCTCCGGACGGCGGACATCACGGACACGCAGGCGAAAATCGAGTGGGAGACCACCTACGAGGCCACCTCCATGTACCGGGTCGCGTTGCCGGGACAGTCGGTGGACAGCCAGATGTGGACCGTGCTTTACTTCAACGTCGGCGGCGAGAACAAGACGCACGTGGCGGCGTTATTTAACCTTGCTCCCAATACTCGATACCCGTATCAAGTGAAGAACCGGGCCACGGGGACCACGGACACTTGGGTTCAGGCGAGCGGGGAATTCACCACCTTGAGCACGTCGGCTGCCGCCGTGACCCCGACAGTCGTGACGCCCGCACCGACTACCAGCAGCCCCCCGCCCATCCAGACGCCGTCCGTCGTCAATCCGCCAGTGACGGTTTCGACGCCCAAGACCCTCGTCATCGCCGACTACGATGAGCGAAGCCTCAAGTCGGAGCCATATCTCATGAACATTGTGCTTTCGCGGGAGCGGGCCCGAGCCGTCCGTACCGACAAGAAACTCGTCTCGCGACTCAAGGGCCGAATCCTCCTGCAGGTGGGGGAAAAAGGCGAGGCCTGGTGGGTGGATCCCGTCACGAGCACCCGGCGTTATTTGGGCCAGGCCAGCGACCTCTTGGCGCTCATGCGCGCCCGGGGCCTGGGAATCAGCGCCGCGAACCTCCGGAAGATCCCGGTCGCCGTCACGGGGTTGACTGGAGTCGACACCGATGGCGACGGCCTGCCCGACACGATGGAGAACGCGCTGGGGACCAGCCTGACGAGCGCCGACTCCGACGGCGACGGCTACTCCGACTTCACGGAAGTGCTGAACGGCTACGACCCGCTCGGAAAGCCCAAGCTCAAGGTGGATGTAGCGCTCGTCAACCGCCTCAAGGGGCGAATCCTCCTGCAAGTCGAAGGACGAGGGGAGGCGTGGTACCTGAACCCGACTGACGGCAAGAGGTATTTCCTCGGCCAGTCACCGGCGGACGCGCTCGCGGTCTTGCGGGCGCTTGGGCTGGGCGTGAGTAACGCCGACCTGAACAAGATCCCCGTAGCGAAATAGGGCAGTGTCGTGATACAATGAACCGGTGGCTTGAAAAGAAGAGACTTTACGCACATGGAAAAAAAACCCGCGATTAAGGCCAAGGTTGAGGGGCAGGACGTCACCCGCCCGGACGTTCGCCCGACCGGCATCCTTGAATTAGACCAGATGTTGCGAGGCGGCCTGCCGACGAACGCCGCCGTCCTGCTGGCCGGCCCGCCCGGCGCGGGCAAGACCATTCTCGCCCTCCAGTGGCTTTATGCCGGCTATCGCGACGCCAAGGAGTCGTCGATTTATTTCACCTTGACCGAACCGACGACCAAGCTCCTCAAGAACCTCGGCAAGTTGAGCTTCCATGACCCCGAGTTCACGGCCTCCGCCGACGCCCATGTCGCTGACTTCAACGATGAGCTTTCCCGCCGCCCCGGCGTCCACTTCATCGACCTGCGCATCGTGATGGAGGACCTCGAGATCAAGGAGAACAACTTCACCGCCAAGGACATCCGCAAGCTCTGCGAGGCCATCGTGGACATGGTCGGCCAGTCAAACGCCCGGCGCGTCGTCATCGACTCGATTACCGCGCTGGCCTATCGCCTGCAGACTGACGACATGGTCCGGACGCTTATCTTCGATCTCGGCACCTACCTCGGCGCCATGGATGCCAACGTGATCATGACGGCCGAGGCGGCGGAGACGGACCGCACGACCGCCGGGGTGGAGGAATTCATCGCCGACGGCGTCATCCGGATGTCCTATGGGCGGAATCAGCAGGATCTCGTGCGCACGCTGGAAATCGTCAAGATGCGCGGCACGGACTTTGATTCCCGCAAGACCGGGTTTCGCATCAACCAGGACGGCATCCGCCTGTTCCCGCGGTTGAGGCAGGAGTTGCAATATCAGGCCTCGCTGAAGCGCGTCACGAGCGGCGTGCCCGGGCTCGACGAGATGCTCGGCGGCGGATACTTCGAGGGCTCCTCCATTCTCTTGAGCGGTTCCTCGGGTTCCGGCAAGACCCTGATCGCCGTCCGGGCCATCTTGGGCACCCTGATCGCCGGCGAAAAGGCGATGTTCGTCACCTTCGAGGAATCGCGTGATCACCTGATCAAGAGCGTCCTGCCGTTCGGCTGGGACCTGGAGAAATACGAGAAGGAAGGCAAGTTCCTCGTCCTCGCCTCGTATCCGGACGAACGCTCTTTCGACGAGCACTTGAGCGTGATTCAGCACGCCGTCGAGGATTTCGGCCCCGCGCTCATGGTCGTCGACTCCATCACCGCCCTGAAGAACGTCGATTCGGAGGAGGAAGTCCAGAATTTCACCTCCCGGCTGATTGCCTACGCCAAGAGCAAGAAGGTCACCTGCCTGCTCACGGCCGCGACGGCGAACCTGACGGGCACGACCGAGACCATCTCCGGCGCGCACCTCTCCACCATCACCGACACGATCGTCCTCCTGCGCTTCATCGAAATCCAGTCCGAGCTGCGCCGCGCCCTGCTGATCCTGAAAGTCCGGGGCAGCGACCACGACAAGGGCCTGCGCGAGTACGTCATCACCCCGACCGGCATCGAAGTCCTGGCCAAGTTCAGCGGTTATGAGGGCCTCCTGGCCGGCTCGACGCGGAAAGTGAGCCAGTCGACGGAGGAACAGCTCCACGGCGTGTTCCTGGACGCCCTCGGCCCCATGGGCGAGAAGATCTTCCTCGAGCAGAAGCGGAAAGGCATCAACTCGGAGAACGTGCAGTCCTTGGTTCGCGAGCTCGTGGACCAGGGGATCCTCTCGGTGCGCCGGAAGGACGAATTCTTGGAGCAATCCGCGAGGATTTTCGGCACGCCGCCGAGTTCGGGATCATGACGCCATAAACGCGTAAACCTATGAAACTACGGAGAAAACTGCTGACCGTCTACTTGAGCCTGGCGCTCGTCCCGCTGTTCCTGCTCGGCGCGGTCGGCTATTTCCTGACCCAGCAGGCCCTGGTCAAGGAGACCCTGGATAACCTGGACGGCACGGCCTCGCGCTTCAGGATCACGCTTGAGGACCTAGCCGACCGAGATCACGGCATCATCTTAACGTATTCCAACGAGACGAGCGTTCAGGAGGCCTTGGGGCAATCGGCCACGGGCACCGCCGCCCTGCAAGCGTCCATCAGTCTGCCCGCCACCGTCGCGCGCCTGCAGGCGATTGACACGAACATGAAGACGCTTCTGGTGCTGGATCTGGACGGCAAGATCGTCGCCTCGACGGACCCCAAGCGGGTCGGTGAGAGTCATACGGGTGAGGACTTCTTCGAGCGCGGCAAGACGGCACCGACCGATAACCTCTATTTCAAGGATGCGGCCGGGGAAGTCCTAGACCACTTGAGCGCTCCCGTATATAACAACAGCAAGGTCATCGGCGTCGTCGTCGAGGAACGTCTCCCCAAGATCGTACTGCAGCTGGTTGCGAGCCCGGATGGTCTCGGTACGACCGGCGAGATCTTGCTCGTCAAGAAGGATGCGAGCGGTGACGCGACCTTCGTGATGCCGACGAGGTTCGACCCAAACGCCGCCTTTACTCGGACAATCTCCCGCGACGATCCGAACAGCGCCCTGATCAAGGCCTTCAACGGCGCCCCGGGCGTCTTCACTAACGCCATCGACTATCGGGGCAAGCAGATTTACACTTCCAGCCGTTACATCGATACCCTGCAATTGGGTTTGGAGGTCAAGATGGACCGCTCGGAGGCGCTGGCCCCCATGCGGAACATCCTCATCGGCATCCTGCTGGCCATCCTCATCGCGGCGGCGCTCGTCCTAGTCATCACGTTCTACGTGTCCAAGTCGATTGCCGCGCCCATCGTCAACCTGACGAGCATCACCAACCAGATCTCGTTGGGCAAGCTGGACGTGAAGTTCGACCGCGTCGAGTCGAAAGACGAGGTCGGCGACCTCTACCGCACGTTCGAGCGCATCCTCGTCAGCCTCAAGCTGGCGATGCGGGAGATGGGCCAGGACGCGAAGACCGAGCCCCCGGAAAAGAAATAAACCCGGTCGTGATAGAGAGAGCCAAGCTACACAAAAACACCGGTAGTTCCGGTGTTTTTACTATGGCCGACTTTCTTTATTCCACCTTGTCCGCGAACACCACCAGCCGCTTGGTGTACTGTTTGGCGCGCTTGTCCCAGGTGCCGCCGCAGGTGATGAGGTTCAGGTGCGCCTTCCCGTCAGTCGAGCTGAAGACGTCGGTCGCGTCAGCCGTGACGTCATAATTCCGGCTCGTGCGCACTATGAAGGAAGTGACCGCCCCCCGGTCGTCCTGCACGGTGATCACCTTGCCCGGCTTCAGGTTCTTCAGGCGCTCAAACGCGCCGGTCGCGCCGTACAGCCAGTTCACGTGACCGGAGATGACCGCGCTGCCGATTTCGCCCGGTCGGGGGCCGAGATCATACCAGGCGGTGTCGCGAGGTTTTGTGGGCACGCCCATCGACCCGTCCGCCGCCATGCCCACGCTCACGATCGCCGCGTTCACGTTGATGCCGGGAATCTTGAGGCGCACCGGCACCCCCACGCCTGGTTGCGTAGCCGGGGCCGTGACTTGAGCGGCCTTGGCGGGCATTGGCGCCTCGGCGCGCACTGGCGCCGCGAAAGCCAAGGCGTCATAGGCGAGGATCTCGTGCCAGACCAGGACATCGGCTACGACGAAGACGATCGCCGCCGCGACCAGCATTAGCGTCTGGACTTTGTCCGAGGTTTTATCGCGCATGGGCTGGGGCGAAAGGAAAGCCGCACCAATTAAGTGCGGCTTTCCTGGCGCATTCTGGTCGATTAGCGGTTCGTGGTCTGCCGCTTGCGCAGGGCGTAGAAGAGGAGCGCCACCGCCAGGATGGCAGCCGCGACGCCAGCACCGGCGGGGAAGTAGTTCGCGGGAGCGAAGCCCGTCTTCGGCAGGAGGGGGGCGGCGGCCACGACGACCGTGGCGATCGCGAAGTCCCGCACGGTCAGGCCGTTGGCCTCGCCGACCGCCGTGGCGGTATTCGACGTGGTCTGGGCAAGCCGCGACTGGCAGGTGTAGGTCCAGGTCTCGGAGGGGTCGAGCTTGGAGTCGCTGTTGACGTCGCCGGAGACGAGCGTCATGGGCGAGCACTTGTCATCCGTGAGGCTGACGTTGCTCAAGGCGACCGTGCCAGGGTTGGTGACCTTCTCGGTGAAGGTGACCAGACCGCCGCCGGCGGGCAAGGTGAGCGGGCTCGGGACCTTGGTGACGTGAATGAGCGGCGGGATGACCGGGAGGCCGACGACGACCGTGGCGCTGGCGAGGTCAGTGGCGCTGATGCCGTTGGCCCAGCCGGTCGCGACGACGGTGTTGGTGTGGGTCGCCGTGAGATTCGTGGTGCAGGTGTAGACCCAAGTCTCGTTCACGTCGAGCTTGCTGTCGTTGTTGATGTCACCCGAGCCCAGGACGATGGGGCTGCAGGTGTCGCCGACCATCGTGACGTTGGTCATCGGGACCGTCCCGATGTTGCGGACCGTGTAGGTATACGTCACGTTGCCGGGGCCGGCGGGCAGGGCCAGCGGGCTGGGCACCTTGACCACGTCGATGAGCGGCGGCACGGGCGGGGTGACCACGGGCGCGCCGATGTCGTTGTTGGTGACGATGCAGACCTTCATGTCGCCCACGCCCAAGAGCATATGGCCGCTGGCGTCGCAGTCGCCGGAGAACGACTGGGTATAGTTGGAATTGCTGGTCTCAGTGATGATGTACGGGTTCGGATCCGCGACGAAGGCGTTGGTCTCGCCGGAGACGACCGGCGTGCTGTTCACGAACAGCGGGAAGTCGGCGACGGTCTTGGTGCCGCCGTTGTCGTTGATGACCTTCTTGATGACGGTAATCGTGCCCGGCGGGCGCGAGCCACTGGACGAGGGCGGAACGATGCAGGACGGGGCGGTGATGGTGTCGTCGAGGACGGTCGTGACCGTGCCGCCGTACGCCAAGGCCTTGCCGGACCAGTTGACGCTGTTGCCTAGGGAGGCACCGGCGGCATCGATGTCGGTGCCGACGAACGTGGAGTTGTCGCCCAGCGTGGTGGCACCCGTCGGCGTCCAGAAGACGTCGCAGGCCGAAGCGCCCGCGAGCGTGACCACGGAGTTTGACACCGAGGTCAGGGCACCGTTGATCCGGAAGATGTAGGTGCCGGCTCCGCTCAAGGTGATGCCAGCGGTGCCGATCGAGGCGGCGCCGGGGGCGCCGGTGCAGTAAACGCCAGGAGTATAAATACCCAACGGCCCGTGGGTGGTGTCGGTGGCGAGGTCAATCGCGCCGGGGGCGAAAGTGAAGGTACACGGTTGGGAAGCCAGGGAGGACAAGGCTGAACCTTGGTCACTGCCGGCCGTGGAGTAAGGCGCGCCGGAACCGTAGTGGGTGTGCGTGCCAGCGGGCGTGACCGCGGGCGGCGTGGTGAACCCGACGTCGCCGTTGATCGTCGTGCCCGGCACCGGGTTGGTGTAGGTGCTGGAGAGAACGCCGTAGGTCGTCGCCAAGCCCAAGGACGGCGTCGTGGCGGCGGACGCGGCCAGCGGCCCGGCCAAGCTGAATATTAGAGCCAGAGCCGCGACGGCCCCTCCCGAAACTAGCTTAAACGTCTTCATACGTGTCATGTGGCTGGTCGGGGCGGCACTTGGAACTTAAGTGTTCGGTGCCACGGCAACCTGATAATTGCCCATGCAGTATAGCATAATTTCATCAAAACAGGAAGGCAGCGCACCCTTTTTAAGTTTTTCATTGCCGCCAAAAACCCGGACCTTGGCCCGGGGAGCGTAATTCGGTCAGCGCATGAGCAGGACGAGGCCGACGACGATGAGGCCGAGGACGACGAGACGGAGCTTCAGGGCCTTCTCGTGGAAGACCCGGCGGCCGGCGACGATGGCCCAGAGCGCCGAGAAGCTGCGGTTGGCGGTGATGATGATTGAGGTCGGGGCGTAGAGATAGGAGTAGCTCTGGATCACGTTGCCGGCGGAGTAGGCGAGCGACTGGATGAGCGCGTGCGGCTTGGCCATGAGCTTGAGCGCGTTCTCGTGGCAGAAGTGCCAGGCACCCCAGAAGAAGAAGGCGGTCTGGGTGACGCCGAGAATGATCTGTTCGGCGGGCACCGAGTTGTAATTGGTGATGTGCCACTTGTAGATCGAGAGGGTCACGGCCGAGTTGAGGGCCGTGAAGACGAGCAGCCACCGGCCCGCCTTCGCGATGCCGTGACCGGCGAAGAGCACGGCGAGCGCCAGCATGATGACGGTGATGCCGATGATTTGCGGCACCGAGATGAACTGGCCGAGCATGAGGTCGATGCCCAGCGCGAACGGCATCGTGCCGACGCGGATGAAGTTGAAGGTGCTGCGTTCGGCGATGACCGTCGCCTTCATCGTCGCCCAGCCCTGGGCCATCTCCATCACGCACAGGAGCGCGAGCGTCGGGTAGGTGCGCGGGTCCAGGTGCCAGCGCGTGAGGTCGAGGACCACGTAGCCGACGAAGAACACCAGGCTCAAGACGGAGGTCTGGAAGCCCAGGGAGTAAAAGCCCTCCTCGCGACAGGCGACCATCCACTTGCCGAGCGAGCCCGAAATTTCCTGGAAGAAAGTCGCGATGCCTTGGAGCAGGATGCCGATCATGGGGACGGGGGGAGAAGACTGAATGCGTCAATTATAGCAGGAAATGACTGATATATGATGTTGTGACCGCAGGTTTTGATGTATAATGATAACAATTAGCAGTTGAATCACTTTTTATGGACGCACCAACGCTTGATTCGGCGAGTCTTCTGTGGCCTGTTGGTTGGATGCTTTTGAAGTTGTTGCTGTTGGTGGCTTTAGTTATGCTAAGTGTTGGTTTTATAGTTGGATTCTTTACTTACGGTCGTTCGTCAAGGAAAAGTCGTAGCAGCAAGAATCAGTCAGCAGCTGAGGATTTTTTGGAGATGTCCTTGGAAATCGGCGCGGGCCTTTCGCACATGCTCATTGACGCCATGAAGGGCAATAATGGAGCGACAGAAACCGGTGAATGGCTGGACGACCAGCAACTGCTCGCCATGCTGCGAGGCATGAGCCCATCTGATTTTGAAGAATTCGTCGCCAAGGTTTTTACTGCTCTTGGTTACGAGACTGAACTCAACGGCGGTTCTGGCGACGGAGGCATCGACATCATCATGAAAAAGAATGGCCGCAATTTCGTCGTGCAGTGTAAGAAGTTCATCACCCGAAAGGTGAACCCACACGATGTCCGCGACTTTTACGGCGCGATGGGGGACCGGCACCTCGACGGCAAGGGGTTTTTCGTGACGACTAATATCTTCACGCTCGAAGCCGAGCAGTTCGCTGAGGGCAAGCCCATGGAATTAATTGACGGCACCAGGCTTGTGGAGTTGGTTCGCGATAGCAAGGTGATGGCCATGAAGCCAGCCGAGCCCAAGCCGGTTGAAGCTAAACCGGTCGAGCAGACCCCGGAACCAAAATGTCCCAACTGCGGCGGCGTGCTCGTCGTGCGCACCAACAAGCGCGAGGGCAATCATTTCTGGGGCTGCTCGAATTTCCCTAAGTGTCGGTACACCAGGCCGAAAGTCTAGCGTTCAAACTGGCGAATGAAATCAAAACACCGGCGCGGCCGGTGTTTTTCCGCTTAGCTCCCTCTCTGAAAGAGAGGGCAGGGGTGAGTGACGGAAAAATTCGGTCAGGTAAGGCATAGGCACCCCATTCATGGCAGGCGAGACACCACATTCGTAATTGTCTCAAGAACAGCCTCGATGTTTTGAAGCACCTCATTGTTCCAAAAACGAATTACACGGATACCGTGGGCTTTCAAATATTCGCTCCTGACTCCATCGCAATACCTTCCATTTTCAGTGTTGTGCTGACCGCCATCGACCTCAATGGCAATTTGATTCTGGAAGCAGAAGAAGTCCAAGATGTAGCAGCCGACCCCATATTGCCTGACGAATTTCAGGTTCATAAGACGCCTGTTCCGAAGATGTCGCCACAGCCAAGCCTCGGCGCCAGTCTGATTGATTCGTAGCACACGACGATTGTCGAGGGTTTTACGCGAGTTCCTGTCGTAGTCCATAAGGAGAGTCTTCCGCACTAACGCATTAACAGAAAGAAGGTCTTTGACGCAATGGCCAAAGTAACCCCGTTGCTCTAGGTTTCCTAGTTCCATCACCCCTCCTGCCTCCCCTTTCAGGGGAGGGTGTGCTGAGTTGATTCTTTGTAGGAGAGGGATGGCGCGCCGGGGTGAGTGACGGAATAATGGGGCAGGTTATTTGTTGTCACTTCCCAAAAAACTTCTTCGTAATCTTCCAGAACTTGGGATTTTCGAGCAGGCCGAGGCCGAGGTGGCCGCCGGTGCGGAGGGGCACCAGAACACTGCCGGTATCCTTTGCGAATTTCTTGGTTGGGGCGAAGCCGACGATGTCGTCGTCCTTGGCATGGATGATCAGGATCTTCCGGCCGTCTATCAAGTTCAGCGCCGTGGCGGGATTGTAGAGCTTCCCGGCCCCGAGCCGCTCCCAGCCGCGCGACGCGACCCGGTAGCCCGCGCCGAACTCGGTCGCGACGTAGCGCCCCATCTGGGTGAGGGGCTCGTCCCGGTTATCGGCGCGCCAGTCGACGACGGGGGAGATGGCCAGGACTTTCTTCACGCGGGCGTCCTTCGAGACGAGCAAGGCGGCCGGTCCGCCGAAGCTGGAGCCGACGACGTAGACTTTGGGATTTCTGATCTTGCGGATCCGGTCGCTCCCGAAGTCGCGGAAGCCGCGAGGCAGCTGGTCGATGAGATCGAGGACGTCCTGATGCGGCGATTTCGCCAGGAGCCGGCCGCCACTCTCCCAACTGCCGCGATAGCGCGGCACGAAGACCCAATAGCCCTTCTTCGAGAGGAACCCGGCCAGTTGCTTGGCCGAAGGGTAGCCCGGCAGGCCACCGCACAGGACGATGACCTTGTTGGAGCGGGCTTTCGGCGGCAGGAATTCGGCGACGATCTCCTTTTTGAAGCGAGTGCGGGGTAGGAACATATGCTTACACGATAGCACTCAAAGAAAAAACCGCCGAATGGCGGTGTGAGAGAGGCGGTCGGTTCAGTTGCCGGGCGGCCGGGCGTGCAGCTGGTAGCTCACGTGCGTCATGACGGGGTGGTCGTCGGCGAAGGTCCAGAGCAGGACTTCGCCGGGCTTCCGGTCGACGCCAAGTTCGTCGTAATCGGCGTTCAGCATCTGTCCGAGATGCTTCATGACCCATTGGCGGTTCTTGGCGAAGAGGCTGACTTTTCCGACCTCTAGGACGACATCGGGAAAGAGCTGGTTGACGAGGGCTTTGGCGCTGGGCGCGTCCGCCACGGCGACGTAGATGAAGTCCTCGACGTCTCTCGCCGGGTCTTCGGTCTTCCGGCTGATCTCCAGGAGCAGGCGCGCCAGCGGCGGGATGACGTCTTGGAGCAGTTGTTGGACGGCGAGGCTGTCGCCGAGGTAAGGAACTGGGTCGTAGGTCATCGGCAAACCTCCACAAGGTCAGATTTTCGCATTGCTGGGCCGCAAAGTCAAGGTTCGTGACCCCGGCGGCGGCGAACTTTTAGGCCCTGGGGCAAAAGGAGTATAATGATGATGATTCAATTTAAATAAGCCGTTATGCCAGTCAAGCCGTTCAAGAACCTGTTCAGCGAGGGCCGGATTCACAATCTCACCTTGAAGAACCGCCTGTTCTGCCCGCCGATGGTGCGCAACTACGCGACGCCCGAGGGACTGGTCACGGACCGCTTCGTCGCCCACGTCGAGAGCCTGGCCCGGGGCGGCGTCGGGGCCATCATTTTGGAGGCGAGTTTCATCAGCCCGGAAGGCAAGGGTTTCACGAACGAGCTGGGCGTCAACTCCGATGCCGTCATCCCGGGTCTCAAGCGCCTCGCCGACGCGGCCCATAAGTACGGTGCCGCTCTCGGCATCCAGCTCTATCACGCCGGCCGCCAGACTTCCGTGAAGACCACCGGCACCCAGCCCGTCGCGCCGTCGCCGATCCCGTGCCCGCTCTTGCAGGAGATGCCCAAGGAGCTCGACCTGAAGGAGATCAAGCGCCTAGTCGCGGCCTATGGCGCCGCCGCTAAGCGGGCCAAGGCCGCCGGCCTCGATTTCGTCGAGATCCACGGCGCTCACGGCTACCTCATCACCCAGTTCCTCTCGCCGTTCAGCAATAAGCGCACGGACGATTACGGCGGCTCGGCGGACAAGCGCCTGCGCTTCGCCCTGGAGGTGGTCGAGTCGGTCCGCCAGAACGTCGGCCCCGATTACCCGGTCACCTGTCGGCTCTCCGGCGAGGAGATGGTGCCGGGCGGATTGCTCCTGAAGGACACGGTCCTCATCGCCAAGCAACTTGAGAAGGCCGGCGTCGACGCCTTCCACGTCTCGGTCGGCAACTACGGCTCGTACGTCCAGGGTTGGATGATCCCGCCGATGGCGGTCAAGGACGCGCCGCTCGTGCGCCTGGCCGCGGGCGTCAAGGCAGCGGTCAAGGTGCCGGTCATCACCGTCGGCAAGATCCGCACGCCGGACCTGGCCGAGAAGATCCTCGCCGCCAAGAAGGCCGACTTCGTGGCCATCGGCCGCTCGCTCCTGGCCGACCCGGAGTGGCCGAACAAGGCCTTGACCGGCCGCGCCCAGGAAATCATGCCGTGCATCGCCTGCAACCAGGGCTGCATCAGCCGGCTCTTCGCCCAGCAGGACGTCTGGTGCACCGTGAACCCCAAGACCGGCCGTGAGCTGGAGTTCGCCAAGCCGAACGGCGCGCCGAAGGTGGTGCTCGTCGCCGGCGGCGGCCCGGCCGGGATGATGGCCGCGAAGGTCGCGACGCTCCGCGGACACCGGGTCATCCTGATCGAGAGGGACAACAAGCTCGGCGGTCAGCTCTACGCAGCCGAGGCGGCGCCGCTGCGCCAAGGCTGGCGGGAGTTCCGCGAGGCCCTGACGGCCGAAATCGGGAGACTGCCCATCGAGGTGCGCCTGAAGACCCCGCTCACGTTGGAACTGGTCGACCAGCTCAAGCCTGACGCGATCATCCTGGCCTTGGGCGCGGACGCGGCGGCGCCGAAGATCCCAGGCGTCACGCAGTCGCACGTCTTCTCGTCCCGTGACATCCTCCTCGACCAAGCCAAGGCCAAAGGCAAGGTCGTGGTCATCGGCGGCGGTTGCGCCGGCGCCCAGACGGCCGAATACTTGGCCTTGCAGAAGCGCCCGACGACCATCGTCGAGATGACACCGAACGTCGCTATCGAGGCGCCCATCGACGACCGGGCCCTGCTCCTGGGACGTCTGGCCAAGCTGAAGGTGACTAGCCTGACCGAGACCAAGGTACTATCCATCGGCGAGCGCGAGGTGACGATTCAGGGCAAGAGCGGGGAGCAGAAGCTCCCGGCCGACACGGTCGTGCTCTGCCTGGGCTCGCACTCCAACGACAACCTCGTCGCCGCGCTGAAGAGCAAGGTCTCGCAGGTCCTGACCGTCGGCGACGCGCAGAAGCCCCGTCGCGTGACTGACGCCACCGCCGAAGGCGCCTTGGCCGCTCTCCAGCTTTGAGACGAAAAAAAACGCCCCGCCACGTGGGACGAAAGTCCTCTACATGGCGGGGTTGTTTGATCTCGAGCGGGGATCACTCCGGGAGCTTGGCCGTCAGGCGGCGCAATCTCGACAGGATCGTCCCGACGGGCAGGATCCAGGCGCAGTTCGGCAGCCGGTGACCGACGAGTCCTCGGACGATGATGCCGATGACGTTGCCGAAGGAGTCGCAGACCGGTCCGCCGCTGCCGCCCGGTCCGCCCGTGAGGCTGGCGACGTAGTGATTGACCCGCTGGTGGAGACGGTGCCCATGGACGTAGCCGCTGGAGAGCTTAGTCTGGCCGAAGCCGACGCAGTAGGTCGGCAAATCCAGCGGCAGTCTCTGGTGGGGCATCAGCTTCGAGCCGCGCAAGTCCGGAGGCGGCGTCGTCAGCTGGAGCAGGGCGAAGTCAGTCCGGAGGTCGACGTGCTTGACCTTGGCGACGAGCGCTGGTCCCAGGCGTCGCATGATGCCGGACCTGGCGTCCAGCGTCCAGCGATATGCTTGGACGGTGCGGTTCTTGGAGATGATGTGAGCCGCCGTCAGGATCAGGCCGTCGGGCGTGATGATGACGCCGGTACCCTTCCAGAATTTGCCGTGACACAGTTGTGACCTGATCTCCACGACCCGGCCGACGATCTCCTTGAAAATCGGGAGTTGGGCTCGAGGGACAAGTAATCTCATGGTTCCACCTCCGTGTGCCGGTGAAAAGGACGTTACTCCAGTCTTACGACAAAAGGCGTCCGCTGGCAAGAGCGCAACAACCCGACGAAAAAACCGCCCTGTCACGTGACACGTGGACGCGAAGCGTCTTTACGTGTTTTACGTGGCAGAGGGCGGTTTGGGGGAGCCGGGCCCGGGCGGTTAGGCCAAGGGTACGGTTGGGCGCAGGGAGAATTCGATTCGAGGAAAGAACGACTTGCCGGCGCTCACGACCCAGATGAGGACTGATCCCCGGCGTTGCTCGAGGTCGAACGGCTGGTCGGCGGAGCCTTTCTCCCGTATCCCCGGCGCGAATTCGGCGAGGAAGTCGCTGTGCTTCAGGCAGAAGATGACGGTTTGGCCTGGGGTCTGCTCGACGTTGGGGAAATTCCGGTGCATGTTCTCCTGGCTGTTGACGTCGCCCGCCACGACCACTACGACGTAGTCATCGGGACGATCGCCCGCCAGCATGATGTTCCGGAAACCGAACGTGATGGTCGTCAGGTTCATCGCCAGTAGTTCCTCGGCGGTCTGTCGATTTTTCCGCGGGTCTGAAAGGTCCAAAATCTCCATGAGTGCCTCCTGTGCCCGGCTTGAGTGCGGGCAACGCCGTACTTTGCCACATTGAGGCCAAAATGTCAAGGGACCAGCCTAATTCTTGGTTGCTCAACCTCGGGTTTAGCGGTACACTGGTCTCAATACACTAATAGCTTTTCGCCCCAAATATGACCGCTTCCCAGGCGACCAAGGCAGCCCTCGGCCTCTCGATTGCTGGCACGCTCTTCGCCGGTTTTCTCACCTTCTCGAGCATGGTCCTCAAGCGTTGTGCCTTCGGCGAACCTTGCCCCCGGCTCTTCAACCTGCCGACCTGCCTCTTCGGTTTCGCCTTCTTCCTGACCCTGGCCCTGCTCACGGCCGCCTCCGTCTTCAAGCTGATGGAGCGGAAGACCGCCGACGAGCTGATCGTCATCGTGGCCGCGGGCGGGACGATCTTCGCCTTGCGCTTCGCCCTGCCGGAGGTCGCCCAGATCTTCGGCGGCCGCCATTTCGCCATGGGGCTCCCGACTTGCGCCTGGGGCGGGATCTTCTTCATCGCCGTGCTCACGCTCTCCATCATCGCTTATCGCCGCCGCCGAAGTGAAGAAGCGCCGGTCGTCGCCAAGACCAACTAATCCCAGACTGATATGCGGCTTCGACCGCTGGCACTCCTCGCGTCGCTCGTGTTTTTGGTTGGTGCCGGTTGCGATCCGACCGCGACCATCGGGTTCCGGAGCCCTTTTGAGTTCGGCAACCAAACCAGTCAGGCGGCGGCCTATCAGCTGGAAACGGCGCCGGGCATGCGCCTGGTCGTCCGGCCGTCGGCTTTCGGGACGGGCATCCTCAACGAGCTGATTGGTCAGGATGCGGGCGTCAAGGACGTGACCGTGAAGGAGTTCACCTCGGACCGCGTCGTGCTCGGCTGGCAGGAGCGTACGGACTCCGCCACCGCTACGCCCCGGACCGGCACCGTCGAAGCGACGAAACTCGAAAATGCCCACAACGCCGTGCCGCCAGGCCTCTGGAAGCCGGGATCATCCGCTGTCGAGTCGGAGGGCCTGCTCTGGCTCTCGTCGGGCGCTTACGCGGAACTGACCGCGACGGGCGCGACCGAATGGGGCGTGACGTCTTTGGACGGCGGCGCTCTCTCCACGGCGCAGAAGACTTTGCAAAACATCGAGCACACGGTCGAGCGTTTCCTGCCGTCGGCCACCTCGACTTCGCCTTTCGTCGTGAGAAAGCTGAACGACGTCCCGGCCTATCCGCTCCGCGTCAACGGCAAGATGGAATCGGTCGAGGCCGTCCGCGTCGCTGGGTTCCTGGCGGAATACATCGTCCTCAAGAATCCCGACGCTCCGCTCATCCTCAAGATGACCGCCCAGCCGGCGGCTTACGGGGCGCTCGCGGCGCTCAAGCCGCTGGGCCTCGATCCCGACGCCTTCGGCTACGAAGTGAGCGAGGTCAAGACGAAGTGATGGATTCAAAAACCCCTCTCCTGTAAAGAATCAACTCCCCTGTGCCCTCCCCTGAAAGGGGAGGTAGGAGGGGTGACTGGGAGAGGGGTTTTAGGTTGCACTAGTGATTCGGCAAGCCGCTCTTGGGCTCTTGCTTGTCGAGGTTCTTGGCCTGGTAGCCGGTTAAGGGGGACTTGGCTTGGGGCTGACAGCCCTTCTTGCCGATGTTCTTGATGATCTGGTGGGCTTCCTCGACGTTCTGGGCCAGGTGGAAGAGCTCCATGTCCTCGGCGTCGACGGCCTTGTGGAACTCGTACATGCTGACGCGCACCCATTCGATGAAGGGCTTCCAGAAGTCGCGGCCGATCAGGATGATGGGAATGGGCTCGATCTTCTTGGTCTGGACGAGGGTCAGCAGTTCCGAGAGCTCGTTCAGCGTGCCGTAGCCGCCGGGGAAGAAGACGTAGGCCTGCGCGGCGTAGGAGAGCATCACCTTGCGGGTGAAGAAGTAGTGGAAGCCGAGCGTGCGCGTGACGTAAGGGTTGACGTGCTGTTCCTGGGGCAGCTCGATGTTGAGGCCGATGGAGTGTGCCTTGACGTTGTGGGCGCCGCGGTTGCCGGCCTCCATGATGCCTGGGCCGCCGCCGGTCACGATGGTGTAGCCGTCCTTGCCGAGCAATTCGCCCAGCTCCACGGCTTCCCGATAGTGCTTGTTGGTCTCGCGGAAGCGGGCTGAGCCGAAGAACGACACGGTGTTCTTGAGCTCGCGGATCAGCTGGAAGCCTTCGACGAACTCCGACATGATTCGGAAGATGCGCCAGCCGAACTCGTCGGAAATCGAGCCGGTACGGTCGTTATCAACCCGGTCAGTTGGGGGATTCTGACGTAGCGTGTCCATAGCAGGTCTAGGGATTAATTGCTTGAGTTCAGACGAGGCGCTCGGGCCAGTGCGGGTCGACGACCACCTCGAGGTCCAGGAAGACTTGGCGGTCGGTGACGGCCTCGAGTTCCTTGCGGGTGGCGCTGCCGATGCGCCGGATCATCTCGCCGCCCTTGCCGATGACCATGCGCTGGTGCTTCTCGTCGTCCACCAGGATGCGGGCCGTGACCGCGAGGATGTTGCCCTTGTTCTTGGTCGCCCTCTCGCTGATGTCGTCCACTTCGACGGCGACGGTGTAAGGCATCTCCTGGTAGAGCAGCATGAAGACCTTCTCGCGGATCAGCTCGGCGTACCACTCGCGGTTCGAGAGGTTGGTGATCTGGTGCTCGGGGTAGACCGGCTCGCCTTCCGGCAGGCGCTCGATGATTTCCTTGACTAGGGTCTTCAGGTGCGAGCCTTTGAGGGCCGAGATCTCGACCGAGGCGACGTAGTCCGGGGCCAGGGCGCGGTAATCCTCAAGGTAGCGGGGCTTGGGCTCGTCCATCTTGTTGATGGCGAGGATGGCCTTGAGGCCGGTGCTTCGGACCAGCTTGATGACCTTCTCCTCCTCGGGGCCGATGGAGCGATGCGGGTCGACGACGTGCACCAGGACGTCCACGCCGGTCACCGACTCCTCGGCGGTCTTGTTGAGCCGGCTGGTCAGGGCGTTGTGACGCTTCTGGAAGAGGCCCGGCGTGTCGACGAAGACGATCTGCCCTTCGGGGACGTGAAGGACGCCCTGCACGGCGCGACGGGTGGTTTGGGGCTTGGGGCTGGTGATGGCGACTTTGGTACCGACGAGGGCGTTCAGCAAGGTGGACTTGCCGACGTTCGAGCGGCCGACTAGGACGACGAATCCGACTTTCATAGTTGTGACTTCAGCTTCAATTCTACCACGGTTTCGACGTGGGCGGTTTGGGGAAAAAGGTCGAAGGCCCGGAGCGAGACGAGATCGTATTCGCGGAGCAGTTCCTTGAGGTCGAAGGCTAGCGCTTTCGGGTTGCAGGAGACGTAGATGATTCGGGGCGGTTTCCCGGCCTTGAGGGCGTTGCGGACCTTGGGGTGGAGGCCGCTCCGGGGCGGATCGATGATCGTCACGTCGGGCTTCTCGACGCCCCAGGAGAGGGTCTCGGCCGGCTCGGCCCGGAAGCGCGCGTTCTTGATGCCGTTCAGATCCGCGTTCTCCTGGGCCGACTTGATGGCGAAGGCGTCGAGCTCGATGCCCAGCGTCTCGTCGGCGTCCCGCGCCAGGCCGAGGCTGAAGAAGCCGCTGCCGCAGTAGAGGTCGAGCACCTTCTGATGCGGCCCGGCGAGGACGAGGCTTCGGACGTGCTCCAGCAGGCGTTCGGCCATCTCGGTGTTGGTCTGGAAGAAGCTGTTGGGGTGGATGGCGTACTTCACGTCGCCGACTTGCTCGTGCAGACGGGGCAAGCCGTGGAGCAGGCGCAACTCCTCGGAAATTGAGAGATCGGTGACTTTGGGATTGATACCGTGGTAGATCGTGGTGCAGAGCGGGGCGAGCGTCTCGACGAGGCTGGCCCGAGCCGACTCCGGCAACTCGCCCGCGGCCGTGACGAGGGTCGCCATCCGCTCGCCGGTCCGTCGGCCCTCGCGGAGCACCAGGTAGCGGAAGTAGCCGCGATATTTCCGGTTGTCCCAGAAGGGGAGTCCCGTGGCGCGTGCCCACGTAGCGACGCGATTACGACATTCGTCAACCTCATTAGATACCAAGAGGCACGATTCGAGGTTGACGTGCGAGTCCCAGCGGCCGGCTTCCTTCAGACCCAGCTCGCCCTGCGGGCCGAAGACGAAGTCCATGCGGTTGCGATAGTGCAGTTTTTTTGGCGCTTCTATGAGTCGGCCCGGCCCGGCAGCCGCCACAGAAGCTTCGCCAACCGGCGAACCCTCGCGTCCGACTCGGGCAGCTTCCGTTGCGGCCACCGGGCCGGCCGACTCAGCGCTTGCGTCAATCGGTATTTCTATCAGTGTTTCTTTAAAAGCCCGCTCGATGAGGGAGAGCTTGAAGCTGGCCTGGGCCGAGGGCTTGAGATGCTGGAGGGCGCAGCCGCCGCACCGGCCGAAGTAAGGGCACGGCGGTTCGGCCCGGTCCGGGCTGGTCTTGTTGATGACGACGTTCGTGAGCTTGATTTTGCCCTTGTCCTTGCCGGCGAACTCGCCCACGACCGTTTCGCCGGGGAGGGCTAAAGGCACTATGACCGTCTTGCCAGAAAAGGCCCCGTTACCGCGGCCTTTCTCGTCCAGTCCAGTGATGACGGTCTCGATGCGTTCGCCGAATTTCATGTCCCTTGACGCTACAGGGGAAACGGCCGATTGTCCAGGCTCGGCAGTGTCATTGGGTCGTCGTCCGAGTGCAGGCGCAGACGCCGTTCAGGCAGGCCTTGTCGTAGCCGTCGGGGCAGCTGACTGCGACGCAGTCGACGAGGATGGTGCAGGCCTTGGGCGCGGCCTCAACCGTGCGCTGGCAGGCGCAGCGGCCGTCAACGCAGGCCAGGCCGTAGTTGCTCGGGCAGTCGCCGATGCAGTCCGCGGCGGTGCTGCACGAGTCCGTGACGACTTGGGTCTTGATGCCGCAAGCGCACTCTCCGCTCACGCAAGCCTTGACCTGGCTGGCCTCGCAAGTGATGGCGGCACAGTCGGCGTCGGCTTGGCAGCTGACAGTCTCGATCTTGGCGCTATGACATTTGCAGGCGCCTTCGGAGCAGAAGGGTGAGGCGCCTGTCGGGCAAGCGGCCTTGGCACATTCGTCGTCGTCGAAGCACTTGCCACCGAATTCCGGCGCCTTGAGGCAAGTCAGCCGCGGGGCCGGGCAGGGATCGGTGGCGCAGCCTTCCTGGGTACAGCCGGGGGTGGTGCCGTTGGGGCAGATCAGGGTCTGGGCCGCGAGCGCCGGGGGACACACGATGCGCGGCAGGGAGGAATTGACCAGGATGACGCGGCAGAGGCAGATGTTGTTCTCGCAAGCCGGGGCGAAGGCCGCCTCGCCGATCGTGGGTAGGGGACGGCTGGCGCAATTCGCGCGACAGTCCGCGTCTTGGGCGCAGGCGCCGGCCGGCGAGGCTGTCGGCAGGCACAGCCGCTCGTTGGCGCACTTGATGCCCGACGGGCAGACCCGGGTGCAGTTGGTGCCTTCCGCGCAGAAGTCCGAGTTCGTGCAGGGCCCGTTCTGGCCGATGGTGCGGAGCTCGTTCGGCGGCGCGGCGCAGCGCTTGACGGCGACTAGGCAGTCGGAACCGCCGTCGGGGCAGGCGTTGAGGCAGGCGAGCCCGGCCTTACACTGGCTTTGGGTCTCGCAGGCGGTGCCGATTCCCTTTGGCGTCGAGACCGCCACGGTCGCGGTTTGGAGGCGCTGACGCAAGAGGCCAGCCAGGTCCTCGAACCAGTTGTTGACCGTCTGGACGTAGTAAAGCGCGCCCTTGACCAGGTTGACTTGGGCCACGGCGAGGAGCGAAGGCTCGGCGGCCAGGGCCGGGGCGGCGGCGAAAGTCAGGGACAAGGCGATCATCATTCCGGCGGCGAGGCGTTTGGCGGTGGTCATATCAGTCACATCGTATCATAAAGCCTCTCGTGAGAGGTCACGCTGGCGTCACTTAGCCCCGCAGTCGTTGCCGGGGGCGAGACCCGGGACCAGCGGGCCGGTCTTGTTGATCAGGTCGTCGGTGACCCCGTAGTTCGTCAGGATCGCGCGGAACTTGGTGTGGTCGCCGCAATGGGCGTCCAACATGGAGAAGACGCTCGGCAGCGTGTCGCTGGGCCGGTACGTCTGATTGATGAGATCGGCGAAGGCGCTGTTCAGCGCCGACTGCCCGCCGCAATATTTCGCGTAGAGATAATAGAAACACTGCCCGGCGTAATAATCGGAGAGGTTGGAAGAATACGGCTTGTTGTCGGTCCCGGAAGTCGCGTCCTGACAATGCAAGGCATCGGCATACTGGTCGGCCACGGCTTTCGGCCAGGTGGCATAGCCCTCGACATAATCCGCCAGCCCCTCGCCGAGGATGGTGCTGTATCCGGCGGGCGAGAAAGTTAAAAGCTGGGTAGAAGCGGTCAAGTCATGCCCCAGCTCGTGAGCCTCTTCGATGGGGGCGTCCATCCAGACGCCATAAGTGCTGCCGGCCGCGATGTTGGCTCGGGCATTGTTGTAAGCAGTCACGTCAGTGGAAAAAGGCGTGATGACCTGGTTGACCATCTGGTCATCCATCTTGCTGAGCATCCCATTCGGCATCAACAAGCCGGCATAGGGAAGTTCGTCGGTGAACTCGGTAATGTGCCAAGCGTCATCGGCCGGGCGCAATTCGCTGAAGGCTGGAAACAACGTCATCATCTGGTGATACCAGAGGTCGTTGGCGTCGACGAGCACGCTCTCGGCTGGCGTCCAGCTGCTGTTTTTGTAGAGGCGGCGGAACAGGCCGTCAGTCGAGGTCACGGTATAGCGTCCGGCACCTGGTAAGGAGTCGCAATCGAGCTGGGATATAGAGGTGTCGAGCGTGATGTTCTGTTTTTTGTCGGCCTCGACCAATTCGTTCATCACCTGAACGCAGGTCGTATAGGCTGACGCGCCGGAGAAGGCATCGGCGTAGATGCCGCCGTTCAGTTGCAGGGCCGTCAGGTAGACGTCGCCGAAAGAGACCCCGGCTTTCTGATCGGTGCCCGTGACAATGAGCCGGTCGGAGTAACGGCAGCCTTGGGCGTCGCTCAACCACAGGCTGATGACGGATTGAGTCGGCGTCACCGACTCAACGCGCAGGAAACGCCCCGACGCGACCGTCCAGGAATCGCCGACGTGCAGCATCGAGACCGATTTGACCGACGCGGTCGCGTCATAAAGCGTCGGCTGGCGCGGGTCGAGGCAAGACGGGCTCTGGCACGATGACGCGGTCGGCGGCGCGACCGGCGTGGCGACGGGAGCTGGCGCCTGGCACTGGTTGCTGACGCACGACTGGCCCGCTGGGCACGCCGGGTTCGCGTAGTCGCAGCCGGTTTTTAGGACGCAGGTGTTGTTGACGCAGAGGTGCGCGGCATCGCAGGCCGGGTTGTTGTAAAGACAGCCGGTCGCCGGGGTGACGGGTGCGGGCGCTGCGGTCGGGCTCGGCTGGTTGGCGGCTGGCGTCGGCGCGTCGGGATAGGCGAACGCGATCTTGATGGACTTGAGAGCGTTGGCCGACACCGTCAGCGCCAGCGCGCGGAGGTGCGCGTACGAGGCGTCAGTGGTGAGGAGATAATGCCGCTTCTGGTCGAGCGGATTCACATACCACAGCGAGCCGCCGTCCTGAACCGCGAGCAGGAACCGGCCGGCGAGGCGCTTCCGCAGGGCGGCGTTGCCCTTGGCCGAGGAATTGGCCGCTGGGATCTTCGCCAGGTCGGCGTTCGAGATGCCGAGAGCGACCTCCGAAACTTCGGCGACTGCTTGCTGACCGCCGGAGCCGAGGTCATAGCGCCGTCCGTCGACCGGCGAGACGTACCAGAGGTGCGCGGCGTCGCCCTTCACGACCAGCATTTTTCCTTTGTAGTTGGTGGCGGCCTGGACCGAGGAAAAGGCGACGAAAAAAGTCGTGACAGCAACGAACACGCTCAAGACCAAGACTTTCCTCATATCCTTTATATCGTATCATATGAACTCCTCCGCCTCTCGCCAATGTCTCGAGTCACCTCCTCCTGTAGAGAGATATTCAGATTATCCTCCCCTTCACAAGGGGAGGTGGCCTGCGTTGCCAGCGCAGGCCGGTGGAGTTCTCAAGAGTAGGAAGAGCGGTAAAGTCTCTTCGCATGAAAAACCGACCCGGTTGGGGGTCGGCGGCGGTTCAGCCTCGGGGCTTCCGGCTGTCGTAGATGATCTCCAGCGCCTTGAGCGACGTCGCCAAGTCGACGATGTGGACGAGCTGGGTCTCGGGCGAGAAGACCGTGCCTTCAATCCATTCTGGCGAGAAGATTCCGTAATGCCAGAAGGAGGCTTCGGCGGCGCGCTTGACGATTTCCGGATAGGTCCGGCGGCGCGCGAGGGCGAATTCCGTCCAAGCTTCGGCGGCACACCGGCCATGCTGGGCCTTGGTCGGCTTGCCGTCGTCGTCAACCTTGAAGGTGTCGGAAATGAGCGTGGCGGCGAGGGCGACATCGACGGCCAGCGAGATGGGCTGGCGGTTTCGGTCGACCAGGGCCGGAACAGCTACAGCCATGGGCGGGACGAGCACGCAGGACTCGACGATGCTAAGGAGCGTGCCGTGCTCGCGGTTCTGCCAGGTCGGATGATGCTTCCCGCTGTGGGAAGCCGGTTCGAGATAGAACTGGACGGGGACGCGCTCCTGCAAGAACTCGTCTACGAGTGCCCTTAGGCCGAGTTCGTGGATGCCATTCACTCCATACTGCCAGAGGCGTTGGAGCAAGGCGGCGAGTTCGGGATTCCAGGCATTGACGACCTCGAGTCTGAGCTTAAGCTTGGGACAAGGAACGGCGTTTTGAGCCTCTTCTGACGTACTCATGGTTCACCTCTCCGTCTCTTCTTACCCTAAACCCTTGACTTTGGCAATGGTAGGTGCTACGGTCATTTTTGCCCTTTCAACTAGGAGGATTCGATGAACCCATGCCGCTTGATCCTAGCCATCATCGCCTGTCTCGCCACCCTCGGTTTCCTGGCCGAGGCCCCGCCCCCACTGCTCTCGAAGCGTCCCGTTCCAGCTTCGGAAAAGCGCTGGGCGGAGGTCCTGGAAGTGCATAAAGGCTTCCGGATCGACGGTGACCAATTGCTTCCGCTGTAATGACCGGAGCGTCGCTCAAAGGCCCGAGAAACCCTCGGGCTGTTATTTTTGGTATAATGCGACGGCATGAAACTTAGCCTATGAAATTCCTGATCAAAACCGCCGTCTTCCTGGTCGTCCTCGCCGTCGCCGGCGTCATTTACGGCTATCGGAGCGAGATCATCTGGTTCTTCTCCCAATTCCCCCAGATCGAGACGGTCGACCAGGGCGTGATGGCCCTCAACCTCAAGGATCCGCTGATCAGGACCGTGGCGACCGGCCTCGTGGATCCCCGGGACTTCGCCTTCCTGCCTGACGGCGCGCTCCTGGTCGCGGAGCACGGCGGCACGATTCGCCGAGTCGGCGACCAAGGCTGGAGTACGTCAGTCGACGGCGTTTACGCCGGCGGCGACGCGGGGCTCCTGGGGATCGCGGTCAATCCCAAGTTCAGCGACAATCATCTGATTTACGTCTACCTGTCCTCGATGTCCGACGGCGTCATCACGAACCGGGTCGTGCGCTACCGGATCGAGGACTCGAAGCTCGTCGAGCGCACCACCATCTGCCAAGGCATTCCCGGCGGCACCGAGAGCAACGGCGGTGCCATCGGTTTCAGCTCGGACGGCAAGCTCTACGTCGCGACGGGCGACGCCGGCAACGGCTCGCTGGCCCAGGACCAAGTCGGCTTGGCCGGCAAGATCTTGAGGATGAACGACGACGGGACCGCGCCGAGCGACAACCCCGCGCAGAACCTCGTCTGGGCCTCGGGGTTTCATGACCCGACGGGCTTGGCTTGGGACAGCCTAGGCCGGCTCTGGGTCGTGGACCGCGGCGTCACGGGCCTCCTCGGTGGCCATGACGAGATTGACTTGGTCGAGGCTGGCAAGAACTACGGCTGGCCGGAAGTCGCGGACGGCAGGACCCAGGAAGGATATGAAGCCCCGAAAGCGTCTTCCGGCTCCCTGGAGTCCTGGGAGCCGTCAGGCTTGGTCTACTTGAGGCCGAACATGTACTTCGGTGGCGTGCGGGGCGAGTCGCTTTACGCCTTCGACACCGGCAACAAGGACGGGCAAGTCACGGGGAATTTCCAGCGGCAGTTGGGCCGGCTCCGAGCAATCCAGATAGGTGCCGACGGCGGCATCTACGTCCTGACCGACAACACCGACGGTTACGGCCTGGTCCGGCCCCAAGACGACAAGATCTACCGCCTCGACCCCAAGCTCTTGGGACGCTAGCCGCCGCGTGCTATCATTAGCCTTCGATATGCTTTCCATCATCATCCCGACGTTCAACGAGGAGGAATACCTGCCGCGCCTGCTCGAGTCCATTCGGCGCCAGACTTACCGCGACTACGAGATTATCGTGGCTGACAACAACTCCGAGGATAAGACCCGGGCCATCGCCGAGTCCTTCGGGGCGCGGGTTTCCCCCGGCGGCAACCATCCCGGCAAGGGGCGGAACCGCGGGGCCGAGGTGGCCAAGGGCGACATTTACCTCTTCCTCGACGCCGACGTCATCTTGGAGCCCGAGGCTTGGCTGGCGGAGAAGCTGGCGGAATTCGAGCGGCGCCAGCTGGACGTCGCTAGTTGCACCATCAAGCCGCTGGGCGGCAGCGCCTTGGATAAGTTCTCGCACGACGTCTACAACGTCTACCTGCGCGCCACCCAGTTCATCATGGAGCACGGCGGCGGCTTCTGCCTCTTCGCGCGCAAGGCCGCTCATGACCGGGTTCACGGCTTCGACGAGACCATCACCATCGCCGAGGATCACGACTACGTCCGGCGCATCGCCAAGACCGGCAAGTTCCGAGTCCTCTCCGGCCCCGGCATCGCCGTGTCCGTGCGGCGCTTCGAGCGCGACGGGCGTTTCAATGTCTTCATGAAGTACCTGAAGGTCGAGGCCCACAACATCGTGAAAGGCGGGGTCAAGACCGACTTGAACTACACCTGGGGCCATCCCAAGGGCCTGGAAAAAGGACTGGAAAAAGATAACAAGAAAGAAGGCTCATGATCCGGGCCCTCTTCACCAAGGAGTCGAAGACGATCGCCGGCGCCGCCCTGATCATCGGGGTGACGACCATCTTGTCACGCGTGCTCGGATTGATCCGCGACCGCCTGCTCGTCTCGCATTTCACCATCGGCAACTCGCTCGACGCCTATTACGCCTCGTTCCAGATCCCGAACCTGATCTTCGCCCTGCTCGTGCTCGGCACGCTCTCGGTCGCCTTCATCCCGGTCTTCACCGAGTACCTGACCAAGGGCAAGCGCGAGGAGGCTTGGCACATCGCGAACTCGATCCTGACCGTCACGGCGGCGGGCATGGGCGTGGTTTGCCTGGTGCTCGTGGCCGCCGCTCCTTGGGTCGTGCACTGGACCGCGCCGGGCTTCACCGGCGAGAAGTTGGCCCTCACCATCAAGCTCACGCGCATCATGATGTTGAGCCCCTTCTTCTTCGCGGTCTCGGCGGTCTTCTCGAGCATCCTGAACTCCTGCAAGCAGTTCCTGGCGGTGAGCCTCGCGCCGCTCCTCTACAACGGCAGCATCATCCTAGGCGTCCTCTTCCTGACCAAGCCCTTCGGCATCGTCGGCGTCGCCTATGGCGCGATCGGCGGCGCGATCCTGCACATCCTGGTCCAGCTGCCGGGGGTCATCTCGTTGGGGATGCGCTACCGGCCCAGCTTCGACCTTCGGCACCGGGGCGTCCGCGAGATCGGCAAGCTCTTCCTGCCGCGCGTCTTCGGCGTCGACATCAGCCAGATCGTCCAGTTCATCGGCACGATCGTGGGCACCACGCTCGGCGTCGGGGCCGTCTCGCTCTTCACGCTCTCCATCAACATCGAGGCCGTGCCGGTGGGCGTCTTCGCCATCCCGTTCGCCATCGCCGCCTTCCCCTCGATGACCGAGGCTTACGCCAAGGCCGACCGGCGCGAGTTCGTCCGTGTCTTCGCGACGACCTTCCGGCAGATCGTCTTCTTCCTGGCGCCGCTCACCGCCATGACCGTCCTCCTGCGCGTCCACATCCTGCGCGCGCTCATCGGCTCGCGCGGGCTGACGGCGGACGACACGCGCCTGGCCGGGGCCTCGCTCGCGCTCTTCGCGCTCTCGCTGGCGTTCCAGGGGCTGACCCCGCTCCTATCACGCTCGTTCTACGCCATCAAGAACACCTACATCCCCGTCATCGTCTCCGGCATCGCGGTCGCCGCCAACGTCGCCGCGACCTACGCCCTGATCCCGGCGCTCCGGCAGGGGATCGTGGCCATGGCCTTCCGCAATCTCCTGACGCTTAGCCCGACCGCCGACGTGCGGATGCTGGCCCTGCCGACGGCCTTCTCCCTGGCTTCGCTCCTGCAAGTCGCGCTCCTCTTCGTCATCCTGCGCCGGAAGTTCGGCCCGCTTGGCGGGCGGGGGATTATGAAGGCGTTGTTGAAGTTCCTGGCCGGCTCGGTCGTGGCCGCCCTGGTCACTTGGGGTTACATCAGGGCGACCGGCGGAGCGTCGTGCGGCGGCACTTTCGTCACGACGCTGATTCAGGCCGGTGCAGCTTCCATCCTCGGCCTCGGTGTCTACGCCGTCACGCTCCGGGCCCTGAAGTCCGAAGAATTAGATTCCGTCATCATGGCCATCAAACAACGCCTACTGCGTTTCAACCGCAAGACCTCGGCCATCGACGCGGAGCGGTTGTAGCGAGAGTATGATTATTTAGGAGAGCGTCGTGCGTGTCGCGACTAGGTGCCTGTAAGACGGCCTTCGGCAATCATCGAGAATAGATCCCTCGGCAGGCTCGGGATGACAATGGGGCGGGGATTCGCAGGCGGGTGGCGCGGTTGCGGGGTCCCCGAAGCGGGCACAGGCTCTTAGCCGAGCACCTTCGGGGTGGCAACCGCGACAGGACCCGCTCGCAACAGAATAAAGGGTATGGGGTCAGGCACCCCGGAGCCAGGAACAGCACTATAATGTGGCGGAGCCAGGCACCCCGGAGCCAGGTCTAAAGACCCGGCACCGGCAAGCCAGGCACCGCTTCGTCTTGATGAACATCGGTGAGCCAGACCCCCATTCTTTTCTAGGCTTCGGGGCGGCTGGGCGGGCGGTGCCGTCGGGGAGCATCCGGAAACGGGCACAGAGATAATCCAAGTACCTTAACGCCCGTTGAGGCGCACTGCGGTCCGCCAAGCTGGCGGACCAGACAGGGTCCCCGAGGGCGCTGCTCGCGCAGACGCTGGAACCTTAAATAATCTTGTTTTGCCAGGCAAAAGTGTTAAGATTGTCTCAATTGTCCGATTCCGATTAAAGATTTGTCTTTATGTCCGAAGCCCAGAAGAGCCTGATAAGCATTAGTCCCAAGGCGCCGGTTGCCATCGTGGTCGCGGCCGTCTTGCTGGGCCTCGCGTTCGACTATCTTTTTTTCGACAAGCCCGTCGGCATCTCGTTCCCCATCATGTGCTTGCTGGTGACGGTCGGGCTTTTCGCCATCCTGCAACTGGCGGGCCGGAAGCCGACCTGGCCGGAATACTGGTTTCTGATCCCGTTCCTCTTCTTCGCGGCAATGGTCGCCGTACGCGCCAGCCCCGCCCTGGCGTTCTTCAACGTCCTGGCCAGCTATGCGTTCCTGACCCTCTTGGTTCGCGCCGCTTCCGGACAGAGCTTCCATCCGCGCAGTATCTTCGGTTATTTCATCGAAATCCTGGGCACGATTCTTTATTTCGGCGAATCGACGAAAGCCGTTTCCGAGACGATTGCTCAGCTGCGCGTCGGGGATTCCAAGAAGCGCTCTGTCCAAATGCTGCTGGCCGTCATCGTGGCCCTCCCGTTCTTGGCGATTTTTCTCGTTCTCTTTTCTTCCGCCGACCTAGTTTTCAAGTCGTCGATTTCCGGCCTTGCGGACGCGTTCGGCGGGAAGTTCTGGGCCCAGGTGTTCCTGGTTGTCGTCGTCGCGCTGTTCTCCGCCGGTGCCTTGACCGTCGCGACCCTGCAAAAAGGCGCGAAGGCCGCGCCCGCCACGTCGGAGGGGCAAGAGAAGCAGGACCTGACGTTCGTCGTGACCTTTCTTAGCCTGATCAACGCGCTGTTCCTCTTCTTCATCGTCATTCAGGTCCGGTACCTCTTCGCCGGGTCGAAAGGTCTTCAGGGTTTCGGTTTCACCTACGCCGACTACGTTCATAAGGGCTTTTTCGAGCTGGTGGCGGTCGCGCTTCTCTCGTTCCTGCTGCTGTACGGCGCGGAGGCCCTGGTCGTGCGCACCGGCGGCAAGCACGCGGCCGCCTTCAAGTGGTCGGCCGGCCTGCACATCGCCCTCGTCGTCGTGATCATCCTGTCGGCCTTCCGGCGGTTGAGCCTGTATGAGCAGGCCTATGGGTTCACCGAATTGCGCTTGTACGTGCACGCCTTCGTCATCTGGCTGGCAGTGGTGTTCGGTCTCCTGATGCTGAAGGTCGCGATGAACACCGAGGCCAGGCGGTTCTCCTTCCAGGTCCTCATGTCGGCGCTCCTGGGTTTCGCTCTTCTGAACCTACTCAACCCGGACGCATTCGTCGCCCGGAAGAACCTGGCTCGTCTTGAGACGACGGGCAAGATTGACATTGGGTATTTGGCGGCGCTGTCTCCCGATGCGTTGCCAGTCATCGTCAGTGGTTTGGGCGCCAAGGACCAGGCGATGTTGACCGAGTATCTGTCGAAGTATCGCAATAACCACCCGCTGACCAAAACATCAGCGCCGTGGCAGTCGTTCAACTTCGCCGCCTCGAAAGCCGAGGCCGTGATGAGCGTGAAGTGAGGGTCAGGCACCGCCGTTAAATTTCATGCTATAATCTGGGCAGAGAGCCCTCATTTTTATACGCTGTCACTTTTATGAGGAAAGTACCGTTCGCGCTGTCCTTGCTGGCCGCCCTGGTCCTGGCCCTCCCGGTCCTGGCCCAAGAAGGCGGGCCGAGCCAGGCCGAGATCGACCAGGCCGCCGCCCAAGGCGAGGCCTCGATGAGACAGGAAACCGGTGGGGGACCGCCACCCATCAACGCCGAAACCGGCGACATGGGCCCGTCGTCCGCGCCCCAGTTGCCCAACATCCCCGCCGACCTCCGGGCCAAGATCGGCGACAAGCCCATCGTCGAGATCTACTGTCTGATGACCAAGTGGAAGACGGGCGAGTTCTTCGCGATGCTCGACTCCGTCGGTACGAACCTCAAGCCGGCCACGGACCAGGCCAAGGACTTGGGCGTCGACGTCACGTTTCCGGACCTCGAGAGCCTCCGGGCCCAAGGCCAGGCCAAGGTCGACGCCATCTGCGCCGCTCCGACGCTCGAGGTCGCCGACGCCGGCGTCCGTGACTTCACGACCTTCGGTGCGTCGGTCCAGGCGCAGTTCGCCGCCATGCGCACCGACATGCAGACGAAGATGCAAGCCAAAGGCGACGAGCTCCGGAAAAAAGTCGAGGACGGCATTGCGCCCGTCGTCGCCGCCGAGAAGGCGCGCATCCAAGGCGAGATGGAGTCCTGGGCTAAGGCCCAGGCGTCTTCCATGAGCGACTCGCTCACGGCGGAGGCCAACGCCCAGAAATTCTCCAGCGCCGAGGCGGCCCAGTCCTTCATCCAGAGCCGCGTCTCCTCGCTCAAGGCTGACCTCACGAGCCAGATCCAGGCCAAGGTGGAGGTCGAGAAGAAGGCCATCCAGGCCAAGGTCCAGGCCAAGGTGGACGAGATCGTCGGGCCGGAGAAGGCCAAGCTCGAGGCCGTCGGCGCCGCCTTCAACGACATGGGCACCAAGATCCAGGCGGGCATAACGTCCGGCAAGGCCAAGTACGACCAGTACCGCGACCAGGCCTTCGCCAAGCGCAAGGCCGTGGCGCTGGGCCTCGTCGACGCGCAGATCGCCTCGGCCAAGGCGGAACTTGAGAAGAACCGCGCCGAGTTCGACAAGATCAAGGCCGCGGACCCCACGGCGAAGGGGCTCTCGGACATCTACGCCGAGATGGACGCCGACCGCGCGGCCCTCTCGGGCAAGCTCGACCAGGCGCTCGCTTCCGAGAACGAGACCGCCTTCACCGCCGCCCTCACCGACTTCCAGAACAAGTGGGAGAACTACCGCGCGGAATCGGAGAAGACCTTCAAGTCGCCGGCGCGCGTCTGTGGTCTCGTCAAAACGCAGGTCGACGCCGCCCGGCCCCAGATCCAGGTCGGCATCAAGAATATCGTTGACCTCGTCCAGGGCTGTTCCGCCGACCCCAAGAAAGCCGGTTGCGACAAGGTTCAGGAACTCTCGGCCCGCTTCTCCACCATCGTCAACAAGCTGAACTCCATTAACGGCCACATGACCTTCATCGAGTCGCTCTGCCAGAAGTCCGAGGCTTCCGGCACGCTCGACCCGGCGGTCCTGCCGGAGCTCGACGCGCTCAAGGCCGAGGGCGATGATGCCAAGACTTACGGCGCGGCGCTCGAGGCCGAGAAGGCCGCAGTCCAGGCCGAAGCGGTCGCCAAGGCCCAGCAAGGCTGTGCCCAGGCCCTACCGCAGATTCAGGCTGGCAAACTAGAAATCGCCGATGGCCTGAAGAGCATCGACGCCCAGGTCAAGGCCTGCGTCGGCAAGACCAATGACCCGCAGTGCACCGCGATTGCGGGCGTCCAGAGCAAGTTCAGCACCATCAAGGACTACTCCGCGATACTGGGGAAGACGTTCGCTCAGCTTGAGGACGCCTGCGCCAAAGTCGGGCCGGACACCCCGGCTGATCAGGTCATGACGCTCTTCCAGAACTGGAAGGACCAGCGCGACCAGATTGACGGGGACGTCAAGGAGATTCAGTACCTGACGGATTCGGCCAAGCTCGCCTCCAACGTCTGCACCGCGGCCACGCCGTTCATGGACGCCGCCAATCGTGAACTGGTCTCCTCCATCGACCTGATGCGCCAGAAGCGCAGCCAGAAACTCAGCCCGGCGACAGTCAAGTGCGCCAAGACGCCGACGGCGGCGGGTTGCGACATCGTCAAGTCAGCCACCGCCAAAATCGCCGACCTCGAGACCCGCTACACGAACTACTCGAACCTCTACTGGAGCTTCGTTAAGCGCTGCCCCCTCGCTTACAGCAATGGCGCCGCGCCCGCCCCAGTCTCGCGCGAGGAAGTCACGGCGTCAGTCAACGAATTGCAGCGGCTCGGCGGCGAGTTCAAATCCCTAGCCACGGCCTTCCAGGCGGACATGGTCAAGGTTGAGGCGACGTTCAAGTAATCACGGAAGAATATGAAAAGAGCAATCATCGTCATTCCGCTCGCTGTCCTGATTCTCTCCGGTGCCGGTTGCCAGCCTGCCGGTAAGCAGGTGTCATCAGGCGCCGTCCCAACGTCCCCAACAGCCCCAACGTCCCCAACAGCCCCAACACCCACGGTCGCCCAGCCAGTCAGCGTGGATAATATCCAGGCCCCGGCGCCGGCTTTCGACTTCTCGACCTCGCCCATCGGCGCCCTGAACGTCAGCACCTTCAATCTCGCCGCGCCCAAGGTCCCGGCCAACGCGGTAACCAACCTGAAGGTCGACACCAATCTCAAATACAACGGGACCGTCACTCTCGACGCGCCCAAAGTTGACATCACGGCGCCCGCAGCCCCGAAAATCACGATTCCCACGAGCGCTCCGACTTCGCCTACGCCGCCCCCCTCTGCTCCGCCGGTCGCGGCCCCGCCGACGTCCGCGCCGCCGACTGGCGCTCCGCCCACCGGCGGCACCGGTAGCTCCCAGCCGACGGCGGCGAGTTGCGCCCAGTTCCAGTCCGTGCCCAGCTGTTCCTACGTTTCGGACCCGAACGGCTCGGCCCTCTGCACCAAGTGCAAAGCCGCGGGCCTGTAAAGAGCGTCTTCAATGCACCCTCCCCTTGAAAAGGGGAGGTGCCCCGCATCGTCTGGTGCGGGGCGGAGGGGTTTTAGGTCAGCTCTAAGAAAAGGCCCCCGAGATTTCCGGGGGCCTTTCGATTTACACCTTGGTCACGAAGTCTTTCACGACTTGTTCCAGCGCCCGAATGTCGGCTGCGTTGATTACGGCGCTCGGGCTGGCGATACCGTCCGATTTCAGCGGATAGAGCGTGAAGACGTAGGCTCGGTTGCCGGCGAAAAGGTAGTAGTCCAGCGTTTTGCCGGCTTCTGTTTCCTGCTCGACTTTCAGAGCCGGGCGTCCGTCAATCAGGCCGCGTTGCTTCAGGATCACGAGCGGATCGCCGTCGGGGATCCGCCAGGCGATCCACGCCTCCAGCGGCCGGTCCAGTTTCAGTATCTCGACGGTGATTTGCTCGCCGTAGGCCAAGGTCTCGGTGTTGCCGACGTTCGGCAGGCCCTTCTGCCGGGTCAGGATCACGCCGCCAGTCTGGGAATGATGAAGATACCAGCCGGGAGGCACGGTGATGTCCGGATAGCTGGTAGTCGAGGGACTCGTTTGGCGAAAAGCAAAGCCTGCCGCGATCAAGACCAGCAGTACGGCGATTAGCCAGAGATTTTTGATTTGGCCGGGAAGCATGCTGGCATCTTGTCAGACCGGGCGTCAATTGGCAAAGGACGATTTTGTCTTATCGCAACCATCCAGCTATTGAGCTTAAGGCCGTTTTCTGTTAGCCTTGCCGTGACCCTATGCCCGCCCAACTCCGCAACTTCTGCATCATCGCCCACATCGACCACGGCAAGTCCACGCTGTCGGACCGCCTGCTTGAGGTCACCGGCACGGTCCAGAAGCGCGAGATGAAGGAACAGCTCCTCGACCAGATGGACCTGGAGCGCGAGCGCGGCATCACCATCAAGCTCCAGCCGGTCCGCATGGACTGGAAGCGCGACGGCGTGGATTACGTCTTGAACCTCATCGACACGCCAGGACACGTGGACTTCACCTACGAGGTCTCGCGGAGCCTCGCCGCCGTCGAGGGCGCCATCTTGCTCGTCGACGCGACCCAAGGCGTCCAGGCCCAGACCATCGGCAACCTCTACCTGGCCATCGAGCAGGGGCTCGAGATCATCCCGGTCGTGAACAAGATTGACATGCCGGCCGCCGACGTCGAGAAGACCAAGGCCGAACTCGTGGCCCTCATTGGCTGTCGCGAGGACGAGATCCTGACCGCCTCCGGCAAGACCGGGGCGGGCGTGCTCGAGATCATCGAGGCCGTCATTCAGCGCGTGCCGCCGCCCAAGATCGAGAACGACAAGCCGCTCCGCGCGCTCATCTTCGATTCCGTCTACGATGAGTTCAAGGGCGTCGTGGCTTTCGTGCGCGTCATGGAGGGCTCCGTCAAGCGCGGCACCAAGATGGCCCTGCCCGCGACGCTCTCCAAGAGCGAGGTGCTCGAGGTCGGCTGGTTCCGCCCGAAGTTCACGACTGCCGACATCCTCACGGCCGGCGAGATCGGCTAC
>Ga0182027_10001508_pt1 | contig 38764 bp, 27 predicted proteins | sample 712E1DmetaG_FD_121300 | JGI IMG/M metagenome (GOLD analysis project Ga0182027, IMG submission 121300) | Permafrost microbial communities from Stordalen Mire, Sweden - 712E1D metaG (Illumina Assembly) | ecosystem: Environmental > Terrestrial > Soil > Wetlands > Permafrost | place: Sweden...
AACAAACTTCAAGATAGTATTCAAGATGTGGTTCAAGCAGCCGACCATATTTTGAATGAACAGAACAACCCGAAATCGACTTTGTGCTTCCATGTCTCTAAAAACTTATGACGAATTACTTAGAAATCAATATAAAATATTTTTAGATCCGAATTTGGAACCGATCCAATAAAGTGAAATCGAGGATCCGGGCCCGATCCGGTATAAATTTTGTCCAACTGTGGACGCAGCGCGGGTAACAGCAGGTAATGTGCGTTGTAATGTTGCGCAACGAAAAGTATCGTATCAATATCGTTGTTCGGAACCATGACGGATTTAAAACCGGTGCCCTCGTAAACATCCCAAGTATTCCTTGCCAATAAAGCAATGTCATCCATCTTCGATCCTTTATTCCGGGCGTCTTCGAGGATCATGGTTTTAACGATCTTATATTCGTCGTAAACATTGTTGTAATAGATTGTTGAACTGTAGTTTTTCTCAAACCCCTGGTAGCCCGAATATATGGAGAGCAAAACCACCAATCCCACCAGCAACACTTTGGGGCGGAGAAAATTTGAAAAGAAATCCACAACGAGAATGCATATAAAAGGCATCAGAGTGCCGAGGCTTTTAATGAGAGAACCCGGTCCGGAAAAACTGGCAATAAAAGTATAAAACAAATACTCAAGGATGGCAAAAAGCATGGCCGGAATTAGAAGTCGGAGTTTAATGGTATTTCTATGCAAGAATAAAAGGTCCAACAGAGCGGCCAAGACAAGCCACATGAAAACCGGATCGAGAAAATAACTCACCTGTCCAAGGTTTTCAGAAGCGGTATGTAATCGTCTCTTTAAAATGCCTCGAAGGCCCCAGGTCGCGCGCAGGGTGGGCCAATCGATTTGTTTATTGTAAGAGTGGAAATCTTCATAGGTGGTCAGGAAAGCCGTCTTCGCGGGCCCGGGTGGAAAGGCTGAATGGAATTCTGAAAAGTTTTTGATGATCAGAGGAGAAAGCACGAGCAAATGAATTCCCACTACCATCGCCGCCATAGTCAGCTTCTTTTTCCAGGGCAAGCTGGCAATCAGGATACAAACTTCGAGTGTGACAAGCAGAAGGATGTTGTCCTGTCTAATCAGATTAGCCAAACCTGTAAATAAAGCGGCCAGGAGAAAATAACGCGGAGACTCATCGCTCCTCATCATTAAATAAACGGCCATCGAACCGAACGCGCCAGCAAAAATGATCGCCTCGGTTGTTACAGAGAACCAAACTTGAAATGGGGAGAAAAATGTGAGGATTCCTGACAACACCCCCACGGCCAGAGATTGTGAATATTTTCTTCCGGCCAGAAAACCGGCAACCGCAGGAACAACACCCGCCATGATGGGTGCGATCAATGCGCTGAAAATCGTCCTGCCGAACACAAGCATAGGAAGGGCGATAAGGAATGAAGCACTCGGATTCCAGAAATCGCCAGCGTAATGGGGGAGGGGAAGTAACCCGCTAAAGAAGTAAACAATATAGTCGATCACCGGCCCCCGGCCATCGGCTATATTTTTAGCCACTGTATAATAAAATGCCGAGTCGCCATGACCGGGCATTTTTGCAAAGCTTGCGAGATATAAACGCAAAATAAAACCGGTGATCAGCCCGGCCCAAAAAAGGAATATCCAGAATCGCCGTCCGTGGGTATTCTGACTTACAAGGCCCATGCAAGCATCAACCCGAAAATGGCAACAATAATTCCGAGATGTAGCAGAAGATTCGACGAGGTCAACCAGTTGGGGGGAAGAATGAATTGAAGAATAAGGTTTAGAAAAATTAAGACAATTCCTATCAACGGTAATAGACCCTTGCGGCGAGCAAGATAATCAGATAGAAAATCAAACAATTTCGACATTAGATTTCATCCTCTTCGGGCGCGGGTTCGTCTGCGCCGACTTGCCAAGGCGAGAATTGGGCAGCCAACCGACCGGGTATGCGCCCTTGAATAAATACCCCACCGCGTTCATGCTCCAATCTCTCGACCTTGCCAGTTTCATGGAATAAAGATATCAACGCCCCCTGGCGATAAGGCAGGCGGACGCGAACCGGAGTATACCTTTCGTACAGTTCCTCTTTGATCAAATCCAATAGTTCGGATAAGCCCAAGCCAAGCTGAGAGGAAATCGCCACCGCTTTTGGATAATTGCGGACTGTCTCCTGGGCAACCGCCGGGCGGCTCAGAAGATCGATTTTGTTTAACGCCGTGACGGTCGGCAAATTACCAGCTCCAATTTTGTCCAAAGTCGCTTGTACAGATTGAAATTGATTAAGGGCATTGGGATGAGATATATCCACGATATGAAGTAGAAGATCGGCTTCCGTGATCTCCTCCAGAGTGGCATGGAAAGATGCCACCAAGGTGGTGGGCAATTTTTGTATGAAACCAACTGTATCTGTAAAGAGTGCCTGATAACCAGCCGGTAATTGAACACGGCGGGTCGTGGGATCAAGTGTAGCAAAGAGCTGATCTGCCGTGTACACATCCGCTTTGGCGAGTTTATTAAGAAGAGTCGACTTACCCGCATTCGTGTAGCCAACAATAACAACTGTTGGAATACGGGAACGCTTACGCTGGGCTCGATATCTCATTCTATGTGCACGAACTTTTTCAAGCTCTTGTTTGAGATGAGCAATGCGAGTCCGGATCGTACGGCGATCGACTTCGAGTTGTGTTTCGCCGGGACCTCGCAAACCCACGCCGCCGGTCGAGCCGGTTCGTCCGCCGCCGCCGCCAGCCTGTCGAGCGAGATGTGTCCATTGCCTGGTCAGACGAGGTAGAAAATATTCATATTGAGCGAGTTCGACCTGCAACATTCCCTCGGCTGTGTGGGCATGCTGGGCAAAGATGTCGAGGATCAATGCGGTACGGTCGAGAACACGGAGGTTTGTACCAAGTGCCAATTCCAATTCACGTTGATGACGGGGTGAAAGCTCATCATCAAAAATAACCACCTGTGATAGCGTCTCTTCTGCCAGGGCCTTTAATTCCTCGACCTTACCCGGACCAATATAGGTTTCGACAAAAGGACGATCCAGTTTTTGTGTAAGCTCTCCAACGACTTCAAGCCCTGCGGTGTCAGCAAGCAGAGCGAGTTCGGTGAGTGAGTCTTCAAGAGTTAAGTTTTGCTTTTGGTGATATATTTCCACCCCGACCAGGAACGCACGTTCACGGGGAGGTCGAGTCGGCTGGGGGATTCGGTTGGCCATCAGGTTCGGGTAGCGCTTTCTCTAATTTTCCGAATAGTTTCTCGATCTTTGGATCACTAGCTTCCGTGCGGGCGGGTATCAAAATATGGAAGGTCGAACCCGGGCATTTCATTTCATCGTAGCCGGTTGATTCAACCCAAATCGTACCGCCATGTGCCTCGATGATACCACGTGTGATCGGCAGTCCCAATCCCGGGCCACCACCTTTGAACTTGGTCTTCCCACTTGAATGCAAACTAGGGCCGGATTGACTAAATTTTCGAAAGATGAGGGATTGATTCTCAGGTGAAATCCCGATGCCTGTATCGGCAAAGGTTATTTCAATAAAGCCCGGCAGAGTTCGTCCATCGATGGTGATGGTGCCGCTATCGGGAGTGTATTTAATGGCGTTAAGCAGGACATTATGAAAAGCCTGGAAGAGGCGTTCAGAGTCAGCGTAAATCCAAACTTCGCTACCCAGGAATTCCTTTATTTCCAGAGTCAGATGCCGCTCCTTGATAGCCTCCTCAAGGTCGTGCTTCAATAATTCAAACAAGTGATGCAGCCATAAGGGCTGCATATTTAAGGATAATAAATCATTATCGATCACTGAAACATCAATCATATCGTCTATGATCTCACGAAGGCGTTGAATACCGATGTTAATCCCTACCAAAAGAGTATCGATCTGAGGATTTCCGGTTTCCGCAACCAAATCCCGGATCATGGATGCATAGCCTTCGATCAGCGTCAGAGGCGTCTTTAGTTCGTGAGCAGCCACTGAAATGAAATTAGATTTTGACCGGTCGAGTTTTTCAAGTTTTTGTTTTACCTGGTTCAGTTCATCTGAAATGTAAGTGACGCGTGCTTCCGTCTCCAAGCGGGCTATCTTTTCGAGGGCATACGTATAAATCGGGGTGACCGTCGTTAAGAGGTCGAGCGCTTCCTCTTCAGGCAAATTTTCAATGGCAACATCGTTCGTGACCGATATGATCTTATTCAGCAGCTCTGCGACATTGTTCTTCTTCTGTTGAAGATCGGTCAAGGTTGGGGAACTGGTCCATTCCAAAAGAGTGGAGTCGAGCCAGGCTGGATTTCCACTTGTTATGGCCTGTTCAACGGAATCATAAAAATGTTCCAGCTGGTTGATAAAGGCCTCTCTGGCATCGGATCCACGCGCCAAGCTATTTGAAACCCTTATTAACCAGGGTGATCTAATCAAGGTTAAAAGCTGGTGGACTTTCATGGTCAATTATTGAAAAGTGTGAAATCAGAAAAGATTATCCTACCAACAATTAATTATCGAGATTCCCAAGTAAAAGATCATTCCCAACATCTTCTAGTTTACATTACCCCAGGGCTTTTAGCAATTCTAATTCGATTGCGTTTCCTGTTGGGTAAGCCAGGTCCATAGCACAGAGCCGACGATTTGCAAACTTTTTGGCGAGACGTGATCGGGCGTGTCGGAGGCCGTGAGCCAGTACTTGTCGTCAATATCTATGATATCCACGGATGGTATACCAGCCTGAATGAAAGGGATATGGTCGTCCAGAATGTTATATTTAATTTGAGGAATAAAAATGTCCTTATACCCAAGCTTTGCGGCCGTGTCCCAGATCGAATTACTAAGCTGTCGATCGGAATTACCATCCATGTAAAATGTTGAATCGGTACCCCCGACCATATCCACGAGAACCATAGCTTTTGGTTTTATCGTCATGGCGTTGACGAATGCTTTTGAACCAAGGATCCAATCCCAGCCGGGTATCTTTCCATCGTCTTCAGCATCAAAAAAAACCAACCAAACAGGAGGAGTGTTTGCCGGCAAACTGCGTGCCAATTCCAATAGAACAGCAACACCCGAAGCTCCATTATTTGCACCGGGGGTCGGTTGATTTTGCTTTAACGGATCAGGGTCATGGTCGGCGAAAATGCGTGAATCATAGTGTGCACCGAGAATGAATTGCGGTGGTTGTTCCGATCGGTATGCCACCAGGTTTTGGATAGGATGCCCAAGCGACTGGGACTGCTGGATTTGCACCTGCCAACCTTTTGACTCGAGCTCGGTTCGCAACCAATCCAGGACCTTGGCATGAGCATCCGAGCCAGGAATGCGAGGCCCAAACGAAACCTGTGTCCTTACATCATTGTAGGCGCGGTTGCCATCAAATTTTGTTGAAGCCGATTGACGGTATAAAATGAACGCCCAGATATACCAGAGACCGAGCAGCAATAGCAGCAGCCCAATCGTGCTGAGATATAGTACAATGCGCCGTTTTGTCATCATGTTATGGGTCCTGAGTTAATTCCTCGGTCCGGTCTGTCATCAAGAAGTTTTCCAGGTCATTCTGGGCACGATCTGCAAAGGCTTTGGCCCGTTCGAGTTTGCCCAGTCGACCTAAACCCTCAAGTGAAGGCAGAATACCCAAATTCGACTTCATCGGCTGGAAGTCCCTGAGATCCGCATGTGTTATGTAGTGGCACAGAGCCCCAAGCATGGTTGTTCGTGGAAAAGTAACAGGTCGCTCAGATTTGAAGATATGAGCCGCATTGATCCCAGCCAAGAGACCGGTGGCAATATTACCCATATATCCTTCCACGCCGGTAATCTGCCCACCAAAAAGGAGGTTATCGCGGCCAATCAATTGAAGCGTGGGCCGGAGAAGTTTCGGTGAAGCGATGAATGTGTTCCGATGCATTTGCCCATATCTAACAAATTCTGCTTTTTCCAGACCAGGAATAAGGCACAAGACGCGCTTTTGTTCCGGGTACTTCAGATTCGTCTGAAAGCCAACCAGATTAAACAGGTTGCCCGCGAGATTATCCTGCCGGAGTTGGACGACTGCAAAAGGGCGTTTTCCAGTGCGAGGATCCCTCAGTCCGACCGGCCGCATAGGACCAAACGCCAGGGAATCTTTACCGCGTTCAGCGATAATTTCAACCGGCAAACAACCTTCAAAATATTTCCCGGCTTTTATCCCACTTTTAATAGATTCCTCAAACGCACGCAATTCAATTCGTTCGGCATGGAGCAACGCTTCAACAAATCTGTAATATTCATCCTTCGTGAGAGGGCAATTTATATAATCACCCAACCCTTGCCCGCTTTGGCCGTAACGAGATGCCCAGAATGCGACCTGCATATTAATGGTGCCCGATGAGACGATGGGCGCGATGGCATCGAAAAAGAATAATTGTTCTTCACCGCTTAACTCAGCTATCTTTTGCGATAAAGATGGCGAAGTTAATGGCCCTGATGCGACAATACAAAGAGTATCGGGAAGTTCAGTGACTTCCTTTCGAACGACCCTGATGTGAGGATGATTTTCGATCCGTTCCGTAACCTGGCGGGCGAAGAGTTGTCGATCTACAGCAAGTGCCGACCCGGCGGGAATTGCGCACGCTTCAGCACAATCCAAAAGCAATGAATCGAGCCGACGCAACTCGTTTTTGAGAATCCCTGAGGCTCTATCTGGTAAATTCGAACCCAATGAGTTGGAACAGACAAGTTCGGCTAAATACTCCGTCTCATGCGCGCCAGTGGTACAAGCGGGACGCATTTCATAAAGATCAACATCCAAGCCCTTTTCAGCTGCCTGCCAGGCTGCTTCGCTACCCGCCAGTCCACCACCTATAACGATTAGATTTGGCATGTCGATTTATTTTACCATCCACCATATCCAGAAATTCCTTATTCGCTATCCAAGCACATTATAAGATCAGTTTTTTCCATAAAGTATAAAAATGACTGTCAAATTTTCATGAAAGGCCATAGAATTCAATATTCATCGGAAATTTGATATCTTTGTGCCCTAAACAGATGACGACTCAATTGGTCAAAATGTATACTTTTTTACCTTCTGCTCGTGTTGTATAATTTTGGTTGAAAACTGCGTATAATGATCAAAAATTTAGAGGCTCACCTACGAGAAACTTGCAAGTTAACCGACGCATCATGGGCGGTCTTTGCAGATCGGGAAAAGGGTTGTTGGTTTGTAGAGGCTGCGCATAGTCTCCCTAAATTTAAACAAAATGTGTTGGTAAAATATTTAGCGCAGGAAGAAACAAGCAAGTGGCTTGAAAGTGCACTTCATGGGGACGATATTCAATTCATTAACCTGCCTGAGAACACCAAGCTTGAAGCTTTACGTTTATATGCGTTTCCCCTGATCGAGCAGTCTCAATTAATCCTTGTTGGAGCAAATCATCAAAATGCAAACGAACGACAAACCTGGAAGATCGTAGCGGGGTTAATGCAGTCGCAGGAAGCCGAGCTTGTGGCTGAAAATTTCCTTCCTGATTTACAAACCGAAATGGCGTACGATATGCCGAGCGCGCTCGATCGGATATTATCCAATTTTGTTCGCGTGGCGAAACCGCAAGGAGCATGGCTGGCCATCCGGAGCGGAGACATGCTTGAGGTCACAGCGCAATGGAATGATTCACGTGTCGCCGGGCTTTCGCTTTCCATCGAATCAAACAAAATCCTTCGTCGATTGAATCGGACGCTTGCGGATCTAGCCGTTGCAAACAATCAACCTGAATGGCAGGATCTTCCTCATCAGGTGCGCAAATCAACTTCAAATTGGATTTGTTTTCCCTTTGTAATCGGTCAACGATTGATCGGCGCAATCGCTTTATGGGGACAAGATGAATTCCTTCCGCAGGAATTGAAAAAGTTGAGAAGGCTTGCAAAACAAGTTTCCCAGTCTGTCGAGGTGATAGTCACATTTAATGAACTAACAAGACACCTCGGCCGGCTTGCCATGTTGAATGATTTTACATTAACAATTTCTTCTGCACAGAATATCGATCAGATAGCGCGACGAATGTTCGGTCACCTAGCCCGATCATTTAACACAGAACTCATAGGCCTATACATACCTTCCATGGATGGCAGGCTGGTGCGCGAATTTCGGAACCGCGAGGGGAAATTCAGTTCGCAAACCACGTCTCTGGCGGGCCATCACGTCCTGCCATTCCTCAAAGGGCGCATTCTGCGGTTGAGCGAATCGGCGCCCGACTTTAAACCAGTTTATGCAGGTGCGCGTTCCGGCTTGATCGTTCCCCTCAGATACCGTCGACAGACGATCGGTTTGCTCGAACTTGAAAGCACCCGACCCGATGCATTCAGTCAATATGATGAACATCTGATGGTAGTTATTGCCAGTCATGTTGCTGGTTTGATCGAATATAGCCGGCTCCGCGAGGAAGCCGAAGCACGGGCCCGAAATTTAGGTTTAATTCACGAAGTCGTCCAACAAGTGATCTTATTAAACGATAAAAAAGAAGTAGCACAGATAACGGCCGATTTACTGTCCCAGTATTTTGCATACGAATTGGCAGTCGTTATGCTGGTAAGTGAAGATACAGAGTCTCCTTTCCTGGGGTTCGGAGGCTCTCAAGGTCAGGAAGTTCAAAATAAATTGAAAATGGAGGAATTTACCAACGGTGGAGGAATTACGGGTCATGTTTTCTTAACAGGGGAAAACGTCCTTGTCAACGATACCCTCCTGGATAAGCGATATAAAGTAGTACCGGGCTGGGATGCGGGTTCTGAAATGTGTGTTGCATTAAAGGATGGGGATCGCGTGTTGGGCTTTATTGATGTTGAAAGCAGCCTTCGAAATGCGTTCTCGAATAATGATCTGCTGGCCATTGAATCGCTGGCGGGTGTGCTGGCTACAGTCGTCACGGCTGCGAATCAATATGAACGCTTACAAGAGACGATCCGCCAATTACGAGCGTCTCAAGTTGAATCGCGTTTGAGGTTGGTTGCGCAACAAGAGGCAGAAAGCAAACTGGTACAAGCCGCCAAGCTGGCTGCAGTGGGAGAGATGGCTGCGGGAATTGCTCACGAGTTGAACAATCCACTTACGACAGTGGCCGGGTTTACCGAATTGATCCTGGATGAGATGAACAAAGATGCGCCACACCGTGCCGATATTGAGATGGTTTTACATGAAGCGTTACGTGCTCGGGGCGTTGTCAGGCGCCTGTTGGATTTTGCGAGACAGGGTGAGAGAACCCGGGCGCGGTCCGATTTAAATCAAATAATCGACGATGTCCTTGCCCTGACAACCCATTTTATCCATACCAACGGAGTCCAATTAGAAATTAAGTTTCAAGAGGAACTTCCCTGGGTTTCGGTTGATAGCAATCAAATGAAACAAGTATTTTTAAATCTTATCCACAATGCAATACAGGCCATGCCTGCGGGAGGCAGCTTGCAAATTAAAACTGAGACCCGAAAGAAAGATAATCGAGAATGGGTAACAGTTGCAATCAAGGACAGCGGTATTGGAATTGATTCAAATGATGTGGAACGGATATTTGAGCCTTTCTTCACAACCAAAGGAAATCGAGGAGGTACAGGCCTTGGTCTTTCGGTGACCTATGGAATAATCACCGACCATGGCGGTACAATTGAAGTCGAAAGCCGGCCGGGAGAAGGGTCCTGCTTTATTGTTTGGCTGCCCACATAATTTATGGATCCCATTTCTATTCTTGTAGTGGATGACGAAGTAGGCATAGCGATGTTATGCAAACGCCTGCTGGTACGTGTAGGTTACCTAGTAACGGCACTTAACGATCCACGAGAAGCGATGGAGTGGCTTAAGGAAAATAATGCTGACCTTTTATTGGTTGATATTCGAATGCCAGACGTGGATGGGTTTGAAGTAATAACAACTGCCAGACGATTACAGCCTGATCTGGCTGTTTTAGTGATGACCGGTTTTGGTACGGTTGAAACGGCTATTCGGGCTTTGCGGCAGGGAGTGGACGGTTTACTTTTAAAACCATTTGAGAATAGCAACGAGCTTGTCCAAGCTGTCAAGCAGGCACTTGCGGATAGCCAGCAGAAACGCGATGCTGCGCGAATTCATGCGCTTCGTCCATTATTCGAGGTCACTGAGTCGCTGCTCTCCGAAACAAGAAGCGGATCGCTACTGGAGCTTATTGTGAACGCCATACTTGGCCACCTGCGGTGCCGAAACGCTGCTTATTATCAATACTCTCCCGAGGAGGGAAGATTTGTCTTTCTAGCCGGGCAGGGGAAAATGCTTGCAGATTTCATTATTCAAGTGGATGCCAGTGGAACCCCTTTTTTGGTAAACGCAAAAGGACCCGGAGATAGCAACGCGCAGGCACGACTCGTTAAAGCCGGCTTAGGAGCTGCGATATTTATTCCGGTAGCCCGACAGGGATTTCGCGGAGTCTTCTTTGCCGGGCGAGATCCAGGAGAAGCTACATTCAGGGAAGCCGACACAGATTTGTTTCAAATCTTAGCGCGGCAAGCTGCAGCCGCGATTGAAAATGCGCGCCTTTATGACGAACAACGTGCTTATGTTCGGAAGATTGAAGAATCGCAAAACGCCTTATTACAAGCTGAAAAAATGGCAGCCGCGGGAAGACTCAGTGCTTCGATCGCGCACGAAGTCAATAATCCGCTCCAATCGGTGCAGAACTGTTTGCATTTGGCCGGGCGCGACGATTTACCGCCCGATAAACGCAAGGAATATTTTGAAATGGCACGCGTTGAATTGGAAAGATTATCGATCACAGTGCAGCGCATGCTTGATTTTTATCGACCCGGCGTCACCAAGCCAGAAAAGGTATACCTTACCGAGTTACTAAATTATGTGGTCAACCTTACTCAAAAACAATTGAACGAACGCGGGATTCAAGTAAAAACGGAGCTGCCCTCCAATTTACCTCAGGTATCGGCTGTCAGCAGTCAGATACAGCAAGTGTTCATCAATTTGATCTTGAATTCTTATGATGCCATGCCCCATGGCGGAGTACTCCGTATAAACGGTCGTTCGATAAGCAACGGTGTTGAAATAATATTCCAGGATAGTGGGCCGGGGGTACCCAGAGAACAAGAGTCGAACATTTTCGAACCATTTTTCAGCACAAAGGATGGGGGTACCGGTCTAGGACTCACTGTTAGTTACAACATTATCACGGCTCACCGGGGAAACCTGGAACTGCTATTGAACCATGGGAAAGGCGCGTGTTTCCGGGTTTTTCTGCCCACAGGAGAAGAAAAATGAAATCCAATATTCTTGTAGTTGATGACGAGATCATTGCCCGACAATCATTAACGGATATATTGAAACTTGAAGGATATAATGCTGTCTCGGTACCGAATGGACAAGCAGCGATCGAGTATGTTCGCACTCATCCAATTGACCTGGTGATCGTGGACCTGCGCATGCCAGGAATGGATGGACTCGAAGTTATTCAGGTTGTTAATCAAGCTTCGCCTGAAACTGAAGTCATATTGCTCACTGCGCACGGCTCAACAGATACGGCGATCCAAGCCCTGCGATTGCGTGTTCATGATTATCTGACCAAGCCGGCCGCCCCCGCAAGTGTGATCGCGAGTGTAAAGAAAGGTCTTGCCCGGCGCGCCGCCAAAATACAGGCAAAAAGCGGATTGGGTGAATCCACCGAGGTTGATGAGACGATAAAAGAATTTAAGTTAAGAGATGGGACTATTGTTGATCTCTCCCGCAGACAAATCCGTTCCGGCAAGAAAATTGCACATTTGACACCTGCCGAAGGGCGTTTGTTGCGCATCCTTATGGAGAATGAAGGAAAAGTCTTTTCTCATCGAGAATTAGTCTTATTAGTGCAAGGGTATGATACATCCCAAAGGGAAGCGCCCGAAATTTTACGGCCTCTGGTAAGTCGTTTGAGGCACAAACTGGAACAATTCTCAATCCTTTCAGAGTGTGTTGCCAGTGTTCGAGGAACAGGTTACATTTATGAAGGGGAAAAATAGAGACTAAATATCGGAAAATAAAAAGAGCCAGCCCAACCGGTTCCTTTTATCCAATGGATTTCAAGGAAAATCTTGAGGAATTCCAGGTGGGCGTATCCAGGAAAACCAGCCATTTTTCCCACTGGGGTAATGTGGACGGGGATTTTCAAATTTAACGAGGAGCAGGCTGATTCCCAGACCTATGGCACCCAACCATTGTATCCATAGCAAATTTTCGTGCAGCCAAATATGACTGAAAAAAATAGCAATTAATAGCTCGGCCAGCCCAAGTAACGCAGTCTGCATGCCGCCAATGTGCTTGATGCCCAAGAAAAGCGCCAAGCGAGAGAGTAATGTTACAAGGGTCAAACCGAAAACAGGCCACCAAGGCATATTCGCAGATGGCCACTGGCGGTCGAAAAGCAGATACGCGGGTACTACAACAGCACTCATGGCCAGCAGGGTGTAAAGGGTGACGGTCGGGGCGGGCACTTCATAGAGCACCCGTTGATTAATGGGGAGGTGAAGGGCATATAACGCTGCAGCTCCCAACATCAAGAGAGTGCCAATCAAATCCGCTCCATGTGAAGGTATCGCCGTGAGGAGCAAAACAGCTATCGTCGCAAGGCCAATGCGGAAAAAGGACAATGGACTCAGAGATTGTCCATCAAGCATTAGCCAAATGGCGACGAAGAATGGATAAAGGGAATACAACATCTGGCCCACGCTAGCACTCAGCCGGTTGAGGGCGATGTAGTATAAGATCGAGCCAAAGCCATTAATCAGTCCAGCGAGAACGCAACCCATTAAACCAACGGGAAAAATGTAAAGATATGACCGATAAAAAAGAACGATAACCATCAATATCAAAAAAGCCGCCATGCTGGTTCGGAAAGCAACTACAGCCAAAGGAGAGAAGCCAAAATTAATCGCCAGTTTTCCAAAAACCGGCGTCAGCCCAAGGAAGACTGCTGAACTAAGAGCCGCGAATATTCCCTTGTTATGAACTTTTTGCATTTTGGTTCAGGAAGTATGTTCGAGCCAACCGCTCTATTTAATAAGCGTCATGACCTCCTCAAGGAACTCGTCATTGAGGAAATCGCCTTTTTGCATAAGGGTTTGGATTTGCGTACCGAGCCGTGTTTTTTCCTCCTGCGTCAGTTCTTTCGCTGTTGCTACGATCACCGGGATATTCGCTGTTTCCTGATCCGCTTTGAGGGCATCCATAACAGCAAATCCGTCCATTTCCGGCATCATCAAATCCAGAATAATCAGGTCGGGAAGTTCACGGCGGATCAGGTCCAGTCCGTCCTTCCCATTCGTTGCCTCATAAATTGTAAAATTGCCCTGCGATTGTAAAATGCGTCTTATAAGGCGTCTAGCATCCGCCAGATCATCCACTATCGCAACGCGCGGGAAGCGGTCGGGCGCGACTTGGTTAAGAGCAGATAACAGTCCTTCTTGCGGGGTCACCGATATTTTAGAAGGGTATTCCACCTCGCGGGTCCAATTAGAGCCTAAAATGAACTCCTCAGCGGGCATCGTATGTCCCGTACAATTCACTACAATCGTATCGTTTGGCTTTATGTGACCTGATCGGACAAGTTTAAACAGGCCGGCGAAACCTACTGCAGCAGCCGGTTCCGTTGAAAGGCCCTCCATTTTTGCCAGAACATGCATAGCCCTAAAAGCTTCCTCATCGGAGACGCTTTCGAATGTGCCATTGGTTTCGAGAACATGAGCGCGTAATAGCGTATACGTTCTTCCGGGATCGCCAGTCGCCAGGGTTTCAATACGCGTATTTGGAGAGGTAATCGGCAAGGCAGTCTCAAGTCCCTGTCGAAAGCTTTCCACCATTGGCGCGCAACCTTCTGTTTGAATAGCGGCTATGGATGGGATACGGTCGATCAATCCCATTTTCTTCAGCTCCTTAAAACCCTTATAAACGCCAAGGGGTCCCATTCCACCACTAATCGGTTGAACGTACCAATCCGGTGAGCGCCAAATCGTTGATTTAATACTAGCAGGTGCAACCTGACCCTGGATGGCGGTAAGTTGTTCGGCAATTTCAAAGGCGATGGTCTTCATCGCCTCGATGGATGTTATCGTTCGAGCTCCCAGGTCTTGATACAAATTTCGCTGTCGTGCAAACTCGGCCGCTACCTGCTTAGCCTGATCATATGATCCTGTGACTTTTATTACCTGACTCCCATAAAGAGCTATCTCACGCATCTTTACAGCCGGGACGAGGCTGGTCACAAAAGCCCAGAGCTTGATTCCAGCCCGGGAAGCATATGCGGAATAAGATATTGCGACATTGCCTGTTGAGGAAGCCACCATCTCCGTAATGCCGGCTTCTTTAAGTGCAGCTATTGTGACAGCAGCCTGCCTATCTTTAAAAGAGCCGGTGGGGCCTTGCCTTTCATCTTTAATAAAAAGATTCGGGGTTCCAAGCATCATTCCAAGGTTTACAGCCTGGAGGAGGGGTGTTCCGCCCTCACCAAGTGTCAGCGATGGATTGGAATTCCGCACCGGTAGAAGCTCGCGATAACGCCATAAATCAAAAGGACGACCTGAAAGCTGGAAGGGCAAAGTCTTTGCAAGGGTCTCGTAGTCGTATTCGGCTTCACGCCATTGACTGTTACAACGCGGGCAATTCGTGGTAGTGGGAAAGTAAGGTGTTTGATGTCCACAATCGAGGCATTTTACGAGAAACGACATGCTTATGGATCCCTTTTACTTCTTCATTTTCAAACGGTTCAACGCATGCTCAATCGTACTCAATAAATCTTTTTCATTTAAAGAGCTTTTACTGATCAGGCGTTTGCCAAATTCAGTTAATTGGTTCTGTTGGCTGGCAGTTAAATCCCCTCCGCTGACCACCACTACCGGAATGTCTCGCAACTTTGCATTTTCCCTCATTTTTTCGAGGATCGTAAATCCATCCATTTCCGGCATAAACAAATCCAGGATCAGGGCGTGAGGAGCGCGGGAGGTGATTTTATCCCAGCCCTGCTTGCCGCCTTCGGCCAATACCACCTTGTATTTGTTTTGATTCTGGAAGATCTTTTCCATTAATCTCAGTGAGTTTTGATCATCGTCAATAATAAGAACTTCCTTGATCGTTCCGTCGCCGTTGAGCTGGTTGAGGGCATTCATGAGATCTTCTTCGAGGATAGGCTTCAATAAATAATCTGCCGCTCCGAGGCTAAACCCACGTTCCTGCTGCTCTATGATCGAACAGATTATGACTGGAATATCACGAGTTTCCGCGTCATTTTTTAGGTCTCTCAGTACATGCCAGCCATCATAGCCAGGCATCATAATGTCCAGAGTGATCGCAAAAGGCTTGATCTGGCGTGCCCTTTCCTCGGCTCGAGATGGATCCAATAATGCAACCACCTGATAACCTTGAGGCTGTAAATAGCGCTCATAAAGGGCTATTACCTGGGGATCATCATCCACAGCAAGTATCACTTTGTTATTTAAAGGTTCCACTTTTTCCAACTTGCTGCTGTAAATTGGCAGGGTAAAGTAGAAGGTACTGCCTTTATTTAATTCGCTATGAACGCCGATTCGGCCGCCATGCATTTGAACCAATTGCCGGCTAATGGATAATCCAAGCCCAGTTCCACCCGTCTTACGGGTTGGCGAATTATCAACCTGTGAGAAGGCCTGGAATAACTTTGTTTGATCTTCTGCTGAAATTCCGGTACCTGTATCCGAGACACTGATCAGGATCTCCTGGGTCCCGGTTGGGCCGGGCTTAACAGAAGCTTCGACATTGATCTCTCCCTGGTCGGTGAATTTTGCGGCGTTCGATAGAAGATTAAGCAATACCTGACGGACGCGAATCGCATCAGCGCGTATGGCGGGTAAGTCCGTTTGAATATTGTGAAGGAGCTTGATCGGCTTGTCTTTAATCAAACCGCTAGCAGTAGACAGCACACCGGAAATGATGTCGGTTATATTGATATCATCGAAAGAAAGCTCCATCTTACCCGCATCGATCTTTGACACATCTAGAATATCATTTATCAAACCGAGAAGATGCTGACCGGAATTGTAAATAGCCGTGAGGTCCTGTTGTTGAAGATCCGTCACCGGGCCGTCAATCCCTTTCAGGATCACGCGAGAAAATCCAATGATTGAATTTAGCGGCGTACGCAACTCATGGCTCATATTTGCCAGGAATTGAGTTTTTAACTGGTCAATTTCGCGCATCTCACTTACAGCTTGCTGCGAAAGTTCGTATGAGCGGGCATTATCTATGGCGATCGCAACTTGATCCGCCAGGATTTGCAGAACATTAAGATCGTCCTGCCCGAAAGCATCCGCCAAAGTGGATTGAATATCCATAGCCCCGATGATCCGACTACCAACGCGTAGTGGGATCGCAGCTTCTGCCAGGGTTTCCGGCAGCAAAGGATTTGATTTGTATGTAGGATCCTTTTTTGTATCGTTGACAATTACAGGTTCACCTGTCAATGCCACCTTTCCTACAACCGATTTGTCATTGATTGGGAGGCTGTGGGCATTCGCCTGCATAATAGCGCCTGCAGTGCCCGTAGCTTCACGAAGGATTGCATTAAAACCGGTTTCTTCAACCACAAATATGGCAGCGTGGTAATACCCAAATCGTTCGCTCACCAGATTTACTGTGCGGCTAAATATCGTATTAAGGTCGAGAGTCGAGGTGACTAACCGGCCGATCTCAGCGGCAGCTCCGAGATATTCATTTTGCCTCTTGAGAGCCTCTTCAGCCTGTTTGGTCTCTTGAAATAACCTTGCATTTTCCAGTGCTAAAGAAAGCTGGTCAGCAACCTGCTTGACAAGCATTTGTTCTTCCATCGCCCAGGCATGGGAAGATGTTTCGTCAATTACCCGTAATGTAGCCCAATTTTTCTCGTCTTTGCGAAAGGCCAACGACATCGTGCCTGCATTATCCGATATCCCTGGATTTACTGAGGGCGATTCGCCAGGATGAGTACCCAGAGATTTGGGCTGATTCGATTTAGGCCTGGCAGCCGGAAGCCTTGATGATGATAGCATACCCGTTGCCGGCAACTTCCTGATTTGCTTTGGCGGCTGGGTCGCTTCTTTGGGCAGATCATCAAAAATATGGTTAAGCCGGTTGTTGATTTTTTTCTTTGACATATTCTATGAGCTCCTGCGCCATTTCGCGATACTGCTGGGAACCTCGAGCGCCAGGTCTATAACGCGTGATAGGCAATCCGGCTATAGGACTTTCCCGTAACTTTGTGTCGATTTCAATAACTGTTTTAAACAGACCTTCTCCAAAGGTATTTTGAAGTTGTTCTTGAATATTGCGATGAGTCCGGTTTCGGCGGTCAAGGAGTGTAATAATGATACGATAACCGAGATTTGGATTACTCTCCTGACGGACACGCCGAATGATCCCCATCATATTCCTCAAGGCGTAGGCCGAGAAATACTCAGCCTGGGTTGGGATAATCAGCAAATCAGCTGCACTTAAAGCATTTGTGGTAATGGCGCCCAGAAACGGCGGGCAGTCAAATATTACATAATCATACGGCAGGGGGGATGCAAGATCAATCGCGCGTTTTAAGCCAGATGTGTAATGAGTACGCACAGGGAGGAATTGTTCCGCGCTTTCTATACTAGCATGTGAAGGAATTAGATCCAGGTTGGTAATTTCAGTAGCCAACCTGGCACTCATCAATGGAGCGGATTCAATCAAAATGTGACTTGATGTGACAGCAGCAGAACCGGGTTCGATACCGAGCGCCAGAGTCAAGTTCGCTTGAGGATCAAGATCCATCACCAAAACCTTATTGCCAGCTTCCGCCAAGGCCCCACCGAGGGAAAGGGTGGTCGTTGTTTTAGCGACACCTCCCTTTTCGTTTGATACAGCAATAATATAGCTCATTTTTTTGCTCCGTTTCCATGCAGCACATTATGACCAGACTCCTTGTGTGCTGTAGATGCGCCATCGGAATCATTGGCTTGAAAAGCAGATACTACTTGTGGAATTATTTGGATTTGCGTCGCGCCCAGGGCAGACCTTAATTCTTCGAGTGCGGTCCTGATCATTTCTTCAGGATCATTCGTACTGCGTATTTTTGAGGTAATTTCAGTAACGAGGCGTTCGCGTTCTGCACGGCGAGTTGTTTCATCAAAGAGACGAGCATTTTCCGCAGAGAGAGCCACTCTTTCGGCCACTGCGTTTATAAGGTCCATTTGATCCTGGTTCCAATTCAAACCCTCAGGGGATTTAACTATCAAATTGCCTATTGTTTCTCCATGCAATTTAATAGGCACCGAAAAAGGAGCAGACTGATTTTCAGTTGTTTTATCCACATTACTGTTCCGGTTATCTGATGCATCGTGTGGCTGGAAGGGAGCGGAGCCGCGCGGAGTATATCGATAACCGGTTACCTGCTCTTCCTGAGGTATTCTAGACCACCCTTCATGCAAATATTGGCGATATAAAGTCTCGGCTTCCATAAGAGACCTGCGGGTGGTTTCGAAGAGGCGAGTATTTTCAATCGAAAGACTAACCTGGTCGGCCAAGATTGCTAATATATCTATTTCGTCCTGGGAAAACGCATCTTCCTTTGTACTCTGCACGTCGAGGACGCCTATGATTACATTACCACTACGGAGGGGCAGGGCCGCTTCGGATTTTGTCGCAGGTAAATCGGGGTTATTAAAGTAAACGATGTCTTCGCCAACATTACGAGTAACGCGAGCCTCACCACGTGCTGCCACATAGCCTACAATCCCCTGCTCGCCAATCTTAAGGCTGTGATGGCGCTCAAGCATCCTGCGCCCACCTTCACTATTCGATGCAATCAAGAAAGCATTCTTGCCAATTTCGTCGTTCAAAAAAATACCGATGTGATAAAAGCCAAAATAATGACTAATTACGGAAGCGACCAGAGGCATCAATTCATCCATATTCCTGATCGAGCTAATCGCACGCGTAACCTGTGTAATCGCTTCAAACTGTGTAGCACGCCGACTTGCATTATCGGAGGCAATTTCCAGTGCATATGTTCTTTCTTTAACCCGCTGTTCAAGGGACTGGATTGACTCCCTCAGGGTGGAAGTCATGGTGTTTAATGTTTTGGCAAGGGTTCCAATCTCATCTCGACTCTTGACATCAGCTTCTGCATTGAGGTTTCCATTTGTTATTTCGCCTGCCGTTTGAGTTAAAGCAATAAGCGGCGACGTCAGGGCATTGCCAATCAATACTGCAGCCAGAATCGCTAACATTAAAATAATAGCCACGAGCACGAAACTTGTTTGCAATGTGTTCGTTGTAGCTTCAGAGATCTGTTCCTTAGCAACGGCAGCACTTGAGAGGTATTCCTGAGTAGGTACAATCAAGGCCAAACTATACCCGGCCTCAGAGATAGGACTATAAACCACGAATCGATCCACTCCCGTTATTGAAATTTCTTCCAGCCCGATCTGACTTTTACTCATATTAGACAGGATCTTAAAGAAACCTGCAGGAAGTTTACTGGATAAGTTTGAAGGTTGAAGGGGGTGACCCAGGGTAAGGGACTCTGATGTAATACCTAAATCCTTATAACCCGAGGGAGACATGGCGATCAAGCGGAAATCTTTATCAATTAATAAGGCATAGCCTGTTGCTCCGATATGTATATTGGAGACAATACCTGATAACCTATTAAGTTGGACATCCATGGCAATCACGCCGCGGAAATTCCCTGTTGAATCATAGACGGGGAAGCTGTTCGTAACAATAAGACCATTCTTTGCAGAATCCAGATATGGAGTGGACCATACAGCTTTATGATCCGGGTTCTGAGCAGGAGCTGCATCTAAAAACCAAGGTCGTTGAGTTACATCAAAATAGGGTGGAACCAGGTAGGCAAGATTGTTATTCGGATAATTAAGTGTTTCACCAGAAGGGCCACCAAAATAAATAGCTGATATGTCAGAGTTTTCCTTAAGAATTGCAGGTGCCACCGTATCCAATTGTTTGAGCGAGTTCAACTCTAAAATTAATGGATTGGTCAAGTCTTGCTTGGCGGGTATGAAGACCGAAGCTAAATCAGAGTTAGAGTTAGACCAGCTACCGTTGGTTATCCGACTCAATGATTTCGATGCATCCCAATTCGAGCCGTTATTAAGAGCCCCTTCAATTGACAATAAATTTTCCGCCGTTGTGCCAACAGTGGTCATCTCATTTGAAATAGAATTAAAGAACATATTAAGGTTGTTTGCCTGTTCTGCATTGGCGAGTGTTAAATTAGCTTCCGCCTGTTGAAGAACACTGGCATCCAATTGTTTCGATACCAGTTCATTCGATTGCAATGCCCGTAAATAGATGTAATAGCCCATCCCAATAATGGCTATGAAGGTAATCAGCACATAACTCAGAATCAACCTCGTGCGAAGGCTAAATGACCAGTTTTGCGGCTGTTCCGAATAGGAGGTATCGTCGGAAAAATTTTCCATTTTGATTACTTCTCTTGTCCTTGAACTTCCTTACCCTTCTGAAATTGAATGATCACATCAGAACCCGGTAAGGCACGGCCTAACTCTTCTACCGCAGTTTGAAGTACGTTCCTAATATTTACAGACGATCCTATCTTTGACGTAATTTCGCCGATTACGCGTTCTTTATTAGCACTACGCATGGAATTTTCCAAGAGCCGGGCATTTTCAAGCGCCGTTGCCAGGCGCTCAGTAATCTGTTCGATCATCGAAATTGTTTTTTCAGGTGCTTGTTTATATTGGAAATGTATGTTGACAACACCTATCGTATGACCTCTGAGGCGGATCGGAATTGCAACCGATTGTCCCGGATTCGAACTATTCTCCGATGGTTGTGTAATATAAGTTTTACCGGTTTCGAGTGCAGTCTCCGCTCCCCCCGAAACCTTGTTTATTGGTTCAAGTCTTATGTTATCGTATTTATATCCATCCGCTTGATGGGCGGCACGCTCAAATCTCATCCAAGATTGTTCGGTAAATCCACTAGATGTCCGTTCCAATTCCCTGAGATTTGTTTCTGCCTGGTGGATAAGGCGAGTTCTTTCGATGGCAGTAGAAAGTTGATCAGCCATGACTTGCATGATGGCAATATCATCCTGAGTAAAGGCTTCGGGTTGGTTGCTTTGAATATCGAGCACACCAATAATGCCTTCATTGGATTTGAGAGGCAATGCCATTTCGGAACGGGTTTCCGGCAGGAGGGGATTGTTAAAAAATACAGGGTCCACACCCGTATCGAGCGCAATCCGAGGTTCGCCTGTAGCAGCAACCCGGCCCACGATTCCCTGTTCTCCAACTCGCAGCCTATGGTTATTTTCTAGCATCTTGTGCCCAGCTTCTGTCGGGGAAGCGCTCAAAACAGCGAATTCTTTCTTTTCATCCAACAGAAAAATACCGGTGTGATAAAGATTGAATCGGTCGCGGATCAGAGCGCCTGCACGTTCGAGCAATTCATCTGGATTTGAAACCAGCACGGCATCACGAGCCACTTCAGCAGCCGTACGCAAGCGAAGGGTTTGCCGTTCAAGATCCTGAGTACGTTCAGCCACCCGCTGTTCCAGATTACCGATCACCCCTCGTAATTGGTCGGCCATGCCGTTAAATGATCGGGCGAGTTTTCCAATCTCATCCCCCCGGTCACTTTTTGCGCGAATATCCAAATCTCCATTCGAAAATTGTTCTGCTGTATTTGCAAGGGAACTGACCGGCTCGCTGATCGCTCGCGAGGTTGAGATAATCGCAACGATAGCAACGAAGATAGTTATCATACCTATGAGAATGCTCACCAACAAGGTGGACAGAGCCCTGTTCAAAACATCCCTTTCGGGGATTTCAGCCACCATGACGACTTGCATCGCTGGATACCAGCGGTAATAACCGAGCACGGGTACACCCGCATAATTAACATAGATGCTGCTACCCAGACCATTTTTATTCTTAATGGCATTGATAATATTCATTGACTTGAGCTGTAGGGGCTGGGAACGTGTTTGGGTAATTGGTTTGAGGCTTTCATCCACCAGATAAGTCTCGGTGTCTGCCAAGCCTGGTGTCGTCGCCAGGATGCGAGATATTCCATCATTTTTTGCCACCAAAACTATTTCGCCTCGAATATCCTGTCCATTCGAAGCGTAAAATGGACCAGCTACAACGAATTTATCAGTACCGGCTAAATTATTCATGCCTGGAAATTTATTCAGTTCGACGAAAGAGCCAGTAGCTCCTTTTTGGAAGAAGGTTTCCTGGGCAAGGTTTAATCCCACATCGGCTGGATAAGATGAAAGAAGTACCTTCCCGGTAGAATCCAAAACCAGAGCTTCCTCATAACGGTATTGCACGCTGTTCAAAAAGTCTTGCAGACCCAATGAGGCTCGTGAATTGTTCGTCTGGTAAAGCTCATCGTTATCACCCGGGTGTTCAACGACGTAAAGGATACTGGCCTGATTTGAGCCATACTGATACTGTACCGTCCTCATATCTATCAAAGCTCGTTGGATCGTGGCGTCGAGCTCATCCTGTTTTAGTGAGGAAATCGCCTGCAAAGTATCACGGAATTGGTTCTGACTATTTGTGAAGGCGTTATATACTGAGATTGTCGTTATGAAAATGATGGGGATAGTAATGATGAATACAAATGAAACGACGAGCCTGTTTTGCAGAGTTCGATAACGCAAAAGACGAGAGGCGATAGTTGTTAAAATGAATAAGGCAATAGTACTTGCCAGAAGGATAAAGGCTGTGAAGCCGGCCGGATTATTATTCGTAAGACGTTCGAAAAAAGGATGTACATTCAACCCAATTACTATAGCTGTGGCAACAGCTCCAAGAAGAAGAGAGAGCGAAAAATATAGGCGACGAATCCTTATAGCGATCAATGTTACGGGTGCGATCCAAACAATCAAGATTGCAACCAGGATAATGCCCTGCCAGAATAAAACCAAAAATAAACCAGTTAGAAACATTGCAGCGGCATGCATCCAATAAGCAAGATATCCCTGTTTATTGCGCGCCAGATTAATAATCGGCAAGTGCGATATTGCCAAGAAAAGAACTACTCCTGTGACTGCCAACAATTGCCAGGATGGATTTCCAACTATTCCTGTTTGAGAAAGTAAATAAATAATTAATAAGCCAATAGCCAACAAGATCGATAATAGCGGGATATATTGAACCGTCGAGACAAGGGAATCACTTAAGCGCTCATTGACGGTTTGATCTTCGAGTGCGTTGCGGAATTGATTCATAGTTTTATAAGATCTGGTCTACATCTGGTTATTAATTATTTTCATTTCGTCGGACGGTGTAATAAATACGGATGCATCCGAGACGTCTGGTAGAGCGGCTAATTCGCGGACGGCTGTTTGAAGCAAGGTGTCGACATCCAGCGACCGGTTGAACCGAGCCGATATTTCGTTCACAGTTTGTTCATGAACAGCATGCTGACGCGTTTCTTCAATCAGGCGGCTATTATCGAGGGCAAGTGCCACTTGAATAGCCACTTTTTTCACCAAATCCTGGTCGGGTTCCGTCCATTCGGCATTATCCTTTCTTTGCAAAGCAATGGAGCCGATTTCCTGTCCCCGTAGGACGAGAGGAATAATCAAATTATTATGGTTTTTCAGATTTATACCAGGCGTTATCGATTTGGTTCCCAAAGGAGTAAATTGGTACGCCAGCTTCTGATTTATTAAATTTTCCTGCCAGGTCGACTGAGTTTGCTGAGACGTGAGAATTTCCAGTTTGGCGACAAGTGCCTGCGCCTCACTTAATAGCCTGGCATTGTCGATTGACACACCAACCTGATCGGCGAGCAATTGAAGGATTTCCGCATCATCTTGATTAAAAGCCTCGGTATGTTCTGAATGAATATCCAACACGCCCAAGACTTTTCCGCGAACAACTAATGGCAAAGCGATCTCGGACTGAGAATGGGACATTTCAGGTTCTCCAGCGTCGATTGCAGGAGTATTTAAGTTTTTCGTGAAAATAATTGACTTAGCACGTTCGGTAGCACGGCCCACTAAACTTCGGTCGCCCACTTTGACGTGATATTCCCTCTTTAACATTTCTCGGCCTGCAGTAGAAGAGGAAGCCTGCAAAATGGCAGTTTTTCCATCTTCGGCCAATAAAAAGAGACTTGCGTCGTAATATCCAAAGTGTTGTGTTATCAGATCCACGGTTTTTGCTGGAATTGCAGCTGAATCTTGAATTTCAGCTATTTGGCGGGTGAAATAAACCGTAGCCCGCATACTAGAATTTCTTTTTTCCAACTCGAGCGTTCGTACACCAACGTGTTTTTCAAGATTTTTCCGTTCAACTTGAAGCGTCTCGAATGTTTCAGCAGCTTTATCATGAGTATGTATAAATTCAGTTTGAAAATAATTAAGACCGGCGATCGCTATGGATCCCAATAAAAGCAATGAGGCGGTCCCAGTCAGCCAGTCGATCAAAGTGCCGATTGTTGCTTCTTGAGAGGTGAGCAAGTAATAACCATTAAGGATTAGGAAGCCAAGGATCGTTATCGATAAAATGCTGAAAGTGATCGCGTTTATTCCAGCACGTGGTGATAAAAGAAGTCCGCTCATGACTATGAATGCTAAAAAGAACACAGGTGCATTACCCCAGATGCCTGTTTTAAGTAATCCACTTAATCCTAATAGATATATCAAACCGAGGAATGTACCGGCCTTAGATTGATAAGGTAACCGGACGAAGGTCATGACCAAAAGACATGCAAAAGCAATAGTATAAATGGGCTCATAGATCAAGTCGTTGGAGTTGAAGTAAGTAGCCACGTAGGCAATAAATCCAAATATACAAGCCAAGATCAAAATGACTTTTACGAAGCTTTCTCGCCAGGTTTGAAACCCGAGAGAAGAAATTTTAGAGGGGTTGGTCGAATTCACTTCAGTCATAAGTTTGCGCCTTATTCTTCGACCTTTAATTCGATCGTAGCTTCAGATGCATCCAACGCCTGACCAAGTTCATGGACTGCAACTTGCAGAATTCCATCAAGGGTTGATGAAGACCAGATCTTTCCAGTTATTTCAGCCAAAATGTGTTCGCGGACGGCAGACGATTGGCTTTCCTCGACCAAACGCGCATTTTCAAGTGCAAGAGCTGCCTGGGTTGCTACAGCATCAATCAAGTTTCGTTGTTCCGGCGTCCATTCGGTATCGCCAACCAAAGTAATTTGACCAATAATTTCATCACGCAGAGATATGGGGATATCGAGTTGAGGAGAATCCGCTGGCAGGTCTTCGTCTCCGATCATATATTGCAAGTCTTCCTTATTGGAAAGAGGTTTCCATGACTCAAGCACATATTGCCGTTGGAGAGCCTGCATCTCGCGCAAATTATTTTGTATAGTTTGGAAAAGACGCGCATTTTCCAATGCAGTCGATACCTGGTTAGCCATACCCTGGAGAGTCTCGATTTCTTGCGGGCCGAAAGCGCCTGCCTTGGTTGATTGAACATCCAAGGCTCCAAGGATCCGGTCGCCAATTGAGAGCGGGAGGGCGATCTCAGAGCGAGTATATGGAAGAAGCGGATTCTCGAATCGAATGGGTTCTGCTCCCACATCCAAGGCAATGCGCGCTTCCCGGGTACTGATCGCCATTCCAACCATGGAGTTACCGCCGATGCGCAGGTGATGTTTGTTTTCCTTTAGTACCCTCCCGGCATCACCGGTTGCACTATGTAACTCCGCCTGTTCGCCTTTTTCATCAACCAAGAAAAGAGCCGCGTAGTAATATCCGAATTGCGAAGTGATCAGATTAACAACGCGTTCGATCAGTTCCTCTGGATCGAGAATAGCGCTTGAGGCGCGCCCCACCTCATTCACCGCTTTCAATTGTTGAGTTCTCGCTTCCACACGACCTTCGAGGGAGCCTCTTTCCAGTTCCAGATCGTGCAAGGTGTGATCGGCTTTCTTTTGAGCCTCGGTAAATGTAATTTGAAGTTGTCGCAAGCCTATAATGATCGTTATGCTGATCAATAAAGTTGTTGCGCTGGCACTAAACCAATCGCTGGTTTGAGCCGGCGTTGCCAGGGAATTCAAAAGCCTGAACTGACTGGTTTGAACAAACCAGCCCAGGATACCAAATGTGAGCAAGGAAATGGCCGTGGTTACAAATCCGGCTTGAATAGAAAACATCATTGTAGCAAAGACAATTAGAGCCAGGAAGAAAAATATTCCATCCCCCAAAATTCCTGTCGTAATAAGCTCATTCATTCCCAAACCAAAAATAATAACCAGGAATGCACCCATCCGGACCCAATATGGAAAATGGACGAAAGTTACGACAATCAACAACAGATAAGAAGTGATAAAGACTGTATTCTGGATTAGGCCCTGGTTCGTAAGCAGGGCTGGAATAAGCGCCACGAGACCAAGAATGAGCGCGCCAATCAACATAGGACGAACAAAATTTTCACGCCAATTTTTATAAACATTTTCAGTCGTGATAGTTACTGACGGAACAGAACCTTGAGGAGAGATTTGTTTCTGGTTCATTGCTCGCTCTCCTTTAATTCAATTTCTTCATTCTCTTCGCCAGTTGCGATTTTTATTTGAGTACGACGAGCACCAACCGCCTTGGTCAATTCACTCGCTGTAATTGCCAATATTGACTGCATATCAGTCGAGCGACGGATTTTGCTGGTTATCTCATATAGTGCGCGTTCGCGGTCGGCCTGGGCCCGGATCTGTTCCAGCAAGCGGGCGTTGGCGATGATCGCGGCCAGGCTTCCGCCAAGCGTGCCGAGCATCTCTTCATCGTTTTCTGTATAAGCGTTGTTCTTTTCGCTTTCGACATTTAAAACGCCCAGAACTTCATTGCGATAGATGAGAGGTACGGCAAGTTCAGAATTTGTATTTGAACTCCCTTCAATGTAACGCGGGTCCTCCCTGACATTATCGATCCGAAGGGAACGGTGATGGGCGGCCGCCCATCCAGTAATTCCAGTGCCAATTGGAACACGGAGTTGGAGGATGTCTTCAGAATATCCAACGGCAGCTTTGACTTCCAGCAATTTTTTCTCCCGGTCAGACAGCATAATTGACACACGATCACCGCCCAGCGTTACTTGCAACCCGGTAACCGCGCTATCAAGAGCCTCTTCCAGCGTAGTGCCCGAGGCGGCCGTTGTAGTTATGTGGTGGAGCAGGCGATGCTGTGAAAGATGTTCCTGGGTCTCAGCAAAAAGTTCAGAATTTACAACAGCGACCGCCAATTGATCAGCCAGGATTTGTAAGGTTCGCAAGTTGTCTTCTGAGAATACAAAAGGATGCTCACTTTGTACATCCAGGATGCCTAGAATTCGTTCGCCGACTTTTAATGGAATCGCAGCTTCGGATCGAGTATTCGGTAGAAGGGGATTCGCATAATAAGTAGCATCTTTAGCCGTATCGTTGACGATCAATGCCTCTCCGCGCCCGGCTACATATCCTACAATCGATTTAGAGCCCACCCCCAGTTTATGAGCCGTGCGTTTCATATGCGCACCAGCCTCTCCGGTCGCTTCGCGGATCACGGCAAATTCGCCTTGAGGTTCTATCAAGAAAATTGCAGCGTGGTAGAAATTGAACCGTTCACGGATAAAATTAACTGCTTTTACCAACAACTCATCGAGGTTAAGCGATCCGCTGATGTCACGCGCTATCTCAGCAGCAGTTTCGAGTTGAAGAGCACGTGCGCGACTTTCATCAATAATGCGAGCATTATTGATGACCGCGGCAACCTGGTTCGTCAGCGCGATGAAGAAATTTAGATTCTTATCATTGAAGGCGTGCTCATGTTCGAGGTCCTGCACGATCATTGCACCTATTGGCTTATTCTGAATGATCATAGGTGCTCCCATCCATGACTTTGCCGGTTTCCCAACCACCTTTGCGCCCAGATCCTGTGTGCGTTTATCAACATCTTCGACCAACAGAAGCGGTTTGCCGGTTCGAATAAGGATGGAAGATAACCCTTCACCCAATGGATAGGCTTCGATTTTGTCAATACGCCCTTCTTCAAACATATAAGGAATGCTTAAGGCCTCCGTCGCTTCATCGTATAAAGCAACTGAAAATGCAAAGTCGCCGATATTTTGTCGGATCTGGGTATGGAGCTCAGAGAAGAATTTATCCAATTCCGTAGAAGATTCTGCTACCGCCTGATTAATGTATGCCAAAGATTCCTGCTCTGAAAGCTGTCTCTCTTTTTCCTCGGCCTCTAAAATTTTATCGAGCGTAGTCCCTAATAAACCGGCGATATTTGTATAAGGTTGAACCATAACATTGGTAAGCGTCTGGTTAGAACTCCCAACGGTAATAAGTCCGACCAATCTGTTGCTGTTCGTAATAGGCAGGAAGGCAGTGGATTGGTAACCCAATTGCCTAGGGAACTGGGTTAAAGGGCTGGGGAGGACGAATGCGGACCTCTGTCCTACTAAACTCGTAACTGTTGCTTCCGTTATCAGAGGGCCACCCGATAATAATTTTTCCACCTCGTCCCAGCCAGATTCCAGATCATTGACAGCAGTACGAATCCTTAAGATATCCGGTTTATTGGCGTCGGTAAGCCCTGCTATTTCGAGCCGGTCACCATTTCGCGATAGGACCACCGACGGGTAGGGAGTATCCATGAGAATACGAGCTGTCGTCTGTAAAGCCTCGGCTTTTGAATGCGCAGCAGCGATCTGGCGACTTGCGCGATTTAAGCGTTCCAAAGATTCTGCCGTCGTCTGGTTGAGGGTTGCCTGAGCTTCCTGCTCTGATAGCCGTCTCTCTTTTTCCTCGGCTTCCATGATTTTGTCGAGGGTTGTTCCCAATAAATCCGCAATATTTGTATATGGCTGGATCATCGCGCCAGTAAGTATCTGTTTAATACCACCGATTGTAATAAGACCGGCCACCTTGTTATCATTCATGATAGGCAGGAAGGCAGTGGATTGGTAACCCAATTGCCTCGGGAATTGCGTTAAAGGACTGGGGAGAACAAATGTGGATCTCTGTCCTACTAAAGTCGTAGCCGTTGCTTCCGCTATCAGAGGACCACCCGATAATAATTTTTCCACCTCGGCCCAGCCGGTTTCCAGATCATCAACAGCCGTACGAATCCTTAAGATTTCCGGTTTATTGGCGTCGGTAAGCCCTGCTACCTCAAGCCGGTTGCCTTCCACTGAAAGAACCACCGCCGGATAAGGGGAATCAATGAGAATACGAGCTGTTGTCTGTAAAGCCTCGGCTTTTGAATGCGCAGCAGCGATCTGGCGGCTTGCCCGATAGAGTCGTTCCAATTCCTGGAAGTTTATTTGTGATGATTCAGCTAATTCCACATTTCGAATCGCGACTGCGATCTGGTTGGCAATAATTTGTAAAAGAATCATCGTTTCAGGACCGAAAGCTCCGGTCTGCGTACTTTGCACTTCCAATGCACCCAGCACGAGACCGCTAACCGAAATGGGAATTCCGGCTTCAGAACGTGTCTCAGGAAGTAAATCATTTTTTAAGTGCAATGGATCTTCTGTGACATTTGAGGCAATGCGTGATTGGTTATTAGCGCATACCCAACCGATAATCGATTTTGAATCCACGTCCAGGCGGTGGCCGCGCGCAAGCATTTCAATCGCAGCTGGACCGGATGATCCACGCAAAATTGCAACTTTTCCGCCCCGGTCAAGCATAAAAATACTTGCTTGATAAAAACGGAATTGTTCAACGATAAGCTGTACTGTTCGATTTAATATTTCATCAATATTCGTGGTTGAAGTAATTCTTTGTGCAACTTCAGCGGCGGTACGTATCTGTCGAGTCCGTTCATCCACTTTTTGTTCCAAGGATCGATAAAGATTATCCAGGTCTTCAGCCATCCGATTAAATGATTGAGCAAGCAAACCAATCTCGTCCTTGCTGGTGACTTCTGCGCGTTGACCGAAATCGCCTTCCGAGAATTTGCGCGTGATTTCAGCTAATTTCGCAAGCGGACGGAACACACGAGTTGTCCCAATAGAAATAACAATCCCCATCGCAAGAAGCGAAATCAGGAATATTCCAATGGTGAAAGGGATGAGACTGTTCAATGGACCAAATATCGTGTCTTGTTGAATCTCCAAGGCGATGCCGACATGCAGAGTATCGGACCATGCCGCTTGTGCCAAAACCGGATGGTTATTCGATGAATTGAATTCGAGGGTACTCGGTAGGGGGTTACCGGCGCCCATTAATGTATCCAGCGCCGAACTTAAACTTATATTTTGTGTATTCGAAGGCTGAAAAACACTCAATTGATTCTTGTAAGGGTCAATGCCAATAAATATTTTTGATTGCCCTGTCGGTAAAATGAAATAGGCATTCGAAGAAGGATATAAATTCGAGATCGATTGAAGATTATCCTGAAGATCCCGGGTTTCGGTAAAGCCAATCAATGTCGCTGATAACGAACCTGAAGGATCTAGATGAGGAACGATCGTTGCCAAAACCATTTGATCAGGATAAAGTGCGGCGAGGTTATAAAGTACATACGATTGATCATTCCCCGCCAAAAGGTTATTGAAGGCAGGTGAGTCCTTTAATGAGACGCCTTCCCACGCAGGTTTGCTGGCGATCAAGATGGAGCCATCGGGCTTCATTAGAATGAAGTCATTGAATGTCGGTTTACCCTCGACTAAATTTAAAGCTCGGACTTCCTGATTGAGGTCGCTGCGGACCGTTGTGAATTCAGTAGACTGAGGATTGGTTTTCAATGCCGTGTCTATTTGAATCGTAATATCAGGTTGTCGGATTATACGGTCCAACCGAACATTCTTCGTCTTAACCACCAAATTCATTTGCTGTATTTGAGCGGTCATCAGACCCTGCGTCTGTGTGATAACCTGCTCACGTAAAAGAGTCCTGGATCGCAGAAACGCTGCGCCAGCCATCAAGGTTAATGGGATAAACGTAAAGATCATCAATGTTCGCACGAGCGAACGCGACAAGCCGCCTTGATAACCGGCATTTTTATTTCTAGTTTCCAGTTCGGGTTGCTTAGCAAGTGCCATGATGGCTTATGCAATCTCCCATACTTGTTCACCATTCATAATACGGCGAATTTGATCAGGAAAACGATCCGCATCCAACGGTTTACCCAGAAATCCATCGAAGCCGGCTGCTTTTGCTTTCTTCATTTGATCGGCACTTGCTTCGGCTGTCACAGCAACAATGGGTACGGATTTAAAGCGTTCGGCAGCACGAATCTTTTTCTGGGCACCATAGCCATCCTCGTAAGGCAAGCGGATGTCCATAAGAATAAGGTCGAGGCGCGGCAAAGTGTCGGCATATTCCAATACTTCATAACCAGAAGTCTTCCACTCGCAATGGATACCAAGATAACCCAGCATTCTGGCGATCAGAACAAAATTTGAAACATTATCTTCAACGACCAGGACGGCTGCGTCCTTGGGAATGGAAGATTTATGCAAGGGTTGTGTGTCAGATGAAATAGAGGGATCAGCCATTGGTATTCCTTGTTATAAATCTTTCGATCTGTTGAGAAAGCGTGTCTATATCAATGGGTTTTTGTATATAGCCATCGCACCCGGCTTCCAATGAGCGTTCCCGGTCGCCGCGCATCACGTTGGCCGTGACTGCTACTATCGGGAGTCTTGAATACTCAGGCATGGATTTAATTTTTGCCGTCAGGGTATAACCGTCCATATCAGGCATATTAATATCCATGAGGGCCAAGTCAATCGATTCGGTTCCAAGGCGTTCCAATGCTTGTAACGCATCCTTGGCTTCAACGACTGAATATCCCTCCACTTCCAGGACACGCCGAACCAGTTTTCTGTTATCAGAATTGTCCTCCACATATAAAATGGTCCCTTTGCTTGTCATTTTGTGGCCTCCGAAATTGATTGTACTTGTGGGAGATAATCATTTTCATAACAGCAGAATTACAAAAAGCCGAGGCATTTGCCTCGGCTTTTAGAGCGGGTGATGGGATTCGAACCCACGATATCTTGCTTGGGAAGCAAGCGTTCTACCACTGAACTACACCCGCTTGAAAAGCGTGATGTTTTGCGAAATTACAGCAAAATATCGCAGTTTCACATCCCATCACTGTGGTAGATGACCGAAGGAGTCACCATCAGCAAGCGGTCGTCATTAGTTTATCTTTCAAATATGCAAATCGTCAAGGCCTTTGTCACGTGAAAGGAGCATGAAGTTGCTCACGGTCGTTTCAAGATCAAGGCTTCGAAAGAATATTAATGATTCATGCTTTCTTAAATTGCCTCATGACAAATACCACGACCAGCGCGATGTCAAACCACAAAATAAAGCTCAAAACGGCAGCGCTTGGCAGCTAAGATTCTCTCGCGAGCAACTTGTTTACCAGCTCCGCTAGAGCAGCACCAGCTTCCTCCTGGGGATCAGCCTTTTGTAGAGCTTCTGATGCTTGATCGGTTAAACGGATCGCTTCACGACTGGCGAATTCATAAGCCCCTTCATTTTTAAGCATTTGAGCGGCCTCCTCAACGTCCTCCGGCCTCAATCTTGAGGCGTTCCAGCGTTGGGCGAATTTTCCTTTTTGGCTGATACCATACAAAATCGGTAAAGAGTTTTTACCTTCCAATAAATCGCTTGCCGTGGATTTACCCGTCAGAGCTTCCTCACCCCAGACACCCATAATGTCATCTTGAACCTGGAAAGCCAGGCCAAGGTTTCTGCCAAATATGCGATATTGTTCTATAGTGGCGTCATTTGCATTACCTAACACCGCGCCGATTTGTGCACAGGCTGAAAGTAGGGCTGCGGTTTTTCCTTCAATCATCGGCCAATAGTCATCAATAGACATGTCGTTTCTCTTCTCATAAGACATATCCAAAAATTGACCGCAAGTCAGATCCAGGCAAGTATCATGCAAAATTTTTCCAGCCTTTAATACTTTTTCAGCGGAATTTACCTTGGCCAAATCCAATATAGCCTGATTTGCCATGGAAAATAAAGCATCACCGACATTAATGGCCATTGGGATTCCATACATTGTCCAAATAGTAGACCTCCCACGGCGAATTGGCGAATTGTCTTGGATATCATCATGAACCAGGGAGAAATTATGAACGAGTTCAACAGAGGCTGCCGCGGGTATTGCGCGTAGCCACTCTTGATTACAACTTAATGTTACAAGCAACAATATCATAGGACGGATACGTTTGCCCTTTGCGCCGCGACCCAGGTTTTCACCTGTCCATCCCATATGGTAAGTAAGCATTTCATAGAAAGGGCGTAAGCGTGGCTGGTCGAGGCGGGCAATTTGCCGATGAAGCTCTGCTTCAATAACCGGTAACATTGAATTCGTGTGTTCTTCTAGACTCATGTCTCTTCCTACTCGAGGTTCATAAATCCCGAGATATTTAAATTTTTAAGTTCAAGTTCCAGTTGATCAGGTGATTTGAAATGAATTGCAGCAAACCCCAACTTTTTAGCAATGGAGGTATTGGTTTCAGAATCGTCAATGAACAAGCACTCCATAGCGGGTCGATTAATCAATTTAAGGATGATCTCAAAGATGGCAGGGTCCGGTTTCGTCACCTTGACTTCGCCGGAAATAACAATTCCATCGAAAAGCCTAAAGAAATCATATTTATTATATGCAATTGGGAAAGTCTCAGCGGACCAGTTGCTTAAACCATAAATAGAATAGCGAGCCTTTTTTAGTCGTCGCAGGATCTCTACTGAACCGTTTATGGGTCCAACAATCGATTCCGCCCAATATTCGTGATAGGCGCGAATTAGATGAGAATAGTGTGGAAATTTTACTGAGAGTTCCGCCACGCCTTGTGAAAACGGACGACCTTTATCCTGCTGCAAATTCCAATCCGGAAAATTGATTTCGGAAAGGAAGCGATCTATTTCACTCTGATTTTGAAAGAACCGATGATAAAGATGGTGAGGATTCCAATCCAACAAGACTCCGCCAAAATCAAATATTATTGATGGAATTTTGGACATGCCCATTTAATGTTATTCTAACAGAAATCGAAAAGACAGTTCTTTCGACATGGTCAAGCCTCACGACAGCTGGATTAAAGATCAGAATTGATGTTATGAACCTGTACCAGAGTAGCTGTTCACGCCAAGAGTCCAAACCCAGTAGGTTAATCCAAAAAGAGCCATACCAATCAGTGGTGAGAAATATATCAAAGGGGAGACTTGCTCCGGTCGCAGAAAAAACTGTGATGGATAGAAAGCAACGAAACCAATCGGTAAAATATAAGTAAAAGTAAACCTGAAAGCACCGTCAAAAATGCTCATTGGATATGGTGCAAATTCTCGAAGTTTCCAGGCTAAGCCAAGCACAGGATAAGAATCCACTACCCAGAAAGCTGCGCAACCAGCCATTACGGTAATTGAGATCTGGACCAGTGAAGCGCTTAATAAGGCCAGGATCAATAAAATTAAACGAGGCACTGTCCACATGGGTTAAGGTTGGTGGAAGCATAGATCATAAGCACGATTCCTACCGCCAATTGGGTCAGACCTTTTAAATCAAACATTTCAGACATATAGTAGAACATCATGTTCAAAGGCCTGAAGTAATACTTCAGGAAGGTGCCCTGCTGGATATGGAAACGGATCTGCCATATGTTATCGAAAAGGATTTGCATCGGAGAGATCGCAATCATATAGAAGGCGTAAATAAAAATCATATCCATAAAAGTCCAACCGGCCAGATTCGTTATAGAAGTGAAAAGAATCCAGAAGATAGCGAGGGTAGCCAAACTGCTGAAGAACATTCCGATCGAGCTAATAATAAAATCGACCCGATATTGCATGCGCGCCTTGATATATTGCATTTCTATCATGAAATAAATGTGTATATATTCGCCCGGGGTACGCAAATCAGCCTCCACTCACACGAAGGACTTTTATAGCTTGAGTGTATACCAAGCGAGTAATAACGAATGTGGCTATCACCCAGAGAAATTGAACTGCAAGCATTTGGAGAAAAATGACTAAATTCTGATCGGGCTGGGTGACCATCATTAATGGCGTGTAATAAATTGCCTGAAAGGGTAGAACGAGCAGGATCTTCTGAATCGCATCCGGAAAGAATTGAAGAGGAATCAATGCACCAGAGAGAACAGTTAGAATCACCTCTTTCGTGATCGTCAGACCCCAAACCGACTCATTATAAAATGCCATCAGTCCCACCAAATAATCAAAATTGAAACTGATCAAAAAGGCCAAGATCAGACTTATCGGAAAAACGACTAGACCGGGACCTGGTGTAATATGGACTTTGAAGACAAGCGTCAATAGAAGGACGGTCGGAACCGTTATGGCTGTCAAGTTCATCAAGGCCGCTCCGAGGCTTGTAAATAGAGCATAAAATTGATAATCCAGAGGCTTGGTCAGATAGACCGCGATCATGCCCTCCCGGATGTCATAAGATATCATCCAGTCCGCGTATGCTTTAAATAGAATAAAGACAGCGCTACCAAGTGCCACATAAAAAAATGTCTGATCGAATGTCAAGCCATGAAGAGTTCGCACATTCTGGTAAATACTACGCCAGAGATAAAATGCGACCCCCAGATATACAATATTGCCCAGAATCGTAAAAAGAAACCCGTAGCGATAAATCATCCCTACCATATATGAACCCCGTAAAAGTGCCAGGTATGGACGTAACCTGTTCACCCTAACGCTCCATTGTATATTTTTTGAACGACGCTTTCCATCGAAATTTCCACAATGCGCACATCGAAGACGTTGAAGTTGGTCATTACAAGGCTCAAAACATCAGACAACGGTGTGCAAGCCTGATCAATCGTTACATCAGTCCAGAATTCCTCGGTTTGGCCGATCGAGATGTCATTTTTCTCGCCAAAACGCTTTTTGAGTTTGATATCCAGGTCGTTTAGTGTCGAATTAGAAAAATCATCAAATTGCACTTTCAAAGTACGATAAGCTCCGAATAGAATCGTGACTTTCTTAATGTCGCCATCGTAAAGGATTTTGCCTTTGTCAATTATGATGATACGGTGACAAAGAGCTTCGACATCCCCCAGGTCATGAGTAGTCAGAATGATAGTGGTTTTGCGTGTTTGGTTAAGTTCCTTGATCACAGAACGGATCTTTGCTTTGATTGCGACATCCAACCCGATCGTAGGCTCGTCCAGAAAAACCACCTGGGGGTTGTGAAGGAATGATGCCGTAATATCACATAACATACGTTGACCGAGAGAAAGTGTCCGTACCTGTTGTGAGTAGAGAGGCTTCAATCCAACCAAATCGTTGAACATTCCCATATGACGGTCAAATGTTATCTGATCGACTATGTAAATTTCCTTCAAGATTTTAAATGATTCTATAACGGGGAGATCCCACCATAATTGTGTACGCTGACCGAATACCACTCCCATGATCTGAGCCTGGCGAATACGATTCGCATAGGGGGTGTGGCCGTTGACAAGAATTACCCCGTCGGTGGGTTTCAGGATACCTGTCATCATCTTTATTGTTGTTGACTTTCCTGCTCCATTTGGCCCGATATAACCTACGATTTCGCCAACTTCAATGTCATAGGAAATACCGTCCACAGCTTTGACAATCTTATAATCACCGGAGAAAAGATCGCGGAAAGCACCACTCATCCCCTCGCGACGGTTGAGAACCTTGAAGTATTTATTAAGATTTTGAATGTGAATCAGACTCACGGGAACCCCTATCAAGTTAAATATAAATAGCACATTTATTCTATCATAGAATTAATCGAATTCTCCGATTCTTAGACGATCATTGGGAGGACTTCAAGGTGAAAGCGGACGCCAAAGGTCGAAGCCGCCAAAACCAGTCGATCCTAAAATAGCGTTTCTTTCCTGCGTCCAAGTATGGAAAATTCCTGCCGTGGGATCAGACGGATTATATAGAAGCGTCTCTGCAATGACGAAACCTGCCTGTGTCCCGTAATTGGTAACGGAATATGTGTTTAAGTTACTATCCACCCTCGTGACCACCAGCATATGATCGAAATTTCCTCCTGATCCATGCCATATGTAAAGAAAGTCTCCGGGCTGAAGAGGAAAATCATGCCAGTTCGTTTTATTTAGAGGACCTTGAAATTTTATATGTAGAAAACGATCCGGAGAAAAAACCCGGTCCAGCAATTTTTGATCTCCAGATGCATTCGGATTTAATAACCAGAAATCATGTGGAACAACTTCGATATTGTTTAATAAGCCCCCATCCTGCATAATGGCGATTGCCAACGGGCCACATATATTATCTGAATTGCCATACCCCACTCCATTTATCTCCTTCGCTTTATGAATCGAATCATGAACGGAGGATTGCACATAATTCAATGATGCCCTGTATAAAGCTATTTGTTGAGTGTTGGATAAAGCGCCGGTAAAGATCAATCCTCCATTATTAATTGTTGTTTGAACAGCGTCCGGGGTTTCAGTTGGCGGGAGGGGAGAACCCATTCGATCGGTCGATGGGGTCATCACGGTTGGCGTAGGCGTAAAAGTTACAGTCGGTAATTGTTCTTGAGCGGGAGTTGTGGAAGGATTAAGGCGGATATTGGTGGGAAACACAGGTGTGATTGTCGCAGGTAAATAGGTAAAGCGAGCCATAAACACCAGAATAAAACCAATGCCCAATATCGACACCAATATTCCAATTACCAAGCCCAGACTGAGATATTTTAGAGTCGCCAACTCGAATAACTCCGATGTAAAATCAAATGCAAGAACAGCTACACATTAATCAATTTATCAATCTTCAGGGCTTCCAAATTTTCACATCCAACTCCAAACATTGTTACTACAATTTGTCTCTTTATTAATTCCATTATTTCGTGCGCATTCTCCGTAGAAATTGCCGCTGCTTTTAAGATGGTGCCTGCCATGCCGCCAAGGGTCGCGCCGATAGCGATACACTTAGCGATGTCGAGTCCATCTTTGAGGCCGCCGCTGGAAAAGATTGTCATTTTGGGCGTCGCCTTCCTAACATTCAATATAGAGTCTGCGGTGGGGATACCCCAACCGACGAAAGTCCTGGCGAGCTCGCGTGTGAACTCATCAGGCGCACGATGCATTTCTACTTGCGACCAACTGGTTCCTCCCGCACCTGCAACGTCAATTCCTGAGACACCGCAGTTCTCCAGAAGTTTTGCTGTTCGCTCAGATATACCCCAACCGACTTCCTTGACAATAACGGGCACATCCAGTTTTTTACATATTCCCTCAATTTTCTTCGCCAATCCTTTAAAATTTGTATCACCGCCTGATTGAACGGCCTCCTGTAATGGATTCAAATGCAAGTAAAGTGCATCAGCGCCGATCATCTCGACGGCGCGGCGGCATTCTTGAATACCATAGCCATAATTTAACTGGATTGCACCAAGATTAGCAAATAATAATATACCAGGTGCATATTTTCTAACCTGGAAAGTCCCGGCCTGGTTTGAGTCTTCAAGGGCCGCGCGCTGAGATCCAACGCCCATTGCCAATCCGGACGCCTGAGCTGCCTCTGCAAGCCGCCTGTTAATCGTCCCGGCCTGTTCTGTTCCACCGGTCATCGGGGATATTAAGATCGGTGCCGTGAGTCGCTTGCCGAATACCGTCAAACTTGTATCAACATCATCCAAATTAAGCTCCGGCAAGGCCTCATGAATGAAGTGATATTTCTCCAGGCCGGTTGTCAAAGCCGATCGTACATCTTTCTCAAGATTTATCTTAATATGATCCGCTTTTCGTTGTTCAATAGGCGCAACTTTTGGCATAGAG
>Ga0182027_10001510_pt1 | contig 38726 bp, 35 predicted proteins | sample 712E1DmetaG_FD_121300 | JGI IMG/M metagenome (GOLD analysis project Ga0182027, IMG submission 121300) | Permafrost microbial communities from Stordalen Mire, Sweden - 712E1D metaG (Illumina Assembly) | ecosystem: Environmental > Terrestrial > Soil > Wetlands > Permafrost | place: Sweden...
GCGCGCACCAGTTCTTCCAGGAAAAACGGATTGCCGTCGCCGCGCAAAAGGATCTGCGAAACCACGTCGTCAGCAACGGAGCTTCCCAGTGCATCGCGCACCAAGCGTTCGCTCGCGCGCCGGGAAAGCGGCGGCAATTGAATGACATGAACCTGGCGCTCGGCCCATAGATTGGGAAACACCGTTTGCAGATCCGGTCGCGCCAGCGCCAGCACCATGAACGGTTGATCGCGCAGGTTGCGAAGCGCGCCGTCGAGCAGCCCCACCGTCCCGGCGTCGCCCCACTGCAGGTCTTCCAGCACGACCAGCACGGGGTTGGCTTCGCACTCCGCGCGCATCCATTCCTCGAACGCGCGGCGGGTGGCATCGGCCATCAAGACCGGATTCTGGCGCGCGCCCCGCAGCGATTCGTGCGCGGCCTCGGGGAAGCTGACGCCTGCGACCTCGCCGATGAATGCCGTCACGCCTGCGCAGAACGGTTCAGGAAGGTGCTTGCCCACGCACTCCGCAAGCTTGCGCCGCCGCTCGTCCTCGCTGTCGGTCTCGGCGATCCCGGCCAGGCGGCGAATAGCTCGGCCGAGCAATGCGAACGGCGCGCCGGCGGCCAGGGAATCCCCGGCGCCAACGAGCACCACAATCGATTCGGGCCTGGCTTTGAGCCAGGTCATGAATTCTTGCAGCAGCCGCGACTTGCCGATGCCGGCCGGTCCAGACACCAACACGGCTGTCGCCTGGCGCTCAAACGCCGCGTCGGTCAGCAGCCCGGCCATGAACGACAGCTCCTGTCCACGCCCGAGGAACGTGGCGGGCCGGCCGAGCAAACTGCGCTTGCCTTCCAGAGTTTCGTGCTGAGCCAGTAGGTGCACGCCAGCCTCGTCGCGAACCAGCTCGAAGCGCGCGCCGAGCAGCGATGCGATTCCCTCGTCCACGCGCACGCGGCCGGGCTCGGTCGCACGCAGCAAGCTCGCGGCCTGCTCGATGACACTGCCCACGGCGGAACGATGGGACAGGCGAGCGATGCCGAGCGCCACCACCACCGCGGACTCCGGCAGATACTCGTGAACGGACAGCGCACAGCGAGCGGCGAGGATGGCCTGATCGGACGCGACGGTTCCCTCGGGCAAGGTCACGACGATCTTTCCATCGGGCAGGACGTGGGTCTTGGCCGACATGCGCAGCGACAGGCGCGCTTCGAGCTCGGCAAGATTGGGCAACGCCGCCGCGGAGGCCAGCGCCGGCGCAACCCGCGCCGAACCCGGCGCCGTCGTTTCGCCCGTTCTGCGGGTATCTGCCGTGGCCATGACGATGCAGCTCACCCGCTGTTCCACCACGGTGAGCTGGGTTTCCTGCAAACGCCCGGACCCTGCGCCGGAGCCGTCGGACAGATCGCCCATGGCCGCCAAGGTCCGCAGCACCTGCGCCGCCGTGGGGCGCCGCTCGGGATTCTTGGCCAGCATGCGCGCCACCAGATCGCCCACCGCGCGCGGAACGTCGGGTACGATCTCGGAGAGATGCGGCGGATCCTCCAGCATCAGCTTGGCGAGCAGAACGCCGGGCTCGTGGCCGCGAAAGGTGGGCTTGCCGGTCAAACATTCGTGCGCCACGCAGCCGAGCGAAAAGATGTCGGCCCGCCCGTCCAGGTTGCCGGCGCCGTCGATGGTTTCAGGCGCGAGGTAGCCTGGCGTGCCGACCAGATTCCCGGTGCGGGTGAGTCGGCGGTCCGCGTTCACCAGCTTGGCGATGCCAAAATCCAGCACCTTGAGCTGGTCTATCTTGCGTTCGAGAAGAAACAGATTCTGCGGCTTGATGTCGCGATGGACGATCTCGTGCGCGTGCGCGTAGGCCAGCGCCTCGGCCGCCTGCTTGAGCAGAACCATGGTGTCCACCAGCCCGGGTGGCTCGCGTTCGAGCCTGCGCGCAAGATCTTCGCCCTCCAGCCACTCCATCACGAGATAGCGATCGCCGCCGACAACACCGTGGGCGAGGTAGCGCACGATGGACGGATGTTGGAGCACGGAGAGAATCTTCGCCTCCTGCACGAAGCGCTCGCCGTCGCGATCCTCGTCGGTGCGCAACAGCTTCACGCACACTTGGATGTGCGAAACCACGTCACGCGCGCGATACACCTCCCCCATGCCACCAGACGCGACAACGTCCTGCAGCCGAAAGCGCCCGGCAATGAGTCCTGATTTTCCCCGGCCGTCGCGTCGACGGCCGCCCATCCGATCCATTATGCACGCGATCCAGGTCGCCGCTAGAACACCGAAATCCCGCGATAGGCGCAGAAGGTCGCGGTCGTGGCCGTGGCCGTGGCCGGAGTGATCTTCGTCGGCCACGGCCACGGCCACGGCCACGACGACGTCTACGACCACCATTCATCGCTCCAACTGGGTGGCGCGTCCATCTTGGAAAGGCGCCTTTTTCTGCCGCCTTCCGCGACGTCGCTGCGCTTGTCGCGGGATCACGCTAGAAGAGCGGACCCCGCCGTGTCGGTCTACCTCGCCGAGCTAGGCCGTGGACGCACTCTTCAGCACCTCGCGCGCGATCACCAGTTTCTGGATTTCCGTCGTGCCCTCGCCGATCTCGGCCAGCTTCACGTCGCGCAGGTAGCGTTCGACCGGAAACTCGCGCGTGTAGCCGTAGCCACCGTGGATCTGCACCGCCGAATCGCACGCGCGCACCGCCGCCTGCGAGGCGTAGTATTTCGCGACGGAAGATTCGCGCGTGGTGCGTTGGTGGCGGTCCTGCATGGCGGCCGCACGCCAGACCAGCAAGCGAGCGGCATCGAGCTCGGTCGCCATGTCGGCCAGCATGGTGCGGATGGCTTGAAATTCGGCAATGGGCTTGCCGAACTGGATGCGCTGCTGAGCGTAGGTCGTCGCGGCTTCGAGAGCCGCCCGGCCGATGCCGACGGCCCACGCGCCGATTCCGATGCGGCCGCGGTCGAGCACTTTTCCGGTATCGAAGAAACCGCTGTCGATCTGCCCCAAGCGTTGGGCATCGGAAACGACAACTTCTTCGATGACGACGTCGGCTGTGTCCGAGGCCCAAAGGCCCATCTTCTGCACGTGTCTGCCGGGACGAAGCCCGGGCATTCCCTTTTCCAGAATGAACGCGGTCAGCCCTTTTTGTTTTCGCGCGGGCGTGGTCGACGCCAGCACGACATAAACCCCGGCCACCGAGCCCTGCGTGATGAAGCTCTTGCCGCCGTTCAAGACCCACTCGACGCCGCCCTGTCCGTCGCGCTTGATGGCGCGCGTTCGCGCCGCCCCCGCATCCGAGCCCGAGTCGGGCTCGGTCAAGCACCAGGCTCCGAGCGCTTGCCCGCTGGCAAGCCGAGGCAGGTACTTCTTGCGCTGTTCGTCCGAACCCGCCAGGTGGATGTGGTCCATGCATAGGAGATTGTGCGAGGCCACGGTTAGCCCAATGGACGCGTCGGCGCGCGACAGCTCCTCGACCGCAACGGCCAGGTCGAGCAGGCCCATGCCCGCGCCGCCGTAGGCCTCCGGGATCTGGATTCCCAGCAGCCCCAAGGCGGCAATCGGCTCGATGATTTCGTGAGGAAAACGTTCCTCTTCGCTCCACCTTGCCGCGTGGGGAATGATTTCGCGCGCGCAGAAATCGCGCACGGTTTTTTGAAGGACCTTTTGTTCCTGATTGAGCTCGAAGTTCATCGCCTGGATTCCGCCTTGGTTTACTCGTGTACAGTGATGGCTATTGGGGGTTCGTCGCTACTTCCCCAGCATTCCGCCCGACGACGGAGCGCTGCGGTTTGGGGCGGCGGCGGACGCCTTGAATTCCACCGCCACTATTTTTTCGCCCTTCTCGACCGCGGCAATTGCGATCGAATAGGCCGTCCCGTGCGGCAGATAGACCAGTGAGTCCGCCGCCAGCGGCAAGGTTTCACCCGCGACTTTCAGGCTACCGCCGCCTGACAGGAAATAGAGCACTTCGGCGCCCGGCGCGTCGCCCCGCCCCTGGATCTCGGCGCCGTCGGCGAGCTCCAACAGCGTGAGCGACATGGAAGGTTTCCCGCCGCCGCTCGTCCCGACAAGGGCCTTCGCCGTACCGACGCCACGAGCGAGCGTCACTGATTTGGTTTCCGCGGCGGTCGTAACCATGATTTTTCCGGCAGCCTCCGGCGGTGCCTTCGCCGACGCGGGGTCGCGGATGACCTCGAACTCGGCGCGGCCGCGGGCGTCGGTCGGATCGCGATACACGCGTTCGGGGCCAGGCGGCGAGAACGCCTGCAGAAATACCGCGGTCGATTGTCGGCCCATGTTCTCGATCACGTGCGGATAGCCCGCGGGAATGAAAACCGCAGCGCCCTCCTCCAGCTTGACCGGCGTCATACCCTCGGGCCCGAGCAGGCGGGCGTGTCCCTTCACAAGGTAAAGGATTTTCGCGCTGTGGGGATGCCGGTGCATGGCCACGCGACTGGCGGGGCCCACGCTCAGCAATGTCAGCGAGATTCCCTCGGCCTTCACGTTGGTTTCGTCGGCGAGAACCTTGACGGTGAAGGGAACGTCGCGCCTGGGGCCGGGCTTAGCCTTGCCCGGCGCAGGAGCGCCGAGGGCACGCTCGGGAACATCGGCGGCGTTGACCACGAGCTGCCGGCTCTGTGGCTTGAAAGAAAACGGAAGAATCACGCTTGCCCCTGCTTCGATGCCATCAATGGTCCAGCCCAAGGCTGCGTTCTCGATGCACGTCGCGAGCGCGACCGGGGCGCCCTTCGCGATCTTCTGCGCCTTGGCGGCCGTGACCTTGCCAGTCCGCCCCACGTCGACCGTGACCTCGACCGTTCCAGCCGCGTCCAAGCGATCGGCCAACACCTTTTCGAAGCATCGATGCACGTCCGCACCGTGTTTTTGCAGCGCCTTCTCGATAGCCGAAGCTGCCCGCTGTTCGTCGCCGGTCGCCGAGTTGGACGGGCTGGAGTTGGCACCGAGCGCGAAGAAAAACACCGAAGCGACCACCGTTCGTGAGGTTCCGCCTGTCAGTCTAGGGTGCCTCGGTCTTCTGTGTCGCATGCGTTCTCTGTCGTAGATCGTCGGTGCGAGAAAGTCTCGTAGTTTCGCATGGTGCTGCGCCCGTACGTCAGCAGCCCGCACGTCCATCGTGGCAGCAGGCTGCTACGTTTGCTGCGTTTACCTTGCCTGCGGTTGTGCCGATAGAAGCGGGAGGCCATGAGCTTGGCATCGCACTGTGTCTCAAGGGTCGGCGGTCCGCTGGTTGTCGTGCTCCTGTTGCTTGGCCGCGCCTCGGGAAAGACTGCGGTGCTCAAGACCGACGCGGGCGCCATCGTGCATTGGGCGCAGCCGGAGATCACCGTGAGCATCGACCAAAACGCCGCCGGCCGAACCGTTCGCCCGCAAGGAGCCGCACGCGCCATCCAGCATGCCGCAGAGACTTGGAATTCAGTGCGCCTCGGCCAGCCCCGCTTTCGCGTCGTGGCAGCAACCCACGCGGACGTCACCATTAGGTTTTGCCGAGGCGAGTGGCGCGGCGACGCGCTGGACCTCGGCAACACCGAGTTTACCGCCAGCCTGCCGACGGGCGTGGTGACGTCGGCGACGGTGGAGCTCAACGAATGCGACCATTCCTTCGCCGCATTCGATGACAGGGGACGCACGCGCTACGATTTGCAGTCCGTTCTGACCCACGAGCTCGGGCATGTCCTAGGACTCGGCCACAGCGACACGCGCGCGACCCTCATGTACCCGAACGGAGGTAGCGCATCTGCGCGCAGCCCGGACGCCGACGACAGAACGGCGCTAACCCAAATCTACTTCGGGCGTGACTCGAAGGATGCGCTTTCTCCGGTCGCGGATCCTAGCGTGCGGCAAGCTGCACGAGATTCCCGGCCCGCCGAATTTGCGACTGCCGAAGAAATGGCGCGCGGCCGGCTACTGTCCCGATCCACAATTGTGACCGTGCCGGCGGCGCACAGCCAAATCCCCAACGAAGGTGAGACGATCCCCGTGGACTCAGTTTCCGTGCTGAACCTGAAGACCAGTGGCGGACGCCAAGTCATGGTCTACACATGCGAGCCGACCCTGCTGCCACCTATTGCGGCAGCCCCGCCTGACGGGGATGCCAAGCGGGAACATCGCACGCGGCCGAAACGCTGAAAGCTGGCCGCTTAACCGTTGTTGTCCGTCGATGGGACACTGGCGTTGGTGTGCGTTGGAACAGCCGACTCGGTTGCAGGCGCCGGTAGGTTTTGAGCCACTGGCGGAGTTTCCTGACTGGCCGACGCGGGCACGGCAGTGTCCGCAGACTCCGCGACCAACGGCTCATCCCAACCACCGCGTCGCCGGGCGGGCCAGTTTCGATCGTTGTTGCCGCGGTCGTTGCCGTTCTCCGGCCGGCGTGGTCCACGCCCGCCGTTCGGCGGTCCGCCTGGCCCACCTGACGGCCTGCCTTCGAAACGAGGACCGCCAGCTGGCCGGTCGCCCGGGCCTTGGGGTCGCGGGCCGGGCCTCGGGCCAGCACCGTCGGGACGAGGTCCACGCGGAAATCGATCTCGCGATCCGGCTCCGGGTCCCGCTCCTGGTCCTGCGCCACCCGGCCCTGCGCCAGGGCGCGCACCTTGAGGCGGACGTGGGCCGCGGTTGTCGAAGCGCGGGCCACGCGGCGGACGACGGTCTCCGCGGCGATCCGCGCCTGGTGGGCCGCCTTCGTGGCGACGGTCTTCGGGAGCACGGGTCAACATCCAACCCGCTCCCCCGCGCGGCATCTCGCCACGTGGCTCGCGGCTGTCGCCATCTCGCCCGCCGGGACGATCGTTGCTGAATTTGCCACCGCGCCCACCCTGACCGCCGTGTCCGCCCGATCCTCCACCCGATCCTCCGCCCGGCCCGCCACCGGCCCCGCGCGGACCGCCTGCGCCCGGCCGGCCGCCGCGATCCCGCCCGCCCTGGCCGCCGCGGCGAGAGTCAAATCCGTCGCGCTGCTGGCTCTGTGGACGAGGCATCAAGTCCACGGCGTAGTAAAACTCGCCGCGCTTTTGCGAACCGCTTGGAGCGTCCTCGCCTTGAAGGACGCGCACGAGGCGCACCTGAGCCGAACGGTTGCCAACCACGTCGAGCGCTTCCATCAGACGGGCCAGCCGGTCGCCTTGAACTTGCAGTTCCGCGCCCACGGCTTCGGCCTCGGGCCCGGTGCCCAGGTCAGGAGCGGCGGGTGTCGGCTCGGCGGGCTGTTCATCGCTCGCGCCCGCGTTTGCACTTTCCGACGCGGCCTCCTCAGCAGGCGGAGCGGCCTCTACGACCACGCCGTCGCCGGGCACGGCATCGGTGGTCGCAGCCGCGACGGATGCATCGGTTGAGATTGCTTCCGTCCCTTCGCTCGGCTCCTCTGCGTCAGGTGCCGGCGGCGTGGCCTGCTCGACGGCAGGCGAAGCCTGCCGCGGGTTGGCTGCCCTAAAAGTCCGCTGGGCCGCTGCTGCCCGCTGCAGCAGAATTCCGGAAAACTCGGTGATTGTCTTCATTGGGTACGCCCTTCCTTGCTTGGAAACCAGGGCAGGTTCAACTGTTGGCTGCGAGGTGCAGCGCCTTTCGTAGATGGTTTAGGCGCTGCCGTCAATGACAAGGTGGCGAAGTTTGCCATGACCACACAACTTGGGGTCGGAAAAGCGTTGTAGTCGCGAGTCCGAAACCAGCATGAAACATGGCCCAAACCCGCCCCGGGCTCGTCAAGCTCGTCACGTTACAATCAAACCTTGTCGCGTCATAGGTCGCGCGCGAGGTCGTTCGGTTTATTTCCCAATTTTCTTCACTTGTGGCCTCAAGTACTGGCCCTTCTCCACCGAGAACGGAAGTGGCCAGGGAACTATTCGTAGCCGACAGGCCGCGGTTCAAAAAAGGCCCGCCACGACACTAGGAGAACTATGCACCGATTTGAATTTACGCCGGAGCTGGAGACAGGGAGCTCCGATATCGACTTCCAACACCGCACCTTATTCGCGATGGCGAACGAGGTTCTGTTCTCAAGCGACTTGGCGAAGAGCTTCGAACAGTTCCAGCGAGCGGTGAATTTCCTCGTCGCCTACCTCGAGTATCACTTCTCCTCCGAGGAGTTGGCCATGCGCCAGCACCGGTACACCAGCCGACGCTTTCATTCCGCATTCCACGATCACATTCGCCGCGAAGCCAGAGCCATCGCCGCGCGATCGAGCAGGGAAGGAAGTATCGACGAAACCAGATCCGCGATTTTTTTCCTACTCGAGGACTGGGCCGTCTATCACGTCAACGACGCCGACCGACTGCTTGCCCAATTTCTGCTCGAACAGGCGCCCGATGAGGCTACGTCAGGACTTCCCGATGTGCGGCCGATGGCCACGGCCGGCATGCCTTCGTCCGACTTCACCAAGGGAATTCTCGCCAACGTGGTCGGACTGGGATAGGTCGACCAGCCAAAGGCTGGCGACGAAGAGCGCGTCGACGTGCGCTGGCGACAGGTTGAAATAGCGAAGCCAACGCGCGCCCGGCGCATCCAAGAAGCACCCACTCTTGGAGCACGCCATGAACACGCCCTCGGGAATACTCGGCTTGGTCACGATCTTCTTGATTGCCTGGCCTTTGCGCGCAAGCGCTGCGGAGATGCCGGCCCCCGGCAGCGCGGCCCCGGATTTCACCCTGCCGTCCCAGGACGGCACCCGGGTCAAGCTGTCCGCTCTGCACGGCAGCTGGGTCGTCCTCTACTTTTATCCGAAGGACAAGACCTCGGGGTGCACCATCGAGGCGCACAACTTCGCCCAGGACCAGGCCGAATACGCCAAGCGCAAGGCCGTCATTCTTGGCGTGAGCGTCGACAGCGTGGAGTCGCACAAGGAATTCTGCGCGCAGGAGGGTCTGACCTTCAAGCTCTTGGCGGACACCGAGAAGAAGGTGACAGCGGCCTATGGGTCGCTGAACGACCTGATCGTGACCAAGCTGGCCGCACGCCACACCTTCATCATCGATCCGCAAGGCAAGATCGCACGCGTGTTTGCCGACGTGAAGCCGGCCACGCACAGCCGCGAGGTGTTGGCTGCGCTGGACGCGCTGGAGGCTACCGCGAAGTAGCGCTATACCCGACCACCTTCATGCGGCTCGCCTTGACATCCAAGATCGGGCGTTAAATAGTCGACTGGATTAGTCGGAATTACAATCTTTGGCGTAGGTCGACGGATGGCGATCACTCAGAAAAGCAAATATGCGCTGCGCGCGACGCTTGAGCTTGCGATGCGCTTTGGGCACGGCCCAGTTTCCATTGGCGAAATTGCCAAGGCTCAGGCGATCCCGGCGCGCTTCTTGGAAGCCATTCTGGCGCAGCTCAAGCGCGCCAGCCTGGTGGAATCGCGCCGAGGCAATGAAGGCGGTTACGTGCTCGCCAGACCGCCAGCGCGAATTTCGGTTGGCGACGTCCTGCGTGTCGTGCAGGGCACTCTGGCCGAGCCCGAAATCGCAGGCCGGAGCGTCGGTGGTGGCTCGCATGCGTCGCAACTCGTGTTCGCGCCCATCTGGGAGGCGGCGGTTCGCATGGCCAGCTCGGTGTACGATTCCGCCAGCTTCCAGATTCTGGTCGAGCGCTACCGAACGGCCTTGGGCAATAACGCGCCCGACTATTCAATCTAGCCGTTGCACCCTGGATGTCCGTCCAGGCCTTGCGCAAACCCACCTCCTTGTGAGCTGATAGGGGTCGATGACTCCCGAGGAAAAAGAAGGGTCGCGCGACAGCGGCCCAGAAGCGCCCGATTCTGTGGGCTGGACCAGCGCGCAGAATATTCGGATTGTGTCGGCCGACGCGCCGATGGATCTGGAGCTCGGCGGCAGCATGGGGCCCATCGACGTCGAGTACGAAACCTACGGCACGCTTTCCCCACGCAAGGACAACGTGGTCTTCATCGGCCACGCGCTGTCGGGTGACGCCCACGTGGCGGGATGGGACAAGGACACGGCGAACAATGGGCGCGTGTGGCGCCTGCGCAAGCCGGGCTGGTGGGATGCCATCGTCGGGCCGGGCAAAGCCATCGACACCAAACGCTACTTCGTCATCTGCCCGAACGTCCTCGGAAGTTGCTACGGCACGACCTGCCCGTCGTCGCTCGACCCGCGCACCGGCAAGCCGTACGGATTGCACTTTCCCATGGTGACGGTGGGCGACTGGGTGAAGCTGCACGGACGGCTGCTCGACGCGCTCGGCATCGCGCGCGTGTGTGCGGTGGTGGGCGGCTCGTTGGGTGGCCAGCAAGCGCTGGAAATGGCCCTCGCCTATCCCGAACGCGTGGAGCGCGCCGTGATCCTGGCCGCCAGCGCGCGCCTTTCCGCGCAGGGTCTGGCCTTCAACGCCGTGGCCCGCCACTGCATCCTGAACGATCCACGCTTCGCCGGCGGCGACTACTACAGCAACGGCGGTGGTCCCGACGCGGGCCTAGCGGCGGCGCGCATGCTGGCGCACATCACCTATCTGTCCGACGAAGGCATGCACGAAAAGTTCGGCCGCCGCTTGCAACACAACAGCGAGCAGAAGGCCGGCTTCGGCATCGAATTCGCCGTCGAGAGCTACCTCGACTACCAGGGCCGCGCGTTCGTCGAGCGCTTCGATGCCAACAGCTACCTCTACATTACGCGCGCCATGGACTACTACGACGCGGCCGCGGCCTGGGGGAACGGCAATCTGGTTGAAGCGTGCCGCCGCGTACGCTCGCGCGCCCTGGTGGTGTCCTTCGATTCTGACTGGCTCTACCCGCCGAGCGACTGCAAAGAGCTCGCGCTCGCCATGGCCAGGACCGGCGTGAAGGTTACGTACGCCAACGTGCCCTCGCGCTTCGGCCACGACTCGTTCCTGGTCGAAACGCAAAAAGTCGGACGGCTGCTGCGCGGCTTTCTCGCGCACTAGGAGTCACCATGACCCAACCCCGTGCTGATCGAAATCTCATCACCGACCGCGGCCTGGCTCGGCTGCCGGAAGGACTGTTCGAACGGCGTGCCGCCGAAATCGTCGCCCTGGTGAAGGCGCATGTCAGCCGGCGCGCGGAGGAGTCCGCTCAGGCGCGCTGGCAGGAAGAAATCATCTCGCGCGAAATCCCCGTCGGTGCCAGCGTGCTCGACCTTGGCTGTGGCGATGGTTTTCTGCTCGAACGCCTGATGCGCGAACGCAACGTGCGCGGCCAAGGCGTGGAGATCGACGCGGACCAGGTGTTTTCCTGCGTCGATCGCGGCGTGCCGGTGATTCAGGCCGATTTGGGCGCCGGCCTGCACTGGTGTCCGGACAAGACCTTCGACGTCGTGGTGCTGGAAGAAACCCTGCAGACCTTGCAAGATCCCTGCGAGGTCCTCGACGAAATGTTGCGCGTGGGCAAGCGCGGCATCGTCTCGTTCCCGAACTTCGCCCACTACCGCGTGGTCGTGGATCTGGCGGCGCACAGCCGCATGCCGGTCACCGAGCGCCTGCCCTACCACTGGTTCGAATCGGCCAACATTCACCTGCTCACCTTGCGCGACCTGCTAGACTGGACAGAGTCGAACGGGGTTCACATCGTGTCGGGGTACGCTCTGGTCGAAGGTGCCCCGCGCGAGCTGCGCCCCGACGACGACTTGGTGGCCGAGGAAGTGCTGGTCGTAGTCGAAAGGAAATAGATGCAACAGTCCGTTCCCGCCGAGCTGCTTGCCCGCTACGATTCCGTCGGACCTCGCTACACCTCGTATCCGACGGCGGTGGATTTCCATGCCGGGTTCGGCGAGGCGGAATACCGAAAATCGCTCGCGGAGGCGAATCGGACGGGCAGCGCTCCGCTTTCGGTCTACACCCATCTTCCCTTCTGCGTCGCGCGCTGCTGGTTCTGCGGCTGCCACACTTTCGCGACCGCGCGCCACGAGGTCGCGGCGCCCTACCTCGCCCATCTGTTGGTCGAGATGGAGCGAGTGGCCGAGCTTTTGCCCGACCGGCGCCAAGTGGCGCAGTTCCATCTAGGCGGCGGCACCCCGACCTACCTGACGCCGGAGGAATTGCAGCAGCTCGTACGCGGCTTCGAGCGCCACTTCGAGTTTCTGCCAAGCGCCGAACGCGCCATCGAGGTGGATCCGCGCGTGACGACTTCCGCGCACATCGACGCCCTCGCCGGCCTGGGCTTCACTCGCATCTCGATTGGCGTGCAGGACTTCGATCCCGAGGTACAAAAAGCCATCGGGCGCGAGCAATCGCTCGAATCTACCGCCGCGCTGGCCGAGAATGCACGCCGGCAGGGTTTTTCCGGGGTCAACATGGATTTGATCTACGGCCTGCCCAACCAGACGCCCGCAACCTTCGCCCGCACCGTGGCCCAAACCATCGCGCTCAAGCCCGATCGCATCGCCGTCTATTCGTTCGCCTACCTGCCCAATCAGCGCGGCCACCAGCGCAAAATCGGGCTGCCGCTGCTGCCGGCGCGCGACGACAAATTCGCCCTGCTCGCCATCGCGCGCGAGGGCTTCATGGCCGCCGGCTATCAAGCCATCGGCATGGACCACTTCGCCCTGCCGAGCGACGAGCTGGCCGTTGCCCAGCGCAAGGGTCGCTTGCAGCGCAACTTCATGGGCTACACCGTGATGGCGGGCGCGGACATGATTGGATTCGGCGTCTCGGCCATCGGCGATATGCGCGGGGCGCTGGTGCAGGACGAAAAGAAGCTCGTGCACTACTATGCCATGCTCGACCAAGGGCGCCTGCCCGTCGCGCGGGGCTATCAGCGCACGGCCGACGACGAGATCCGCCGCGACGTGATCCACGCGCTCATGTGCAACTTCGTCGTCAGCCGCAAGGCCATCGAGGGCAAACACGGCATCGTGTTCGCCGACTATTTACGCGCATCCCTGGCCAAGCTCGCGCCCTTCGTCGCCGACGGCATGTGCAAGGTCGATGACAGCGGCGTGCGCGCGGTCGGCCTCGGCCAGGTCTTCGTCCGCAACCTCGCCATGTGCTTCGACGCCCACCTGGAACCCAAGCTTTCCGCCAAAGATCCAGTCTTTTCGCGAACCGTGTAGCGCGTGTTTTCACCCGCCGGGTGACGATCGCGCTTGCAATTCCAGTTTCCTGTTCCGCACGTGACTATCGCATGCTTGCCCATCTCGACTTCGTCACGCAGGTGTTTTAGAAGTGTTACAGATGAAGTGTGGGCGGGTCGGGGTCGTGAATCTCCTGATGTGCACCTGAAGGAAGGTAACCATGAAGAGCTACGCGGCGAACGAGATCCGAAACATTGCGCTGATTGGCCACGGTGGTGCGGGCAAGACCACCCTGGCCGAAGCCATCCTCTTCTGCACCAAGACGAATCAGCGCCTGGGCCGCGTTGACGACGACACGTCGACCTTCGACTTCGAGCCCGAGGAGCACAAACGCAAGACCAGCATCTCGGCTGCGGTCGGCCACGTCGAGTGGAAGAAGTGCAAGATCAACCTCATCGACACCTCCGGCAACGGCAGCTTCCTGGTCGAGACGCGCATCGCCCTCGGCGTCGCCGACGCCGCCGTGCTGCTGGTCTCGGCCAACGACGGCGTGCAGGTCTACACCGAGCGGACCTGGGAAATGGCCGAGGAGCTGGAGCTGCCCCGTTGCATCGTGATCTCCAGGCTCGACCGCGACAACGCCGACTTTCAGACCGCACTCGACAACGTCCGCAACGGCCTGTCGGCCAAGGCGGTCGCCGTGCAATTGCCCATCGGCCAGGAAACCGCCTTCGAAGGCATCGTGGATCTCATGACCATGAAGGCCGTGCGCTTTTCCAACGAGGGGCGCGAGGTTTCCGTCGGCGAGGTTCCGGCCGACATGGCCGACGCCGCCCGCAAGGCGCGCGAAATCCTGCACGAAGCCATCGCTTCGGCCGACGACGCCTTGCTGGAGAAATACCTCGAATCGGGCGCACTCAGCGACGAAGAGGCGCGCCTGGGCCTTTCCCGTGGCGTGCGTTCACGCGCCATCGTGCCCGTGCTGGCGACGTCTGGAGCGCTCTGCGTGGGCATCCAAACCCTGCTCGACTTCGTCGTCGACATTCTGCCTTCGCCCGCCGAACGCCCGGCCTGGAAAGGCACGCTTGGTGGCGCCCCGGCCGAGCAAGCGCCCGACAGCAACGCGCCGGTGGCAGCCTACGTCTGGAAAACCGCTTCGTCAGACATCGGCCGGCTGTCGATTCTGCGCGTGCTCTCGGGCAAGTTGAGCAGCGATGCCACGCTGGTTTCCGTCAACCACGACACCAAGGAGCGCTTCGGTCAGCTCTATGCCCTGCAAGGCAAGGCGCGCGAGGCGGTGGCCGAGGCGTTCCCCGGCGACATCGTGGCCGTGGCCAAGCTGAAGATGACCAAGACCGGCGACAGCTTGGCCGACGAAAAAGCCCCCTTCGCCCTGCCCCGGCCGACCATTCCACCCGCGCTCATCACCTATGCCTTGCACCCCAAGAGCAAGGCCGACGAAGACAAGCTGGCGGTGAAGCTGAACGAAATCGTCGATTCGGACGTCGCCGTCAAGGTCAGCCACGATCCGCAGTCGAAGGAGATCTTGCTCGGCGGGACGGGCCAGATCCACGTCGAGGCCATCGTCGATCGCCTGCACCGCATGGGCGTCGAGGTCGAGCTGCACCCGCCCAAGGTGCCGTACCTCGAAACCATCAAGGGAAGCGCGCAGAACATCGAGGGCAAGCACAAGAAGCAAACCGGCGGGCGCGGCCAATATGCCGTGGTGTACATCGACATGCAGCCGCTGCCCCACGGCGGCGGCTTCGAATTCGTCGACGACATCGTGGGCGGTTCGGTGCCCCGCCAGTTCATCCCTGCGGTCGAAAAGGGTATGCGCAACCGCATGACCAGAGGGGTTATCGCCGGCTACCGCGTGACCGACGTCAAGGTTCGCCTGTTCGACGGCAAGTACCACGACGTCGACTCGGACGCGCGGTCATTCGAAATCGCGGCCTCGAAGGCTTTCCAGACCGCGTTCAAACAGGCCAAGCCCTGCCTTCTCGAACCAGTCATGAAGCTGCAGATTAGCTGCCCGAGCGATTGCATGGGCGACGTCATCGGCGATCTCAACCACCGGCGCGGTCGCGTGGAAGGCATGGACTCGACGGGCAAGGGCGAGGTCATCCGCGCCGCGGTGCCTATGTCGGAAACCATGAAGTACTCGTCCGATCTGCGCTCCATCACCGGCGGCCGCGGATCGTTCACCATCGAGTTCTCGCACTACGACGAGTTGCCCGGTCATCTGATGGACAAGGTCGTGGCCGATTCCAAGATGGCGGCCGAGGAAGATGAGTAGTATCTAACAGCCTATGAAGGTTCTATTCATCGGCGGCACTGGCATCATCAGCTCAGCTTGTTCTCGCGTCGCGGTCGAGGCCGGCATTCAACTCTTTCACCTGCGGCGCGGAAAGACGGCGCGGCAGGTTCCGCTGGCTGTGAAAGTGCTGGTGGGCGACATCCGGGATCCGGCGTCGGTCCGCGCAGCTCTCGGCAATCAACACTTCGACGTGGTGGTCGACTTCATCGCCTTCACACCCGAGCACATCGCGCTCGACCTTGAGCTCTTCCGTGGGCGCACCGGTCAGTTCGTCTTCATCAGCTCGGCCTCGGCCTACCAGACTCCGCCCGGCAGCCTGCCCGTCACCGAGTCCACGCCGCTCGACAATCCCGTGTGGGAATATTCGCGCAACAAGACCGCCTGCGAAGAAGCGCTGCTGGCCGCCTATCGTCGCGACAAGTTCCCCTTCACCATCGTCCGGCCCTCGCACACCTACGACCGCACGCTTTTCCCCTTTCACGGCGGCTACTCCGTGGTTCACCGCATGCGCCAGGGCAAGCCGGTGGTGGTTCACGGCGACGGCAGCTCGCTGTGGACGCTCACCCATCACCAAGACTTCGCCCGCGCCTTCGTCGCCCTGCTTGGCAACGCCCGAACCATCGGCGAAGCCTTCCACATTACGTCCGACGAATGGCTGAGCTGGGACCAGATTCACCACATGGTCGCAGCGGCCGCCGGAACGAAGGCCGACCTCGTGCACCTGCCCTCCGAGGTCATCGCCAAAGTCGACCGCGACTGGGGCGACAGCCTGCTCGGCGACAAGACCCACAGCATGATCTTCGACAACAGCAAGGTGAAACGCCTCGTTCCCGGCTGGCAAGCCACCATCCCCTTCTCACGCGGGGCCGAAGAAATCATGGCCTACTACGACGCCGATCCCTTGCGCCAGGTCGTGGACAAGGCGTTCGACGCGACTATGGACAAGCTGGTCGAAATCGCCGGGCGACTAGACGTGCGCTAGTGCCGAGCTCGGCCAACGTAACGCCCGCTTGGTGGGCGAACGGCTAAGGCTGGAATCTGCCGCGCGGGCGTGGAGCATCGCTTCGCGCCCGCAGCACTCGCTTGCTATCCGTAGACAGGAAATTCGCGCGCTAGCGACGCCACCCGCGCGCGCACAGTGGCGATGTTGGCTTCGTCGTGGGGATGGTCGAGCACGTCGGCGATCAGGTTGGCGGTGGCGCGGGCCTGCTCTTCCTTGAATCCGCGCGTGGTCATGGCCGGCGAGCCGAGGCGGATGCCACTGGTGATGGCCGGCTTCTGCGGATCTTTGGGGATGCCGTTCTTGTTGCAGGTCATGTGCGCCTGGCCGAGCACGGTCTCGGCCTCCTTGCCGGTGAGGCCCTTGGGGCGCAGGTCGACCAGCATGACGTGGCTTTCGGTGCGACCACTAACGATGCGCAGCCCGCGCGCGGTCAGCGTGTCGGCCAGCATGGCGGCGTTTCGCACCACCTGCTCCTGGTAGGTCTTGAACGCGGGCGACAAAGCCTCTTTGAATGCCACCGCCTTGGCGGCGATGACGTGCATGAGCGGGCCGCCCTGGATGCCGGGGAAGATGGCGCTGTTGATAGCCTTGGCCACGTGCTCCTTCATCAGGATGAAGCCGCCGCGCGGGCCGCGCAGGCTCTTGTGGGTAGTGGAGGTCACCACGTCGGCGAAAGGCACCGGGTTCGGATAGACGCCGGCCGCGATGAGGCCCGCGTAGTGGGCCATGTCGACCATGAAATAGGCGCCGATGTCTTTGGCGACCTGGGCGAAGCGCGCGAAGTCGATGCGCAGGCTGTAGGCCGAGGCGCCGGCGATGATCAGCTTGGGCTTGTGCTCGTGCGCGAGGCGCTCCATCTGCTGGTAGTCGATGACCTCGTGGGCGTCGAGGCCGTAGCTCACGACCTTGAACCACTTGCCGCTCATGTTGAGCGCCATGCCGTGGGTCAGGTGGCCGCCTTCGGCGAGGCTCATGCCCATGATGGTGTCGCCTGGCGCAAGCAGGCCGAAGAACACGCCCTGGTTCGCCTGCGAGCCAGAATTCGGCTGCACATTGGCGTGCTCGGCGCCGAATAGTTGCTTCACGCGGTCGATGGCCAGCTGCTCGACGATGTCGACAAACTGGCAGCCGCCGTAGTAGCGCTTGCCGGGATAGCCCTCGGCGTACTTGTTGGTGAGCTGGCTGCCCTGCGCCGCCAGCACGGCGGGCGAGGTGTAGTTTTCGGAGGCGATGAGCTCGATGTGATCCTCCTGGCGCTGGTTCTCGCCCTGGATGGCGGACCAGATCTCAGGATCCACATTGGCGAGGGTGGATTGCGCGCGATCGAACATGGTGGGCAGCCTTTCGTCGGTGAAAGACCTGCGACGGAAACCGTGCAGGCTGCCCAGGCGAACGGCTGAAGCGGCGGGTTTGAAGCACCACCTGCGCTTCCCGGTGGTTCACCACCTCGGCCCGAAGGCCTGTCGCCAGTCGCGCAGGCGCCTAGTGTAGCGTGTGCCCGCGCGAAGTGCACGCCACGACGGGCATCCGCAGGCTGACTAGAGTGGCGCCATCGCCTCAGAAATCTGAGACAATCCACCGCAAGGGAATGGGACGGCCTGCCCCGTCAAGGACCGAGGCCAGTGGTCCGACGCTTGCAGTTAAGAGGCCGATATCACCCTGGAGGATCACCATGAATCGCTTGCTCTCGACCGGCCTTGCATCTTTCGCTCTCTTGTCGGCCACTTCACTCAGTTGCGGCTCGCAAGGCAGCAACAACAATCAGCAGACGATTGAACCCGCGAAATCGTCCGCCATTCGAGTGACCGACCCGCAGGTTTCCGCAGACGACACCGCGACCTTGGCCAGCGACAACGCTGCGTTTGCCTTGGACGCCTATCACCAGATGGCCGCCGCGAATAGCAACCTGGTGTTCTCCCCGGCCAGCATCTCCATCGCGCTGGCCATGGCCTACGCCGGTGCGGCGGGAACCACGGCGAGCGAAATGGCGGCGACCATGCACTACACGCTCCCGCCTGAACGGCTGCACCCGGCCTTCGATGCCCTGGATCTCGCGCTGGCCTCGCGCGGGCAGGGCAAGCTGGGAGCGGATGGCGGGCCTATGCAGCTGCATGTGGTGAACGCCGCCTGGGGCGAGCGCAGCTACACCTTCGAGAGCGCCTACCTCGACACCTTGGCGACCAACTACGGCACGGGTCTCAACCTGCTCGACTTCATCACCGGCTTCGAATCGGCGCGCGTGACCATCAACGACTGGGTCGCCGCGCAGACCGAGAACAAGATCCAGAATCTTCTACCTGAGGGCACGGTGAGCGCGGACACGCGGCTGGTGCTGACCAACGCGGTCTACTTCAACGCCGCTTGGCTGATGCCATTCGATCCCACCAACACCCATGACGGTACCTTCAACCTGGTCGACGGCACCACGGTCACGACCAAGCTCATGGGTGCGACGCTGGCCAACGTCGCGGCCCTACAAGGCGACGGCTTCGCGGCGGTGGCCCTGCCCTATCAGGACGATCGCCTTTCCTTGCTGGTGGTGGTCCCCGACAGCGGCACCTTCGCCGCCTTCGAAGCGTCGCTGGATGCGGCCAAGCTTACCGCCATCGTCGCGGGCTTGACCAACCAACAAGTCCTCCTCGGCCTGCCGCGCTTTCACACGGAAACCAGTCAGAGCCTGGGGGATGTGCTCCAGGCGCTCGGCATGACGTCCGCCTTCACCGCCGGGCAGGCCGATTTCTCGGGCATGGATGGCACCCACAATCTGTACATCTCTGATGTCATCCACAAAGCCTTCATCGACGTGGCCGAAAAAGGCACCGAGGCCGCGGCCGCCACGGCCGTGGTCATGGATGGCTCCGCTGCGCCCTCGGGGCTTGTCATCTACGCCGACCGTCCCTTCCTCTACTTCCTGCGCGACCAGCCCACCGGCGCCCTGCTCTTCATGGGCCGCGTGCTCGATCCAAGCAAGAGCTGATCGAGCGATCGACTGGCCACGCGACTCGAAGGCGCTAGTGCCAATCGCCCTGACACAGGCGACAGCCCCAAGCTCGCTCCGGTATCCTCGTCGGCCACACTGTCCGTGCTTGCGTCAGCCGCGAGGGCGATATCCGGGAATTCCCCGAGCCGCTCCTCGACCGCCTGCGCGCCGGAAAGTAGGAGCGGCGACCAGCTATTGATCACCCCGTCAGCAGCGCCGTGCCCGTCACCCGTCGCGACGCCACGAACAGCAATGCGCCGCCCAACGCGATGTAGATGTCCGCAACATTGAAGACCGGCCAGTAGGTCACATGAATAAAATCGATCACATGGCCGTGCGCCAGGCGATCCAGCCCATTGCCCAGCGCCCCGGCGGTGAGCAGCAAGAGCGCGGCGCGCGCCATCCAGAATAGCCGGCGACGGAGACAAAAGGCCAAAAACGCCAGTCCGCCCACGAGCTGTGTCGCCGTCAAAAGGGGCGTCCGGATCGCAGGCGACATCCAATGCAAAAGGCCGAATCCCGAATCGGTGTTCTCGGTGTAGTTCAGCTCCAAGACACCCGCGGCAAGGGAAAGCGACCGCCCGTTGTCCAATTCGGCCTTGGCCACGTGCTTGGTGACATGGTCGCATCCCACGAGCAGCAGCGCCGCAGCGAACAATGCCGGCCGAAGCCATCGCAACCTCATGCGTGGTCAAACCGGCGGGCAGTCAAAAATATTCCCGTGCCTCGCTACACCTTCGGCCGCGCCTCGGGATGCTCGTCCAGGAACGATTGACGGCTCTCACGCGAAATCTCGACCACGTACAATCGATCTTTGAGCAACTCGGATTGGCAACCCAGGCGCGAATTCGCGCGCACGTCGAAGGCTTTGTCGAGGATGTCCTCTTCGCCATCTGCCATGGCAGAGACGTCTTCGCGGCCCTCTTTGACGTACACGTGGCAAGTGGAGCAAGCACACACGCCGCCGCAGGCGGAGCCGAGTTGCGCCCCGGCTCGCTCGGCAGCGTCGCGGATGGTCGTTCCCACCGGCACGTCAGTCTCGATGCCGTCGGGCTCGAACCGGATCCGTGCCGTCATTTCTCGCCGATCATTTCTTGCTGATCTTCCGCTCGACCGAATCCACCGCTAGCCCGCGCACGTTTTGCTCAAGCGCAGCGTTCATCCGCCGCCGCGCGAATTCCTTGCACGTTTCGTCGAGCGCCTGGATGGCGGCGCGAATCGCCAGATGGTCAGTCGTGGATTTGGCCAACGCCAAGGCCCTCATCGCGGCTTCGATGGCTTCGCGTTCGCCCGCCACCAGCAGATCGGCGGAAGCTGCCAGCGCAACTTGTGTCGCGTCCAGGATGCGATCGGCTTCCACGCGTTCCACGGTCAGCAGGCGCGCACCCATGTCGTCGTCTGCGTGGTCGAAGGAATCGCGAATCATGCGCTCGACCTCGTCGTCGGTCAGGCCGTAGCTTGGCTTGACCCGAATTTCGGTCTGCTTGCCGGTGCGCTCTTCCTGCGCCGAAACGTTCAAAATGCCGTCGGCGTCCACGGTAAACGTGACCTTCAGTCGCGCCAGGCCGGCCGTCATGGGCGGAATTCCGCCCAGCTTGAAGCGCGCCAGCGAGCGACAGTCGGCGACCAATTCGCGTTCGCCCTGGACGACGTGCAGATCGAAGGCCGTTTGGTTGTCGGCGTAGGTCGTGAAGGTCTGGACTGCGCCGCAGGGAATGGTGGTGTTGCGGTGGATAAGCTTCTCGGTCACGCCGCCCATCATTTCCAAGCCCAGCGACAGCGGAACCACGTCCATGAGCACGACGTCCTGGCGGCCGCCGCTTGCCAGCAGATCCGCCTGCACCGCCGCGCCGAGCGCCACGACTTCGTCGGGATCGATGTCGGCCAGTGGCTCTTTGCCGAAAAGCTCGGCGACGAAGCGACGAACGATGGGCATGCGTGTGGCGCCGCCGACCAGAATCACGCCGGACAGCGCCGCGGCGTCGATGCCGGCGTCTCGTATCGCGCGGCGGACCGGCGGGCCGCAACGGTCGAGCACCGGGCGCACCAGGTCGTCGAGCTGGGTGCGCGACAGGCGCCCTTCGCAAGACCTGCCGCCGGGAAGCTCGATAACGACTGTGGTTTCGCTTGCCGTGGTGAGAGCTTCCTTGGCGGCGCGCGCGGCATCGAGCAGCGCCCGCACCACCACGGGATCGCCGCCGGCCTCCGCCGGCAAGCCCATCACCCGCAAAAGGTGCTCCGCCACGGCCCGATCGAAATCATCGCCGCCCAGGGCAGAATCGCCGCCGGTCGACTTCACCTCGAACACGCCGCCTTCCAACTTCAGGACGGAAATATCAAATGTGCCGCCGCCCAGGTCGAACACCGCGAAGGTTCCTTCGGCCTGCTTGTCGAGGCCGTAAGCAAGCGCGGCGGCGGTCGGTTCGTTGAGCAGGCGCATGACTTCGAGGCCTGCCAGTCGCCCCGCATCGCGCGTGGCTTGGCGCTGGCCATCGTCGAAATATGCCGGCACCGTGATGACCACGCCGTCGAGCTCGCCGCCCAACGCCGCTTCGGCGCGCGCCTTGAGCACGCGCAGGATTTCCGCCGAGACTTCCACCGCCGTCACCGACCGCGTCGCGCCGGCCACGGCAAAACGAACCACGCCGTCGCCTGTGCTTCCCGGTACGAAACGGTACGGAGTCAATTGGCGCGTGGCCTCGGCGTCGGCGGGGCCGCGGCCCATGAACCGCTTGACCGACGCGATGGTGTCGTGGGGCGCGCCGGCAGCCAGCGCGTGGGCCTTTTGGCCCACCACGACCGAACCGTCGGCGCCGTAGTGGACCACCGAAGGAAGCAAAGCACCGTCGTCATCGCGCAAACACATGGGCTGCCCCGCCTGAACCACCGCGACCAGCGAATTGGTCGTTCCGAGATCGATGCCAACCGCCCTCCCCTTGCAGACTGTCTTGCCCTGCGCTTCGCCAGGTTCGGAAATACTGAACAGCGCCTCAACCGGCATGGCCGCCCTTTTCTTTCTCCCGCGCTATTCCATCTTCGACAACGACGCGAGCTTCGTCGAGAAAGCGCCGGTAGTAGCGGACCGTCACCAGACGTGCCGAGATCGTCGCCAGATCGGTGGGCGTGGCGGCGAAGGCCTTTGCCACATCCGCCATCACGGTGTCCAAGCGGCTGCGGACCTTGACGGCCAGCGCTTCGGCCTCACCGAAATCTCGGGCCGCGTGCGCCTCGCCGAGCGCTTCGCGCAATTCCAACGCTTCCATGAGAAGAACCTGCGGCACCGGCAGCGTGGCGGGCTCGCCGGACTGACCCGGTCTGCCAGTCGTGGCGATTTCGCCCATATCAATGCCGTGAAGCGAGAGCAAATACTCTGCGCGCCGGACTGGGTCGACCAAGGTCCGCCAAGCTTCGTTGAGTTGCACCGACCGTTCAAGCGATGCGCGACGGGCTTGAGCGTCGGCGCGCGCGAAGCGATCCGGATGCAGCACCTTGGTCGCTTCCTTGTAGCGCCTTTCTAGATCGACGACGTCGAGGGAAAAGATTCGTGGAATACCGAGGACGCGAAAGTAGTCCGCCTTCGCATCCGGAGGCTGCACGGCGTTGCAGTGCGCGCATAGCATTCCGTCGCCAGCGGCCTTCTGGCAGGACCAGCAGATCATCGCGGCGCCATTGCTAGAACTGGACGCTCTCGCCGCAGCTGCAGGTCGACTTCACGTTGGGGTTCACCCACTTGAATCCGCTGGCCATCAAGGTGCTGGCGAAATCCAGTGTCGATCCGTCGAGAAAGGCGAAGCTCTTGGGATCGATGAACACCTTGACCTGATCGTTTTCAAAGGAAAGCACGCGGTCCTCCGGACGCGAATCCAGGTCCGACCATTCGAAAAGGTAGGAAAAGCCAGTGCAGCCGCCGCCGCGAATACCCACGCGCAAGCCCTTGGCCGGCGTCGCACGCTTGGCCGCCGCGCTCTTGATGGCCTGGATTGCTTTCTCGGTTACTTGAATCGCCATGCGCTTCTTCTCCTGCTGTCATCCCTGGTCATCCTGGCTTCGGCCTCACGCCGCGCTCTGGGATTTCTGCTCTTGTTTCCTGCGATAGTCGGCGATGGCGCCCTTGATGGCGTCTTCGGCCAGTACGGAACAGTGGATCTTCACCGGCGGAAGACTCAGCTCTTCCACGATCTGCGTGTTCTTCACCGCCATGGCCTGATCGATGGTCATGCCTTTTATCCATTCGGTCGCCAGCGACGACGATGCGATGGCCGAACCGCAGCCGAAAGTCTTGAACTTGGCGTCTTCGATGACGCCCTCGCCGCTGACCTTGATTTGCAGCTTCATCACGTCGCCACACGCCGGCGCACCCACCAGCGCCGTGCCCACGTTGGGCGCGGCGGGATCGAGGCTGCCGACGTTGCGGGGGTTTTCATAGTGCTCGATGACCTTGTCGCTGTATGCCATGACGTACTTCCTCTGTTCACAATCGAAAAACTAGTGGCTGCCCCATTGGATGTTCTTGAGGTCCACTCCGGACTGGGCCAGCTCCCACAGGGGCGACATCTCACGTAGTTTCTTCACTTTCGCGGTGACCAAGTCGATCACGTAGTCGACTTCTTCCTCCGTAGTGAAGCGGCCGAGGCCGAAGCGAATCGACGTGTGCGCCATTTCCTCGGGCACGCCAATCGCGCGCAACACATAGGACGGTTCGAGCGAAGCCGACGTGCACGCCGACCCCGACGACACCGCCACTTCCTTGAGCGCCATCATCATGGCCTCGCCCTCGACGAAGGCGAAGCTGATGTTGAGATTGCCTGGCAGCCGGTGTTCGAGCGAGCCGTTGAGCGCGGTGTTCGAAACGCCAGCTTCGATGCCCTCGCGCAGCCGTTCGCGCAGCGCGAGCACGCGCGCGCTTTCCTCGACCATTTCCAGTCGGCACAGCTCCGCGGCTTTGCCAAAGCCAACGATGCCGGGCACGTTGAGCGTGCCCGAGCGCATGCCGCGTTCGTGTCCGCCACCGTCGATGATGGGGGTCACGCGCACGCGCGGCTTGCGCCGCACGTAGAGCGCGCCGATACCCTTCGGCCCATACATCTTATGCGCCGACAGCGACACGAGATCGGCGTTGCTTCGATTCACATCGAAAGGGATCTTGCCGACGCCCTGAACCGCGTCGATATGGAAGAACGAGCCGTGCGCCTTCACCAGAGCGCCGATTTCCTCCGCCGGATTGATGGTGCCGATCTCGTTGTTGGCAAGCATGATCGACACCAGCACAGTCTTGTCGGTCAGTGCCGCGGCCACGGCCTTCGGGTTCACCCGGCCATCGCGGTCGACGGGCAGATAGGTGACGACCCAGCCTTGCTTCTCCAGGCGCTTGCAGGTGTCGAGCACCGCCTTGTGCTCGGTCGTCGCGGTGATGATGTGGCTGCCGCGATCCTTATAGAACTCGGCCACGCCCTTAATGGCCAAATTGTCCGATTCGGTCGCACCGGATGTCCAGACAATCTCTTTGCCCACGGCACCGATGAGCTTCGCAACTTCCTCGCGCGCCCGTTCCACCGCTTCTTCGGCGTGCCAGCCAAATGAATGCGACCGACTGGCGGCATTGCCGAAATCCTCGCGGAAGTACGGCAGCATGGCATCCAGCACCCGAGGATCAACGGGCGTGGTCGCGTGGTAATCCATGTAGATGGGCAGCTTTGGCATCAGGGGCTCGTGGTTTTGGAGATTCCGTCCACTAACAAGGGCACCTCGCGATCCGGCCCTTGATTCTTGCAAGAGCAGCACTCGTTCTGGCCCTGGTCGGGACTGCAGGAGCGACATCGTTCGAGATAGGCCAAGCTGTCGGCGAGCTCATCGGCCAGGCGCGAAAGGCGCTCAATCGTTTCGCGCGTTTCATGCAGCTTGTCCGAAAAAATCTCGCGCACCGTCGCCATGGCCTCGGGCGCGGTGGCGCTGTCTTCCCACACCCGCAGGAAGGCTTTGATTTCAGTCAGGGAGAAGCCCATGTACTGGAGCTTCTGGATCCACTCGATCCGCTTCACCCCGTCGCCGGAATACATGCGGAAGCCGCCCTTCGAGCGAAGCGGGTGCGATAGGAGGCCTAGTTCTTCGTAAAGATGAATGGCGCGAACGGTCTTTCCGGTTTGGCGCGCAAGGTCACCAACCTTCAGAAGGGTTTTCCTGCCTATTTCTCGTTCGATAGCCATACTCGAATTCTTACGTATAGGTACGAGTTATGAGGCAGACCGGAATGCCTGTCAAGGCGAATTTCGGCCTCGAGGAGCGGCCAGCGCCGAGATTAGGGCCGGGCGGCGGCGATCATGTCGATGACCGCAATCAAGTCTCTTCGGTGCACCGGTTTTTCGAGTACGCGACACGGGCCCTCGGCCACCAACGTCGCCAGCTCATCAGAGTCGCCGCCGGTCAGAAACACGAAGCGTTCAGCAAGAAATGGCCTGTCGCGGGTCACGAGCCGGTAGAGGTCGAGACCGTTCACCTCTGGCATGTTGATGTCGCAGATGATCGCATCGGGCGGATCTCGCTCGATGAGACAGCGCAGTCCATCGCGCGAGTCGCTGAAGGTAAGAACGTCATGGCGGTCCGCCAGCATGCGGCGCAGGGGTAAAAGCAGAGAAGTCTCATCCTCGATGATGACGATGCTGAGTCGCCGGGTGGGTTTGGGCACGGTCAGCTCGGGCGTAGGCGTCCTCGGCGAGTCGACCGTCGTGCCATCGGCAGGTTGGTCGCGCCAAAGAGGAAGTCCAATCGTTACCGAGGTACCGTGCCCGGGCTGGCTTTCCAGCGTCACGTTGCCATCCATCTTTTTCACCAGATCGCGCGAAATGGCCAGACCCATCCCTGTTCCGTGGCCCACCGGTTTCGTCGTGAAGAACGGGTCGAACACGCGACGGATATGTTCCGGGGGAATTCCGCAGCCGTTGTCGTTCACGCGGATCGCGATTTCTTCGGCCCGCTTCTCGACAAAGACCTCGATGCGGCCGTCGGTGCGCGGCGGAGAGAAGCTCTGCGAGCTGTTGATAAGCAGGTTCAGCAATACCTGGCGCAGTTGCTCGTCATTCCCTCGCGCACGAGCGTCCTGGGTGGAATACACCGTGAGCGTTGCGCGGCCCGCGAGCTCGCGTTCCACGAGAGCCACCACGGACCTGACCACGATGTCCACGTCGACCGGCCCCAGGTCCTGTCGTCCGGGATGGGAGAAAACGCGCAACTGCTGGACGATGCGCACGATGCGGTCGAGCCCGCGCCGGCATTCGGCGACGAGCTTCTTCAATTCATCCAGATTCTGGACGCGCTCATGCGCCTTTCCCTCGCGCGCGCTATCGAGCCACTCCTCGACGACTTCGAAATTGGGCAAGATGAACGCAAGTGGGTTGTTGATCTCGTGGGCGATGCCGGCGGTCAAAAGACCGACGCTGGCCATTTTTTCCATCTGGACCATCTGCGCCTGGGTTTCGTTGAGGCGACTGAGCGTGGATTCAAGCTCGCCGCGCTCCGCGACCAGGCGGGCATTGGCCTCCACCAGCTCACTCGTGCGTTCGCGCACGCGAGCTTCCAGCTCGGCGTTGAGGCTCGCCAACTGTTTGAGCAACTGCGCGTTCTCGCCCACCAAACGCACGTGCTCGACGGCGCGGACGATGGCCATGCGCAGGGGTTCGATGGCTTCGTCCTTGGCGACATAGTCGAACGCACCTTGATGGATGGCGCGCAGGACGTCGCTGGTGCGCGAGGCCGACGAGAGCATGATGACGGGCGTCTCGACAGCACGAACCCGCAGCGAGGAGAGCACCTCAATGCCCGTCATCCCGGGCATGTTGACGTCGAGCACGATGACATCGAAGCTGGACTCGGCAATCCGCGCGAGGGCAGCGCGGCCACTGTCTAGTGTCTCGACCTGGAATCCCCAATCGGCGATCAGCCCACCCACGAAATCGCGAACAAGAGCGCTGTCATCAACCAGAAGGACGCGTCCCGTTGCACCTGGCTCGCGCACGCCGTCGTCGCTGGCGGCCGTGGAGCTTGCTTCGCAATCGCGCGCCATTCCTGCTCTACAACGGCAGGTCCTCGACCCGGCTTGATGGTCGCGCTCTCGGCCGTTTGGTAAAGCCGCGCTCGTCGGAGATCCGACACCGCTTCCGTTGCACGAACGGAAAAAAAGGGGCACACCTGAAGTTTCTCGATCCCCCTGCCGATGGACGGATTGAGGGGGAAATGACTTACCAGATGAGAGATGTTCGGTTGTTCGAGTCGTTTTCCGATCCGGATCGCGCCGATCTCGTTCAGTTCATGCACGAGAGACACTACGCGGTCGGGGAAATGGTGTGTACGCGCGGCGAGCCGGGTAACACGATGATGGTGATCGTCGAGGGGTCGCTGTCGGTGGTGGTACCAGGCAAGGACAACCAGCCGAGCGAAATCGCACGCCTCGCTCAAGGCGCCGTCCTGGGCGAGATGTTTTGCATCGACCCGGCACCACGCCCGGTCACCGTGATGGCAAACGAGCCGGCCACGGTTCTGGAGCTTGGCCGCGACGATCTCACCAAGATGCGCCAGGAAGCTCCGCGCGCGGCGGCCGCGCTCATTGGCGCTGTCTTCCGCGAAGTCCTGCGCCGAATGCGACGGGTGGATGACCGCGTCGAGCGCGAGCAGTTTGCCGAGGACACGCGCGATCTGAATGCGGGCTCGATTCGCGCCAAGGGCTCGACCCTGCCGGGCCCCTGGGAAGCGTGCTTCGCGCGTTTGCGGGGTTCCGCTTGAGCGATTCAGAATCCGCTACGACTACCGACGGTTGGGCGATTTTGGAAACGGCGATGCTTGTTCAGGCCGGGCGCATGCGAACCATGCCGGCCCTGTCTCTTCTTTGCCAGGAAGGACAAGTCACCGACCTCTGCTTCGTCGTGACCGCGGGAAATGTCGAAATCGCAAAGACCATCGCGGGAAAAAGTCGCGCCCTTTCTACCTTGGGACCGGGAAGTATTCTGGCCCTCATGGCGGCTCTCGACGGCGCGCCTTGTTCGGTGTCCATGCGAACCCTGGCCGACGCAACCGTGGTCGAGATTACGCGCGATTGTTTGCTTGGCCTGCTTGACGTCAACCAGAATTCCAATCCAACCGCAGCGCACCAGCTAGCGCTGCTCGGCATTCGCCATCTGCGCGGCGCCACCGACGATCTGGCGCGCGCCCTTTGCCACGCTATCGGCTCGCCGGGCCAGGAAGGCCACTTCGATCCCTTGGAGCTGGCGAGGGTTCAGGCAAGAACGAACGCGTGGGTCACGGCCGACTAGTCTAGAGGACGTACTGTGCGCCGGTCCCACGGGCACAGAGGCGGCCGACAATGGCAGCTAGGAATTCCCGCGCCCACGTGCTAGCAAACTTCGCGCTTGAGAAGTTTGTTTAGGAGTACCGAGCAATGGAACCATTGACCCAACTTGCCATTAACACGATTCGTTTGCTTTCCGTCGACGCCGTCCAGAAAGCCAATGCTGGCCATCCCGGCTTGCCCATGGGCGCTGCGCCCATGACGTACGTGCTGTGGCAGACGTATCTCAAGCACAACCCCAAGAACCCCAAGTGGCCGGATCGCGACCGCTTCGTGCTGTCGGGCGGCCACGGATCGATGCTGCTCTATTCGATGCTGCACCTCACGGGCTACGACCTCGCGCTGGACGAGCTCAAGGCCTTTCGCCAGTGGGGCTCGCGCGCGCCCGGCCACCCGGAATCTTTTTGCACGCCGGGCGTCGAGGCGACCACCGGTCCGCTTGGCCAGGGCGCGACCAACGCCGTGGGCATGGCCATGGCGGAGCGATTCTTGGCGGGCCGATACAACCGTCCTGGCCAGACCATCGTCGACCACATGACCTACGCCATGGTGGGCGACGGCGACATGATGGAAGGCATCACCCACGAAGCCGCGTCCCTCGCCGGCCACCTCAAGCTCGGCAAGCTGGTCTGGCTCTACGACGACAACAGAATTTCCCTCGACGGTCCGATCTCGCTGCATTTCAGCGAAGACGTCGCCAAGCGCTTCGACGCCTACGGCTGGCACGTGCAGAAGGTCGAGCACGGCGACACCGACGTGGAGGCCATCGACAAGGCCATCGCCGCCGCCAAGGCCGATGCCCGCCCCTCGCTCATCATGGTTCACACCACCATCGGGTTCGGCTCGCCCCACAAGGCCAACACCTCCGAAGCGCACGGCTCGCCGCTCGGACCCGAGGAAGTGAAGCTGACCAAAATGGCGCTGGGCTGGGATCCCGAAAAGCAGTTTTACATTCCCGAAGAAGCGCGCGCCCACTTTCTCACGGCCGTCGAGCGCGGCGCCGACGCCGAGGCAAAATGGCAAAAGACATTCGACGCTTGGGCCGCCACGAATGCCGACCTGGCTGCCGAGTGGAAGCTGGCGCTCAAAAACGAATTGCCGGCGAATTGGGATGCGGCGATTCCGCTTTTCACGCCCAAGGACGACCTCGCCACGCGCGTGTCGGGCGGCAAGGTGCTGGCCGCCATCGCGAGCAAGGTGCCGTGGTTTCTCGGCGGCGACGCCGACCTGTCTTGTTCGACCATGACCACGCTGACCGGCCAAGGCGATTTTTCGGCCGCGACTGGGCATGGCCGCAACATCCACTTCGGCGTGCGCGAGCACGCCATGGGCGCCATCGCCAACGGCATGGCCTACCACGGTGGCGTGCGCCCCTTCACCGCCACCTTCTTCGTATTTTCCGACTACGAGCGGCCTGCCGTGCGCATGGCTGCGATTAGCAAGTTGCCGGTGACCTTCGTGTTTACCCACGACTCCATCGGCGTGGGTGAGGACGGCCCCACCCATCAGCCGGTCGAGCATCTGGCGGCCCTGCGTGCGATTCCCAATCTCTGGGTCATCCGGCCCGCCGATGCCAACGAAACCGCGCAGGCCTATCGGGTGGCCATGAAGCGCACCGACGGTCCCGTGGCGGTCGTCCTGACCCGGCAAAAGACGCCGACTTTCGATCGCGCAAAAATGGCTCCGGCGACAGACCTGGCCAGAGGCGCCTACGTGCTGAGCGAAGCCGCTGGCGGCCCGCCGCAGGTGATCCTCATTGCGACGGGCAGCGAGGTCGCCATCGCCCTCGCCGCGCAGGAAAAGCTCGCGGCGAATGGTATCCGCACCCGCGTGGTGTCCATGCCGAGTTGGGAGCTTTTCGTCGAACAGAGTCCCGAATACCGTGACTCCGTCATCCCGCGCGACGTTCCCGCGCGCGTGTCGATCGAGGCCGGCTGCACGCTCGGCTGGCATCGCTGGGTTGGCGATCGCGGGGTGACCATCGGCATCGACCGCTTCGGCGCATCCGGCCCGGGCCCGGTTCTCATCAAACAGTTCGGTTTTACCGCCGACAACATTGTTCGCGCGGCGACCAACTTACTTAGTACAGTCAAGGCATGACCTGCCGACTGCTTCAGGTTTCGTGCATCTTGGCGTTCGCCCTGACCTGCGTGCCGACGGCGCGCGCGGTGGAAGCCCAGCCGCCCACGGTGTTCGACGGAGCCTACCAGGGGCTGCTGGTCGGGGGCACCGCGGGCCTGGCGACCGGGTATCTCTTCGCCCGAAGCGGCGGCTGGAATAGCTCAAGCGATTGGAAGCCCCTGGTCTACGGCGCGGGCATCGGCGCCCTCGCGGGCGCCACCGTTGGGCTCACCTTGGGCATCGTCGACATGGCGCAGAGACGGCCGGGACGGAACGGCTATGTCATGCGCGACGGCCTCTACGGCGCGGGCTTGGGCGCGGTGCTGGGCGGAATCGCCGGCGGCCTGGCCGCCCTGTCGTCGAAAAAGGGTGAGCACATTCTGCTTGGCGGCTCCATCGGAATCCTGTCGGGCACTTGCCTCGGCATGGGCGTCGGCGCCGTCGAGGGCTATCGGCGATACTCGGCCTCCGTCGCGGCGGTGGAACAGGCCGGAGGCGGCATCGCCTTCCTACCGGCGTTTACCGCGCGCTTCTAGAGCGTCTTTCGTCTGACTTCGACGAATTTGCCGGTAGCTTCATCGTGGGCGTAGGTTGTGACGGTGATGGCCGTGCCTTCGAGCTCGAAGATATGGTAGCGCGAACGCCGATCGGCCCCGCCGTTGTACGAGGCCGAGCCGGCGCCGATGACGGGAATGGTCGCGCCGCCAGGCCCGGACAGTCGGGTGAAGTAGTCGCGGTGGTCGTGCCCGTGCAGAATGAGATCCGCGCCCGTGCGCGCAAGCAGCGCCTGTAGCTCTTGGCGGTCGCGCAGGTTGCGGTCTTCGCCCGGCCGATTCACCAGCGGCGGGTGGTGAATGAGGAGCACTCGCTGGCGACGCTTGACTTCCGATGCGTCGAGAAGCGATTCCAAACGGGCGAGCTGAGCTGCGCCGAGCTTGCCCCACGCACCCAGATCCCCCGTGGGCACCGCCGTGCTCACGCACACCAAGGCGACCTCGCCGCGCAGACGCACGAAGGGATACACGGCCTGGTCCACGCGTAGCTGCGCGGTTTGATAGGCCGCGAACATGCGTTCGAAGACTCCGTCGGCGACGACCTTGGGAACGTAGGCATCGTGGTTGCCTGGAATCACGGTGACCTGTTCAGGCGAAAGCTGCGAGCCATCGAGCCAACGCTGGGCTGCCGACCATTCGGACTCGAGGGCGATGTTGCACAGGTCGCCGGTGAGCGCCAGATGGTCCACGCTTCGCCCGCGCAGATCGTCCAGCAGCGCCTGCAACAGCGTCATGCTGTGCTTGTGCCTGCGGCGGAGCAGCAGGTTGAGCCCGCCGATGGCGCGCTTGCCGAGCAGGTCGCGCAGCTTGACGTCGCGGAAGCTCTGAAAATGCGGGTCGCTAACCTGGGCCAGGCGAAACATCAGGTGGCCTCGACTTGGATATCCGCCAGCAAGCCAAAGTGATCGGACGCGTACACCCGGTCGGCGCTGGGCTGCTCGAAAACGATACGACAAGAATGGATGGTGCCTCGTCCGTCGCCGCGCATGGGAGTCACGAAGATGTAGTCGAGTCGACGATCGGGCTCAAGGAAGGCAAGCTTCGCCGTGTAGGGATTGGCGCGCGCCCACGTCCAGCCCGGCTCGCTGGGATGCAAGCGATCCCACGCATCCTGAAAATAGGTGCGCCGACCGCCGAGGGTCACGAGCCCGCGCAACCAACGGATCTCGTCCGACTCCGGCCGCGCGTTGAAGTCGCCCATGAGGATGTGCGGCGCATCGGTCGCTCGCCCGGCGAGGCTCGCGTCGATCGCCTGAACCTGATCCTCGCGCTGCTTGCCGTGGACCAGGCGATAATTGAGGTGCGTGGTGTGGATCCAAAACCCGCCCTGCCCGCTCGCGATGCGCGCCGACAGCAGGATTCGCCGCTCCTTGGGCTCGGCATGCGGCAATTCTACGGCGGCGCTTTCAACGATGGGGTCGCGGCTCAGCAGCGCCAATCCTTCCTGGCCACCGCCGATGGGAGTGGCAGGCGCGAACACGTGATGGTAACCGACTGCCTTGGCCAGCGTCTCGGCCTGATTCGGCAGCGACGACGGCACCTCGCGCACCTCTTGCAGCGCAACCACGTCGGGCGCGAGCTCGCCGAGCCCGGCGACGACCCTGGCCATGCGCTGCTCGAGCGGTGGCTCCGCACCCCAGAGATTGAGCGTGAGACAGCGAAGAATTCGCACGACGGAGGATCCCTACGCAGCCTCGCCGCGATAGGTACAGCACGAGTCGGCGGTTTCCCACACCGTCACGGCCGAAAGGTACGAAATCTTCCGGGCCACGGCCTCCCAGATGAAGGCGCACAGGTTTTCGCAGGTCGGATTGTCCAGCCCGTGCACGTCGTTCAGCGTGTGATGGTCGAACTGCCGAAACAGCTCGGCCCAGACGTCGTCGATCACGGCAAAGTCGACCACCCAGCCCGTCGCCGGGCTGACCGGCCCGCGCAGGGCGATCTCGACGCGATAGCTGTGGCCGTGCATGCGCGAGCACTTGTGCCCCACCGGCACCCGCGGCAGGTGGTGGGCGGCTTCAAACAAAAAGATCTTCTTGAGCTCAACCAGCAAAGCGACGGGAGTCTAGCACGAGCTAGCAACCCGCGTAGCGCTTGAGCGCGTCCTGATGAACCAGCTTGCCTTCGGGCAGGATCAGCGCCGTCAATTGCCTTCCGTAAACGCACCCGGTGTCGAGGCCGGTCGCCAGCGGATATTGCTGCAAACCACGGACGGCATCGTGGCCAAACACGACATGCTCCGGCCCCCGCCAACGTGCGGCCCACGGGCTGTGAAGCAGAAGGCGACTAGTTGGCTCACCGCCATCCGGGATGCTGCGCAGACTGAGCAGGTGTTCCCGTTTCTGACTCTCGATCGCCACGCCCGGAACCATACCCGCGTGCACGACCACGAGCTCGGGGCCATCGACGCTCCCCGGGCCGAGACGCAGGAACAAAGGCAGCGCATCGAGATACGCCCAGTCCTCCGCGCGCAGACTGCGCAAGTAGGCCCGGCGGTTGCGCGGCCCCGTGCGCCTGTCCGCCTCGTGCTGGTGCGCGAGCGCAAAGGCATCGTGATTGCCAAGAACGGCCAGGGCGCCGTTTTCGCGGGCAAACTGCACCACGCCCTGGGAATCGGGCCCCTTGGCCACCAAATCGCCCGCAAGCACCAAACGGTCGCCTTGGCTATAGCCACACTTGGGCAGCAGGAGCCGCAGCTCCTCGGCGCAACCATGAACATCACCCACAACGATGGTCCTCTGCATCGGCCAAGTCATCATACCAGCCTGTGCCAAGGCCCGCGCCTCTCGCCGAGCAAAAAGCGGGCGCAGCCATCGACTTCCGGGCCAAGATCGCTCAGATTCTGGGTGTGAGAGAGCTCGTCGATACCCGTTCCCGCAGGCTGCGCATCCTCGGGCAGACCGCGCCTGCCGCGGCGGAAGACAAGGAGCGGCCCCACCATCCGCCGTGGATTCGCGCGCGCCTGCCGTCCGGCCAAGTCTACTTCGACTTACGCCAGCGCGTGCATGCGCTCGGCCTGCACACGGTGTGCGAGAGCGCATCGTGCCCCAACGTGGGCGAGTGTTGGAGCGCCAAGTCGCTTACCATCATGATTCTCGGCGGTCTGTGCACGCGGTCGTGCAAGTTCTGCGACGTTCCCACCGGCAAGCCCTTGCCGCCCGATCCCGAGGAGCCGGCTCGCGTGGCCACCATGCTGGCCGAGCTGGGCCTGGCTCACGCCGTAATTACCTGCGTGACCCGCGACGATCTCGCCGACGGCGGCGCCGCCCATTGGGCCGCCACCATCCGCGTCGTCAAGGAACGTTGCCCCGACATGGTGCTGGAAGTATTGACCAGCGACTTCAAGGGCGACAGCGACGCCGTCGACGTGGTGCTGGATGCCGGCCCGGACGTCTTCGCCCACAATCTGGAAACCGTGCCGCGGCTCGCGCGTCAGGTGCGCGTGCAGGCCAGCGACGAACGCTCCTTGGCGGTTCTGGCCCACGCGAAGAAGCGCGGCGCGCTCACCAAGAGCGGGCTGATGCTCGGCCTCGGCGAGACCCTCGACGAAGTGCGCGCCGTGATGCGAGAGCTAAGCGCGGCGGGCGTGGCCATTCTTACCCTAGGCCAGTACCTACGACCTTCGCGCCAACACCTACCTGTCGAGCGCCACGTGACCCCTGACGAGTTCCGCGAGCTCAAGGAAGAAGGCCTCGGCATGGGATTCTCCCACGTCGAATCGGGTCCGCTCGTGCGCTCCAGCTACCATGCTTCGAACCAGCACGACCTGGTTCGACAACACAAGGCAGGCCTGGCCAAGTAGAACGGCCGCTAGACCAGATCGGCCTCGGCCCGGGCGATTTGATCTTCCAGCCGGCGCTCTTCGGCCGCAAGATCGCTACGACCCAGAAAGGCGGTGTAGCTCATGAAGGCGGTCAAGTACGACAGATCCTTCGCCCACGCAGGCAGATAGATCGGCTCACGCACGAGCCCCTCGCGTGCCAGCCGATCGAACAGCGGCGTGTCGTCTACCGCTAGCTTGCCGACGAAGAGAAGCCTGACAAGCTGGCTCTGGCCCTTGACCAAGGCAATGCGCAGAAAATTCGTCACGCGCAGGAGCCCGTCGAGATAACAGCCATCCTTGGTGAAAGGCGCACCACCCTCGACCAGGCCGCCGCGCATGACCCGACGGGCGCAGTCGAACGACGTGTGCCGGTCGTTGCCGCGATCGAGGAAGAAGCGATACAGATCCACGAAGCTCGCGCCTTCCTCGGCCATGTGAATCGCCGAGGTTCGATCGCACAGTCGCCGCACGCGCGAAAGACTGGTCGAGCCGGTGATGAATTCCGTGAACACGGCCAATCCTTCCTGGGTGCGCGTGGTGCGCGGCGAAGGCATGCCGATGAAGGGAACCACCGGCTGAGCGCGCCCATTCAGCGTGGTCGCCATGTGGACCTGTCCCTCGTGAAATTCAATCTGGCGCAGGTCGCGCTGGGAAAAGCGAGCATTGCACTTGAGCCGAATCTCTGCGGCGGTGCTCGACGCGGTGGCGGCTAGGTGGTCCACGATCTTCACCTTCACTGGATGATCGGTGAAGAACGCAGCAAACCGCCCGCGCAAGAACTCGGCAGCTTCCTCGGCGCCGAGCGTGGGTCGGTCGACGTCGGACAAGGGCGGCGAAAAGCCGGCGACAACCTGTTCAAAATGCCGAGCAAGATCAAGGTTCGTCGTGTGGCGATCCGAGGACAGGCTCGCCGGCCTGCCGTAAAGCTCGACGGAGTTGTGGTAAAAATCTCTGCTGCCGATGGCGAGCAGCATGCGCGCGGCCGTCGCCATCGCGACGCAGGTTTCACGCAGAAAACGCTCGATTTCGTTCTCGCCGTCGAGACGCCGCCCCAAGGACTGAAACGTGGCCAGGGAATCGGCCACGCCTGCCGGAATGTTGTAGCTCGCTCGCGGCAAGACCGAAGCACCCTGCGCGAAGAACTCCTGCTCGACCTCGTCGGGCCACGCCAAGGCGCGAATCACGCGCAGTGGTTTTTGCGCCGCCAGGATCTCGGCCGAGATATCGCGCAGCAGGCTCTCCAACCGCGGTGAAATGCCCATGTGCGTCCTCCTCGGCGAAACTAGCCGCCGCCGACCCGGCGGCCGGCAGGAACCGAGTACGTGATCCACGCGTTTGCACCGACCATGGCGCCCTTGCCGATCACGGTGTCGCCGCCCAAGATGGTGGCGTTGGCGTAGATCACGACCTCATCCTCGATAGTCGGGTGACGTTGCGGGACCACGTGCTTGCCAGATTTCTCTTCGGACCCGGACTTTCTGCGTTTGAGCGAAAGCGCGCCCAGGGTCACGCCTTGGTAGATGCGCACCGAATTTCCGATACGGGTCGTCTCGCCGACCACGATTCCAGTACCGTGATCGATGAAGAAGGACGAGCCAATGGTGGCGCCAGGGTGGATGTCGATGCCCGTGCGGGCGTGTGCGTATTCGGTCATCATGCGCGGGACGAGCTCGCCGCCTTCACGCAAGATGCGATTGGCCGCGCGGTAGATCGCGATGGCGTAGAGCCCCGGATAGCAGGCGATAACCTCGTCGGGCCCGGTGGCCGCGGGGTCTGCCTCGCACGCGATCTGAACATCGAGGGCGAGGGCCGCGCGCAGCTCGGGCAGCGCAGCGAGCGTCCGGCCAACGATTGTGCGCGCCTTGCGTTTGCAAGCGTCCTTGTCCTTCCCGTTCGCCTCGCAGCGCCGGTGTCCGGCGAGATAGAGCGCGTCGCCGAGCCGAGTTTCCAAATCTGCCAATACCTCGGCCAGTCGATCGCGAGCTTCGTCGTGAGAAGAGTCTTCGGCCAGTCGCGTACGCCGCGTGCCCGGAAGGACAACGGACAGAACGTCGTTGACGATGGCTGCGATTTCATCCTGTGAAGGCAGCGCCCCAACCAAAACGGATTCGCCGGCCTTCCGTCCCATGCGCAAGACGCGATCCGCAAGCGCGCGATGGGAGGTTGTGGGCGTCACTGAGGAATTCATCGTCATCCCTGCAATCTACCTCCATGTAGCCGCATATCCGACAGGAATTGCGCCGCGAGCTCAGTCGTTCTCCGTCGGCCGCCGCAGCAGAATCACGAGTGCCCCTTCGCCTCCTTGCGCGGGCGAGGCCGACGAGAATGCCAGAACCCGAGCAAGCAGCGGCGGCCGACAAAGCGAGTCGATCACGACCTCGCGAAGCACGGGACCCGCGGGGCCTGAATGTCGGCCGCGGCCGAAGACCACGAGCACCGCACGCCGACGGGCAACGGCCGCTTCTTCCACGAACTGTTGAACCCTCCGCCGGGTCGCTTCGGCGTGGAGCCCGTGCAGATCGCAGCTTGCCTCCGGATGAGGGTCGCCCCGACCGAGCGCACGCAGAGTCAGATGGGACACGCCGAAGCTCGCTCCGGTCACGCGCCCATCTTGCCGATCCACGACGAGACGCTGATCCAAGACGGTCTTGCGCCGAGCTTTGCCGAAAGGCACACGAGACGGCGGGTCGAGCTCGTCGAAGGTCGGCGCGATTCGATCCGCGCCCCGCCGCAAGGGCCGGACATCCGCGAACTCCTTCTCGAACAAGCGCCGGTCATCGTCGCTCAGACCCGCTTTCGGCGAAGCGGGCTCTAACTTGCCGGGTGGCTTGCGCACAGACACGATTGGGGCTCTCCGCGCCCAATCCTACCGCTTAGCTCGGCGCTCGCTACTTGCTTGCGCGCGCCGCCGGGCCACGCTCGTCGAGGTAGAACAGAACCCACGCCAGCGGCGCGTTCCAGTTGATGGTGATTTCGTTGGTCGCCCAAGATTCGATGTTGTCGGCGAAGCACTTGTCGGGCGCGCAATCGAACATGTTGGCGGCCTTGACGTACGGATCTTGCAGCCCCGAATTGGGACCGCCCGAAACCGCGCCGGGGGGCGCGTGCGGGAACTTGTTGTTCGACTGATAGGCCCAGAAACGATGGTGCGGGTTCACCAGTGGCCGCGAGCCCCAGCCGGTCACGTAGGACTGATCCATGGCGTTGCGGCCGAGGATGTAGTCCATGCCCGCGACCACGGCGTTCAGGTACTTGCGCCCGTCGGTGAAGTCCCCAGCCAACCCGAGCACGACCAGGTTGTTGAGCAGGAACGAGTTCGAGCCCCAGGGCGACTTGTTGTTCTTTCCCCAATCGATGGGAACGCGAAACCCGCGCTGCTTGAGGATCGCCATGTACGTGTCCGCGGCGCTGATCACGGCGTTGCGCGCGGTCTTTTGCTCGCTGGCCGACAGCGCGCCCGGCACGATCGAAAGCGAAATAGTGCCGAGCGCCGCCACCTCCTGCCAGGTCATGCTCGACGGAATGCCCTCGCCTTCGCCTTGTCCCAAGTGAACCGGAACTTTCAGGAACGACGGCGACGAGGTCAAGTACTGGCGATACTCCGGGCGCTTCGTGGTGATGAA